>Ga0136627_1000968_pt1 | contig 11269 bp, 15 predicted proteins | sample AntDrymUQ4892206_2_FD_104652 | JGI IMG/M metagenome (GOLD analysis project Ga0136627, IMG submission 104652) | Polar desert sand microbial communities from Dry Valleys, Antarctica - metaG UQ489 (22.06) | ecosystem: Environmental > Terrestrial > Soil > Desert | place: Antarctica: Dry Valley... | reverse complement strand
TCGCCGCCGAGCAGCAGGACACCGTAGTACCCGGCTACGCCGAGCAGCGCCAGCCCTGCCACCAGCAGGCCGGTGACCGCGCCACCCTTGAAGGCGACCTCGAGCGCCGGGCCGACGCCGCCGCGGGCCGACTCGGCGACGCGGGCGTTGGCGCGCACCGACACGTTCATGCCGATGAAGCCGGCCGCCGCCGAGAAGAGGCCGCCGATCAGGAAGCCGATCGCGGTGATCAGGTTGAGCGCGAGCGCGAGCAGGATCGCGAGCACCACGGCCACCACGCCGATGATCTGGTACTGGCGGTTGAGGTAGGCGCTCGCGCCCTCCTGCACGGCCTTGGAGATCTCCTGCATCTGCTCGTTGCCGGGCGACTTGGCGAGCAGCCAGCGCGACGTGAACACTCCGTACACCACGGCGGCGCCGGCGCAGACGAGCGCGATCACAATGCCGTAGTCGGTCAGGAACTCAGTCAAGGGGTGTGTCCTCCGTGTGAGGTCGGTGGGGCGGGCGCCGGGGCCGCGCGCGATGGCGCTCGGCGTGGGCCGCGGAACGGCACCCGCCCGGAGAAAGGCGCGCGCAGTCTAACGGTCGATCGATGCGGGCGCTTCGCGCCCCGCGCGGGCCCCGATCTCTCCGGCTTCAGCGCGAGGAGCGCAGCGCGATCGGCGATCGGGCTGGGATCTCAGTGGATGATCGCGCTCGCGAGGGCCGTCGCGCACGCGTCCCGGGGCCGAGGACCGATGCGAGGAACGGCCGCGAAGAGCAGTTCCCGCAGGCGATCGAGGTTTTCCTCGAACACGGCGAACGCCGCTTCGGCTGAAACCGGCGGGACGTCGGGCATCCCCTCCAGGCCGACGTCGTAGTCGGTCACCAGCGAGACGTTGGCGTAGCAGAGCCCGAGCTCGCGCGCCAGCCACGCCTCGGGGTACTGGGTCATGTTGACCACGTCCCATCCGGCTGCTGCGAACCAGCGCGATTCGGCGCGGGTCGAGAAGCGCGGGCCCTGGATCACGACGACGGTGCCCGCCTCGGCGATGGGGATTTCGAGTTCGCGCGCGCACGCGGCGAGCGTCGCACGCAGGTCGTCGCAGTAGGGATCGGCCGCCGAGACGTGGGTGGTCTGGGGCCCGTCGTAGAAGGTGTCCGCGCGGCCGCGCGTGCGGTCGACGAACTGGTCGCAGAGCACGAATGTCCCCGGCTTCAGCTCGGGCTTGAGCGAGCCGCAGGCAGATGGGCCGATGATCCTGCGCGCCCCGACGTGGCGCATCGCCCAGACGTTGGCGCGGTAGTTGATGCGGTGCGGGGGCAGCGAGTGGTCGTCGCCGTGGCGCGGCATGAAGGCCATCCGCGCTCCGTCAATCGCGCCGATGCGAATGTGCGCGGACGGCGGGCCGTAGGGGGTGTCGAGGGCCACTTCCTCGACGTCGTCGAGGAAGCGGTAGAAGCCCGATCCCCCGAAGACCCCGACGGCCTCGGGCGCCTCGCCCGCTTGCGCGTCGGTCACGAGCTCCCGGGCGTCCAGATCTTCGCGCGCGCCCTGGCGCGCTCGGCCTCGTCCACGGCCTTCGCGGCCGCGTCGTCCTGCTCCGTCGCCGGCTGGCCGCCCTCACGCGGAGAGTCGCCGGCGGGTTCGCCCCCGCCCTCCGCCGCCGGTGGAGCTCCGGCGCCCGCCTCGCGGGCGTAGGCCATCTGAAGCTGGGACATCGCCTCGCGCAGCGCGTCGGCCTGGGCGCTGTCTGCTACGAACGGGGTCAGCGCGCGCACGGAGTCGATCGCCGTCCGCGCCTGGCCCAGGTCGCGCTCGCCCGCCAAGTCCTCGCCCGGCTCGGCGCCCAGACCCAGGCGGCGGCCGGCGAGGTTCACGAGGGTCACCACCGTCTGCAGGATCACGTCATCCACGTGCAGCTGGCGCATCTGCTCCTCCATCGCTGCGCGCATGTCAGCCTCGCTCGGGGTCGCGGGGTCTTGCATCTCGTCGTGCATCGTGCTCCTCAGCCCTTCGTGGTCACGGGTTCGCCAGCATACGTCCGTCGCGTCTCGAAGACCTCGGCGGCGAACACCTCGGCGATCGTTGCGCCCGCCTCGTGCGCACGGCGCTGGCGCTGGGCGCCGTTGAGCTCGGGCAGCGCGACGTCGATCCCGAGTGCCGCGCGCGCGGGCGCTGTCCAGGCGAGCAGCCGGTCGCCGGCCGCGGCGGCCGGGAACTCCTCGCCACGCTCGAGGTCGATCAGGCGCCCGTCGAGGCCGTAGCGGATCGCGCGCCAGAAGTTCTCCTCGATCAGCCGCCCCGGCGGGTCCTCGAAGACCACGCCCTCGTCGTAGTCGGCCGCCGCCTGGGCCACGCAGGCGCAGATCAGGGCCGCGAGTGCGTCCGAGTCGCTCGCGCCGGTCTGGGCGTCGCAGATGCGCACCTCGACCGTCCCGAAGGAGTGGTGCGGCCGCACGCTCCACCACAACTGGGTGTGCTCGACGATCGAGCCCGTGCGCACGAGCAGGTCGACGTAGTCCGCGTAGGCGGTGAAGCTCCCGAAGGGGTCGGGAATCCCGCAGCGGGGAAAGCTCTTGGTGAAGATCTGGCTGCGCGCCGAATGCAGGCCCGAGTCGCGGCCGTCGAGGAAGATCGAGTTGGCCGAGACCGCGAGCAGCTCGGGCAGGATCGGCCGCAGCCGGTCGCAGACGGCGATCGCGCGGTCGGGCCCCGCGACGCCGACGTGCACATGCAGACTGAAAGTGTTGTTGCGCCAGGCGACGTAGCGCAGCCCGTCCGCGACGAGGCGGTAGTGATCGGTGTCGATGACGCGCTGGTCCTGCCACGGGCTCCACGGGTGGGTGCCCGTCGCCGACAGCGGGGCGTCGTGCTCGGCCGCAAGGCGGAACAGCCGTGTCCGGGCCTCGCGCTGGTGCTCGAGCGCCTCACCGAGGTTGCGGCCACGACCGGAGCGGATCTCGATCTCCGACTCGATCAGCTCACCTGCGACCGACTCGGCCAGCACTTCGTCCGCGGCGGCAGCGCCGGCGAGCTCGGGGTAACGCTGGGCGAGCTCGCGGCTCTCGGGATCGAGGATCCCGAACTCCTCCTCGAGGCCGACGGTGAGGTCCTGCGAGGCCTCGAAGACCTCCCTGGCACGAACCATGTCGAGCACGTCGGGCGCGGGGGTCAGGTCAGGTAGAAGTAGAGCGCGTAGAGCAGGTCGACGGCAGGGCTCGAGGTATGGACGTTCACCTCGGGCGGCACCGACAGCAGCGCCTCTGTGTAGTTGAAGATGATCCGCACGCCCGCCCCGACGAGCTCGTCGGCCACCTGCTGTGCCGCCTCGGTCGGGACCGCGATCACGCCGACCACGATCTCGTCCTCTTCGACGACCGCCGGCAGCTCGTCGAACGCCCGCACGACGAGATCCTCGCCGACGCGCTCGCCGATCTTGGCGCTGTCGGTGTCGAAGACCGCGACCACGCGGAAGCCGTGGTCGGCGAAGATGTCCGAGCCCGCGATCGCCTGGCCGAGGCGCCCGGCTCCGAACAGCGCGATGTTGTGCTGCCCGCTCGTGCGCAGGATCTTGCGGATTCGCGAGACCAGCGAATCGACGTTGTAGCCCACGCCGCGCTTGCCGAACTTGCCAAAGCCCGACAGGTCGCGCCGGATCTGGGTCGAGTTGACGTGCGTGTAGTCGGAGAGCTCCTGCGAGGAGATCGTCTCCTTGCCCATCTTGCGCGCCTGGGTGAGCACCTGTAGGTAGCGCGAGAGACGTGCCGCGACGCCGAGCGAGAGCCGCCCTGCGGCCAGTTCGTCAACGGGCGTGCGCGCGGGCAGCGGCTCGCGGTAGCTCACGCGGTCACTGTACCGAGCGCTTTGTGCCCGACATGCTCAGCAGTCGGCGCAGCTGCGCCGCCTCGACCCCGAGCTCGAGCACGTCCTCGCCGTCGATGGCGAGCACCGGAATGCGCTCGCCATAGGCGCGGTGCAGGCGGGCGTCGAGCGAGACATCGACCTCCTCGAGCTCGAAGTCGAGCTCCTCGCGCAGGGACAGGACCGCGGCGCGGGCGTCCTCGCAGAGGTGGCAGCCGGGCTTGGCGTAGAGGGTGAGGCGTGGAGGGCTCGGGCGGCGCATGCGGCTCAGGCGCTGGTCGCGGGCCGGGGGCTCGGCCTGGCCGCGGCATCGAGGGAGAGGTAGCTGGGGTAGGGCATCGGCTCGGTGAAGCGCGCGGCGGCTGCGATCATCGCGGCATTGTCGGTGCAGAGCTCGATCGGTGGCGCCCACAGGCGGGCTCCGCGTTCGTCGCAGACGGTCTGGAGCCGGGCGCGCAGCTCGCTGTTGGCCGCGACGCCGCCGCCGATCGCAAGCCGCTCGAGGCCCTCGGCGGCCAGCGCCGCGGCCGTCCTGGCCACCAGCGCGTCGACGACCGCACGCTGGTAAGAGGCCGCGAGGTCGGCCCCGCGCTCCCGCGCGGCGGTCTCGCCCAGGTCCCTGACCCGGTAAAGCAGCGCCGTCTTGAGCCCGCTGAAGCTGAAGTCGAGGCCGTCGCCGGGCGCCGAGCGCGGGAGATCGAAGGCCCGCGGGTCGCCCGCGCGCGCGAGACGGTCGACCTCGGGGCCGCCGGGGTAGCCCAGGCCAAGCAGGCGCGCACCCTTGTCGAAAGCCTCGCCGGCGGCATCGTCGAGGGTCTGGCCGAGGATCTCGTAACGAGCAGGGTCCTCGACACGGGCGAGGAAGGTGTGCCCGCCGCTGGCGACCAGGCAGAGATAGGGCGCTTGAATCGGGTCCGCGCCGAGCGTGCCGGCGACGACGTGCCCGTGCAGGTGGTCGCAGGCAGCCAGCGGAAGCCCACACGCGGCCGCCAGGCCCTTCGCGAACGAGACGCCGACCAGGAGCGCGCCGATCAGGCCCGGGCCGACCGTCACGGCGACGGTCTCGATCTCGTCGAGCCCCGCGTCGGCCACCTCGAGCGCATCGGCGGTGATTGCGTCGATCAGCTCGAGGTGCCGCCGCGACGCGATCTCGGGCACGACCCCACCGTAGCGCTCGTGCAGGACCCCCTGGGAGGCGATCCTGTTCGAGCGCAGCTCGCCGGCCTGGGTGACCACCGCCGCGCAGGTGTCGTCGCAGCTGGTCTCCAGCGCGAGGATCACAGTCCCAACCCGGCGCGGTGCGCACGCGGGCTCAGGCGCTGTGCTCCCGCGGCACCGCGAGCCCGGCGGCGGAGGCGCCCCCGGAGGCGGTGCGCCACATGATCACCGCGTCCTCGCGATTGTCGTGGTAGTAGCCGCGCCGGCGCCCGGCGGCGTGGAAGCCGAAGCCCTCGTAGAGGCGGATCGCCGCGGCGTTGGAGGTGCGAACCTCGAGCGTGTACTGCTCTCCGGGCCGGTCGGCAGTGGCGAACAGGTGCTCGAGCAGCACCGTCGCGGTGCCGCGCCGGCGCAGGCGATCGTCGACGGCCACGTTCATCACGTGCCAGACGGTGTCGTAGCGCGAGCAGATCAGGTAGCCCTCCAGGTGCCCGCCACGCAGGCATGCGAGACAGATGCCGCTCGGCTTGGAGAGCTCGAGCACGAACATCGCGAGCGACCACGGCGTGGTGAAGGCACGGCGCTCGATCGCCACCACCTCGGGCAGGTCCGCGTAGGCCAGCGGGCGGATCCTGCGCGGTTCGGTGCTCGAGCGGTCGGTCATCGTGGTATGGCGTCTGGCAGGCGCTGGTAGTCGGGCAGCACGGCTGCGGGCGGCTGGGGCGCGACGGTGATCGCCAGACGGCAGACCGACAGCGCGCGGACCGCGTGCACGGCCGCGCCGGCCGGGGCGACGGCGATCCCTGCCGTCCTGAGCTCGTCCGCGAAGCCTACCGAGCCGTCGCCGACGGCCAGCGGGTCCAGTCCGCGCTCGGCAACGCGGCGGACCACCTCGGCGGGCGCGGCCGCGAAGGGCGCGATCCGCTGCTCGGGCCCCTCGAACAGCGCGGCGTAGAGCTCGCCGCGGCGGGCGTCGGTCAGCGCGAGCGTGACCGCCGCACGCGACCCGGCCGCCAGGGCCGCCAGCGAGGAGACCGGCCGCAGCTCGAGCGCGTGCGCGTGGGCGATCCCGCGCGCGGTGGCGAGGCCCACCCGCAGCCCGGTGAAGCCGCCCGGCCCGACGCCTACGGCGACCGCATTTAGGCCTGCGAACCCGATGCCGGAGCGCTCGAGCGCCGCGACGATCGCCGGCAGCAGGTCGCGCGCGTGGCCCGGACGCTCCCCGAGCCCGGGCGCCGATGAGCCGGCCTCGAATGCCTGGCCATCGTCGCGCAGCACGCAGGCGCTGCTGAGCGCGGTCGAGGTGTCGAGGCCGAGCAGGTTCACCGCTCGACCTCGATCCGCCTGCGGTCGCCGCCCGCATGCTCGATCCGGACTCGCGCGACGACGCCCTCCAGCCGACCGTCCACCACCGCCGGCCATTCGACGAAGCCGATGCGGTCCGGCGTCAGGTAGTCGTCGAGCAGTGCCGGGTCCTCGTCGTCGAGCGTGGCGAGGCGGTAGAGGTCGAGGTGGGCGATCTCCACCCGCCCGGCCAGCACCTGACCGATCGCGAAGGTCGGGCTGGTCACCGGGGCCAAGACGCCGAGCTCGCGGCAGGCGCCGCGCACGAAGGTCGTCTTGCCGGCGCCGAGCTCGCCGCCGATCAGGACGACGTCGCCGCGCGCGAGCTCCGCGGCGAGCCGCGCGCCGGCGGCCTCGGTCTGCCCGGGGGTCGATGTCTCGGTCGCCACGCCACCAGTGTGGCGAGGCGCGCCGGTGCGCCGTCTATCTATCCACCCGCGGGAAAGCGATCCTGTCGCAACCCGTGAGCCAGTTCACCCGGCGCGTTGCAACCGCGCCATGAGCCAGTGGCGACCGCAGCAGCAAGCTCAGCCGAAGAGGCCGAGCTGGTCGCAGCCGGGCGGCCCGGGTTCGGGCCTGTCCCGCCCATCCAGCCCATCCGTGGTGCGGCCCGACGCCTCGGCGACCGCCTCGGCACCCTCGCGCTCGCTGGGCCGCGGCGGCGTCCCCCCAGCCGGCGCCGGCGGCGCCAGCGCGAGCAGCGCCGGCAGCAGCGCGAAGTCCTCGCGCAGCTGCTCCCTGACGCGCGGGGTGCGCAGCGCCGCCGCCGGATGGAAGAGCGGGTACAGCCGCACGCCGCGGCCGCCGAGCTCGCGCTCCTGCGGGGTGCCGTGGACCTGCGTGATCCCCCGCGGAGACCCGCTCAGCAGCTTGGTCGCGAAGTTGCCGAGCGTGCAGATCACGCGCGGCTCGATCAGCTCGATCTGACGCTCGAGGTAGGGCCGGCAGGTCTCGATCTCGTCGGGCTGGGGGTCGCGGTTGTCGGGAGGGCGGCATTTCAAGACATTCGCCACGAACACGTCGCCGCGTGCGAGCCCCTGCTCGCCGAGGAGCTCGTCCAGCAGCCGGCCCGCGCGGCCGACGAACGGGATTCCCTGCGCGTCCTCGTGGAACCCCGGCGCCTCGCCGACGAACATCAGGTCGGCATCGGCGTTGCCGTTGCCGAACACGACCTGCGTGCGGCCCTCGTGGAGCGGGCAGAGCGTGCAGGGCCGTGCCTCGCGGTAGAGGGCGACGAGATCCTCGCGGCGCTCGGCGGCGGGGCGCGGCACGGCCATAGGGTAGGCAGTCGGTATCCTTGACGGCGTCGGCCGCCACCCACGGGAGCGGACCGGCAGGAGTCCAGGACCGACCGGCATCCTCCGAGGAGCCGGAACGGACGATGGCACCGCAATCATCCGCATCTCCCCGCGATGCCGCCGGCGTGCCCGGTGAGGCGCCCGCACGCGTGACCGCCGTCGGGCGCTTGCTGCTCGCGCCGCTGGTCCGCAGCACCGTCGAACAGGCCACCACCCCCTACGAGGAGGCGCTCGCGTGAGGACCGTCCGCAGCGTCGCCGAGCTCCGCGAGGCGCTCGCCGTCGAGCGCGAGCGGACTGACGGCGGGTCGATCGGGCTCGTCCCGACGATGGGGTGCTTCCACGACGGCCACCTGTCGCTGCTGCGCCGCGCCCGCCAGCTGGCCGACGTGGTCGTCGTCTCGCTGTTCGTCAACCCGTTCCAGTTCGTCCCAGGCGAGGACCTCGCGGCCTACCCCCGCGAGGAGCAGCGCGATGCCGCGCTCGCGGAGGCCGAGGGCGCCGATCTGCTCTTCGCGCCGCCCGTGGCGGAGATCTACCCCGATGGCTTCGACACGGTCGTGCGCGTGCGCGGGCTGACCGAGGTGCTCTGCGGAGAGCGCGGCGCGCGCGGGCCCGAGCACTTCGACGGCGTGACGACCGTGGTGACCAAGCTGTTCAACCTCGTTCGCCCGCAGGTCGCCTGCTTCGGTCAAAAGGACGCCCAGCAGGCACTGGTGATCGAAAAGCTGGTGCGCGACCTCGACCTCGGCGTCCGGATCGAGATCTGCCCCACCGTGCGCGAGCCCGACGGGCTCGCGATGAGCTCGCGCAACGCCTATCTGGAGCCTGCCGACCGGCCCCGCGCGCTGGCGCTGCACCGCGCGCTGGGCGCCGCCGAGCAGCGCGTGGCCGCCGGCGAGCGCGACGGGGCGGCGGTGATCGCCGCGGCGCGTGCGCAGCTGCACGCCGCCGGAGTCGAGCCCGAGTACCTCGAGCTGCGCTCGACCGCGGACCTCTCCCCCGCGCAGCGCGTCAACGGATCGACGCTGCTGTCGGTCGCCGCCCGCGTGGGCCGCGCCCGCCTGATCGACAACACGGTCCTGAGCGCCGCGGACGCGCCGAGCGCCCCGCTACCTGAACCGAATGGAGGCACCCCATGAGACGTACGATGCTCAAGTCCAAGATCCACCGCGCGACCCTGACCGGGAGCGATCTCAACTACGTAGGCTCGATCACCGTCGACACCGATCTGCTCGAGGCGGCCGACATCCGCGAGCACGAGCAGGTGCAGGTGCTCGACATCGACAACGCCTCCCGCTTCGAGACGTACACGATCGAGGGACAGCGCGGATCGGGCCAGGTGCAGGTCAACGGCGCCGCGGCGCGTCTGGTGCACACCGGCGACCTCATAATCGTGGTCTCCTACGCCTCCTACGACGAGGCCGAGCTCGAGGCCTACGAGCCGCGCGTCGTGCACGTCAATGCCGCCAACCGAGTAGTGAGCGTGGGTAACGACCCGAAGCATCCGGCATCCATGCCGAACCCTTCCCCTGCCGTCGCGGAACTGCTCGCATGAGCGCGCGACCGCGCATCGCAACGGCCGGAAACCGTTCGAAGGATTCGCCGTCCGTGTCGGATCCTTCCCTCGCCAAGAGCAAGCCGGTCACGCTCTCCTCGCTCGCCGAGCACAAGGCGCTCGGCGAGCCGATCGCGATGATCACCGCCTACGACTACCCGAGCGCCCGCGTCGCCGAGGAGGCGGGCGTCGACGTGGTGCTCGTCGGCGATTCGGCGGCGATGACTGTGCTCGGCTACCCGAGCACAGTCCCGGTCTCGGTCGAGGAGATGCTGATGCTCGCCGCCGCGGTGCGCCGCGGCCTCCAGGCTCCACTGCTCGTCGGCGACCTGCCCTTCGGCTCCTACGAGGTCTCCGATGAGCAGGCGGTGGCCACCGCGCAGCGCTTCGTCAAGGAGGCGGGCTGCGACGCGGTCAAGCTCGAGCGCGGCGGCAGCTCGGTAGCGCGCGCCGGCGCGATCGTCGCCGCCGGGATCCCGGTGATGGGCCACGTCGGCCTGACTCCCCAGACCGCTACCGCGCTCGGCGGCTACCGCTCCCAGGGGCGCACCGGCGAGCGGGCGCTCGAGGTGACCGAGGACGCGCTCGCCCTGCAGCAGGCCGGCTGCTTCGCGATCGTCTTCGAGGCGATCCCGTCCGACGTGACCGACCTGATCATGCCGCGCCTGCACGTGCCCGTGATCGGCATCGGAGCCGGTCCCGCCACCGACGGCCAGGTGCTCGTCTTCCACGACCTGCTCGGTATCTACGACGGCCACGCCGCACGCTTCGTCAAGCGCTACGCGTCCGTGCGCGAGCAGATGGTCGCCGGCGTCCAAGCCTTCGCCGACGACGTGCGGGCGCGGCGCTACCCGGCCCCCGAGCACGGCTACGAGATGGCCCCCGACGAACGCGAGCGCCTGCGCGCGCTGCTGGCCGCCAAGGCGGCAGATCGACCCGACGGGGCAGACTGACCTGCACGGGGACGCGGCGTACCCCTCGCGCCGGCCCCCAATACCGCAACTGCCGGCGGCTCCGGTGTTTCGGGGACACCTGCAACCCGACGAGGAGATCACATGAAACGCTTCAACCGACGGCCATCGCCGGCTTTCGTCATCGCCTGCATCGCCCTGTTCAGCTCGATGGGCGGCGTCTCCTACGGCGTCGCGACCGGCTCGATCGACGGGCGCGAGATCAAGGACGGCAGCATCCGCAACCCGGACTTCAAGAACGGGACGCTGCGCGGCCAGGAGGCCAAGCCCGATGGCTTCGGCGGTGGGGCGATCAAGGAGTCGACGCTGGGCCAGGTCCCGAGCGCGGCCACGGCCGGGGGCGTCGCCAACAGCGCCGTCGTCGCCGCAACGGGCGCGGGCGTGCGCGGGCGCAACGTCGCCAGCGCCGGTCGCATCGGGCCTGGCCGCTACCAGGTCATCTTCAACCAGAACGTGCAGGGCTGCGTCTACATCGCCACCGTCGGCGACGACGCCGCGGGCGGACCGGGCACCGGCGTCGCATCGGTTTCCAGCCTGTCCACGAACGCCAACGGTGTGCTCGTTCGCACCTCAAACGCCAACAACGGAACGCCGCAGGATCGCGGCTTCCATCTGATCGCCAGCTGCTGAACCGCTGCGGCGGAGGGACGGGGGCCGCGCGCTCCCGTCCCTACCGCTCACCTGAGTAGTAGACCTGCTTGACGATCGCGGCGGGAGCTCCCGCCGCGATCGAGTACGGCGGCAGGTCGCGCGTCACCACGCTGTTGGCGCCGATCACGCAGCGCTCGCCGATCGTGACGCCGCTGCTGACGACCACGTTGGCGCCGCACCAGACGTCGGCGCCGATGCGCGTGGGCCCCTTCGAGGCGAACCCCTGCCAGGTCACCGGTCGATCGGGGTCGTCAAAGCGGTGCGTCGCGTCGGTCACCAAGCAGCCGTTGGCGAACATGCAGTGATCGCCGATCTCAACGAGCTCGTGGGCGGCGACCATGACGCCGATGTTGAGAAAGCTGCCCGCGCCGATGCGGATCCGCGCCTCCCCAGGCGCGGTCAGCCACACCTGCGGCTCGAACAGCGTGCCCTCGCCGACCTCGAGG
>Ga0136627_1000967_pt1 | contig 11277 bp, 14 predicted proteins | sample AntDrymUQ4892206_2_FD_104652 | JGI IMG/M metagenome (GOLD analysis project Ga0136627, IMG submission 104652) | Polar desert sand microbial communities from Dry Valleys, Antarctica - metaG UQ489 (22.06) | ecosystem: Environmental > Terrestrial > Soil > Desert | place: Antarctica: Dry Valley... | reverse complement strand
TCAGCCCCCGGGCGGCACGGTGGCCGGCGGCAGCTTGATCACCGTCCCGGCGTCGATGTTGTCGGGATTCCTGATCTTGTTGAACCGGGCGAGCTCGAGGTAGTTGAGATCGAACCGCTCGGCGACGGCCGACAGCGACTCGCCGGGCTGGATCTCGTACGTGCGGGGTCGGCTCGTCGGCGGGACCGTGGTGGTCGTGGTCGTCGTGGTGGTGTTGATCGGCGGCAGCGTGTCGCGATTCACCGGTTCATCGGCGGCGCCGCACGCGCCGGCGAACGCGGCGAGACCGATCGCCACTCCCATCACGATCCCGATCCGTAGGGACCCTGCCACAGCGACCGATGTTACGACCGCCACACCGGTCAGTGGTGGCACCCGAGCGCCGATGCCGGCTTTGGCGGCAATGAGGCGGCGTCAGCGACGGCGAGCGACGACGTAATCCGCGAGCTGTACCAGCTCGACTTTGGCGACCTCGTCGAATGGCGCGCCGGCGAGCACGTCGAGCGCCTCGCGAGAACACGACGCGATGCGTCGTTCGATCACGTCGAGCGCACCGCAGTCGACGATGACCTGTTGCATCCTGGCGACAGCATCGGCATCGAGGTCGGGAACGCCGACGCCGTCGAGCACCGCTCGTTGGGCAGGGGTCGCAGCCGCGACCGCCTCGGCGAGCAGGGGCGTCGGCTTGCCCTCGCGCAGGTCGTCGCCGACGGGCTTGCCGGTGACGGATGGATCGCCGAACACGCCGATGACGTCGTCACGCAGCTGGAACGCATCGCCGAGCGGCAACCCGAACTCGCTCAACGGCAGCGCCAGTTCGTCGAAGCGCTGCGGAGCCGCCGCCGCGGCGCCGACGTGCAGGGGGCGCTCGATGCTGTACTTGCCCGACTTGTAGCGGCAGATGCGGGCCGCCTTGTCGGCGCGGCGGTCTCGTTGCGCGCTGCCGAGCATGTCGAGCAGCTGGCCGACATTGAGCTCGACACGCAGACGGTTCCACAGCTGCCACACCGTCGCGTTGGCGCATCCGAGCAACTGGTCGGAGAATACGAACGTGAGGTCGCCGATGAGGATCGCGATGCCGTCGCCGAACCGGCGGGCATCGCCGGCCCACGCCGCCCGCTCGTGCAAGTCGGCGTACACGACGTGCGTCGTGGGTGCCCCCCTGCGCGTCGAGGCACCGTCCATGACGTCGTCGTGGAACAGTGCGAAGGCGTGCATCAGCTCGAACGCCGAGCAGATGTCGATGACGGCGGCGTCGCTGGTGTCACCACCGGCGGCCACGTAGCCCTCCCAGCAGAACGCCGCTCGCAGCCGCTTGCCGCCGCCGAGCACGAAGCGCTGCACCTCGGTGAACGGTTCGTCGAGGTCGGGATCGAGCGCCACCCACTCGTCGCGGTGCGCGGCGAGCACATCGCGGAGGCGTCGTTCGACTCGGCCGGCGATGTCCTCAAGGATCGCCGGCACCGGTGTGGCTGCGCCCGGCGTCATTCGGCGCGTTCGACGTCGCCGGGTTCGCCGGCGTCGATGATCTCGTCGACGCGAACCTGCGCCGCCGTGATGCGCTCGCGACACAGGGTGATGAGCGCCTGTGCCCGCTCGACGCGATCGGCGAGCCGGTCGACGTCGACCTCGTCACTCTCGAGCTCGCCGAGGATGTCGTCGAGCTCGGACAGTGCCTGTGCGTAGCCGATCTCGTCAGCCATCGTCGCCACCTCGCGCAGGGGCTCGTGGGCGTGCGTCGTCTGGCTCGTGCACGTCGGTGACGGTACTGCGCACCTCGCCGTCGCGGACTCTCGTTGCCAGCGTCTCACCCGGCGCGACGTCGGCGATGCTGCGCACGAGCCGTCCATCGGTCGTGGTGGTGATGGACCATCCCCTCGCCAGCGCCACGGCGGGATCGACGGCGTCGACCCTGGCGCCGACCATCGCGACGCGGGCGGTCGAGGCAGCGAGTGCGCGCGGCGCGGCGAGCCGCAGCGCGGCATCGAGACGGTCGACCCGTCGACCGCGGTCGCGCAGCGTCCGCTGCGCGGAACCAGTGATCGTTCGGTGACGCGCGGTCAGCGCCGAGTCGGCGCGCCCGAGGTTGCGCCGCGCCCCTGCGCCGAGTTGACGACGGCGCACGGCGAGCCCTCGAACCGAGCCCGACACGGCCCGCTGCGCCAGTCGGCGTGCCGTCTCGGCGCGGGCCGCGACCGCCCGATCACACGCTGCGAGCCGTCCGGCGACCCGATGGCCGAGCTCGTTGGCTCGCCGGTCGACCTCGTGCTGGAAGGCCCGGACGCGATCGATGACCACCTGCGCGCAGGCAGTGGGCGTCTTGCACGCAGTGTGTGCGACCTCGTCGGCGACGCTGCGGTCGTTGTCGTGCCCGATGCCGGTGATCACGGGCAGATCGCAGGCGGCGATGGCACGGGCGACGAACTCGTGGTCGAACGTCGCCAGGTCGCTCTTGCTCCCGCCGCCGCGCACCACCGCGACGACGTCGATGTCGCTGCGCCCGGCGAGACCTCGGATGGCGCGTGCCACCTGCATCGGCGCACCTGCACCCTGCACCCTGGCGTGGGCGAGCTCGACCACGAAGGCGAGGCCGCTCTCTTCGAGGTTCGTGCGGAAGTCGTGCCAGCCCTCGGAGCCGCCACTCGCGACGACGCCGATCCGCAGCGGGACGAGCGGCATCGGCCGTGACGAGTTGGCGTCGAGCACTCCGTCGGCGGCGAGCGACCGCATCAGTGCATCGCGCTGCATGGCGAGGTTGCCGAGCGTGAACTCGGGATCGACGTCGACGACGCGGAAGTTGAATCGCCCCGAGAGGGCGTACACCTCGAACGTGCCTCGCATGCGAACACACAGACCCTCGGCGAGCTTCACGCCGGCACGGTCGAGCCGCGGCTGGATGCGCTGGAAGGCGTTGGCGAAGAGCTGTGCCGAGACCTTCGGGCGCTGACGCACGTCCTTGTTGCCGGCGGCGTCGTCGACGAGGTCGAAGTAGCGGTGCCCCTTGGCGATCTTCGTGTTGTGCAGCTCGCCACGCACCCACACGAGCCCGCCGACGCCGCTCGAGATCGCCTCGTTGACGGCGCGGATCGCCTCACCGATCGACAGCGTCTCGGGTACCGCCACCTCTGCTACCTCGGCCTCGTTCGCCTCGGCCGCGGTCGATTCGGCTCCGTTCACTTCGGATCCGTTCGCACCGGCTGTCGCGTTGTCGACCTCGGCTGCCGTGGCGGCGTCGTCGAACTGGAACGACTGCTGCGTCACGAGACCATCATCCCAGGCGCGCCGGCGTCACGCACCGAGACGGCGCAGCTCGGACGCGAGCAGCGGCGGCGTGTCGTCGTCGTCCGTGTCGGTGTCGGGTTCGTTGGCGACGAGCAGTTCGTCGGTCGTTGCGAGCCCGCGTCGCAGGCGAAGGGCGTCCAGGTCGCGCAGCGGCTTCTCGAGCCGGCGCCGCCGGGCGCCGGCGAGCTCGCCGAAGGCCCGATCGACCGAGTCGAACTGACGCCGCACCTTGTCGATGCTGTCGTTGTACTTTTCCCACTGGGTCGAGAACGTGCCGAGGAAGCCGAGGATCTCGTCGCTCGTGCGCTCGATGACGAAGTTGTCGAACGCCTGGCGGATGACGCCCATGAAGGCGAACAGCGTGAGCGGCGAGCACAGCACCACGCGCTGCTCCATGGCGTGATCGAGCAGCGACGGATCGTGCTCGTAGATGAAGCCCGTGAGCTGCTCGTTGGGGAGGAACAGCAGCACGTAGTCGACGGCTTGGCTGGTGCTCTCGCGGGCGTAGTCGCGCACCGCGAGCTCCTTCACGCGCTGGCGGACGTCGATGAGGAACCGCTTGAGGTGGGCTGCCCGCTCGGCGTCGGTGCCGCACTCGACGTAGCGCAGGTAGGCCGCGAGCGGGAACTTGACGTCCATGTAGAGCACGTGGCCCTTCGGGAGGTCGAACGTGAAGTCGGGCCGGCCGCTACCGCCGGCGACCTGCGTCTGCTTGCGGTAGTTGACGTTCTCGACGAAGCCGGCGAGGCGAAGCACGTCTTCCGCCATCCGCTCGCCCCACTGACCTCGCATCTGCGGGCTGGCGAGCGCTTCGCGCAACGACCGCGTCGAGTCGGCCAGCGTGGCGGCCACCTCGGCATGGGTGCGCAGCGACTTGTCGAACTCGCCGAAGCGCTCGGCATTGGACCGTCCCAACTCGCCGACCTTCTGGCCGAGCTGGTCGAGCTGATGGCTGACCTCGGCCTTGACGGCGTCGAGCCGGGACCCGATGAGCTCTTCCTTCGCACCGAGCTGCTCGCGCTGGCGCGCCGACAGCTGCTCGAGGTGTTGCTGCTGCAGGCGCGAGCCCTGCTCGAGCGCAGACCGAACGGCGGCGTCTCGCTCGTCGGCGGCGTTGGCCGCAAGCTGCGCGGCGACGGCGGTGACCGCGTCTTCGACGGCGATCGCCAACCGATCGTCATCGGCGGCGGGACCCGTGACCGGCCGATGCCGCAACCAGAGGTACACGGCGGCGGCAGCGAGCCCGGCAGCGAGCAGGGAGACCAGCAACGTCGTCATGGGGCCAATGATGACAACGGGGTGTGACACGGCCGCGGACCCCGCCCTGAGCAGGGGTTCTGGCGATCGGGGGAGCCACCCACGGTCAGAACGCCAAACCCTTCCGATGGACCTGCGCTGCCGACCAACTCGGCTCATGAACTACACGCGTGTAACTTTCGACACCAGTCTCCTAGACCGAGCGACGCAACGGGTCGAACGACGCCACCGCGGCGGTCCCCGCGTCCACCGCCGAGTCCGAGGCCATCGGTCCCAGCAGATCACGCAACCGCTCGCTCGTGGCCGAACCGCTGGTGACCGCGTCCGACCACGTCGCCGCACGCGCGTCCAGCCGCTCACCCGCATCGTGCCCGGCGTCCTCAGACGCCTGACCGACCCAGTCGGCGAGCTCGCCGCCGCTCGCAGCATCGTCCACGAAATTGGCCAGGAGGGGCGGCCAGATCGGCAACGTGGCGCCGACCGCCGCCCAACCGCCGCTGCGGTGCAGCAGCGCGAAGGAGCACGACCGGGACCCCGAGCGATCCTCGGCGATCGCGGCCAGCCGCGCGAGCCCTGGGTCCGACCACACGTCTGGCGCCATCGGATGCTGGCGATCGAAGCCCCAGAGCATCCATGCATGACCGGCCGCGACGTCGGCCCACCAGGCCCGACTCCCACCGGCGTCGTCGAAGGTCGCCACGAGGGGTCGGCGCCGGAAGCCACCACCACCGCCGATCACCCAGGCGATGTCGGGGAAACCCAGCGCGCTGGTGACGCCGGCCAGCGCCGCCCATCGCCGAAGCATCGAACCCGGATCAGGAAAGGCCGCCATCCCGACAAGGTAGAGGTCCGGGACCCATCGGCGGGCTCGGCGACGCCGACGGTGACACGAGCTCATCGGTGTGCGGTTTTTCGTCTCGTGCCCGACAGATAACCGGACACCGACGAGGGACGGGTACCGTTCGCGGCGGTGACGTCGTCCGCGATCCGCATCTCTCCCCCGGCAACGGCCGAGGAGACGGCAGCCATCGTCGCTGCGGTCGAGGCGCTCTGGCCGCGGGCGGAGGCGGCGGACCTTCCGGATCGTCAGCGGTCGGCGTGGAAGTTCTCCAACCGCTGGTGGTCACAGCCGCTCCCGCTGCGGCGCGCCCGGCCCTGGGTGTGAGTGCGGGCAGGCAATGAGCGAGCGAAGCGAGCTCCAGCAGGACGGTCTTTCTTTCGCCGCACAGCGGCGAAACGCTCACTGGTGTCGTGGGCCGGCGAAGACCACAAGCGCGTCGCACATCATCGCAGTGCACCAGTGAGCGTCGAGATCACCACCGTCGCCGACGACCTGATCGTCGCCCACGACGGCACCGGCGTCGAGCGCCTGATGGGACTCGTCGCCGACACCGACTACGAGGTCTGGGGCCACGCCGTGCGCACACTCGCCCGTCCCGAGGGCGACCTGCTCTGCCGCATCGGCACCGTGAACGATGTCCACTTCGGCGAGATGGAGGCGGGACGCCTCGACGAGCGCGCCGAGGGACCGATCCTCCACGTCGCTCATGGTGACGAGCCCTATCCCGAAATGATGAACCGCAGCGCCGTGGCCGAGATGCTCGATGCCGAGCTCGATGCGCTCGTCGTCAAGGGCGACCTCAGCACCGACGGGACGAACGACGAGTTCGACCTCTTCGACGAGGTGTACGGCGTCTTCGGCGACCGGCTCCACGTCGTGCGCGGCAACCACGACGCATACCGCGGCCAGGAACGGTTCGCCGGCGACGAGTGGATCGAGCTCGCTGGCGTCGCCGTCGCCTTGCTCGACACGACCATCCCGCAGCAGGCACACGGCACGCTGAGGGCCGAGCAGCTCGACTGGCTCGATGAGCGAGCGGCGGCGGCGACCGTGCCGGTCCTGGTGATGGGCCACCATCACCAGTGGCTCCCTCCCGCTGCGGCGCACGGGATCGAGGTGCCGATAAGCGAGGGTGAGACGTACTTCGGCATCGAGCCGGCGGCGAGCACGGCACTCGCCGAAGTGTGCGAACGGCGGACGTCGATCGTCGCCTACACGAGTGGGCACTCGCACCGCCACCGCCGGCGAGAGATGCCGGGTGGGGTCCCGTCGATCGAGGTCGGGTGCGTCAAGGACTTCCCCGGCACCTGGGCGGAGTATCGGGTGTTCGAGGGCGGAGTGCTGCAGGTGGTGCACCGCATCTCGTCGCCCGAGGCGCTCGAGTGGAGCGAGCGCTGCCGTGTGCTCTACTCCGATTTCGGTCTCGATTACACGGCGTACGCGTTGGCGACCCTCGCCGACCGCTGCTTCCCCATCGCCCTGCGCTGACGCCACCGAGCGCACACGACGCAGGCATCACGCGGGCGTCACCTCGTCGCCTGGAAGAGCTCCACGGGGTTCCCGGACGGGTCATCGACGACAACCTGACGGCCGCCACGTCCCTCGACGAGCTCGGTGCGCAGGTGCGCGCCGGTGCGTCGAAGGCGTTCGACGTCAGCGTCGAGGTCGTCGGTCGCCACCTGGAACCGGTTCCAGCCTCCGGGGTGAGGATCGCCGGCCTGTCCCGCCCCACCGGCGCCGGGCGCGTTGAGCAGCAGACGCAGGTCGCCACGCGAGAGCATGGCGAACCCGGGTCCCGGCCGCATCTCGACCTCAAACCCGAGATGGCTGACGTAGAAGTCGACTGCGTCGTCGACGTCGGTCACGATGTAGCGGATGCTGACGGGCATAGTTGTAGAACGTAGGCGTTTCACAGCAGAACGTCAACGTCCCATTTCGTGACCTTCACGATCCGAGAGAGGCGTCCAATGAGCGAACTGACGGACGACGGGACTGATCCACGGATCGCTCGGACGCGCCGCGTCGTCGGCGCGGCGACCCTGGAGGAACTGGCCGTGGCCGGCTACGGCGGTTTCACGATCGAGTCGGTCGCTCGGCGGGCACGGGTCTCGAAGAGCACCATCTACCGCCACTGGAGCGGCAAGCTGCCACTGATCGCGGATGCGCTCGAGAGGATGAACACGCAACCCGCTCGGTCGCCCGGGGTGGGCTCGGCTCGCGATCGGGTCGGCGAACTGGTCGGCCACCTGGCGGCGGCCATGCGCGACCCGACGCTGTCGGGCAGTGCGCCGGCACTGGCCGAGGCGGCCGAGCGCGATCCGGTCATCGCACGGTTCCACCACTCCTACAACGATCGGCGGCGTCAGGCGCTCGTCGACGCGATCCGCGACGGCGTCGAGCGCGGCGAGCTGGCCGACGGCGTCGATCCGGAACTGGCGGCGCTGATGCTCGCCGGCGCGGTCGTCTACGCCCGGATGATGACGGCGCGACCGCTCGCCGACACACAGGCCGACGCACTCGTCAACCAGCTGTTCGGCGACTGATCGTGCCTATTCAATCTTTTGGTTGACAACGGCGCAGAGCACGGCTACGTTGTACTCAACCAAACAGTTGAGAAGGAGGAGCGTTGAGTGATACCAGTCTTTCCCGGGTGTTCGCCGCACTCGCCGACCCGACACGGCGCGACATGGTCGCCCGTCTCGCCGTCGGCGACGCCACGGTTGGTCAGCTCGCCGCTCCGTACGCCGTCTCGATGCAAGCCGTCTCGAAGCACATCAAGGTGCTCGAGGAGGCCGGATTGGTCAGCCGCAGTCGCGACGCACAGCGCCGCCCCTGCCATCTCGAGGCGGAGGTGTTCGATCTCATGACGAAGTGGATCGAGCGCTACCAGCAACGAGCACAAGAGCGGTACCGCCGCCTCGACGCCGTCCTGGCGGAGATGAACGACGGCGCTGCGCACACCAGCAACGACAACGACACCTCGGGTCTCGACCCGACGATCACAGGAGCAGCATCATGAACACGCCCGCCAAGCACGACGTCACCATCAGCGCCGACGCCGAGCTTCCCATCATCCACATGACCCGCGACTTCGACGCCACGCCGGCGCAGTTGCACAAGGCCCACACCGATCCCGAACTGTTCGCTCGCTGGGTCGGCCCCGAGGGCATGGACACCCGCATCGAGCACTGGGACGCCCGCACGGGCGGCAGCTGGCGCTACGTCGCCGGACGTGAGGGCGAGGAGTACGGCTTCTACGGCGCCTTCCACGAGATCCGTCCCGACCGCATCGTGCAGACGTTCACGTTCGCCGGCGAGCCCGACGGCGTCGCCCTCGAGACCCTGACGTTCGAGGATCTCGGCAACGGCGTGACCCGCCTCCACGCCCAGTCGCTCGTCGACAGCATGGAGGGCCGGGACCAGTGGCTCGCCAGCGGCATGGAGACCGGTGTCGAGGAGGGATACGCCAAGCTCGATGCGCTGCTCGGTGACATCGATGGCTGACTCGGTCCGCCTGGCGCCGCCCGACGAGCACCGGTTCGCAGCCGGCGGCTTCACCGAGCTCGTCGAGGGCACCTCCGCCGGCGCATGGGACCGTCCTGCGCCGGTGGAGGGCTGGGTCGCTCGCGACGTGGTGCGACACCTCGTGGAGTGGTCGCGGTCGTTCCTTGCCGACGCCGCCGGTGTCGCGCTCGCGGAGGGGCCGTCGGCGGACGACGATCCGGTCGGCGCCTGGCGGGCGCACGCCGATGCCGTGCAGGCACTGCTCGACGACCCTGCGACGGCCGGACGCACGCTGTCGAACCCGCACACCGGCGACCTCCCGCTCGACGTCGCGATCGACCGCTTCTACACCAGCGACGTGTTCATGCACACGTGGGACCTGGCGAGGGCGACGGGCCAGGGCGTGACGCTCGATCCCGAGCGGTGCGCCGAGATGCTCGCCGAGATGGAACCGATGGACGACGTCCTGCGCGCCAGTGGCCACTACGGCCCGAAGGTGGCCGTCCCCGCCGACGCCGACGTCCAGTCGCGCCTGCTCGCCTTCATCGGCCGCGACCCCCGCTGAGCGCCGACGCCTCCGGCCGGTTCTGAGTCACCACATACACCGAGTCTCGACGTTGTTCGTGACTCAGACGATCGGGTGTGCCTCTGAGTCACCGCAAACACCGAGTCTCGACGTTGTTCGTGACTCAGACGTCCGTGGGCCTCAGCGGTCGACGCTCGTGCAGATGCAAGTACGGTTGCCGTGGGCGTCGGCGAGCACCCAGAACGACGGCGCCGACTCGTCGCTGACGAGCACGCCGCCGGCGGAGATGGCCGCCGCGACGCGCTCCTCGGCGACGTCGCGGGGCACCATGACGTCGACGTGGAAGCGCTGCTGTGCGTCGCCCGTGGCGCCCTCGGCCTCCTGGAACCACAGCGCTGGACGCTTGCCTGCCGGATCCTTCACCTCGTCGGGGAGACCGGTCGTGTCATAGCCGAGGACGGCAGCCCAGAACGCCTTGATCTCGTCGTGCGCCGGCGTGTCGAGAGCGAGCTCCATCGCCGTTGTCTCCGCCGGCGCCGGCTCGGCGCCGAGCTCGAAGGCGAAGCCACTGATCGTTCGGGCGAGGTCGATGTCGCGGCTCGTCACACCCCCGACGTCGTGACTCGAGAGCCGGACGTCGACGTGGGGATAGCTGAGATCGACGTCCGGGTGGTGGTTCGCCGCCTCGGCGACGGCGCCGATGCGGTTGACGAGTTCGAGGCCGTTGGCGAAGTCGCCGGTCTTGAACCGGGCGTGGAGCGTGCTGTACAGGAGCCGCCAGTCGGCGAGGCCCTCGGCCTCGATGTCGGCGAACGAGAGCTGCCGCTTCGGATCGTGCTCGTCGCTCATGGCAACACCACCTGTCCGATCGGTCCTGGGTTGTAGGCGATCTCCCAACGGTAGCCATCGGGGTCGGCGAAGTACCCGGTGTAGCCGCCCCACTCTCGCTCGACGGCGTCGTGCACAGGATCGGCGCCGGCGCGGCGCGCCGTGTCGAGGACAGCGTCGACCTCGGGCTTCGTGGCAACGTTGTGGGCGATCGTGATCGGTGGCACCCCGTCGCCCGTGACAACGGTGCCGACCTCTGCCTCGAAGTGGCTGCGGTCCCACAGCGACAGCACGAGCTTGTCGCCGGTGCGGATCATCACCACGTCTCCCGGCTCTTCGAAGTCAGCCGTCCAACCGAGACCGTCGAGGTAGAAGGCCTTGGTCGCCTCGAGATCGCGCACCGCCAACGTCAGGAAGCTGATCCGTTGATCCATGACAACACCTTCGCACGGGATGCGACACCAGCAACAGTGGCTCGCAGGCACCGTGGTTGCGATCGGTCATCGGTCATCGGTCATCGGTCATCGGTCGTCGGCGAGCCCCCGTTCGGCGAGCCACTTGCGGCCGGCTGTCGCGGAGGCCCTTGCCAGCCAGGCGTCGGCGACGATCTCGGCCAGTTCGTCCACATCGAGCTCTCCGATCCGGCATCCCCTCACGAGCACCGACCGGTGGCCGTCGAAGTGCGATGTGGTGAAGAACGGCAGTGCGTCGTCGGCGAGCAGGACGCGCTTGTCCTCGTCGGAAGCCACCCAGAACACGATCACGTCGTCGTAGCGCTCACCCGTTTCGGGATCGACGGCGTCCGGTCGCGGATTGCGGAAGAACACGAAGCTGCGGCGGCTCACCTGGTACACGGCGTTGTCGCCGGCCGCCCTCGTCACCCCCGGCATCGACTGCGCCAGGCGGTGCACGTCGTCGACCGTCGCCCGCCGAACCTTCTCCACACGGACGACCCTAGACAGGACCGTCCCGACCGGAGCGCCCCCGATGAGGCCCACGCGGCGCGAGGAGGAAGCGCAGCGGACGACCATCAGCCGCG
>Ga0136627_1000966_pt1 | contig 11302 bp, 8 predicted proteins | sample AntDrymUQ4892206_2_FD_104652 | JGI IMG/M metagenome (GOLD analysis project Ga0136627, IMG submission 104652) | Polar desert sand microbial communities from Dry Valleys, Antarctica - metaG UQ489 (22.06) | ecosystem: Environmental > Terrestrial > Soil > Desert | place: Antarctica: Dry Valley... | reverse complement strand
GTTCGAGGCGGTGACCTTCACACGCAGCGTCGAGCCGACGTCGGCACCTCGGAGCGTGTAGTCGCGCTGGGTGGCGCCGTCGAGGTCCGCGCAGCCGGCGCCGGAGGCGTCGCAGCGCTGCCACTGGTAGGAGTAGTCGACCGGCTCGGTGCCCGACCACGTGCCGGGGTCGGCGGTCAGCGTCTCGCCGTCCCGGGCGGTGCCGGAGATCGTCGGGGTCTGGGTGTTGGCGGGCGGGTGCTCTTCTTCGCCCGCTGCGACCACCGGCACGCCGAAGACGATCGTCACCGCAGTCACGGCGACCACCACCGCGAGCTGGAGCAGGCGGCGCAGCCGCCTGCGACCACGCCGGGGCCTGAAGTCCACCCCTGCGCCGTGCTGGAGGGTTCGAGCGGGTGAGCTGCTCGCCCTTGGTCGACTTCTCAGTCTCATCAGTTCGGGACCTGCCTGTTCGGAGTCGGGCGCGGGCCCGCTGTAAGAGGGACCGTCGGACAAGGAACGGCGAGCGATCGGCATACTTTCATCCCGGGCCGAAACTTGACGGCCGGCGTCGAGGAACGTGCGGAGCTACCCGCCCGACCGATCGAAGCGGTAGAGCGGGGCGGACGCTCCCTCGGAGACCGTGAAGTAGGCCTTGCCGTCGGCGGAGAAGCCGAAGGCCTCGCCGATGCCGTTCGGGATCTGGCACGGTGCCGCGCCGAGCGCCGAGGTGAGCGTTGCGCTGCCTCGGCGCGGCCACAGGTCGCTGTAGCCCCAGCCCTTGAGGACGACCTCTCCTCCGTCCGGCGAGATGTCGCCGGCGGTCACCGCAGGGATAGAGGTACGGCTGAACCTCGAGCCGGCCGGCGGCCTTCCAGTACAGCCGCCGTCGTACGACGGCGAGCTGGAAATTCATCCTCGTCATGTCGACGGCGAGCGCCGCGATGTGATCGAGCTCGACAGCGTCGGCTCTTCCGCCAACCGCTTGGAGAGCGTGCTTCTAGACCTCCATCGCAGCGGGGATTATCCCCTGCCGGTATCGAGTACGACGGTGGAGCCCGAAGGCAGTCCCCGAGTAACAATCTCCACGCTCGAGATGCCACATCGCGTATTCGACGCCTGGCTGCGGCTGTCGGATGCTGAACATGGAGAAGGGAAGTTTGAGGACAGCGAGCTCGGACGCGAGCTATCGCTTGCACACGAGGCCGCCCTCGACCCGCTGCTCGAAACCTCGGCGCATGATCTTCTCTTCGGTGCCTGGGACTCTCACCGCAAAGGACCGCACGGTCAGGTGCGGCTTGGCCGCAGTCTCACAACCAGCCTGATCGGCCTTGACCCGATTCCCCAGGCGCAGTTCGCGGCCAGGCGCGACCCGCTCAATCTGGGCGAGGCGAGTGACCTGCCAAAGGGAGCGAAGAAGCTCTCGGAGCAAGGGCTGAGCTCGATCCCGCCACAGAAACGCGTCCCCACGCCTAAGCCAGGGGAACGGTTCGAGAGCCTCAATGGGGGCGTATCGATCACCGAGGCCCGCTATCTCGGCTTCCTGTCCTTCGCCGCCCTCAGAAGGCTCGGCTTCGCGCGCTACGACGCAACGCAGGTCCGCATACTGCTGGCGACGCTGGCCTTGTACGCGCTGACCCTGCGGGCGTCGGCGGGGTGGGACATCCGCGCGCGTTGCGCACTGGTACCGAAGGAGGGCCTACGGCTGGACCTGGTCGGCCCACGGGGAGCACGAGAGACCTTCACGCTCTCGACCGATGAGGCCAAGGACCTGTTCTCCAACGCAGTCGCACGCCTCGGCGTGCAAGATCGCAGCGTCAACCTCAGCGCCGGAGACACCCTTTCCGGGCTCGTCCACAAGGCGGTCGCGGCTGGCGCCGAGTAGGGCGGGGGAACGGTGAGGATCAGCATTCGTTTCCCGCTCGGCGTCTACCACGCCCAGTCCCAGGCCTCGTTCGATGAGCCGGAGTGGCCACCGCACCCGGTACGGCTAATCGCGGCGCTCTTGGCGGCAGCGCACTCGCCCGGTCGACATCAGCGCCAGGGACTGCTCGAGCAGGACTTGTCGCTGTTGAGGAAGCTGTGCGACGCTTCGCCGCCCTTGATCGGGGCGCCCCACACGACCCGGATCGGTGGGCACGCCGCTGAGGACGTAGTCGTGCCCGTCATCGGGGCCACACGCTGGGCTCCCGCGAACTACTTCAAGGACGGCAAGCGAAACCCGGCCAGCGTGCACAAGGTCGGCGTTGCGGTCGGGGACCGACCGATCCACTTCGAATGGCCGGAACTCGAGCTTGAACTCCGAGATCTCCAGCGGCTAGCGAGGCTGGCGGGTGACGTCAGTTTCCTCGGCACCACTCGATCCCCGGTCGTCGCGGAGGTGGCTTCGGAGGCGGGCGGTGCCCTCAACCCTGTCTGGACACCGGTCGCGCCTGGTCGCGCGCCGGTCGCGCCCACGGTGGCAGTACGAGTCCCCGACGTCTACACGCTCGACGCCCTTGATCGCCGTCACGCGGCCCGACGTAGCACCAAGGCTGGAGTCGAGACCGCTACGGCTGCAGTTCCCGGGATCCGGGTCGGGCGGGAGGCTGCCTATCTTCACTCCTCAGGTCTAGCCCTCGGCGCGGACACGGTCGATCCCCGCTGGTGGGGCGAGATGGTCGTGCTGTCAATAAACCGGGAACGTAGCGAGGTGATCCCTCGTTCCAGCGCTTGCTATCTCCTCGCTCGCGCCGTTCGCACCGCCCTATTGAGCGCGTACGAGGACGCGGGAAAGGCGGGAGAGGCTCCCGCGATCCTTCACGGGCGGGGCGATGAGGCCCACTGCGCGATCGTGCCGCTCGCGGACGTCTGGCACAAGGACTCTTCGGGGTCGATCAAGGGGGTCGCGATCCTGTTTCCCAGCGTCGACCGCGGCAACGACCTTCCGCGCCAGCGCCTAGCGTTGGAATTTGGCCTCAGCAGCCTCGTTCAAGACACTGGCCACTGTCCGCAGCGCTACGTCCAGATCCCCGATTCCGGCCGGATCTGGCTGGCGCAACTCGGCCCTCGCGAGGCGACTCTGAAGACGCTGCTCAGACAGACGTACCGGGCGGTCGCCGCGACGTGGGTGAGCGTCACTCCGGTGGTGCACGCGCGGTGGCGCAAGAGCTCGCGCGAGACGCTGCTAGGACAGGTCGCGCGTGACTGCTCTCACGTCGGGCTGCCTGCTCCGACCACGGTCGAGACCATCCAGGGGAGCGCGTTTCCTCGTGCCGCGAGCAGACCCGTCGCCGGCAGGCGAGTCCCGCAGGAATGGCGACAGTCACTCGCTGGTCCGTCTAACCATCTTCGGATTACGTTCGCCTCCCCGATCGCGGGTCCCGTGCTGTTAGGGCGAGCCCGCCACTTTGGCCTCGGCTTGCTCGTGCCGGACCTGGCCGCCCTGGGCCGGAACCGCCCGGGCCAGGACCCGGCGGCCGCGTGATCGCCTTCGCCGACTTCCTCTGGGCCGCCTACCGCGACCCTAAGCGTGAGCCATACCCGTGGCAGCAGCGCTTCGCCAAACTCTGCGCCACCGGCTCGCCGCCGCCGCTGGTCGGCGTTCCCACGGGCTGCGGCAAGACGACCGCGGTCGACGCGCTCGTGTGGGCCCTCGCGTTCCAGGCCGATCTGCCGCGCGCGACCCGGACCATCGGAGCGCGCATCGTGTGGGCGATCGATCGCCGAATCCTCGTCGACGAGGTGCACGCCCACGCCACGGCGCTCGCGGGGCGCCTGCTTGGCGCACGAGATCGTGCGGACGATCCGCTTCACGAGATCGCCATGCGGCTGAGCGCCCTGTACGGCGACGTGCCGCTTCAGGCCACCCGCTGGCGCGGCGGGGTCGCGAGCGACCGTTCACTCCATCCGCCTACTCAGGCGCAGGTCATCACGAGCACGGTCGCCCAGATCGGCTCGCGACTGCTGTTCCGTGGCTACGGCGTCGGACGTCGCTCTCTGTCGATGGCAGCGGGCCTGGCTGCATGCGACACCACGATCTGCCTGGACGAGGCACACCTCGCCGAGCCGTTTCGGCAGACCGTCGGCGCGATCAGGAGTCGGCGCCGCGAGACCGAGGAGGGACTGGACCTCCCGGCACTCGGGATCATCACGCTGACCGCCACGCCGTCGGCGCGCGAACCGGATGCGATCCGGTTGGATGACGGCGACCGCCAGGTGCCCGCGCTGCGCCAGCGGCTCCACGGCGAGAAGTGGGCCCAGCTCGAAGACGCCCCTGCGACCGAGAGGGAGCGTGTCAAGCTGATCGCGGAGCGGGCCTCCGGTTACATCGACGAGGGCGCCCCAACCGTCGCGTGCGTAGTGAATACGGTCAAGCGGGCGCGTGAGGTGTTCGACTCGCTGGCCCGGATGATTGATGACGACGAGACGGACCTGGCCCTGCTGGTCGGTCCTCAGCGTCCGGCGGACCGCGAGTTCCTGCTCGGTCGCCAGGGCGACCTCCTGTTCGGTCGAGACACGTCGGACCGACCACTCGTATGCGTAGCCACACAGACGTTCGAGGTCGGTCTGGACGCCGACGTGGCGGCAATGATCACCGACTCGGCGTCGGCCTCCGCGCTCGTCCAACGGCTGGGACGGCTGAACCGTCGTGGACTGGAAACCGGTCGGGCCACCATCGTCCGGGACGAGAGCTCCTGGCTCTACGAGGCCGACGAGCCACTGGCCTGGAGCTGGCTCCTCGCTCGCGAACGCGACGGCGTCGTCGACGTCTCGGTCGCAGCGTTGGAAGCGGACAGATCCCGGCCGCTCCCGCGTAGGGTCCGCTCGGCGCCGTCCCTGACGCCTGGCGCCATCGACCTGCTCGTGCAGACGAATCCTCAGCCGGGACGGTGGCAGGAACCGAGCGTGGAGGGCTTCCTCAGGGGCGCGGAGGACCGAACCGTAACCGACGTAACCGTGTGCTGGCGCTGTGATCTGCTGCCGACGGTCGATGATCCTGCGGCCGAGGGCTACCGCGAGATGCTCCTGAAGCTCGTCCCGCCCCAGGACCGAGAGCTCCTGACGCTGAGCGTCAAGGGAGCCCGAGCCTTGCTTGCGGCCCTGTACGCGGACCCGTGGGGGGCGGCGAGGGCCGCGAAGATGGCGGCCTCAGACGTCGACGTCGAAGGAGAGTCGGAGCCCGGGACCTTCCCCAGCCTGGACTTCCCCGGCCCCGACTCTACAGGCGTGGCTGCTCCGTTTCTCGTCGTCCGCGGCGGGGATATCCTGCACGGGACCGTCTCCGGGCCGAGCAACGGCCGGGTCGCGGCGAGCTCACTCCAGCCGGGCGACACCGTCGTGCTGCCGACGGAGAAGGGGGGCGTCGACGGGCACGGCCTTGCGCCCGGCGCCGCCAGAAACGACAAGCTCGCGGACGTCGCTGGCGACCGCAGGCGAAGGTCCGACAGCGAGACCCGGCTGTCCGCTCCGGTCCCCGTCCGGATATCTCGCGCCGCTCTGGGTGAGGAGCACCAAGGGCAATGGCCGCAGATCAGGCAGAGGTGCCGAGCGCACACCGACGGCGAAGGGGGTGACGCTACGCGGGCGGTCGAACGACTGGTGAACGACCTCGCCCGCCTGCTCCCAGACCACGAGGCGCTCTCGATGCTCACGCAGCAGGCGTTGAGCGAGCACGAGCCACTGGTCCGAGTGCTCGTGAGAGCGATCGGAGCGGTGGACGAAGACGGCCTGCCGACGTTGGACGTGGACGAGATTGAGGCGCTCCAGGACGAGGACGGTGGGGGCGTGGAGCACGGGGACGCGAGCGCTAACGGGGAGGCCGTCACACAAGCCTTATCTGCGCCGCCCGCAGTTCCGCGCAGGGACGCAGACGTGCTCGAGCGCACCTGGGTGCTCCTGCCCGCTGCGGACCGAGAACGCGAGCGCCGGCGCCGCGACAGCGCCAACCCACCACCTACGCTGGAAGAGCACGCGATCGCCGTTCGGACCCAGGTCGAGGAGTTCACCGCCGGCAGCGGCCTACCCGAGCCGATCCTCTCGGCGCTGTCGCTGGCCGCGGCGGCTCATGACCACGGCAAGGCAGATTCGCGGATGCAGGCCTTCTTCCACGGCGGGGTGAGGCCGCTCGGGAGTGATCCGATCGCCAAGAGCGTCTTCGGAACCGAGGACCCCCGGGCTGAACGCATGGCGCGGACGACCGCCGGGCTTCCGCGCGGGCTCAGTCACGAGGTCGCGTCGGTGGCCGTCCTCGCTGAGTGGCTGGCCGCTGGTGGCGAGCCCGATGCCGCTATCGACCACGACCTCGTGCTCCACCTTGCTGGCACCCACCACGGCCAAGGCAGGCCGATCCCGCGTCCGCCCGCGGGCGGAGAGGAGGCGCTCGCTTTCTACGTCGACGCGGTTGGCATCCAGGGCACCGCGATCGGTGACGGGCAGGACGGCTGGGCCGACGGCGCGTGGCTGCAGCGGTTCTGGCGGGTGATCGATCGTTACGGCGAGTGGGGCACGGCCTACCTGGAGGCTCTGCTGATGCTCGCAGATCGCAACGTCTCAGCAAGGGGCCTCTGATGGCGTTCGAACTCGCATGGATGCCATCTGAGGCCCCCTACATGCCCGTCGCTACCGCGGGTCTGCTCTACGCGCTGGAGCAGGCGCGACGACCGGCCACCGCGCACTGGAGTGACGTCGAAGGTCGGCCGGTGCTGGAGCTCGAGACGGACCTGACGGCGGACGCAATCGGGGAGCTGCTGGCCGAGACCGACTGGCCCTCAGCGGAGAGGATCCCATGGCCCTCGGCCGCGAACGCCAAGGGGGCCCAAGCAATCAAGCCGGTGCTCGAGAAGGAAGAGTCCCCTGCGGACGCCTTCCGCATGATGGTCGCGACCGCACCGCCGGTCGAGGCGAAGTTCCTCGCCGGACTGCTCACCGATGGGGCCTTGGACAAAGGCATCCCTTCCCGCAGTCGCCTCCTTCGTGGCGTGAAGTCAGACCTCTCAGGCGTCGCCAACAGGCCTAAGTCAGTGGCTGGTCCCGCACTGGCGATCGAGCTCGAGCGAGGCCCGGATTTCCTCAAGGGGCCATCGGGTTTGGGCCTCGGCCTTGTTCCGGAGGTTCAGACCTTCGGTGGCACGACCGGGCCGCCAGCTTCGACGGTGGGCGCGTTCTCCCCGCTGCTCTACGTCTTGCTCTGGCTCGGCGTGATGGCGCTCCCGCCGGTCGGTGTGTCACGCGGCTCGACCCGAGCCGTCGGGGGACCGCTGGTCACTGCTGGCAATGTTCTGTCGTGGCCGGTGTGGCGAGTACCGGTGGGGCTGCGAGCGCTGCGGTCGCTCTTCTGCCTCGATGCAATCCATGCAGCGAACCCCGATCTGAAGGCGCTGTCCGCACGCGGGGTCACGGCCGTCTATAGGGCTCGTGCCGTCGAGCTCAGCACCATGGTCGCCGTGTACCGCTGGGGGCAACAAGTCGCACAATGAGCGCCCCACCCCTCGTCCCCGCCCGCATCCTCAACGAGCACGTCTACTGCCCGCGCCTCGCGTACCTGGAGTGGGTCGACCAGCGCTTCGAGGACAACGCCGACACCGCTCATGGCACGTTCGTCCACCGTCGTGTGCACGACAAGCGAGGCACGCCGCCCGAGCCCGAAGAGGAAGACCCTCGCCCCGCGAGCACGGCGGTCGACCTCTCCTCCGAGGAGCTCGGCCTGATCGCCAAGGTCGATCTCCTCGAGGCGCGCGACACCACCGTCGTTCCGATCGAGTACAAGCGCGGCCGTCCGCGCTCCGAGGAAGAGCCGCTCTGGGAGCCCGAGCTCGCGCAGCTCTGCGCTCAGGTCCTGCTGCTGCGGGAGGCCGGGTATCAGGTCGACCACGCCGAAGTCTACTTCGCTGAGACCCGCACCCGCCATCACGTCCCCATCGACGACGATCTCGTCGAGCAGACTCTCGCGGCCCTCGAGGATTTGCGTGCAAATGCGGCGCGCGACGAGCCCCCGGCGCCGCTCGTCGACAGCCCGAAGTGCCCGCGCTGCTCGCTGGTCGGGATCTGCCTGCCCGACGAGGTCAACGCCCTCCGGGAGCGCCAGGAGCACCCGCCGCGCCGCCTCGTGGCGAGCGCCCCGCCAGCTCAACCGCTCTACGCAACGACTCCGGGAAGCAGGGTTTCGAAGCGAGCCGTGTCGTCCTGCTGGAGGAACGCAAGGAGGTCGACTCGCGACGACTGATCGACGTCTCGCACATCGCGCTGTTCGGCAACGTCGACGCGGGCAGCGCGCTCGTACGGGCGTGCTTCGACGCCGGAGATCCCGGTCGCTTGGTTCACCATGGGAGGCTGGTTCTCCGGCATCGCCACGGGCATGCCACCCAAGAACGTCGAGCTGCGGATGCGCCAGCATCGGGCCGCGGCCATCGGCGCGCCGTCGCTCGCCGCATCCTTCGTCGCCGGCAAGATCCGAAACTCTCGGACGCTCATTCGCCGCCATGCTCGGAAGGGAGCAGGCGCGGCCGTCGACCAGCTCGCAGAGCTCGCCAAGGCTGCTGATCGGGAGCGGGGCCTTGAGTCGCTGTTGGGCCTCGAGGGGACCGCGGCGCGGATCTACTTCTCCTGCTTCGCTGACCTGCTCGCCCGGGGTGTCGACCGGCCGACGTTCGCGTTCGACAAGCGCCATCGGCGCCCGCCCACCGACCCGGTCAATGCGCTGCTCTCCTTCTTCTACGCCCTGCTCATCAAGGACGTGACCGTGGCGGCGCTTGCCGCCGGGCTCGATCCCTACGTCGGCTTCTACCACCGGCGTGGTTTGGACGCCCGGCGCTCGCGCTCGACCTCGCGGAGGAGTTCCGCTCGCTCATCGCAGACTCTACCGTCCTCACGGTCATCAACACCGGGGCGCTTGGCGAGGGCGACTTTGTGCGCCGCGGGGGCGCGGTCTCGCTCACGGGCCCCGGTCGTCGTAAGGCCTTGGCGGCCTACGAAAGGAGGATGCGGACCGAACTCCGGCACCCTATCTTCCAGTACACAGCAAGCTACCGGCGTACGCTGGAACTCCAGGCGCGTTTACTCGCTGCGGTTCTCGTGGGTGACATTGCCCGGTACCGACCCTTGACAACTCGATAGCCGCGTGGCCGGCCGCACGCGGCACCTTCTCGCCTACGACATCCGCGACCCGCGGCGCCTGCGCCGAGTACATGAGGTGGCAAAGGAATTCGGGTACGCCTTGCAGTACTCGGTCTTCGTCTGCGACTTGACGACGGTTGAACTGCTCGCTCTCAAGGCCAAGCTGATCGCGGAAGCGAATCTGTCCGTCGACAGCATCGGATTCTTCGACCTTGGGCTGGCCGCGGGTCGCGGTGTCGAGTGCATCGAGTTCCTTGGACAGGAGCCGTCTCATCCCGACCCGAACGAACCCGCTATCTGGTGAATTGCGAGCGCTTGGGTGGTGTGCGAGGACGCGGAGGCTCTCGCGTCCGTTTCTCCCTGCACACGCCGCTATTCTGATGCTCGAGCCCACTCTGCCCTACGTCTCACCGGCCTGGGAGGACGGCCTCTCGCACATGGCCCCGAAGCGCCTGCAAGTGAGCTACTTTTCTGGCGAGCTGTCTCCGGGGGCTACAACCCCCGGCTCCGTTGAAGCGTGGTCGAGCCGGATGGGCGCGTGCGGCCAATCTTGTCTCCGGGGGCTACAACCCCCGGCTCCGTTGAAGCCACTACGAGCCTGACGGCCTGCCGGTCGCCAACCGCGTCTCCGGGGGCTACAACCCCCGGCTCCGTTGAAGCGAGCTCCGCCGCCGTCCCGGCGACGTCCACCCCGATCGTCTCCGGGGGCTACAACCCCCGGCTCCGTTGAAGCTTGGTGAGCGCCGGTCGGGCCGCATCAAGTTCCCGCGGTCTCCGGGGGCTACAACCCCCGGCTCCGTTGAAGCCTCCAGTCCTTGGCGGGGCGAGTAGCCATCAGGCGTGTCTCCGGGGGCTACAACCCCCGGCTCCGTTGAAGCAACCAGTCGCCCGCATCCCCCTGTGACGCAACCGTCGTCTCCGGGGGCTACAACCCCCGGCTCCGTTGAAGCGTGATGCAGACGACGAAGGACAGCCCGGAGTGGCGTGTCTCCGGGGGCTACAACCCCCGGCTCCGTTGAAGCGCGCTCTTGACCATGTCCACCGTGAACGCGCCCGCGGCGTCTCCGGGGGCTACAACCCCCGGCTCCGTTGAAGCAAGAGAGCGATCGTGAGGGCTACCGAGGCTGGAGTCGTCTCCGGGGGCTACAAGCCCCGGCTCCGTTGAAGCGACTCCGATACGCATCGCCGCGTCGCCGCGAACCTGTCTCCGGGGGCTACAACCCCCGGCTCCGTTGAAGCGATTCCGAGAACCTCGCCGGCCGCGAGCTCACTTGGAAGTCTCCGGGGGCTACAACCCCCGGCTCCGTTGAAGCTTCCGCGATACGAGCGGGATGGTCCACCTGCGTGGCGTCTCCGGGGGCTACAACCCCCGGCTCCGTTGAAGCCTGCCGACCAGCGTGCACCCCGGGCGCGACGAGGCGTCTCCGGGGGCTACAACCCCCGGCTCCGTTGAAGCTAGTCGATCGTGTCGAACTCGAAGGTGTAGGGGTCGTCTCCGGGGGCTACAACCCCCGGCTCCGTTGAAGCACCCTTCGACACGGCGGGCCGTCGTGTTTCCGGTAGGTCTCCGGGGGCTACAACCCCCGGCTCCGTTGAAGCAGGTTGAACGTGGTCTTGCCCTTGCCCGCGCGGCCGTCTCCGGGGGCTACAACCCCCGGCTCCGTTGAAGCCTGTTGCCTTCCTACGCGCTCGACGCCGCCAAGACGTCTCCGGGGGCTACAACCCCCGGCTCCGTTGAAGCCTCACCGCGAAGCTGGCCGAGTACCTCGACGGGCGGTCTCCGGGGGCTACAACCCCCGGCTCCGTTGAAGCCCGACTGACGTGCACGTGCGCGACTTCGGCGACGAGGTCTCCGGGGGCTACAACCCCCGGCTCCGTTGAAGCTCGGTCTGCATCCCCTCCTCGCGCAGCTCGCGGAGCTGTCTCCGGGGGCTACAACCCCCGGCTCCGTTGAAGCCCGATCTCAAGGGACTCAAGGGACTTCGTATTTGGACCGATGCCGGTCTCCGGGGGCTACAACCCCCGGCTCCGTTGAAGCGAGCACAACACCGGGCGCAACAACGCGCCGAGCTTGTCTCCGGGGGCTACAACCCCCGGCTCCGTTGAAGCGGTTCCTGCGCTGCGACAACGGCCCGGAGCTGACCGCCCACGCGCTCAGGGACTGGTGCCGGTTCGCGGCAACACAGACCGCCTACATCGAACCCGGGGCGCCGTGGCAGAACCCGTTCGT
>Ga0136627_1000965_pt1 | contig 11303 bp, 8 predicted proteins | sample AntDrymUQ4892206_2_FD_104652 | JGI IMG/M metagenome (GOLD analysis project Ga0136627, IMG submission 104652) | Polar desert sand microbial communities from Dry Valleys, Antarctica - metaG UQ489 (22.06) | ecosystem: Environmental > Terrestrial > Soil > Desert | place: Antarctica: Dry Valley... | reverse complement strand
GGTCTGACGGATGTACCCCTGATCGAAGAGGGTAGGAGGCAGGCCCGGGAGGCCCGCCAGGCACTGGACGACGCGCCTTTCGACGTGGTCGTCTCCTCCCCGCTGCTGCGGGCGATCGAGACAGCCGAGATCGTCACCGGGGTGGAGCGGGCGGAGATAGCGATCGAAGAGGGTTGCATCGAGCGTTCCTTCGGTGAGATGGAGGGGCTCCTGGCGTCCGGGGTCAGAGAGCGATTCCCCGAGGTGCGTTACAGGCGGGTGGGCCACGTCGACTACTCTCTCAACCCGCCGGGCGGAGAGTCCTTCGAGGAGATGAACGAACGGGCCGGCGAGTTCCTGGATCATCTGATGCGTACACAATCCGGCAAGAGGGTGGCGCTCTTCGCGCACGAGAACTTCTTGCAGCAGTTGCACGGTGTGATCCGTGGCCTCGGCCCGTTGGACTCGCTGGAACAGGGGATCTTGAACTGCGAGCTCAACCAGTTCTTGCTGGACGGGTCCGGCAACCCCACTTCTCACCGGAGGGTCGAGCTCTGTTCTTCTGCGACGAACTACCCGTCGTTTTGACGGTTCCCGGAGCATCGCGAGACGCGGCGCTGGACCGGATCCTCGAAGAGATAGCCGGACGGTTTGCCGCCGGCTTTCCCGAGGAGGCCCCCGCACTCAGGACGGTGGGAAGGGAAGCGGAGTTCCCGCTCGTCAACCCCGACGGGAGCGCGGCGGACGTCTCCACGCTGTGGCCCGGGCTCCTGGATCTGGGGGGCTTCCGGCCTATCTACGACCGGGCCGTGGACGGGTCCGAGTTTCTGGCCGGCGTGGAGGCCGACACATGGTCCTGCGTAATCGAGGTCGGCAAGGCTACCGTGGAGCTTTCGGTCGGTCCGCGCGCGACGCTGCACGGTCTCGCTAGGGACATGGAGCGAGGCCTCGACGCGCTTCTGGAGGTCGTCCGTCAGAAAGACCTCCGTCTCCTCGGCTACGGCATCCAGCCCCGGACGCCCGCGGGCGAGGACCTCCTCACCGGGAAGCGTAGATACCAGGCCCTTCTGAAGGCCATAGGCCCGGCCTGGCTCGACTTCTGCGTCACCGCCGGGGATCAGGCACAGATAGACGTGGGCCGGGAGGATGTCGTACGGCAGATGAACCTGACAAACGCCGCCTCCGGCGCGATCATAGCCCTCACGGCCAACTCTTCTGTGTACGACGGGAGCGTGGGCCGGTTTGCCTCCGGACGAGAGGGCCTGGCAGCCAACATGGCCGGCGAACCCGACCGTCACGGCTCCTCACCGTACCCGTTCGCCGACCTGGAACAGTACACGCGATTCCTGGCAGGCCTGAGATGCCTGTGCCTGCCGGACGAAGATGGCGGGTTCGAGCCCATCGGTCTTCCGTTCTCGAGGTACCTGCGGCAGAAAACCTCCTCAGAAGACCCGGAGAGGGCGTACCAGGAGTTCCTGTTCCACGAGCACTACATCTGGCCGAGCGCCAGGCCCCGGTCGAGGATCGGTACTCTGGAGGTTCGTCCGGCTTGCCAGCAACCGGCGGGGTCTGGTTGGGTCCCGTCGGCCCTGGCCCTTGGTCTCGTAGAAGCCGCCGAAGAGGCGCAAGCTTTCTTCGAGGACGCCCTGGGACCGGACTACTGGCCGGAACTCCGCCGCTTTCGAGGAGCGGCCGTCGAGAAGGGCCTGAAGGCTCCCGAGCCCGCTCCCGGTTTCCTCGAAACCCTTCTCGGCATCATCCGGGGCGGGCTCGAGCGGCGTGGACATGGCGAGGAGGTCTTCCTGGACCCGGCCTTCAGGAGACTCGAACGCCGCCTGGAGCCCGCCGCGAGATCGCGCGAAGCGTTCGAGCTTGGGGGAATGGACACGCTGGTGGGGGAGCTCTCGATCTCTTGATGGTACGGTGCAAGACGGGCAAGGTACTCGCCGCCGGGTCGAATGCCAGGCTCTCTTATCCGGGGGTCAGGCGGCGAGGAACCCGGGCGTGGTCCATGCCGCGCTGCGGCGTCCCAGAACCTGGGAACCAGGAATATATATGATAGGCGGGGCAATAGACGAGCCGGACCCGGGTAGACGCCCAGATCGGTCCCACTCAGCGCATCGGAAGGAGGTTCCTGCATGACGAGATCCGCGCAACCGGCGGCTCGATCATCGGTATTCGGCCCCGGCGGACTGACGGTGCGTCGTGGTTAGGCCAACCGTCGGCATCACCGCCGCGACGGAGAGCGTCAACTACGGTCCGTGGAAGGGGATGCCGGCCTTTCTCAGCCCGGCGAACTACGTGCGCGCCGTGCAGCGGGCCGGCGGCAGGCCCGTCCTGCTCCCGCCCGACGAGGAGGACGCGAGGGACCCGGACGGTCTCCTGGACCTTCTGGACGCCCTGATCCTCACCGGCGGCGCCGGCGACCTCGACCCCGACCTCTACGGCCAGGAGCCTCACCCCGAGACCGGCCCGGTGCAGCACGAGCGCGACGCCTACGAGCTCGCGCTGGTCTGCGCCGCGATAAGACGAAAGATGCCCACTTTAGGCATCTGCCGGGGGATGCACGTCCTGAACGTCGCCTACGGCGGCGGCCTGGAGCAGCACCTCCCCGAGGTGCTCGGCCACGAGGAGCACCGCCACACCCCCGGCACCTTCGCCGACCACGAGGTCATGCTCACACCCGATTCCCTCGCCGCCCGGGCCGCCGGGTCTGAGAAGGCTCCCGTCAAGTCGCACCACCACCAGGGTATAAGAGAGGTCGGGGAAGGCCTGGTCGTTACGGGCCGGTCCGAAGACGAGGCGGTCGAAGCGATAGAAGACCCGACTTGCCCGTTCGTGCTCGGCGTGCTCTGGCACCCCGAAGAAGACGAAAAAAGCCAGCTCATAAAAGCCCTAGTCTCGGAGGTATCGTAGTTGCTGGAGATCCTGAACCCCGCCACCGAAGAGGTGGTCGAGCGCATCGAACCCGCCACCGCCGAAGACGCCGACGCCGCGGTCGCCCGCGCCAAGAAGGCCTTCCCGGCATGGCGCGACGTCGAGCCCGCCGACCGCTCCCGCCTCCTGCGACGTCTCGCCGACGCGCTGGATTCCAAGAAGGAACACCTGGCCCAACTCGAATCCAGGGAGACAGGCAAGCCCATAAACGACTCCCGCGGCGAGATGGGCATGGTGGCTGACACCTTCCACTACTACGCCGGAATGCCAGAGAGGCTCCTGGGCGACACCATCCCCGTCTCCGGGGGCGTGGACCTTACCTTTCGGGAGCCGCTCGGCGTGGTCGGCCTGATCGTGCCGTGGAACTTCCCCCTGACCATCGCGAGCTGGAAGATGGCCCCGGCCCTCGCCGCCGGCAACACCATAGTACTCAAGCCCGCCGAGCTCACCCCGCTCACCGCGCTGGAGTTCGAGAGGATCGCACGCGAGGCGGGCATCCCGGAGGGCGTCGTCAACGTCGTCGTCGGCCCCGGCAGCGTGGTTGGACAACGCCTCGTCGAGCACGAGGACGTGGCGAAGGTGGCGTTCACGGGTTCGACGGGGGTTGGGCGTGGGATCATGGCCGGCGCCTCCGGCACCATAAAGCGCGTAACCCTGGAGCTCGGCGGCAAGTCCGCCAACGTCGTCTTCGCTGATGCTGACCTCGAAAGGGCCGCGGCCTCCGCGCCCCTGGCCGTCTTCGGCAACGCCGGCCAGGACTGCTGCGCCCGCTCCCGCATCCTCGTCCAGAAAGATGTCTTCGACGAGTTCCTCGACAGGATGAAGCCGACCGTGGAGGGGCTTCGCGTGGGAGATCCCCTCGACGAGGCCACGGAGATGGGGCCACTCATCTCCGCCGATCACCGCGAGAGGGTTGGTTCGTACGTGCCGGAAGATGCGCCCGTGGCGATCCAGGGCCGATCCCCCGAAGGCTCGGGCTTCTGGTTCCCGCCGACCGTGCTCGCGCCCGTCTCCAACGGGGACAAAGCCGCGCAAGAAGAAATATTTGGTCCCGTGGTCGCCGTGATCCCGTTCGACGACGAGGACGACGCCGTCCGCCAGGCCAACGACACGCCCTACGGCCTCTCCGGCTCCGTCTGGACGGAGAACGGCGCGAAGGCCATGCGCGTCGCCCGCCGCATCGAGGCCGGCGTCCTCTCCATCAACTCGAACACCTCCGTCCGGGTCGCCACCCCGTTCGGCGGCTTCAAGCAGTCCGGCGTCGGCCGCGAGCTCGGCCCCCACGCCCTCGACCACTACACCGAACTGAAGAACGTCTACTTCTCGACGGAGGGAAACTAGCATGCCCGGTCGCCTGGAAGGCAAGGTCGCGGTCATCACCGGCGCCGCCAGCGGCATCGGCCGCGAGACGGCCCGCCGCTTCGCCGGGGAGGGCGCGAAGGTGTGCGTCGTGGACCTCAACGACCTGACGGGCGAGGAGGTAGCCGGGGAGCTGGACGGCCTCTACGTCCACGCCAACGTCACCGATCCCGACGACGTGCGGAGGATGTACCGGGAGGCCGCGGAGCGTTTCGGTGGCATCGACATCCTCTTCAACAACGCCGGCATCTCCCCGCCGGACGACGACTCGATCCTTGAGACCGAGATGGACGCCTGGGAGCGCGTCCAGAACGTCAACCTGAAGTCCGTCTACCTCTGCTGCAAGCACGGGATACCGCACCTGCTGGAGCGTGGCGGCGGGTCCGTCATAAACACGGCCTCGTTCGTGGCTGTGATGGGGGCGGCGACGTCCCAGATCTCCTACACCGCGTCAAAAGGCGGCGTCCTCGCCATGAGCCGCGAACTCGGCGTCCAGTTCGCCCGCCAGGGCGTCCGCGTCAACGCGCTCTGCCCCGGTCCCGTGAACACGCCGCTCTTGCAGGAACTTTTCGCCAAAGACCCGGAGCGGGCGGCCAGGCGGCTCGTCCACCTGCCGATGGGACGTTTCGCCGAGGCCGTCGAGATCGCCAACGCGGTCCTCTTTCTCGCCTCGGACGAGTCGTCGTACATGACCGCCTCGACCTTCCTGGTTGACGGCGGCCTCTCCGGCGCATACGTTACGCCCGAGTAAGGAGGAGGTCCGTATGAAAGACGGTCTATCGGGCAGCATCCTCGACGCCATCGGTGGCACGCCGTTGATAGAGGTCGAGGGCATCTACTGCAAGCTGGAGTACCTGAACCCTTCGGGCTCCGTAAAGGCGCGGATAGCGAAGTACATGATCGAACGCGCCGAGGTCGAGGGCCTGCTGAAACACGGCGACACCATCGTCGAGGCCACGAGCGGCAACACCGGCAACGCCCTCTCGATGGTCGCCGCCGTCAAGGGCTACAGGATGCTCGTCGTCATGCCAGAGGGGATGAGCGGCGAGCGGGTCGCCATCAGCCGCGCCTTCGGGGCCGACGTGATGGAGATCGGGCACTTCCACGTCAACGAGGCCCTCGCCAAGGCGAAGGAGCTCGGCGGCGAGCCGGGCTACTTCTGCCCCTCGCAGTTCGAGTCTGAGTGGAACGTGGAAGAGAATCGGACCTGGCTCGGGCCGGAGATCCTGGGACAGCTTCCCGGAGACCTTGTTCCCGACGCCCTGGTGATGGGGGTGGGGACTGGTGGGACCCTGATCGGGGTCGGCCAGGCGTTCCGCGAGGTCAACCCTTCCGTCAAGCTCTTCGCGATGGAGCCGTCTGAGTCCTCGACGATATTGTGCGGGGAGATCGGGGACCACCTCATCGAGGGCATCTCCGACGGCTTCGTCCCCGGCATCTTCGAGCGCCACCAGCAGCTCGTCGACACCGCCCTGACCGTGGACTCAGAGGAGGCCGTCGAGGAGATGCGCCGGCTCGCCCGCGAGCATGGCCTCTTCGTCGGACCGAGCAGCGGCGCCAACCTCATCGCCGCCAGAAGGGTTCGTGAGTCCTACCCGGATCTGGGGACCGTCGTGACCCTCTTCTGCGACGAGGGCGAGAAGTACATAAGCGAGCACTTCGCGGCCAAAGACGAGGTCAGGCTCACCTCCGAGAACTACACCTGAGTTATCTAGCCTCCTGACATTTACGTTCAAGAGCGGATTTTCCGAAAGGCGAGAGCTGTCAATCGTTGCTCTGTTGCTAATTTGCTGCTAATTACTGCTAAATTAGCAGCAAGCGACTGATGCTGTTAAACTGGTGCAGACAGCAACGGCATAGGTTTCGGGGTACGAACCGTGAAAATACCGCAGACACCGCCGACTTTAGACGCTTTATTTGATCGGGAGGACTTGGAAGCCCTCGAGAAGATACTGAGTTCCGACGTAAAAGCGTCGCAAGATGGTCAATACAGACACTGGGACGAGATCCGTTTTCGTGAGCCTCCCGAAGGGATGTCGCGTGAAGACTGGTGGTTTGCCATAAAGTTTGCCCGCAGGCGGGAGTATCATTCCCTGCCTCTGACAGACGCGACGGGCACCCCCTTTATATACATGATGCCGGACAGGGCGTGGGAGTGGGTCCATAAAGCGGACCAGAGACTCGGTGGTCAAATCACGCTGGGCGAGCAAGTTGCGAACCCTTCTACCAGGGACCGTTACCTGGTCAACTCTCTGATAGAAGAAGCTATAACCTCCAGCCAACTCGAAGGCGCGAGTACGAGCAAGCAGGTCGCCAAAGACATGATCAAATCCGGGCGCCCTCCCAGGGACAAAAGTGAACGGATGATCCTCAACAATTATCACGCGATGAACTTTATCCGGGAAAATCGGGACCAGCGGCTAACCTCCGATTTCGTGTTCGAACTACACGGGTTGGTCACCGACGGGACGCTGGAGAGGCCGGAAACGGCCGGACGCGCGCAACTTCCGGGAGAAGATCGTATCAAGGTCCTCGACAGAACTACCGGAGAGGTACTCTACGAACCTCCTCCCTCAGAGCAGTTGCCAGAACGACTAGAGGAGATGTGCGAATTCGCCAACGGGAAGAAGGTGGACACCTTTATGCATCCGGTTGTACGGGCGATCATCGTGCATTTCTGGCTAGCGTACGACCATCCGTTCGATGATGGCAACGGGCGAACGGCCCGGGCGCTCTTCTACTGGTCTATGTTGTCGCAAGGCTACTGGCTGGCGGAGTTTCTGACGATATCCAGCATCTTGAGCAGGGCTCCCGTTCAATATGCAAAGTCGTTCCTGTACACGGAGACCGACGACAACGACCTGACTTACTTCATCATGTACCAGCTACGGGTGATCGTGAGGGCGCTCAACGAACTCGAAGGCTATTTGCAGCGCAAGATGGCCGAAGTCAAAAGGACAGAGAAGTTGATCAAGCAGTTGGGGACACTAAATCACAGGCAGACCGCACTGCTAAATCACGCTCTTCGGCACCCGGATCATCCTTATACCGTGAGATCCCACTCCACGAGCCACAACGTAGTATCTCAGACCGCGCGCACTGATCTGACGGGTTTGGTAGAGCGTGGTCTGCTCGAAAAGCGGAAAGCGGGAAAGGGATTTTCCTACTATCCGGCGGAGGACCTGTCGGACAGGCTAAAGGGCGAGTAAGGCGTGTGCGGCTTCGCAAGCCGCGATGCGACACTTGTGCTAACTTTACCGGGCCCGATGAGGGCCGCGGGAGAGAGTCGCGGGGGATGGGGGAGTCCCCGCAGCGACCGCCGAAGGTGAAAGGGGTGCGAGAGCATCCCGAATCTCTCAGGCAGAAGGACCGCGGATCCGAGGGCGTCCTGGAGAGTTCGGTGTGCTCATCCGCATCGACGCCGACGGGGTAATACTCTCAGGTTTGGGACAGGGCGGAGTCTATAGGACGCTCACCCGGAACAGGGGGTACTGCCGCGTGTCGAGGTTTACACCGCACACCGAGGAAGACGTACGCGAGATGCTGGACGTTATCGGGGTGGAGACCCTGGACGACCTTTTCGCAGACGTCTCGCCGAAGTTCGAGGGAGAGTTGGACCTCCCGCCGGCGCTCTCGGAGTACGAGGCGCTCAGGGACGTGGACCGGCTGGCGAAGGAGAACGTCTCGGGGTTCCCGATCTTCCTGGGGGCCGGGGCCTACGACAGGATCGTGCCCTCCACGGTCGGCGCGATCATCTCGCGCGGCGAGTTCCTGACCTCCTATACGCCGTACCAGCCGGAGATCAGCCAGGGCACCCTCCAGTCCATCTTCGAGTTCCAGTCCATCATCTCCGAACTCACGGGCCTCGAAGTCTCAAACGCCTCGGTCTACGACGGCGCCAACGCCGTCGCCGAAGCCGCCCTCATGACCGCCCGTCTGACGAAGCGCGATCCGAAGGTCGCCGTCTCGAAGGGCCTCAACCCCCGCTACCGCGAGGTCATAGAGACCTACCGGGTCGAGGTCGTCGAGCTTCCTTTCGAGGACGGGACCACGGACTTCTCGGAGACACCGGATGACGTGTCGGGCGTCTTCGTGCAGAGCCCGAACTTCTTTGGCGTCGTGGAGGACGTAGGGGCCTCTGAGGCGGCCCACGGCGTTGGGGCGCTGTGCGTCGCCGTCTGCGACCCTATCTCGCTGGCCGTCCTCGAAGCCCCGGGCAACCTCGGGGCGGATGTGGCGGTCGGCGAGGCCCAGCCGCTCGGGATGCCACTCCTCTTCGGCGGCCCCTATGCGGGCTACATGGCGACGGACCAGAAGTCCGTCCGCCAGCTCCCCGGGCGTATCTGCGGCGAGACGGTGGACAGGGACGGCAAGCTCGCCTACGTACTGACCCTGCGCGGGCGCGAGCAGGACATCCGCCGCGCGAAAGCGAACTCCAACATCTGCACCAACCAGGCGCTCACGGCTCTGGCCGCGACCGTCTACACGGCTCTCATGGGGCCGGAAGGCTTGCGCGAGGTGGCGGAGTTGTCCGTCTCCAAGGCGCATTATCTGGCTGAGAGGCTTCAGGCTTCAGGTTTCAGGCTTCGGTATCCGGAGGCGCCGTTCTTGTGGGAGTTCGTGGTGGAGTTGCCGGATGTAAAGAAAGCCAATCAAGCGTTGCTCGATGCGGGCATGGTCGGCGGGTTGGATCTGGGAGACGGGGGGATGTTGGTGGCGGTTACGGAGAAGAGGACGAAAGAGGAGCTCGACGCTTTCGTGGGGGTGGTTGCGGATGCTGGATAACCTGATCCGGACCAAGGGCCGCGAGGGCCGCCGCGGCTACACCCTCCCCAACAACGACGTGGGGGAGACGAGCCTCGAAAAAGTCCTCCCGAAAGAGGCGCTCCGCAAGGAGAAGCCGCGCCTGGCTGAGGTGGACGAGCCGACCGTGGTCCGCCACTACACGAACCTCTCGCGCCAGAACTGGGGCATAGACACGAACTTCTACCCCCTCGGCTCCTGCACGATGAAGCACAACCCCCGCGCCAACGAGGTCGCCGCGAACACGCCGGGCTTCGCCGGATTGCACCCACTCCAGCCGGAGGCACAGGCCCAGGGCGCCCTCCGGGTCATGCACGAGCTGCAGGGCTTTCTCTCCGAAGTCTCCGGTCTTCCGGCGGTTTCGTTGCAGCCGCTGGCGGGGGCGCAGGGCGAGCTGACGAGCATCCTGATGGTCAAGAAGTTCTTCGAAGACAACGGGGACGACGGGAGGACGACCGTGCTGGTCCCGTCGACGGCGCACGGGACGAACCCGGCGACCGCGTCCATGGCGGACTTTGGTGCCAAGGAGATCGGACTCGACGAGCATGGCTGCGTGGACGTCGATGAGCTCAGGGAATTGGTGGACGAGACTACCGCGGCGCTCATGATCACGAACCCCAACACCTGCGGCGTCTTTGAACGGAACATGAAGGAGATCTCCGAGGTCCTCCACGAAGCCGGCGCCTTCCTCTACATGGACGGCGCCAACATGAACGCGAACCTGGGCCGGATGCGCCCCGCCGAGGCCGGCGTGGACGTGATGCACTTCAACCTCCACAAGACGTTCTCGACCCCCCACGGCGGCGGCGGACCCGGCTGCGGCGCCATCGCCTGCTCCGAGACCCTCGCCCCCTTCCTCCCCGACCCGGCCGTAGAGAGAGATGGCGAAAACTACGTTTTCGTTCGACCCGACAACAGCATCGGTCGGGTGGCGGGGTTCCACGGCAACTTCGGGCAGATGCTCCGGGCGTGGAACTACATCAAGATGCACGGCCCGGACCTTCGGGACGTGACGGACATGGCCGTCCTGAACGCCAACTACGTCAGGGCCCGGCTCGGGGGGACTTACCAGGTCCCCTACGACGAGCTCTGCAAGCACGAGGTCGTCGTGCAACCGCCCAAGGGGATCAAGGCGCTCGACATCGCCAAGGGGCTCATAGACCACGGCTACCACCCGCCCACGATCTACTTCCCCCTCGTCGTCAAAGAGGCCATGCTCATAGAACCCACGGAGACGGAGTCCAAGGAGACTCTCGACGACTTCGTCGGCGCCCTCTTGGAGCTCGCCGAGAGCCGGCCCGAAGAGCTCGAAGAGGCCCCGACCCACGCCCCCACCCGCCGCCTCGACGAGGCCCGCGCCGCCCGCCAGCTCAAGGCCCGGTGGTAAAGGTGGCCGAAGAGACCCTCAAACGCACGCCGCTATACGACGAACACGAGAAGGCGGGCGCCCGCCTGGTCCCCTTCGCGGGCTGGGAGATGCCCGTCCAGTACGAGGGTGTAAAGGCCGAGCACGAGGCCGTCCGCAACCACGCCGGCCTCTTCGACGTCTCCCACATGGGCGAGGTCGTCTTCCGTGGCCCGGACGCCGAGAGGGCCGTCCAGAGGCTCGTCACCCGCGACGTGGGTCGCCTTGAGACCGGGCAGGCCGGCTACGCGGCCGTCTGCTACGAGAACGGCGGCACGGTGGACGACGTGCTCGTCTACAAGACGCCCGACGACTTCCTCGTCGTCGTCAACGCGGCGAACCGCGAGAAGGACGTCGCCCACTTCCGGGAACACACGGAGGATCTGGACGTAGAAGTCGTTGACGAGTCCGACGACTGGGCGTTGCTGGCGTTGCAGGGGCCTCAGGCCGTTAGCATTCTGGGTAATTTCACCGACGCCGACCTCGCGGGGCTGAAGTACTACCGGTACGTGGTCGGGGAGGTTGACGGCTTCTACGCCGTGATCTCACGCACCGGCTACACCGGCGAGGACGGCTTCGAGCTCTACGTCCGCCCCGACGGCGCCGCCCCCCTGTGGCGCCGCCTCGTGGAGGCTGGCGCCACGCCGGCGGGCCTCGGCGCCCGCGACACTTTACGCCTGGAGGCCGGCATGTGCCTCTACGGCAACGAGCTCGACGCGGAGACCACACCGCTCGAAGCGGGCATCGGCTTCGCCGTACACCTGGACAAAGAGCAGGAGTTCGTGGGGCAGGAGGCGCTGCGCCGGGAGAAGGAGGAGGG
>Ga0136627_1000964_pt1 | contig 11308 bp, 10 predicted proteins | sample AntDrymUQ4892206_2_FD_104652 | JGI IMG/M metagenome (GOLD analysis project Ga0136627, IMG submission 104652) | Polar desert sand microbial communities from Dry Valleys, Antarctica - metaG UQ489 (22.06) | ecosystem: Environmental > Terrestrial > Soil > Desert | place: Antarctica: Dry Valley... | reverse complement strand
TTTCGATAGCCAGGCCATGTCACTCTCGTAAGCGCCGGGATCACTCACAGGGATACGCCCTGGGTCGAGATTTTCTTTCTGAGTTGGGCCAGTCCTCGCCGCTGCAGCGCCTTGACCGCTCCGGGGCGCTTGTCCAGGATCCGCGCGATCTCTTCGATGGAGAGATCGGCGACCATGCGCAACAACAGCACGTCTTGCTGGTCCGAGGACAGCGTGGCGATGATTCGCAGGATCCGCTCTGCGCCGGGGAGGCGAGAGCGTCGGACTCGACGTCGCCCCTGGGCGCGAGCTCTTGGAGTGCGTCGGCGGGAGTCGGCTCGGCCGGCCTCCTGGTGCGATAGCGGACATCGTCCAGCAAGCGGTGGTGCGCGATGGTCAGCACCCACGATCGGAAGTCACGCTCGCCGCCCTCGAACGAGGCGACGTCTCGCACGACACGGAGAAAGACCTCGCCGGTGAGATCCTCGGGATCGGTCGCGCCGCGCCCCCTGAGGTAACCGAGGACCAGTGGGGAGAGGTCATCGTAGAGCTTGACCCACGCCCACTCGGCCCCCGTCCGCGCCGCGGTCATCACGGAGTCGAAGGCTTGCCCTAGTGTCATATCCGGAGGCCAGGGTCGCAGAGATGCAGCGGGTGGGCAATGTGCGCTGCGCCGGAGACGAGGGAGAGGGCATGACCGAGCGATTGGTGATCGTGGGCGGCGACGCCGCGGGGATGACCGCAGCGACGCAGGCCAGGAGACGCCGGGACGCGGACGATCTCGAGATCGTCGCCTTCGAACGCGGTCACTACACCTCCTATTCGGCCTGTGGCATCCCTTACTTCGTCGGCGACATCGTCGAGGAGCTGGAGACCCTTATCGTTCGTTCGCCCGAGGCCTTTCGAGAGCACAACGACATCGCCGCTCACATCCATCACGAGGTGACCGAGATCGATCTCGACGCTCGCAAGCTCCGGGTGCGCGACCTGAAGGCTTCTTCGGAGCGAACCGAGGGCTTCGACCACTTGGTAATAGCGACGGGCGCGACTCCGATCAAACCGGATTGGCCGGGTGGCGACGCCGAGGGCGTGTTCGGTGTCCAAGTCCTGGGCGACGGCGTCGACATCCGCACCTGGGTCGACGAGCGCAAGCCGGCCCGCGCCGTCGTTATCGGAGGCGGCTACATCGGCATCGAGATGGCCGAGGCCTTCAAGCTGCGCGGCCTCGAGGTGACGCTGGTCGACATGGCCTCACAACCGATGACCACGCTCGACCCCGATATGGGAAGCATCGTCGCCGACCGGATGCGCGCCATGGCCATCACCCTCTACCTGAACGAGGAGGTGCAGAGCCTCGAAGAGGATGGGGGCCGGGTGCGCGCGGTCGTTACCGAGAAGCGCACGATTCCCTCCGACATCGTGTGTCTCGGCCTCGGCGTGCGACCCAACGTGGAGTTGGCCGAGAGCGCAGGCATAGCCATCGGCCCCGCCGGAGGCGTGGTGGTCGACAGGCGCATGCGGACCTCGGCCGAGGGAGTGTGGTCTGCGGGGGACTGCGCCGAGAAATTTCACCTCGTGTCTCGGCGCTCAGTGGCCATTCCGCTGGGCACTCATGCCAACAAGGAAGGGCGCGTCGCCGGGATCAACATCGGTGGCGGCTACGAGACTTTTCCCGGAGTCGTCGGCACGGCGGTGTCGAAGGTCTGCAACCTCGAAGTCGCGCGCACCGGGCTAAAGGAGAGTGAAGCAGCGGATGCGGGCTTCGACTTCCTCACCACCGTTACCGATTCGACGACCCGCGCCGGCTATTTCCCCGGAAGTGCTCCCATCAAGACCAAGCTGGTCGTCGAGAAGCAGTCGGGCCGGCTACTGGGAGCGCAGATCATCGGCGAGGAGGGTGCCGCCAAACGGATCGACGTGTTGGCCACCGCGCTGTGGAACTCGATGACGGTTGAGCAGATGCTCAACCTGGACCTCTCCTACGCGCCGCCGTTCGCCCCGGTCTGGGATCCCGTGCTGATAGCGGCGCGCAAGGCGTGGCAGCAGGTCGAAGAGACCATCCAGGTTGATCCTTGATGGTGAGGGAGCTGCTCGATCTAGCCGTTGACGCTGCTCACCGAGCAGGAGAGCTGCTGATGGCCTCGTTCACAGGCGCTGTCGAGGAGGTCGCCACCAAGACCACTCCCACGGATCTTGTGAGCAAGGCAGACACGGATTCCGAGCGTGCCCTGATGGACTTCATCGCCGAGCATCGTCCGGACGACGGTGTTCTGGCCGAGGAAGGAAGCAGCTCGAAGTCGACCTCAGGGCTTTGCTGGGTCATCGATCCGCTCGACGGCACCGTCAATTTTCTGTTCCGCATCCCCATCTGGGCGGTGAGCATCGCCATCGAGGACGACATGGGGGCCCTGGTGGGGGTCGTTCACGATCCGAACCGAAACGAGACCTTCACCGCGTCGCGAGGCAACGGCGCCTTCCTCAACGGCCGGCGAATCGCTGTCTCTGAACGGACCGAGCTCGCGACCGCGCTCATCGGTACCGGATTCGCCTATGAGGTGGAGCGACGGGCGGCCCAGGCGCGCGTTGCGTCCGAGGTGGTGACCAAGGTGCGAGACATCCGTCGAGCTGGATCCGCCGCGCTCGACCTCTGCTCGGTCGCCTGCGGACGGCTCGACGGCTTTTACGAGGCCTACACCGAACGGTGGGACCGGGCCGCGGGAGCGCTCCTCGTCGCCGAGGCGGGTGGAGCCGTCGGCGAGATCCCGGCCCCCCTGGGCGCCGGCACGACGGTGGTCGCCTCCAACTTTGCATTGCATGATGAGCTTCGTAGCTTGGTCACGAGATAAGGAGACTCGATGGACATCCTCACCCCGGCGATCGACCGTTACCTGAATGCGCTGGCGACGACCGACGACGAACCGGTGCTGCTCGCCATGGAGCAGTACGCCGAGGAGCACGGCTTTCCGATCGTCGGGCGCCTCTGTGGGCGGTTCCTCGAAGTCATGGCCCGTTCGGTCAAGGCGCAACGGATCTTCGAGATGGGCTCCGGCTACGGCTACTCGGCCTACTGGTTTTCTCGGGCGACGGGGCCCGACGGCGAGATTCACCTCACCGACATGGATCCCGACAACGAGACGCGCGCTCTCGACTACTTGGGGCGCGCGGAGCTCGACGGGCCCATCGACTATCACGTGGCGTCCGCCTTCGACGCATTCAACGCAACCGACGGCGACTTCGACATCGTCTACTGCGACATCGACAAGCACGAGTACCCGCAGGCATTCGAGCTCGCCAGGTCCCGGGTGCGCGTCGGCGGCCTCTACATGTGCGACAACATGTTGTGGTCGGGTCGGGTAACGGGCGAGGAGCCGGATGATTCCCATCCCGAGCTTACGCGCGCGATCGACGAGGCCAACAAGCTCATCGCCGCCGAACAGGACTGGCGCTCGTTCATTCTGCCGATCCGTGACGGTGTCGTGTGCGCCACGAGAGTCCGCTGATGATCGAGGAGCCCGGCATCGACCTGAGTCCTGGAGTGGTAGCCGAGCGCATGGAGGAGGATCTCTTGCTCGTCGACGTGCGCGAGCCCTACGAGTGGAGGGCCGGTCACGTGCCGGGTTCCGTGCACATCGAGATGTCCGCCATCGGGGAACGCCTTGACGAGATTCCGGCCAATCGTCCCACGGCGTTCATCTGTCGCTCGGGAGTACGAAGTGCAATGGTCGCGCGCACTCTCAGGGCCCGCGGGTACGACGCATATAACGTCGATGGGGGCTTCCTGGACTGGCTCGATGCATCGCTGCCGACCGAACCCGAAAACGCCGAGGTCGCCTCGCACTGAACGTGCCGTCCGGCCACCCGGCCACTAGGCTGGGGGGAATACCCCCATGAGGGATTCCGTTTGTAATGCTGTAATCAGCCGGACCGAGAGGTGAAGCTTGCCACGACCACACCGCCTGACGCCGTCACAGCTCCCCGAGACCAAGGCCAAGCCCGGCACCTGGCGCAGGATCGTGTCGACGTTTAGGCCCTACCGGAGCAAGGTGGCCGTCGTAGGCCTCCTGATCTTCGTCGTCTCGGCCATCGGACTCATCAACCCTCTGCTCATCAAGGTCGTGTTCGACGACGTCATTCTGGCGGTGGACAAGCCGACGGACGAGCGCCTCCAACTGCTGTGGATAGTCGTTGCGGCGATGATCGCGGCCCCCATCGTCAACGGGGCCTTCGGGTTGTGGCAGACCTATCTCAACAACATCGTCGGCCAGAGCGTTATGCGCGACCTTCGCAACGGTCTCTACGCTCACCTGCAGAACATGTCGCTGAAGTTCTTTACCTCGACTCGAACCGGCGAAATCCAATCCCGCTTGTCCAACGACGTGGGCGGAGTGCAGGGAGTCTTGACCGACACGGCATCGAGCACCCTCGCCAACGTCACGACGGTGATCTCGACTGTGGTCGTCATGTTCGTGCTGTCGTGGGAACTCACGGTGCTGTCGCTGGCGGTACTCCCGCTTTTCTTGTGGCTGAGCCGCAAGGTCGGTCGCGTGCGCCGGGAGATCTCCGGTCAGACTCAGGAGTCGCTCGCAGACCTCACCGCTCACATGCAGGAGACGTTGTCGGTCTCGGGCATTCTGCTGTCGAAGTCGTTCGGGCGACAGACCTACGAGATCGACCGCTTCAGGGGCAAGAACGACAAGCTCTTCGGCCTCGAGATAAGGCGCACCATGGTTGGTCGTGGTTTCTTCGCTCTCATCCAGGTTTTCTTTTCCGTCATGCCGGCATTCGTCTACCTTCTCGCCGGATGGCTCTTCCTCAACGGTTCGCTGGCGGGAGACCCACGTAACGTCGTCGGAACGATCGTTGCCTTCACCACGCTGCAGAGCCGGCTGTTCTTTCCGCTCGGCCAACTCCTGAACGTCAACGTCGAGATCCAGTCGAGCCTGGCCCTGTTCGACCGCATTTACGAATACCTCGACCTCGAGCGCGACATCGTCGACCACGACGGCGCGATTGAGCTGACGCCCGACGAGATCTCGGGCCGTATCCACTTTGACGATGTGTGGTTCAGGTACGGCGGCGCAAGAGTGCCCGTGTCGGGATCGACCCTGTCCGAGTCCGCCGATGGGCGTCTGTGGACCGTCGGCGGCGTCGAGTTCGAGGCGAGCCCCGGGCAACTGGTGGCGCTCGTGGGTCCTTCGGGGGCCGGGAAGACGACGCTGACCTATCTCCTACCGCGACTCTACGACGTGAACAGGGGCGCTATCAAGATCGATGGCATCGACGTGCGAGACATTCGGCTGGAGTCGCTGGGCGATCTCGTCGGAATGGTCACTCAGGAGACCTACTTGTTCAACGCGACGGTGCGCGAGAACCTCAGCTACGGGAACCCCGATGCCACCGACGCGGACCTCGAGGCCGCCGCGCGCGCGGCGAACATCTGGGAGCGCATCGAGGAGCTCGAGGACGGGTTCGACACCGCCGTGGGCGAGCGAGGCTACAAGATGTCGGGCGGCGAGAAGCAGCGTTTGGCCATCGCGCGCGTGATCTTGAAAAACCCGAGCATCCTCATCCTTGACGAAGCCACCAGCGCGCTTGACACTCACTCGGAGAGGCTCGTTCAAGGCGCTCTCCGCAAGGTGATCAGTGGCCGAACGACCATCGCCATCGCGCACCGGCTTTCAACGATCCTCGCTGCGGATCAGATCCTCTACCTCGACAGGGGCAGGATCATCGAGCGCGGAACGCACTCCGAACTCCTTCAGAAAGACGGTGCTTACGCCTCGCTGTACCACGAGCAGTTCTCCGATGGGGCGCTCGAGACGAGATGCGAAGATGGCTTCGTGCTTGCGAACGGAGAGATCGTGACCGAGCGCGTCGCAGACTGACGCCCCTTTTCATCGAGCCACGTGGAGGAAGCCCTTGAACATCGCGGACAAGGTGGCGCTCGTAACGGGCGGCGTCTCCGGACTTGGTTATGCAACTGCCAAGGCGCTGATCGACGCAGGCGCGTCGGTTGTGCTTGTCGACCTCGAGTCCTCCGCTGGAGAGGCAGCCGCCAATGAACTGGGTGAACGAGCCCGGTTCGCTCCCGCCGACGTAACCAGTGAAGAGCAGGTGCGCGCGGCGATCGAGCGCGCCGTGGCCGACTTCGGCGGTCTCCACATCAACGTCAACTGCGCCGGGGTCGGCTTTCCCGGTCGCGTGCTCAACCGAGACGGTGAGGCCAACGACCTCGAGCGCTACGAGTTCGTGGTTCGAGTCAACCTCGTCGGTACCTTTAACGTGCTGAGGATCGCAGCAGAGCGGATGGCGGCTCAGGATCCCGAGGACGGTGAGCGGGGAGTGATCATCAATACGGCATCAATCGCCGCGTTCGATGGTCAGATTGGTCAGGCGGCGTATGCATCATCGAAGGGCGGCATCGTCGGCCTCACCCTGCCCGTCGCCCGAGACCTGTCCTCCAAGCTGATTCGCTGTGTCTCCATCGCTCCGGGCACCTTCGACACTCCGATGCTCGCCGGGCTGCCCGAGGAGGCTCGGCAGAAGCTCGCCGAGCAGATCCCTCATCCGCACCGGCTGGGCGAGCCCGGAGAGTACGCCGCTCTCGCTCTTCACATCGTGTCGAACCCCATGCTCAACGGCACGACGATTAGACTCGACGGCGCTTTGAGGATGACTCCTCGCTAGTCACTAAAGCGTTGGAGTCGTACCATCGAAGTACCTAGTGGTCAGCACCTTTGAGTAAAGCTCAGTCTTGGCGAGTGAGAAACTAGCATGGCAAGACCGCAGAGAGGGAGCGTATCCGGAGGATACGTGACCGAGCGAGAACGACGCTAGGCGCAGCTTTTCTCGCCGCCAGAACGAATGTGCAGTTGTGGTGCGGGCCACTTAGCGGAGGGCGCGATGGTGACAACCTCTTCGTCGAGAGGATTGCTGCGGGGGGAGCCGGCGTGGAAAGCCTGATCCAAATCATCGGTTGGATCGATGCGGCCGTGTTCGGCGCGCTTGCGGTTCTTTCCGTCAGGCAGTGGAGGTCCAAAGGAGGAGCTGCTGTGGGTTGGCTGGCCGCCACCTTTGGCGTGCTCGCTCTGGTGGTCATCGCCGGGCTGTTCACGCCCGAAGAAGGCGGCGGGGTGGCAGTCGATACGCTTCGCAAGTTGACGGTTGCGACCCTCGTACTGTTTCCCTACTTCCTCTTTCGCTTCATGGCAGCGCTGCGTCCCACCGGACGCAACCTAGAGCTTCTCGCCGCGGGACTGACGGCCGCCTGCATCATCGCCACGATCGTCCTGCCGGTGGTCCCGGAGGAAGGCGAGCCGAGATCGGCCGTCGTCACTCTCTACATTGCCCTCATTCTCATTCAGTGGACTGTGCTGTCGTCGACGGTGACGATCCGACTGTGGACGATGGGTCACGGGCAACCGTCTATTGCCCGCCGGCGCATGCGCCTTCTCAGCTCTGGATCGGCTGCACTCAACCTCGCCCTCATCCTTGCCGGTCTGGTTTCTTCGGTCGATTCGATCGGACTCTCGCTGGTCGTACAGCTCCTCGCCATGGCCAGTGCGATTTTGTTCTTCGCCGGCTTTGCTCCGCCGCCCCTCCTCCGAGTGCTGTGGCGGCGCGAGGAGCAGGAAGAGCTTCGCCGGGCAACGGTGAAGCTCATGGTCGCGACCTTGTCGTCGGAGGTGACCTCGAGCATTCTCCCGCACATGAGCGCGATCGTCGGGGGCCGGGCGACGGCGATGTTAGATAGACGTGGTGAGATCATCGACGAGCACCAAGTCTCCGACGAGATGCGGGCGTCGGTCGCGGAGCTGGCTACAGTCAACGGAAGTCACAGCGGGTTCGCGCAGGATGTCATCGTCCTCGACGCTCCCTTCGGGAAGCTCATCGTGTGGGGGACGACCGCCACACCCATCTTTGGTCAAGACGAGATCGAGTTTCTTCAAAGCCTCGCCGCGCTCACGAGTCTCGCGCTCGAACGAACCGAGCTCTTTCAGCGGGAGCGCACGGCGCGCCGGTCACTCGAGAAGGTCAACCGTGGGCTCGAATCGGCCACCGCCGAGTTAGAGCAGGAGGTAGCGGACCGCAGACGAGCCGAAGAGGAGCTCATCGAGAGCGAGATGCAGCTCGCTGAGGCTCAGGAGCTCACCAGACTGGGGAGCTGGAGTTGGGATGTCGAGAGGGACCGGCTCCACTGGTCGGATCAAATGCACAGGATCTTTGGTGTCGATCCCTCAACCTTCGACGCGACCTTCGACGGGTTCCTCGAGATCGTGCATCCGGAGGACCGAGAGTCGATGCGGGCGATGGTCGACAAACTGTACGAGACCGAGGATAGCTTCTCCGTCGACCATCGCATCAAGAGGCCCGACGGCAAGACCCGAGTCATGCACGCACGGGGCAAGGTCATGCGCGACATCGCGGGCCGTGCGGTTCGCGTCATCGGCACGTCTCAGGACATCACCAAGCGAAAGTCTTCCGAAACTGCGTTGCGCGCCTCCGAGATGCGCTTTCGCAGTCTTGCCGAGAGCGCGAACGAGGGCATTATCTCAATCGACGCCCACAGCCGCATCGTGTTTTGGAACCGAGGAGCGCAGGATGTCTTCGGCTACTGGGAGGATGAGGTGCGCGGTCAACCCGTGCAGATGCTCATGCCTGAACTCTATCGTGACGATCACGAGCGGGGCCTTGCGCGCTATCTCTCAACCCTTGAAAGCCAATTGATCGGTAGATCCTTCGAAGTTGAAGGTCTGCGTAAGAACGGGACGATTTTTCCACTGGAGCTCTCGCTGTCCACCTGGACGGTCGACGACCAGCGGTTCTTCACGGGCATCCTGCGTGACATCTCGGACCGAAAGTCCGCCGAGATGGAGTTGAAGCGCGTCAGCAGGCGGCAGGAGCTCATCCTCAATGCCGCGGGCGAGGGCATCTACGGGATCGACGCGGACGGCATGACCCAGTTCGTCAACCCTGCAGGGGCCGCTCTTCTCGGCTATGAACCCAGCGAGCTCGTAGGAAGGCCACATCATCAGACGTTGCATCACTCGCACCCCGACGGCAGGTCCTATTCCTTGGACGACTGCAGGATCCTCAATGCCGTGCGCGCGGGCTCGATCGCTCGTGTGCGGGGCGAGGTCTTCTGGCGGCACGATGGACGGCCGGTCGAGATCGAGTACATCGTCACCCCCATCATGGAAGAGGAGACCATCACCGGCGGCGTGATCGTCTTCTGGGAGACCTCGGCCGACGGCCGCTACGAACAACTTCATGAAGACCATCCGCAGCACGGCGCACATCAGGTTGGCTGACCCGGCCTGAACCACGCGAATCGATCCAACAGGGATCGGCGTTGCCGGCCACATCTGTCCGCGGTCGCACCCGTGTTTCTAGCGGCGGGAACCCTCAGCGTGGCCGACCTCGACGAAGGCCTCCGGGTCCAGTTCATCGCGGTCCTCTATGACGACATCGTCGGACTCGCGCCCCTCGTCGATTTCTCGCTCGAGCTCACGCCATTCCTTCTCGGCCCAGCGCAGCTTCTCGGTGGCGGAGGCGAGATCGAGAAAGTGAACGGGCACGATCGAAGCACGCGGCCTTAGGTAAGCATCGCCGATGAGAGCATCGAGCTCGCGGCGGGCCTCGGTGAGCCTGGCCTGGATGTGGCGAAGACGCTCTTGCTGTTCCTGGGTGTAGGTGCGGCGGCCCGAGGTAGTCAGACTTACTCCTAAGTAGCGCTCGTTGTGTCGCGAACCCGTCTGTCGCGAACCCCGTTTGTTGCAAAGCTCTGGGTTCCTACGGTTTCCTGTGCATGATTCATGCTGCGGTGCCATGCTGCGGCGCGAGGGCGATGGGCCCGGCCCCGCCTGTCGAGCGTACATCTCCCATGCTCTAATGCACAAACGCACTATCGCTGTAGTGGGCCGAGGCTCCCTCCGGTTGTGTCCGGGGCAAGTGCGAGAGCCCAGCGCTAGCGCAGGATCAGGTAGAAGGCGACGCCGGCGACTGCGCAGTAGGCCGCGAAGGGATACAGCGTCCTCGACCTCAGGTACTTGATGAGGCCGGCTATCGCCGCGTACGAGGTCACGAGCGAGAGCAGGAAGCCGACGAGACCCGTCCCCAGGGTGATCTCGGACTCGGCCAGATTCGGGACCTCGAGGATCGTGGCGCCTATCAGAGCGGGGATCGCAAGCAAAAAGGCGAACCGTGCGGCTTCATCGCGCGAGAAGCCGAGCACAAGCGAGGCGGCGATCGTCGAGCCGGATCGTGAGATTCCAGGGATGATGGCGATCGCCTGGCCCAGGCCCACGGCCGAGGCGTCGAGAGGTCTCATGCCGTCGACGGTTCGCATCGGGGTTCCGGTCTTCGCTCGGCGGCGTTCATGCCACCGCAGGATCTGCTCGGCCGCGACCAGGATTGCAGCCGTGAGCAATAACTGCAGCGCGGCGCCTGCGGCGTCGTCGTACTGGGCTTCGAAGAAGTCCCGCAAGAGCAGCCCTGCAAGGCCGGCGGGAATAGTGCCTACGACGAGCAACCCCGCCAGCCGTAAGGCGTCCCGGTCGCGCCGCCATGCACCTCGGACGAGGTCGAGAAGGTCGCCTGAGAAGTAGACGAGGAGGGCCAGAAGCGAGGCAGAGTGCAAGAGAACCTCGAAGGCCACACCTTGCTGGCGGGGCCAGTCGAAGAGCGCGGGGACGATCACGAGATGACCCGAGGACGAGATCGGAATGAACTCGGTGAGACCTTGAACCGCCCCCAGGACGGCCGCTTGGAGAATGTTCAGCAAGCGGCGGCCTAGGGCTCGAAGCGCGCGCCCTGCAGGGCGCTTGCGCACGGGCACGTGCGTTCGGTCGGGATCTTCGGAATGAGCGAGAACAGCAGATCGCGCAACCGGGCGTTGTTGGCGTTGAAGACCTCGATGACGGCCTCGTGCGTCACCGCTTCGCTCTCGCCCTCGACTCCCACGTCGTAGTCGGTGATGAGGGCGACGTTCGCGTAGCAGATCTCGAGCTCGCGGGCGAGGTACGCCTCCGGATACTGAGTCATGTTGATCACTTCCCAGCCGGCGTCCTGGAACCACTTGGATTCGGCGCGCGTCGAGAATCGGGGGCCCTGGATGGTCACCACGGTGCCACGTTCGTGAATGGTTATGCCCTCGTTTGACCCGGTTTGAATGGCCAGGGACCGAAGCTCGGGGCAATAGGGGTCGGCGAATGCGATGTGAGTGGTTTGTGGTCCGTCGTAGAACGTGTCCCTACGACCGGAGGTGCGGTCGACGAGCTGGTCGCTGATGACGAAATCTCCGGGTTTGACGTCCCGCTGGAGCGATCCG
>Ga0136627_1000960_pt1 | contig 11325 bp, 15 predicted proteins | sample AntDrymUQ4892206_2_FD_104652 | JGI IMG/M metagenome (GOLD analysis project Ga0136627, IMG submission 104652) | Polar desert sand microbial communities from Dry Valleys, Antarctica - metaG UQ489 (22.06) | ecosystem: Environmental > Terrestrial > Soil > Desert | place: Antarctica: Dry Valley... | reverse complement strand
GACTGGGACGAGGTCGACGACCTGTTCCGCGGCGGGCGCTGAGCGTCGGTCAGCGCGCGGCGCCGACCAGCCGGTCGGCGCCCATCGCCGCCAGCATCGCCTGCGCCTGAGCCGGACTGCAGCCCAGGCACGCCGAGAACCCGGCGAGATCCGTCCTGCCACACAGCAGATCGCCGAGCTGACTCCGGCGGATCTCCTCCGCCACGCGCGGGAGATCCGCCGCCGCCCGTGCCAGTGAGTCCCCCGGCTGACACAGGTCGAGCCGCTCGATCAGCTCGACGTGCACGCCCTCGTCGATCTCGGCGTCCAGGCGCACGAGCGCGAGACCGACCGCGGCGAGCGCCAACGGCAACAGCGCCCCGGCGACGCGATCAGCGAGTCGAGCGCGGGTCATCGGCGCGAAGTCCTATCGGACCGGCGTTCGCTACAGCGCGCGCGCCGCGGCGAGCACCTCGACTACGATCGACGTACTACGAGGAGCGTCGACCGTTTGCGATGTCCAGGATCGACCCTCCACCGCTACCATGCGGTCGATGCCCGATGTCGATTTGGCTTCCCTCCCCCCTGCGCTACACGAGCTCGAGACCAGGGTGATGGACCACCTCTGGACGCTCGGAGAAGCGAGTGTCCGCGAGGTCATGCAAGCGCTCAACGCCGACGCATCGCGGGAACTGGCGTACACGACCATCATGACGACCTTGCAGCGACTCGACCGTAAGCAGGTCGTCGAGCGACGGCGCGAGGGCAAGACCGACATCTATTCGCCACTCTGGACGCGCGACGCGCATAGGGCAGCCCGGGCGCGCGCGGAGGTGGCAGCACTGGTGGACCACTACGGGGATGAGGCGCTGGTGCACTTCGCCCGCCAAGTCGGTCAGCTCGACGCGAAGACGCGAGCGAAGCTCCGCCGCCTTGCCCGCGATGCGTAGCGCCCGCCGCTTCTACCGCGTGCACCTTGCCCTCGCGATGCTCGGGGGGCTCGCCCTCCTCGCGGCCGGTTGGGTCGCCTGGCACTCGGTGGATGGCTCGAGCGTGCCTGCGGCCGATCTGTTGGCTGCGTGCCGCAACTTCATCGGGGATGTGTCGCCAGGCTCGCTTCTCCTGCTCGGCCTTTTCGCGCTGACACTCGTCAGCACGGTCCGAGCGCTGCGCTCGGCGGGGCGCCAATTGCTCGCGAGCCGCCGTTTCGTGACGCGAGGGCGCGAGCTAGAGGAGACGTCGCTCGAGGGAGTGCGTGTACGGCTCCTCGACGATCGCCGCCCACATGCCTTCTGCGCCGGGCTCCTCCGACCCTGCGTGTACCTCTCGGCGGGAGCGAAGAACGCGCTCAGCCGGTCCGAGCTGCGCGCCGTTCTGGCCCACGAGGCGCATCATGCGCGACAGCGCGATCCGCTCCGCCTCATGCTGGCGCAGGTGGCCGGCGAGGCATTGTTCTTCCTGCCGCTCATGCGCCGCGCACGCCGACGGTATGCGGAGCTCGCGGAGATCGCCGCGGATGAGGCGGCGCTGAGAAGCACCGGCGGGCCCGGACCGCTCGCTGCCGCGATGCTGCGCTTCGACCAGCACGCGACCGCAGGCGCCGTGGGCATCGCACCTGAGCGCGTGAATCATCTGCTCGGAGCGCATCCGCGGTGGGAGCTTTCGGCTTCGCTCCTTGCCGGCGCGTGCCTGTCGATCCTGGGCATCCTGACACTGACGTACGCCGCGACAACCGCCATCCCGTCCGCAGGTCTCAGCCTCTCGATGCTGTCCATGCAGGTGTGCGGCTTGGCCATGGTGGCGATTCCGGTCCTGTCGGCGGCGTGGATCGTCAACACCGCGCGCCGCGCCGGCTCCCGCTGACGCTCTCGTCCGGCCGGACTCGCGCTCCCAGATCTACGAGCCGCGTAGCCAGGACCAACCGCAAGGTGTCGCCAGGACGGCGGCACCCCGAGCCGCTATGTACTACAGTAATAGTAGTGTTCCCCGAGAGTTGAGGAGGTTCGATGGAGGCCCTGCTTCCCGCACTTGCCCTGCTGGCCTGCCCCGTCGGCATGGGACTCATGATGTTCATCATGGCCAGAGGCAGCCGATCCGGCCGCGCCGTCTCGCCGCCGAGCGCTAAGCGCGCGAGCCAGTCGGCCGACCATCCGATGTCGCTCGAGGTCCTGCGGGAAGAGCACCATCGCCTCGGTCAGGAGATCGAGCGCCTCGAAGCTCCCTCCAGCGACCGGCGCGAGGCTGCGGCGCGTCGGTGAGCACAGCGCTCCTCATCGCGCTGGTAATCGTGGCGGCAGCAGCCTGCCCGCGTTACATGTGGCGGCAGCAGCGGCGCGGGCGCCGAGCGGGGTGCTGCCCGCCGAGCCGCCGGAACGCTGAGACCACCGGCGACCTCGACGCGCTCGGGGCGCGCCAGGAGGAGCTGGGTCGCCAGATCGCGCTCGCGCGGGAGCAGGTCGCAGCCGAGGCGCACCCCGCGCCCCCTCGCTGACGCGGCGCGCTCTGTTCAGTCCCCGGGCGATCCACAGCTCGAGTGGAGGCCTGTGTCCGAGGAGAGCGAGGTCAAGCATCCGAACTTTGCCCGCTTCCTCGATCGCCTGAGCTACAAGGCGGTCGTACGCCTCGGCCTCGCCTCCGATTCTTCCGAACCGTTGCCCAGGGCCATGACTAGTAGCTGAAGACTGTCGCGTTGTCGCCGATCCACTCCCACAGCGGGGTGGCGCCGGCGAGGCGCGCGTTGGTGACCAGGGCGGACTCGTCGAGTCCCCGCGTGTTGAAGCAGATCGGGCACACCAGCAGCTCGCCGCCGCCGTCGCGGTATTGCTCGAACAGTCTCTGTACGGGTGGGGCGCCGGCCGACTCGATTGCGTCGGCGTAGCCGGGCAGGCCGAGGCGGACGGCCTCCTTGGTGAGGAACATCGCGACTTGCTTGTCCTTGGTGAGGGCGGCCGTGGCGACGAGGAACGCGATCGTCACCTTGTCAGCGTCCTCGTGACCGGTCACGAGGTTGATGACGACCTTGCCGTTGTCGGGCATGGGTTGCTCCTTCGGTACGGGGGTTGGCATCAGGTCCTGGAGGTATGGCGGTCAGACCTGCGTTGGGTCATGAGGCGTTCGCCTCGCTTGCGGAAGCCTCGAGCCTCAGCGGCCGGCTCTCCACGCCCGCTACGCCGGATCGAGCAACGACCGTAAACGTACTCCATTGTGGCGCGAGAGCCTCGCCGCGCGCGAAGCATCGATCGGCGTTCCCGGGTGGCCGACTCCGTGCGCCTGCGCGCTGCTCGACGACTGGAGACGGGTGCGACCGACATCCGGGATCGACCAGACGTCTGCGCGGGTGTCCGAGTCGGGTTGGCTGCGCGGCGATGCGATCGTGAGCCCGACCGTCAGCCCGGTCGGAGCTTCTAACGCGGCGCGAGCTGCTTGCCTCCCTGGGCCGCGTCTTGCGGCGTACCCGACAGGGCCGCCTGGATCCCGTCGTCGAGCTGCCGCGAGTTCACAGTTCCGATGACGTGGCCGACGACCTCACTCCGCCGGCTGATGAAGAACGTCTCGGGGATGCCGGTCACGCCCCAGCGCCGTGCAGAACCGCGGTCCGGATCGCGTACGTGCGGGAAGTCCTGGCGGAACTCGAGCAGGAAGTCGCGCGCGTCCTGGCGCACGTCCTGCATGTTCAGGCCCAGGAACAGCACGCCGCGGCGACTTGCCCGGCGCCAGCCGCGCTGCAGCACCGCGGCTTCCTCGCGGCAGGGGTCGCACCACGACGCCCAGAAGTTCAAGACGACCGGAGTGCCGCGGAGCTCCGCGAGATCGACCTTCCTGTCCTGGCTAGCCCGCGTCCATACGGATGTCAGCGGTCCAGGACGGCCGTCGATGAGCACCTCGAGCTCGAAGCCGGGGGCATCGACGGCGCGGTTCGCGGCCAATGCGTCGTCGATCGTCCTGTCGGGCGCTTGGGCGAGCAAGCCGTAGACGAGCAAACCGACGAAGCCCACTGCCGCCAGTAAGCCGATGAGCCGCAGGGCGCTACCCATCGATGCTCTCCGGCGGTGCGATGCTCACGGGCTCATCGAAGGCGAAGTAGCGGCTGTCCATGAAGTGCCCCTTGGTGATCATGCGCTCGGTCAGGACGCGATGGGTCTTCAGATCGACGGACACCCTGAACCACACCGGAGTGCCCTCGTCCATCAACGCAAGCTCGGCGACACGGCGCCCATCGCGGTTGCGTATCGCGAGCAGCCGAACGGCGCGCGCGTAGGTCGTCCAGCGAAACCACGTGCGCGTACGAAATCGCAACCCTGCCCCGTATTGCCCGAGCTGCCAGGTCGCGCCGGGTGGTTTCAGCCATTGCCGGCGGCCGACGATGACGTTCTGGACGCCACGGTTGGTTCGGTAGCGCATCCGGTCGGGCGCGCGCAGCCAGTAACTCGTGGCGCCAAACGAGCCTGGTCCGCTGGTGACCCGCTCGGACTCACGCGCCGAGCGAAGACGTCGCATCGTGGCCTGGGCGCGGGCGAGTATGCGGCGCGCTCGGGCGTTGGCGTGGACCTGCCAGCGCGCAGGCAGCGTGACGGTGTATGTGCGTCCGGCATCTCGGACGATCACGTGCAGCACGTCGGTCTGTTCGGGCACTCGGAAGCGTACACACGCCGTCCCGCACGACGTCGTGGCGGCGTCCAGCACGCGTACCGGCACGCGCGGCGGCCGCCCTCGATAGTCCAGCAGCCGGACGCTCCCGGTGACGGCGTCCGGGCGCCGGCGAATCCAGGCGGCGACAAGCTGGCGGCCCGCCTGGTCCGCGACCGAGAGCTCGTCCGCGGCCGGTTGGGGCAGCGGGCAGGGATCACAAGCGGGCGTCGCCGCCGCCCGGGCCTCGTCGGCTTCGCCAAGCTGGCGTGGCGGCAGCGGGAACGTCACCAGCAGCGCGACCACGGTGACCACGCCGAGACCAACGAGCGGCTCGGCCCGCACCAGCCGCCAGTGCCGACGCTCCAAACGCTCGGGCGGATGCGGATTGGCAGCCAGCAGCCGAGGCCGCAGGCGCAAGGCGTGGCCCGCGCTGAACGCGGCGATGAGACCCACGAGCATGATCTTCAACGCAAGCAGCCGACCGTAGTCGGTCTCCCAGAGAGCGTCGAGCTGTCCGAGCTGGGTGAGCAGGCTGACCAGGCCGGTCACCGCCACCAGGGCGAACGCGGGCAGCGCGACCTTGCCGAAGACCGGCAGCACCTCGCGCGCCACCGCCAGGCGCGCTGACTGCTCCGCCCTGCGCAGCGCAGGCGCCCAGACGGCCACCACGAGCGCGATGCCGCCAAGCCAGGCCGCCGCGCTTACCAGATGCAGCCAGTCGTTGAGCACACTCGGCAGTCGCGGCGATGCCGAGCTCGCATGGCCCGAGGCAGCCACCGCCCCGAGTGCCAGCACCGCGAACGCGGCGCTCGCGCGCGACCGTCGCTGCCATGAGAGCGCCGACGCGAGCAAGAGGAGCACCACGAGCAGCCTCGCCACGCCCGCCTGATTGGCCAGCAGGAAGCTCGCGATGCGGTCGGGCGCCAAGCCGCCGGCCGCGTCGGCCGCCTCGGCCAGTGTGGCGCCCACCGCCGCGAGCACCGCCAGCCACGCGCTCGAACCCGTCAGTCGCAGTTCGCGCGCGCGCACCGGACCGACAGCGAGCGCGTCTGCCAACACGTGCGGCACAAGCCAAGACGTCCTGCGCGTGAGCGTGGGCAAGAGCAGGGCCGCGACCAGGACGAGCGCGAATACGTAAAGCGCCGCGCGCAGCGCGACACGAAGCCATCCGTCACGCGCGAACGGGCTCTGCTCAACCGAATGCTCACCGCCGGCTGCGGCGACTTGGACGCCGAAGGAGTACGACCCCTCGAGAGCGTGCCCATCCAGCGTCGAGACGGTGTGCCATTCGATTCGATACGCGCCGCGGCTCAGGCGTCCGGCCGGCACAACCTCGAGTCGCCGGTTGCTGACGGCGCGCACCGCCGCGGTCGCGCGGCGCCCTCCGTCGACGGCGACGAGCTTGACGGTGCTCAGGCGGCGGTTCAGCGGCTCGGTGAAGTTCAGCGTGAGCACACGCGGAGACACCTGCAGCCGGACGCCCGGCTCGGGCGTCGAGCCGACAAACGCCGCATGACCGTATGCCGTGGCCGGCGAGAGGGCAGCGCTGAGCGCGAGGAAGAGTAGGAGGAAGCGGTTCGACATCGGCGCCCAGCTCGGGACCTGGCACGAGCATCCGAGTCTACTATCGGCGTTAGTAGACTGATGTCGATGCGGCTACACCTTCTGCTGCTCGTCGTCGCCTCGCTGGCCGCAATTGCGCTGGGGGCGTGTGGCGACGACGCGGCTGTGAGCGAGCCAGGGCCTCCAGCGAGCCCGGGCGCCGGCCTGGAGCACATCCACGGTCTCGGGGTCAGTGGCGGCACACTGTTCATCGCGACGCACACCGGCCTGTGGACCGCGCCCGCGGGGCAGAGCAAGCCGCGGCGCGTTGGCAGCTCGCAGCAGGACATCATGGGCTTCTCGGTGATCGACGAAGGCCGCTTCATCGGCTCCGGTCATCCCGGTCCCGGCCAGACGGACCTGCCGCCCAGCCTGGGGCTGATCGAGTCGCGCGACGGCGGGCGAATGTGGACCAGCGTGTCGCTGCAGGGAGAGGCCGACTTCCACGCGCTCGAGTCAGCCGGGGATTACGTGTACGGCGTGAACAGCGCCGACGGCCGGATGATGGCGTCCTCGGATGGCGGGCGCAGTTGGGAGCCGCGCATTCCGCCGGCCGCCGTCTTCGGGCTGACGATCGACCCGCGTTCGTCGACGCACGTCGTCGCTTCCACCGAGCAGGGCGTCCACAGCTCGCTCGACGCGGGCGAGACGTGGCGGCCATTGAACCTGGATCTGGCGGGCCTGCTCGCCTGGCCGGCGCCCGAGAGTCTCTACCTCGTGGGAGGCGACGGGAGCGTGCAGGTGAGCGCCGACGGCGGCCGCGGCTGGAAGTCCGTGGGCAGCATCGGCGGCCAGCCCGCGGCCTTCATCGCAGATGGCTCCGATCTCTATGCAGCCCTGGCCGATGCGACCGTCAAACGGTCGACGGACGGTGGCCGCACGTGGAGCGTGAGGGCCGAGCCTTGAGTAGCCACGTGCTGGCCTTCGTCGAGGACAGCGCTCGCGCGCGCGACGTGACTACCGTGGCTGACGAGGTCGCCACGAAGATGGGCGCAGCGCTGACGGTAGTGGCGGTAGCGGTCATAGAACAGGTGCGGCCCCGCTGCTGCGACCTCGGTTCGGGGGGTCTGGAACCGCCTGCAGCGTGAGCTCGCGGCCGAACAGCTGGAATCGGCCCGCCAGCAACTCGCCGCGCGACCGCACGTGAGCTTCGTCATGACCGAGGGAGGAAGTTTCGAGGATGCGCTCGCTTGCGAAGCGGGGGCCCGCGACAGTGACGTGATCGTCGTTCCCGATCAGCCGCGGTCGGTGCTCCCTTGGAGCGGGAGCCTGCCCGCGCGGCTGCGCCGGCGAGTCGATGGCGACGTCTTCACGCCGCGCGAACACTCCGCGCGCGCTACACGCTCTTGAAGAGATTCAGCCCCCACTCGTCAAGCAGCTGCTGAGCCTCGATGTTGAGCCGGAACAGCTCGCCGGTCAGCACGAGCACTCCCATCGCGACGAGCACGAGACCGGATCCGATCTGGATCGCCGGGTAGTGGCGCTTGAAGAACGCGAACGAGCGCGTCGCGGTGTCGAACGCGACCGCCGAGAACAGGAACGGCAGCGCGAGTCCAGCCGAATAAACGGCCAGCAGCCCGGCGCCCTTCAAGGTGCCCTGTGACGTCGCCGCGAGACCGAGGATCGCGCCGAGGGTCGGCCCGACGCACGGCGTCCACGCGATCGCGAAAGTCGCCCCGGCCACGACGGGACCTCCCTTTCCCGCGCGCGAGATCAGCGCCTCTGGACGCCAGTCGCGGTTGAGCCGCAGGACGAACGCCGAGCCGATGAACAGCACGCCCATCGCGATGATGAGGACCCCCGCAACCTTGTTCAGCAGCGGCTGGTTGTCGAAAAGAAACGAGCCGAGCGCCGTGGCCGTGAGCCCGAAGCCGATGAAGATGAACGAGAACGTGCCCACGAACACGCCGCTGCGCGCCAGCACGCGCGGGTCAAATCTCCGCCGCTGCTCGCCCGGCGCACCGCCGGCCACCGCCGCCAGGTAACCGGGCACGAGCGGCAGACAGCAGGGCGAGAGAAACGACACGAGTCCGGCGGCGAAAGCGAGCGCGAGATTCGGGGCATCAACCACCGAGCGCATACCTCTCGATGTCGTCGGCGAGATCCTGCTCGGACGCATATCCGCCCTGACGAGTGAACGCGAGATCCCCCTCGGCGTCATAGAACGCCGTCGTCGGCCACGACCGCCCACCGCGGAAGACGCGAGCGATCGCCGCGTCGGCGTCGAAGAAATGCTCGAACGGAACCGGATAACGCGCGAGAAAGTCGAGCGCGTCCTGGCGGGCGTCCTTGCTGTTGACCCCCAAGAAAGCGACCCTCCCCTTCAACCGCTCCGCCTGCGAACCGAAGAACGGGAACTCATAGCGGCACGGCCCGCACCAGGATGCCCACTGGTTGACCACGACCGGCGTGCCCTTCAACCGCGCGAGCCGGGCCTTGAACGCCGCCGGGCCACCGTCGATCAAGGTGTCAGCCGGTGCGGCAGCGGGTTTCGCGCTGTCCTCGCCGCCGCATGCGGCGAACGCGAGGCAAACCAGCGTCAGCGTGAAGACGCAGACCGCGCGAGTAGGGCGACGAGGCATTACTACCGGCCATCGTAGAGCGAGCCCCGCTCGGAGTTGAACACGTTGATCGCTTCTGACTACACGCCCGTAATGGCGGTTGCGTGCGGTCGCGGGAGCACGACGATCCCGGTGCAGCTCTTGGCGCGCCGCGACGTAGCGCTCTCAGTTGTAGCCGGCGCCGTACGAGTGCCCGGTCCGGGATCCGGGCGTACGGGGCGGCGCGGTCAGCATCGGGTCGGCTTGTCTCCCTCGAGGATCCACGCGATCAGCTTCCCGCGAGTCCGCGAGGGGCGGTCCCAGCCGCTGCCGCTCGTCATTCGTACGTCCATGCGTATGTCGTTATGATTGTGCGATGCCCGAGATGACCCCGGACGTGTGCGATCTCCTGTGCCTCGATCTGCCCAAGGCCGAGGCTGCCCGCAGTCAGCTCCCGACTGTCGAGGAGTTGGAGGGACTGGCCGCCGCGGCCAAGGCGCTGGGCGACGCCACCCGTTTGGCGGTCGCGCTCGCGTTGCGTGACGCACGGACGGCATGTGTGTGCGATCTGGCTTGGATCGTCGGACGCGACGAGCGGCTGGTGTCGCATCACGCCCGGCTGCTCAAGACGGCCGGCCTCGCGCGCTCGCAGCGCGACGGCAAGATGATGATGTACGAGCTGACCGGCCGCGGGCGAGTGCTGCTTGACGCGGTCGCCGGCCTGAAGGCGACCGCGTGAGCGCGCCGGTCGAGCTTCCCACCCTCCCGCCGGCCGCCGCGTCGACACCCGCCGCGACGATCACGCGCGAGCGCTACGCATTGCTCGCGCGTCGAGTGAAGCTGCTGTCGTGGCTCTCGCTGGCGTGGATGACGGTCGAGGGCGCCGTAGCGATCACCGCCGGCATCGTCGCGGGCTCGATCGCGCTGATCGGGTTCGGCCTGGACTCCGTGATCGAGGGACTGGCGTCGGTGATCATCATCTGGCGCTTCACCGGCGCGCGCATGTTCTCGCACGCCGCTGAGCAGCGCGCGCAGAAGCTCGTCGCCGCGCAGTTCTTCCTGCTTGCCCCTTACGTTGGCTTCGAGTCGGTCCGGTCGCTGATCGCCGGCGAGCACCCGGACGTCTCCTGGGTCGGGATCTTCCTCGCGGGTGGATCGGTGATCCTCATGCCGCTGCTCGGCATCGCCAAGCAGCGCCTCGCGGACCAGCTCGGATCTGTCGCGACGCGCGGGGAGGGACGGCAGAACATGCTTTGCGCCTACCTCGCCGGCGCGCTGCTGATCGGCCTGCTCGGCAACGCACTGGCCGGCGCGTGGTGGCTCGACCCTGCGGTCGGACTCCTGATCGCCGGCGTCGCCGTCAGGGAAGGCATCGAGTCCTGGCGCGGTGAGGGCTGCTGCGTCTCCTCCCCGCTCGACGGAATCGGATTCACCGACGACGACCGCTGCGAACAGGACTGCTGCGCCCCCGCAGCCGCGGCTTGCACATCCGCGCAGCACGACGACTGCTGCTGAGCCCCCACTCGCCCTCCATCACGGGGTGTTCACGACGCGCAAGGCCTGGCGCCGCCGCTGCCGATGCGGGCCCAGGTCAGCCGGTCACTAGTGCGCGGTGCTGGTCGCGCCCGCGTACGGTGCGCCACGAGTCCCAGGTGATGCGCAGGATCACGATCGTGATCGCGAGGCCGATGAGCGGGTCGGCGACGAGCGCCGGGCTGTCGAGCCGGCGTCCGGCGCGGCTGCGGATGATCGCGGCGATCCAGTTGCCGGCGAAGCCGGCCGCGCCGGCGATCGCAAGCGCGCCGAGGTGCTCGACGTCGCGCGGGTCGATCAGCCGGTCGACCGCCTCGTAGCCGGCGACGCAGGCGCTGACGAAGATCGCGAGCACGACGGCCAGGCCGGCGTAGCGCTCGGCCCGGGCGCTGCGCTGCGCAGGGCGAAGGCGATGCTCAGAGACACGAACGAACACACACGAACACACGAACGAACACACACCACTGCACCGTGGGTGCGAGGCTGATCTCGAAGGCCGGTTACGACCACCGGGCGCGCGGCGTCCGTCAACAGTAGATGGAGCGAGTTTCAAGTTCTTTGCCCGGCCGACAGGGTCGGCGGCTTGCGGATTGAGGACAACTCCGTGCTCTCGATTAACAAGCTCGTGGCCGCCGGCCAGGCCAAGTACTACCTCGATCAGGTTGAGGGACGCGTCGACGCGGTGCAGAGCATCGGCGATGGCGTCGAGGAGTACTACCTCGGCGGCACCGAGGCGCGCGGTCAGTGGATGGGCACCGGCGCGTGCGGGCTCGAGCTCGTCGGGCCAGTTGCGGGCGAGCATCTGCGCGGGGTCCTGGAAGGTCGCGGCAAGAACGGTCTGGCACTGCGCGATTCGGCGTGCGCGCTCCGCGTAGCCGGTTATGACCTGACCTACTCGGCGTCCAAGAGCGTTAGCGTGCTCTTCGGGCTGGGCGACCCCGTCTTGGTCGCGAACCTCGGGCGTGGGCCCGACGCGCGCTGGACTGCGCTCGACGGCCGGCACCTGTACGCGCAGGCGCGCACGACGAGCTTCATCTATCAG
>Ga0136627_1000959_pt1 | contig 11328 bp, 11 predicted proteins | sample AntDrymUQ4892206_2_FD_104652 | JGI IMG/M metagenome (GOLD analysis project Ga0136627, IMG submission 104652) | Polar desert sand microbial communities from Dry Valleys, Antarctica - metaG UQ489 (22.06) | ecosystem: Environmental > Terrestrial > Soil > Desert | place: Antarctica: Dry Valley... | reverse complement strand
GAGGATCGTGATCTGGCCGAGGAGCAGTTGCTCGGTGAACTCCTTGGACCCGACCGTGAGGGACACCCCGTCCAGGTCGCCGCTGCCGCCGCTGCCGCCGCTGCCACCACCGCCATCGTCGTCGCCACAGGCGGCGGCGACCGAGAGGGTGAGACCGACGGCCAGCGCGGTCAGCCCAGGCTTCTTCGAGTAGCGCATGGCGGCTTACCTTCCGTTGATTGTTGTCGTATCAAGAGAATCACAGTCCCCGCGGGCGCAGGACGTCTTCGGCGACACCGGCGACGTAGTCGACCAGGAGAGCCAGCACAGCCACCAGGACCGCGCCGACGATCGTGATGATCGGCCGGTTCCCCTGGAAGCCTGACACGATCAGCGTTCCCAGCCCTCCAGCGCCGATGAAGGCAGCCAGTGTGGCGGTGCCGACGTTGATGGTCATCGCGGTTCGGAGGCCGGCCATGATGACGGGCACGGCCAGTGGCAGCTCGATGCGGAGGAGCACGGCGAGCTTGGTCATCCCCATCCCCCGGGCGGACTCGATCACCGAGGCGTCCACCTGCTTCAACCCCACCATGGTGTTGCGCAGCACCGGCACCGTCGTGTACGCCGTCAGCCCGACCACGGCCGGCCAGAACCCGATGGTCCAGATGATCGCCAGGAGCACGACGAGGCCGATCGACGGAATCGCCTGCCCGATGTTGAAAACGGCGATCGCCGGCGGCGTGATCGGTCGGGCGAACGGGCGTGTCAGCAGGATCCCGAACGGGATGGCGATCATCAGCACGAATGCCGTCGAGACCACCGTGAGCAAGAGGTGTCGCTGCGTCGACGCCAGGATGTTGTCGAACCCGAGTCGCTGCGCCTCAACGTCGTCGAGGTCTCGCCCGTTCACCGACCAGTAGAGGGCGAGCAGGACGACCGCGAGGAGCACGGGCATGAACAGGTATCCACCGAGCGAACGACGCCCCGTCGCACCCGCCTCGGTGGCCTGCACGTCCGCCGTGCCGGGCTGAGCCTCGCCTTGCGGTTGCGCTGACGTCGTGGACACCTCAGTCGTCCCGGTCCTCGAGATCGTCGCCCTCGAGCCGGGTGCGCTCGGCGCGCCGTAGGCTGCGCACGGTCTCGTTGATCGTGTCGATGTCGACGATCCCCTGGTAGGCATGGGAGGAGTCAACGACAATGGCTGTGCTGTAGCGAGCGCTGAGCATCTCGTTGAGGGTGTCGCTCAGCGTCGCGTTCGGCTGCACCACCGCCTCGGGGGAGAGCCCTATCTCCGAGAGCGCCCGGCCGTCGTCGGTGCGGTGCAGATGGTCAGCATTGACCCACCGCAGGGGCCTGCGCTGGTCGTCCAGCACCAGGACCGCACTCTTGTTGCTGGCATCGAGCACCCGGCGCACCTCGTCGCGGCTGGCTCCGTCCGGAACGGTCGGCCACTGGTGCAGCTCGACGTCTCGCACCCGGCTCAGGCTGAGTCGCTTCAGCGAGGCTCCGCGGCCGATGAAATCGGCGACGAAGTCGTCGGCCGGGTTGACGAGGATCCGTTCGGGGGTGTCGAACTGGGCGATGTGTGACTGCTCCCGGAGGATAGCGATGCGATCGCCCATCTTGATGGCCTCGTCGATGTCGTGGGTGACGAAGATGATGGTCTTCTTGATCTGCTCCTGCAGGCGCAGGAACTCGTTCTGCAACCGGTCGCGCGTGATCGGGTCGATCGCACCGAACGGCTCGTCCATCAGCATGACGTCGGGGTCGGCGCTCATGGCGCGCGCGACACCGACCCGCTGACGCTGGCCGCCAGAGAGCTCCTTGGGGTAACGGTTGCGGTAGTCGCCCGGATCCATGCCCACCATCTCGAGCAGCTCGTCGATCCGCTCGGAGATGCGCTGGGGCTTCCAGCCGAGCATCTTGGGGACGGTGGCGATGTTGTTGGCGATGGTCACGTGGGGAAACAGGCCGATCTGTTGGATGACGTAGCCCATCCGGCGCCGCAGCAGGTCCGGGTTGGTTTTCGTCACGTCTTCCCCGTCGAGGAAGATGCGCCCCGAGGTGGGCTCGATGATCCGGTTGATCAGCTTCATCGTCGTCGTCTTCCCGCAGCCGGACGGGCCGACGAAGATGACGATCTCGCCCTCGGGGATGTCCATCGACAGGTCGTCGACCGCGGGGTCACGCTGGCCGGGGAACCGCTTGGAGAGGTTCTCCAACCGGATCTGGATCTTGCCGCCGTCGGTGGCGGTCCCGGCATCTTGAGTGTCAGTGGCTTCGGTGTCGGTCATCTGATGCCCTTCGGGATCGTGAACCTGAAGATCGCGACGAACACGAGATCGAACAGGACGGCCAGGACGATGACCCCGAGCGTCCCGGCGAGCACCTGGTTGAGCGCTGAGGCGCTGCCGAGGTTGCCCAGCCCGCCGAAGATCTCCTCGCCGAGGCCGGGGCCGTTGATGTAGGCGCCGATCGCGGCGATACCGATGAGGAGCAGGGTGGACACCCGGACACCGGTCAGGACGACCGGCCAGGCCAGTGGCAGCTCGATGCGCAGCAGTCGCTTCCACCGACTCATCCCCATGCCCAGGGCCGACTCGACGACCGAAGGGTCGACCTCGCGCAGCCCGACGATGGTGTTGCGTACGATCGGTAGCAGGCCGTACAGGACGAGCGCCACGACGACCGACGGGGCGCCGAGACCCAGCACGGGCACCTGGATCAGCAGCGTGAAGAGCGCGAGCGAAGGGATCGTCAGGAAGGTGCCAGTCACCGCGAGCACGAGCTCGCGAGGGCGCTGCGCCCTGTACGTGGCCATGCCGAGGCCGACACCGATCACCGTGGAGATCGCGACCGAGAGGATGACAATGATGCTGTGCGCGAGGGCGAGCTCGAGCAGGTTTTCCCAGGTGAACTCCAGGTACGTCCAGAAGCTGGAGTACCAGCTGTCCTCACCCACTCCCGCCACCCGGGTCTATTCGGTGGACAGATGAGCAACTCATGCTGAACCTTCCGTCCGGAGCGAGGCCCGACTGTTGCACGCGGCGACCATGAGGCACAAGGGCGTAGGCCCCCGCGGGTGATCACAGAACCGTCACGGTACGATCTCGCTCCGTCGGCCGGGAACAGCCGGAGTTCACGAAGGCCACCACGAGGAGAGGACCGAGCATGCGTACACCGGTCGCCAAGGCCGTTCGTCCACCCACCCACGGTGAGCTCGACAGCCGGTCGTGGGTGATGAGCCGATGACGCCCTCGACGGGTCGCGGGCCGAGCCTGACCGATCGGCTGGCTGAGGGACCGGTGGTGTGTGCGGAGGGCTACGTCTTCGAGCTCGAACGCCGTGGCTACCTGCAAGGCGGCCCGTACGTCCCCGAAGTCGTGCTCGACCACCCCGAGCAGGTGACGGCCCTGCACGAACAGTTCGTGCACGCCGGCTCCGACGTCGTCGAGGCGCTCACCTACTACGCCCACCGCGAGAAGCTGCGCGCCGTCGGCAAGGACGGGATGCTCGAACCGCTGAACCGTCAGGCCTTGGAGCTCGCCCGGGCGGTCGCCGACTCCACGGGCACGCTGCTGGCCGGCAACGTCTGCAACACCAACCTGTACGACCCGGCGGAGCCGGGCACGCACACCGCCTGCCGGGAGATGTTCACCGAACAGGTCGGTTGGGCGGCCGATGCCGGTGTCGACTTCGTCATCGGTGAGACGTTCCGCTACGCGGCCGAGGCGCTGATCGCGCTCGAGGTCATCCGCGAGGCCGGCCTGCCCGCGGTCATCACGCTCGCCGTTGGCAGGTCGCCCGAGACGCGGGAGGCGTGGGCCTTGCCCGAGGCGTGCCGGCGGATCGCCGACGCCGGCGCCGATGTCGTCGGCCTCAACTGCATCCGCGGGCCGGACACCATGCTGCCCCTGCTCGAGGGGCTGGTACGCGCGGTGGACGTGCCGGTCGCGGCCCTGCCCGTGCCCTACCGAACGCACGCCGAGCAGCCCACCTTCCAGTCGCTGGGTGTGGACCACGACGGGCAGCCCGCGCAGCAGAAGCCGTTCCCCATCGCACTCGACCCGTTCACCTGCGACCGGTACGAGGTGGCCGACTTCACCCGCAGCGCCCGAGAGGTCGGTGTGCTCTATCTCGGTCTGTGTTGCGGCGCCGCTCCCCATCACATCCGCAGCGTGGCCGAGGCGCTCGGACGCACTCCACCGGCGAGCCGTTACTCCGACGACATGTCCAAGCACGCGTTCTTCGGGACAGATCCGACCCTGTCACGGCACAACCTGGACTACAGCGAACAGATGTAGCTGAGCACGTCGAGGGCTGTCGGGGCGGTCAGGCGCTCAGACCGGGCTTGACCTCCACCAACCGGGCCAACAGCCCGTTGATGAACGAGGACGACTCGTCGGTGGACAGATCCCCGGCCAGACCGACCGCCTCACTGATGGCGACCGCGTCGGGGACGTCGTCCGCGTACAGGATTTCGAACACTGCGATCCGCAGCAGGTTGCGGTCGATCGTCGGCATCCGGTCCAGCGACCAGCCCACGGAGTACGTGGAGAGCAGCTCGTCGATGCGCTCCTGGTGCCCGTGGACGCCCTCGACGAGGGCCACGGTGTACGGGTTGACCGGTGGGTCACCGTCGGCGAGCCGCTGAGGCAGGGTCGCGCCCAGCTCGACCCCCCGTAGCTCGGACTCGAAGAGCACGTCCAGGGCGCGCTTGCGTGCCTTCGTACGAGCCGACATCAGCTGCTGACTCGACCCAGGTAGCTGCCGTCGCGGGTGTCGACCTTGACCTTCTCGCCGTTGACGATGAACAGCGGGACCTGGATCTCCTTACCGGTCTCCAAGCGCGCCGACTTGGTGCCGCCGGAGGAGCGGTCACCCTGCAGGCCCGGCTCGGTGTACTCGATCGACAGCTCCACCGAGGCAGGCAGCTCGACGTACAGCGGGTTGCCTTCGTGGGTGGCGACCATCGCCTCCTGGTTGTCCAGCAGGTAGTCCACCGCGTCGCCGACGACCGCGTCGGACAGGTGGACCTGGTCGTACGTGGTGGTGTCCATGAAGACGTAGGCCTCGCCGTCGTTGTAGAGGTACTGCATGGTTCGCTTGTCGACGTTGGCGGTGTCGACCTTCACCCCGGCGTTGAACGTCTTGTCGACAGTCTTGCCCGACAGCACGTTCTTCAGGGTGGTCTTGACCATGGCCCCGCCCTTGCCGGGCTTGTGGTGCTGGAACCACACGACCGACCAGAGCTGTCCGTCCAGGTTGAGCACCATGCCGTTCTTGAGGTCGTTCGTCGAGGCCATGGGAGGTTTCGGTCCTTCGTCTACAGGTGTGGGACGTCGTCACCCGACGACGCGCAGGTCCTTGGGTGCCGTGGTGAGGACCTCGGCACCCTCTGGGCGCACGACGAGCGTGTCTTCGATGCGGACGCCACCTCGCCCCGACAGGTACACGCCGGGCTCGATCGTGATCGCGTTGCAGTCGGCCAATATACCGGTGCTGACCGCGCCCATGAACGGGTCCTCGTGGATCTCCAGCCCGACGCCGTGGCCGAGGCCGTGCACGAACCGCCCGGCCAGTCCGTGGCCCTGCAGACAGCCGAGGACCGAAGCGTAGACGTCTCGGGTGGCCGTGTCCGGCCGGGCTTGCGCCACGCCGACCGCCTGGGCCTCGCGGACTGCGGCGTACACCTCGCGCTGCCAGCCGGCCGGTTGCTGACCCACGACGAAGGTACGGGTGCAGTCGGCGTGGTAGCCACCGACCCGAGCCCCGAAGTCGATGGTGAGCAGGTCACCGCGCTCGACCACCCGGTCGGTCGGCGAGTGGTGCGGGACCGCGCTGTGCGGTCCGCTCGCCATGATCGTGTCGAAGCCGACGGCTTCGGCGCCGAGATCCAGCATCGAGCCCTCCAGCGCGCGGGTCAGCTGTCGCTCGCTGCGACCGAGGAACTCCCCCGCGAGCAGCGTCTCCAGCGCCCGCATCGAGATGTCGCACGCCTCCCGCAGGTTGCCGATCTCCTCCTCGTCCTTCACCCGTCGGTGCGCCTCGACCAGAGCATCGAGCGGGAGGAGCTCGCAGTGGCCCTTCGAACCGTTGAGCGACAGGAAGTCGTCGTGGGTCAGGTCGTGGGTCTCGACGGCGACTGTGTCGACCCGCTGCCATGCTGCGGCGCCGACCGCATCGGCCACCGTGGGCCACAGGGCCGGCGTCGCGCTGCCCTTGATCGGATAGGGCCGCAGGCCGGTCTGCCCGAACCCCTGATCCAGGTAGCGGCCGTCGGTGGCAAAGACCGGCGCAGCACCTGGCATCAGCAGCAGGGCGCCGTTGGACCCGGTGAAGCCGGTCAGGTACCGGATGTTCACCAGATTCGAGACGAGTGCGGCTCCCCACCCTCGCTCGCTCAGCTGCTGCTCCAGCCGGGCGCGACGGGACTCGTGGATGGCAGGCATGTCCTCACCCTCACCCGGCAGCCCGGCCGGGGGCAAGTCAGCGCACGATCTCCGCGTACGCCGCGGTCAGCAGCGCCGGGTCGGGCGCGGTGAGCACGCCGGGACGGGCCAGGCCCTCCAGCACCACGAACCGCAGGTCCCCTCCGCGGGTCTTCTTGTCCACCCGCATCCCGGTGAGCAGCTCATCCCAGCGTCCGGGCACGTACGTCGTCGGCAGACCGACCAGCTCGAGGACGCGGCGGTGCCGGTCAGCGAGGTCACGGTCGAGTCGTCCGGCGAGGTGTGCCAGCTCGGCGACGTAGCGCATCCCGATAGCCACCGCCGCACCGTGGCGGAACTGGTAGCGCTCGACCAGCTCCACCGCGTGTCCGAAGGTGTGGCCGTAGTTGAGCAGCTCTCGGCCCACGCCGCCACCCGCCCCGGTCTCGCGCAGGTCGGCGGACACGACACGTGCCTTGACCGCGATCGACCGGGTCACCAGCTCCCGCAAGACGTCGGAACCCGGGGTCACGGCTGCCTGCGGGTCGGCCTCGACCAGGTCGAGGATCACCGGGTCGGCGATGAAGCCGCACTTGACCACCTCAGCGAGGCCACCCACCAGTTCGGCCCGGGGCAGGCTTCCCAGCGCGTCGAGATCGCACACGACACCGACCGGTTCGTGGAAGCAGCCGACCAGGTTCTTGCCCTCGGCGGTGTTGATGCCCGTCTTGCCTCCGACCGCCGCATCCACCATCCCCAGCAGACTGGTGGGGACCTGCACCAGCCGGACACCGCGCAACCAGGTGGCGGCCACGAAGCCCGCGACGTCGGTCGTGGCCCCACCGCCCAGCCCCACGACCACATCGGATCGGGTGAAGCCCGCTCGGCCGAGCACCGACCAGCAGAACGCCGCGACCTCGACCGCCTTGGCCTGCTCGGCGTCGGGAACGGCGATCGTGTGTGTCTCGTAGCCGGCCTCGGTCAGCGCCTGGCGCAGCGCGCTCGCCCGACCCTCCAGCGGCTCCGGGTGGATCACCGCCACCCGGCGGGCACCGGCCGCCAGGGCGCTGACCTGCGTCCAGGCGCCGGGACCGATCCGCACGGTGTACGGCGCGGCGGCCCTGACCTCGATCGTCGTGACGGATCCGGTCACGACGGCTCCTCCTGCACATGTGCCGCGATCTGCGCGACGACCTCGTCGACCGGCCGCCCGTCAGTGCTGACGGTCACGGTGGCCACGGACTCGTACAGCGGCCGCCGGGCCTCCAGCAGTGTCCGTAGCGAACCGCGTACGTTACCGAGCAGCAGTGGCCGGGCGGTGTTCAGGCCGACCCTGCGGGCCGCCTCGCTGATGCCCACGTCGAGGTGCACGACGCGATGCTCTGCCAGCGCTGCGCGGACCGGCTCGCAGACCACGGCGCCGCCACCCAGACACAGCACGCCCTGGTGCTCGGCCAGCGCCGCGAGCACGGCGTCACGTTCCAGCTCGCGGAATCGCTGCTCGCCGTCGTCGACGAAGATGTCGGAGATCGAGGTGCCGGTGCACGCCTCCACGTCGGCGTCGGTGTCCCGGAAGCCGACGCCGAGGCGGCCTGCCAGGGCTGCGCCCACTGTGGACTTGCCGGCCCCCGGTGGGCCGACGAGGACGACCAGCGGCGCGGATGGCTCGCTCACGCGAAGGCCAGCGAGGCGAGGTAGGAGTCGCGGTTGCGGCGGGTCTCGGCCACCGAGTCGCCGCCGAACTTCTCCAGCAGCGCGTCGGCGACGACCAGCGCGACCATCGCCTCCGCCACGATCCCGGCCGCAGGCACCGCGCACACGTCTGAGCGCTGGTGGTGGGCGGCGGCAGCCTCGCCGGTGGCCACATCGACGGTACGCAGTGCTCTGGGCACCGTGGAGATCGGCTTCATCGCCGCGCGTACCCGCAGCAGCTCACCGGTGGACATCCCGCCCTCGGTCCCTCCGGAGCGTCCGGTGGCCCGGCGGATGCGCGATCCCTCGAGCACGATCTCGTCGTGTGCGAGCGAGCCGCGGGTGCGGGCCAGCTCGAAGCCGTCACCGAGCTCGACGCCCTTGATGGCCTGGATGCCCATCAGTGCCGCCGCCAGCCGGGCGTCGAGCTTGCGGTCCCAGTGCGCGTAGCTGCCCAGTCCGGGCGGCAGGCCGGACACGACCACCTCGACGACGCCCCCCAGGGTGTCGCCGTCCTTGCGGGCTGCATCGACCTCGGCCACCATGGCCGCGCTGGTGTCGCGGTCCAGACAGCGCAGCGGATCGGCGTCGAGGGTGGCGACGTCGTCCGGGGTGGGGGGGACACCGGCCGGCGCCCGGACCGAGCCGAGCTCGGTCACGTGGCTGACGATGCCGACGTCGGCGACCTGGGCGGCGAACGCTGCGGCCACCGAACCGAGCGCCACCCGGGCCGCGGTCTCACGGGCACTGGCGCGTTCGAGCACCGGACGGGCCTCGTCGAAGCCGTACTTCTGCATGCCGGCGAGGTCAGCGTGCCCCGGACGCGGGCGGGTCAGCGGGGCGTTGCGGGCCTGGCCGGCGAGCCCCTCAGGATCGACCGGATCGGCTGCCATCACCAGGGACCACTTGGCCCACTCGCTGTTGGCGATCCGGATCGCCACGGGGCTGCCCATCGTGACACCGTGACGGATGCCGCCGACCAGCTCGAGCTCGTCGGCCTCGAAACCCATGCGCGCGCCCCGGCCGTACCCGAGGCGGCGGCGCGCCAGGGCACCACGGATCGCTTCGGTGGTCACCTTGACACCGGCAGGCATGCCCTCCAGCACGGCGACCAACGCCGGACCATGGGACTCTCCGGCGGTCAACCAACGCAGCATGCGTTCAGTCTTTCACGCGGGCCCCCACCACTTCCCCACGGTGGGCCCACCAGCTAGTGGGCACCTCCTCCAGTCCGTCGGGGGTACGCGCGGTTCGTAGGCAGCGCACCCGCTCAGTGGTGCAGGAGCGGGGTCGCCGGGGCTGGTCAGGCCCCGTTTCGCGCGATTGGCGCAGGTGATCGTGCTAGGAGCACGGTCACCTGCGCCGCCACGACTCTGCGACACGATCGGCGGCCCGGTTCTGAGCAACCACCGCCGGACCTGAATCTTCACCGGCATGGTGGGCTACGTCGAGGGGTTGAGGGAGCTGGTCGGTCACCGGCCGTTGCTCCTGGTCGCTGCAGGCGTGATCGTCAGGGACTCTGCCGGAGCGATCCTCCTGCAACGACGGACCGATGACGGACGCTGGGGCATCCCAGGCGGCGCCCTCGAACTCGGCGAAACGCTGGAGGAAGCCGCGCGACGTGAGCTCCGGGAAGAGACCGGTCTCACCGCGGGGGAGCTGGACCTGCTGGACGTCTACTCCGGACCAGAGTTCTTCCTGCGCTACACCAACGGGGACGAGGCCTATGTCGTGGGCGCGACGTTCGCCGCACGAAGCGTGTGCGGCGAGGCCAGGGCCGAATGATCAGAACCTGTGGTTGCGACACGAGGTCGCACAGTATGAGCGGACTCGCGGATCGGAGGTCGACCTATGTCGTCAGCGTAGTCCCGGGCCAGTGCTTGAGGCCTGTCCCCACCCTGACGTGCGCCGCTGGTAACGGCGGGGTTCGAAGCTCGGGGTAGAAGCCCCAGGGCGCCCGTTCCATCCGGGCGCCACAGGCGAGGGGAAGATCGGACGGGTGAATCGCTTGAACCTCCGTTGATGTCTCGTTATCTGAGGCTCCGCTCGATGGGATGTTCCAGCGGGGTGTAGGGACTGGCCGTTGGGAAGCGGCAGGCGCCGGCCGGGGACCATTGGTCGGCCGGGTGAGCATCGCCGTCCCCGGGATATAGGAGGCACCTACCCCGGTCGTAGCTCGTAGGTGCGGAACGTGGTAACCCCGTCGGGGTCCGGCACGGTGACGTGGCCGGTAAGCCAACCGTGAGGAAGGCCCAACTCTCCGGCGGGACTGGGATGACCCGAGAAGCGAACGCCGGTAGGCCGAAAGGCCACAGGAAACCAGGACGCGATGGCCGACCCCTTCGTCGGTCGTCTTGGATAACTGGCCGGATAGGGCTGATGCCCGACCCGAAAGGGTGCTGACGCGGGCCAGGTGAGCTTGTGCAGAACTGACGACGACGACACCGGAACCGAAGGACAAGTTAGACACCATGACGATGCAGGAGCCGACTTCGGTGGGCGAGCGTGCCGTGATGGTGAACGGACCGGAGGACGACTTCCCCGACTGGTACGCCGTTGACTGGCGGAGTGTTGAGGACGACGTACGGCGTTTACGGCAACGGATCTTCACGGCGTCGCAGGCAGGGGACCTCAAACGGGTCCGCAATTTGCAGAAGTTGATGCTCCGCTCTTGGGCGAACACGCTGGTCAGCGTTCGCCGGGTCACGGAGGTCAATGCTGGCCGCGAGACCGCGGGCATCGACGGCAGGGTGGTGCTGCTACCCCAGGGCAAGGCTGAACTGGCCCACTGGGTGCAGCACCGTTCCGGGCTGTGGGACGCCTGTGCGGTCAAGCGGGTGTACATCCCGAAGGCCAACGGGAAGCGGCGCCCGCTCGGGATTCCGGTGATCGTTGACCGCGTGCTGCAAGCACGCGTGGTCAACGCGCTGGAACCGGAGTGGGAGGCACGGTTCGAGCCGAGATCGTATGGGTTTCGACCGGGTCGAGGGTGTCAGGACGCGATCGAGGCCATCTTCTTGACCGCCAAGGGCGCGAACCCGAAGCGGCGGTGGGTGCTCGACGCGGACCTGACGGCGGCGTTCGACCGAATCGATCACGATCACCTTCTCGACCAGTTAGGCACGTTCCCCGCCAGGGAACCCATCGCCGGCTGGTTGAAGGCGGGCGTGGTCGAGGAAGGTCGGTTCGCCCCTACCGAGGAGGGAACCCCACAAGGTGGGGTTGT
>Ga0136627_1000958_pt1 | contig 11329 bp, 11 predicted proteins | sample AntDrymUQ4892206_2_FD_104652 | JGI IMG/M metagenome (GOLD analysis project Ga0136627, IMG submission 104652) | Polar desert sand microbial communities from Dry Valleys, Antarctica - metaG UQ489 (22.06) | ecosystem: Environmental > Terrestrial > Soil > Desert | place: Antarctica: Dry Valley... | reverse complement strand
TCGTCACCGCTCACCCCAGGCAGCTCGGGCACATCCGTGATGCCGATGGCCACCTCGCCGTCGAACCAGGGCTTGATATCAGCGGCATAGGAATACTCGCCCTGCGTCGACTCGCGCGTCAGTCGGTCGAGTGTGTCGTTGACCTTCAGGTCGAAGGCGGCCGGGTCCGCGAATCCCGGGAACTTGCCCATGAAGGCGATCAGGTTCTCTCGCTGGTCGCCGGGCAGATCGAGGCGGGTCTCCATGTAGACCATGGTCTCGGGCGGCAGGAACGTGGGACCCTGCGCCGCGGTCGTCCTGCTGCCGGTGGCCAGCATGGCCAGACCCGCACCGGTCGCGACGACGAGCGCGGTAGCGAGCAGTGCCACGATCCAGCGGACCGGCTTGGGACGGGAGACGGGAGTCACCGGCGGCAGGGGCGCTCCGGCGTCGGATGGACGGGTGGTGTCTGCCGTGCTCGGCGTGACCGCCAACGGTGCGGTGGGCGAGTCATCGGGACGCTGCCAGGGAGACGGGGACGGGTCGCGATCGGAGGTTTGGTTGCTCATGTCCCACAGATGTTCTCATGGATGCCCGCGCGCGCGTTAGCGGGACCTCGGCGCTGAAGCGCCGCTTCAGCGCCGGCCGAGCCCCGGGATCGACGGCATCCGTCCGCCTCCGGAGAGCTGCCGCATCATCCGCTGCATCTCGCCGAACTGCTTGATGAGCCGATTGACCTCGGGCAGGGACGTGCCGGAGCCGCGCGCGATGCGCCGGCGGCGCGACGCGTTGAGGACGCCTGGCTCCCGCCGCTCCTGGCCCGTCATCGAACGGATGATCGCCTCCACGCGCTTCAGATCGCCGTTATCCACGGCCTGCTGAGCCTGCTTGGCCGCGCCACCCATGCCCGGGATCATCTCCATGATCGAGCCCAGTGGTCCCATCTTCTTGAGCTGCTGCATCTGCTCCAGGAAATCGTCCAGCGTGAACGCGTTCTTGCGCATCTTCTGGGCCAGCTGCTCGGCCTGCTTCTCGTCGAAGGTCTCCTGGGCCCGCTCGACCAGGGTCAGGACATCGCCCATGCCCAGGATGCGGCCCGCCAGTCGGTCGGGGTGGAAGGGTTCCAGCGCGTCGGTCCGCTCGCCCGTACCCAGGAACTTGACGGGTACACCGGATACGGCACTGATGGATAGCGCGGCGCCGCCGCGAGCGTCGCCATCGACCTTGGTCAGGACCAAGCCGGTGATCGAAACCGCGTCACGGAAGGCCTCTGCCACGGTCACCGACTCCTGGCCGACCATGGCATCCACCACGAGCAGCGTCTCGGCGGGCTGCAGGGCGCGGCCCAGCTCGCGGATCTCTTCCATGAGCGCCTCGTCCACGGTCAGCCGGCCGGCCGTGTCCAGGATGACCACGTCCCGTCCCGTCTGCTTCGCTTCGGCGATGCCGGCTCGTGCGATGTCCAGCACCGCGCTGCCCGGCGGCGAACTCCAGACGGGAACCTCCAGGCTCTTGCCCAACGTGCGCAACTGTTCGACGGCGGCTGGACGGTACGGGTCGGCCGCGACGAGCATGGGCTGACGGCCCAGCCGCACGATATGGCGCGCCAGCTTGGCCGCTGAGGTCGTCTTGCCCGAGCCCTGCAGCCCGACCAGCATGACCACGGCAGGCGAGCCGATGAGCCGGAAGGTCCTGTCGCCGGCGCCGAGCACTGCGGTCAACTCGTCGTTGACGATCTTGACCACCGTCTGACCAGCGTTGACGTTGGCCAGCATCTCCGCACCGATGGCGCGCTCGCGCACGCGCGCTACGAAGTCTTTGACGACGCGGTAGTTGACGTCCGCCTCGAGCAGAGCCAGGCGGACCTCCCGCATGGCCACCTCGACGTCGGCTTCCGTGATGCGGCCGCGGCCGGTCAACTTGCCGAGGGCGTCTCGCAGGCGGTCGGAGAGGGCATCGAACATGGGCGCCGAGTCTAGCGGAGGCCGCCCGGGAAGCGGATGCGCCGGAAGCGGTTGCGGCAGGAAGCGGAAGCGGCCGGACGAGGATGCGGCCCGGATGTGTCGTCCTCGGCCTGTGGCCGGCCGCGCGCGCGTGCGGGCCGCCGCCGGACCCGCCCCGCCCCCTGACGGCCCGGGTGACGGCACCATCGGCGAGGAACACTGCTGATCGATCATCAGCCGAGTCCGCGGAGCACTTGGCCGCGACCGCGACGGCACTACCGGCAGTTCGGCGCTCGTCAAGCGTTCGCCGGCCATTTCAGGACCGGCGCGCGTTGCCCACTCCGCGAATACGTGGCGATCGACGATAGGGGCGTCATCTGGAGGTCCTGCGGCGCGGTCAGTCCCGGCAGGGAGAGACGGTCGAGCGAGGGACCACGGACGGTCCGGCGCCGGTCACGTCAGGCGCCGGCGAAGAGGGCGGCCACGAAGTCGTTCGGCTGGAAGTCGAGCAGATCTTCCATGCGCTCGCCGACGCCCACGAAGAGCACCGGTATGCCCAGCGCCTGCTCGATGGAGAAGGCCACACCGCCTCGAGCGGTCGAGTCGAGCTTGGTCAAGGCGATGCCCGTCAGGCCCGCCGACTGGTGGAAGGCCCGAGCTTGGGTCAGGCCGTTCTGCCCGGTCGTCGCATCCAGCACGAAGAGCACCTCGGGCTGTGCCTCCGGGATGCGTTTGGCGATGGTCCGCCTGATCTTGGAGAGCTCGTCCATCAGGTTGCTCTTCGTGTGGAGCCGACCGGCGGTGTCCACGATGACCACGTCCGTGCCGCGTGCCACGGCCGCATCCATGGCGTCATAGACGACCGCGGAAGGATCGGCGTTCGCCGCATGAGCCACCAGCGGCACGTTCACGCGACCGGCCCAGATGCGCAGTTGATCGATGGCTGCGGCCCGGAATGTGTCGCCGGCCGCCAGGAGGACGCGCGCGCCGCGGCTCCGGAAGCGATAGGCGAGCTTGCCGATGGTGGTCGTCTTGCCGGTCCCGTTGACGCCCACCACGAGGACTACGGCCGGGGTACCTGGACCGGGCTTCCGTGGCCAAGGGACGGCGTCGCGCGGCGCGAAGAGCTTCAGCAACTCGTAGCGCACGGCTGTCTCGGGTGGCACGTCGCGCCGGGCGCGGGCTCGCGTCACCACGCCCACCGCCAGGTCGGCGCCCATGTCCGCCGAGATGAGCGTCTCCTCGACCTCCTCCCACGTCTCCGCGTCCGGGTCGCCCCGTAGCAGGCCCCGCAGGCGGGTCGCGAAGCCGGCTCGGCTCCGGGCCACGCCGGCGTCGATGCTCGGCTTGGCGCTGGTCTCATCGGACTGTGTCATCGATGGCAGCCTAGCGCGTCAACCCCGTGGCGCCGCCAGGGCGAGTGACGCCTCGTCCCAGCTCGCCCAAACGCAGTGAGATCACACGGCTGACCGCGTCGTCATCGACGGTCACCCCGTATAGCGCGTCGGCCGCCTCGATGGTGCCCCGGTTGTGAGTGATGACGATGAACTGGATGCGCTCGGCGAGGGTTCGGAGCGCGGCCGAGAAACGCCCGATGTTGGCCTCATCGAGGGCTGCGTCGACCTCGTCCAGCACGCAGAACGGGACCGGACGTACCTCCAGCATGGCCATCAGGAGGGCCACCGCAGTGAGCGCGCGTTCACCCCCCGAGAGCATCGCCAAAGGCTGTCGCTTCTTGCCGGGTGGTCGCGCCGTTATCTCCACGCCGGTGCGTGAGAGATCCTCCGGGTCGGTCAGCGAGAGCTGTGCCTCACCGCCATCGAAGAGCTGCTGAAAGCGGCGCCCGAAGGCCCCTTCCAAGGCGGCGAAAGTGGCGCGAAACTGGGTGCTGATCAGGTTGCTCAGCTGACCCATGAGCTCGCGCGTGGCGCGGATGGCTGCCTCCAGGTCGACCCGTTGCGCATCCAAGGTCTCGAGTCGCTGGCGGACCTCGGCATATTCCTCGGCCGCGAAGGGGTTGCTCGCGCCGAGGTCGTGATAGCGACGTCGCAGCGTGGCCAGCCGCCCGGCCGAGATGCCAGCGGGCGCCGCCTCTGGTCCACGAGAAGGCGCCTGCCAGGCAGCCAGGGCAGCATCCAGGGCGGACTCCAGCACGGCGGGCAGCGCCTCCGCGTCGGCCTGGCCCGCCTCGGTCGCGCCTGTCGGTGAGCTGGCGGTCTGTCCGAGCAGCGCGGCCAGTCCCTCGGCACCGATGCCGGCCAGCTCCACGAGCAGCTGCTCACGTACGGCATCAGCGCTCAGCCGAGCCTCCATCTCGGCGACTTCCGCGGAGCGGCCCCTGCCCTCCGCAGCGCGCAGCTTTTCCCGATGCTCCGCCGCGGAACGCTCCGCCGCCAACATCCGTCCACGCTCATCGCCGCTGCCGCGGAGTAGCGTGCCAAGCGCTTCGGCGAGGCCGTCCTCCGCGGCACTCGCAGCAGCCAGCCGGGTGCGAGCCTCGGTCGCGCGTTGCGAGGCGTCCGAGGTCGTCGCCACGAGGCGGCTGACCTCGCCATCGACCTGCCGCATCCGACTCTCGTCCATGCTCAGAGCTACCTCGGCACGGCGCCGCCGATCCAGGGCGGCCTCGCGCTCGTGGGCGCGCACCACAGCCGACGCAGCGAGGTGTCGGCGCCGCTCGGTGAGCGCTCTCAGCCGGTCCGCTGCAGCTGTCAGTCCCGCCTCCGGAGCGCCTCGACTCGACCGCCCGTCTGGCGGCGTCTGTGACTCGTGGACGTCGCCTTGTGCGCTCATGGCCGCTAGTGCGGCCGCGGCCAGTGACGACTCGGCGGCCGCCCGATCCCGTTGGGCCGTCTGCCAGGTCGCCTCTCGAGCGGCGGTCTCAGCCGTGCGCACGGCGGCGCGTTCTTGCTCATCGGCCACCCGTCGGTCACGCCGCATCGCGTGCAGCGACCGCCTCGCCTGCTCCACGTCCTCCGCCGCGGCCGATCGCCGCCTGGCCGCCTCCGCCCGAGCTTCCGTGCCTGCGGCGACCGCCCCCTCGAGCGGTGCCCGGCTTCGCAGGAGCGCGGCGCGCTCCTCCTGGCGTACCAATAGGGACTCCCCTCGTCCGAGCCTGACCACGCCCTCATCGGTAACGACTCTCCCGTCCCTGGTGGCCAGGCGCCAACCCACCGGCAGCAGTGATCGAAGTGCCAGCGCGTCCGAGAGGCTGGGCACCCACACCGCCCGTGCCAGCAGCGCCGACACCGCTCCGCCCGGGTCACGTCGAACCGCGTCGGACAGCTTGCCGCCGGCTGCCGCCAGCGCCGCCGCCTCGATGCGCGTGCCCTCCCCCGAGCGACTACGCACGCCTCCCTCGCGCAGCACCAGCGTGCCGCTCGCCGAGTCGCTCAGGGCAGGCACGAGGGCGGCATCGACCAGGGCGCCGGTGAGGGCATCGCCGAGGACCGCCTCGACGGCGACACGTAGTTCGGACTCGACCTCCAGTCCCTCAGCCAGGCGCTGTCCGCCGCGAGCGCGCGCGGAGCGCATCAAGCGGCTGTCGTTGGCGACCGCCAACGAGGCATCCACGGCTGCTATGGAGGCGCGAGTCGACTCCAGGCGCCCCTGCGCATCAGCCAGGCGCCGTTCGGCCTCGCGATAGGCATCCTCGTCCTGGTCCTGCTGCGCACGCGCCGCCTCATGTGCCGCCTCGGCGGCGGCCTCTCGCTCGGCGGCTGAGCCGCTGACCTTCATCGATGCCTCGCGCTCGGCTGCCGTCGCTTCGGCCCGGGCCGCGAGCTGTGCAGCGCGGCCCTCCAGCGCTTCAAGCCGTACGGCCGCGTCGTGCGCGCGCCGCACCAGCCGCTCCCGTTCGGCTGCCTGCGTTTCGCGGTCACGCCGGGCTGCCAAGACCCGCTCGCTGATGGCGCTGCTGGCGTCGCGGAGCTCTGCCAGCCGTCGCTCAGCAGCGGAGATGGCCAGATCGATCTCGCGGAGCGCCTCGTCGCCACTCTGATCCAGGTCGGGAACGGGAGCTGCCACTTCCCTTCGCGCAGCGTCGGCTCGCTGGCCGATGGCGTCGCGTTCTGCGACCAGGCGGGCACGGTCGCGCTCCAGGCCGGCCACCTCGGACGCGAGCCGAGACTCGAGCAGCCGCCACTCCACGGTCCGCGAGCGGGCAGCCTCCAGGGCGGTCCGAGCGGATGCCTCTGCATCGGAACGCTCGGCCAGCGCCCGAGACAGGCGCGCCACCGCCTCTTCCGCCTCGCGCAGCCCGGCCAGCGCCGCATCAGCATCGCGATGGGCGAAGCGAAGCGCCGCCTGTTGAGCCTGGGCGGCTCCCAGAGCGTCCATCAACCTCGCGCCTGCCGCCTCTACCAGGGCAAGGGCCAGCTCGGTGCCGGCGGTGCGGCGCGCCGCCTGTTGCTCAGCCTGAGCCGCCAACCGACGGGCCTGCGGACGGAGTTCGGCCAGCACATCGCGCACCCGCTCGAGATTCGACTCCGCTTCGGCGAGCTCTCCTTCGGCGTGTCGTCGGCGACGTTCGTGGCGGCGTATCCCGGCGGCCTCCTCGAAGAGTGGCCGTCGCTCCTCCGGTCTCAGGGCCAGGGCCTGGTCGACCATGCCCTGGCCGATGAACAGGAACGCGTTGTCGGCCAGGTTGGCGCTGTCGAGCAGCTCCACCAGATCGCGCAGGCGCACTCGCTGGCGGTTGAGCAGGTACTCGTTCTCACCCGAGCGATAGAGCCGGCGACCCAGCTCCACCTCGCCGAAGTCGACCGGCAGCAGACGATCTTCGTTGTCGATGATGAGCGCGACGTCGGCCATGCCGATGGCACGCCGCGATGAGGAGCCGGCGAAGATGACATCCTCGGCGCGTCGCGTGCGCAGCGAGCGGCCCTGCTCGCCCAGCGCCCAGCGCAGAGCATCAGCCAGGTTGCTCTTGCCCGATCCGTTGGGCCCGACGATGGCGCTGATGCCACCTCCGAACTCCACGTCCGTCCGCTCGGCAAAGGACTTGAAGCCGACCAGTCGCAGGCCGCGGAGACGCGCCGGAGTCACGGACCGTCCACCGGCGGCAGTAGCTTGAGCGCGGCCCGGGCTGCCTCGGTCTCGGCTTCCCGGCGGCTCCGACCGGCGCCGCGGCCAAGGTGCTGGCCGGCGATGCTCACGTCGACCACATAGTGCTTGGAGTGATCCGGGCCTGCCGCGCTCACCAGCGTGTAGACCGGGGCCTGGTTCGTCGTCGCGAAGGAATGCTCCTGGAGGCGGCTCTTGGGCGGTTTGGGAGCCGACGACCCCCTTGGTGCGTCGAGTTCGGGCGCTGCCCACTGATACAGGCGTTCGCGTGTCACTTCGAGGCCCTGGTCGAGGTACAGGGCAGCGACCAGGGCCTCGAGGGAGGCAGCCAGGACGGACGCTCGCCGACGCTCGCCGGACCGCTCGGCACCTTGACCCATCTGCAGCGCCGAGCCAAGCTCGAGGCGTGCCGCGATGCGGGCCAGACCGCGCGTCGAGACGATGGCCGCACGCCGCGTGGTCAAGCTGCCTTCGGGCTCGTCAGGATGCCCGATCCAGAGCGCCTCAGAGAAGACGAGCGACACCACAGCATCGCCCAGGAACTCGAGGCGCTCGTTGGATGGAAGCGCCGACTCGGGATGCTCGTTCACGAAGCTGGAATGGATGAGCGCCTGTTCGAGCAGCGCCGGGTCGCGGAAGAGGAGGCCCAAGCGCGTCGCCAGCGCGACAGCAGGCGACGGCATCGCGGAGCCTACGTCATGGCCGAGGCTAGGCCGGGCTGGCGTGCTCTTCGATGTAGTCGACCGCGTCCTGCACCGTGCGGATCTTCTCGGCATCCTCGTCCGAGATCTCCGTTCCGAACTCCTCTTCCAGGCTCATGATGAGCTCTACGAGGTCGAGCGAGTCGGCATTGAGATCGTCGACGAACGAGGATTCAGCCTTGACCTCCTCCTCGTCCACCCCGAGCTGCTCCACCACGATCTTCTTGAGGCGGTCGTAGGTCGAAGCCGTCACCGATGCTTCCTCCTGTCGGGGCGGTCGAACGCCCTTTGCTTCACGGCTGGCGAGCTTATCGTCCCGCCATCGGGCTTTGCTGCCCGGTCCCGCCTGCCGCGACTCGCCCGAGTACGCCGTTGATGAGGCGCCGAGCCGGTTCGCCGCTGTAGGTCCGAGCGAGTTCGACCCATTCCGAGATCGCCACCCGGGCCGGCGTCGTCGGGCAGTGTAGCAGTTCACCGAGCGCGGAACGCAACAGCGCGCGGTCGATACGAGCCAGTGCCACGACGGGGAAGGCGGGTGCCGCGAGCCCGATCCGATCGTCGATCGCGTCGCGGTGGCGCATCACGGCTTCGACCAAGCGGCGAGCGTGCGCTGCAGCCTCGGCCGAGGTCTCCTCCTCGGCGATGCGCCGCTCCAGGACCCGTGTCGCGGTGCGTTGACCGAAGTCCGCCTCGAATACCGCGCCCAGGGCGAGACGGCGACCCTCGCGCTGGGCGCGGTGGCCATCCGCGATCGGCGGGACTGGCGGGGCACCGCCGGCGGGCTGGTCAGCGTCAGGCGCGGACACCGTCGACCACCACGGTCACGTCGGCGGCGATCAGGTCCAGCTGCCGCTCCATGGTCCCGGCCACGGCCGCTCGAACCCGTTGAGTCAGGTCAGGCAGCGCGATCGGCGCCTGCGCCACGAGCCAGATGCGCACGTGCACTCGATCCCTCTCAAGCCACACCTTGACCGATGGCCCAGCCCACCGGCGCCGCCAGCGTGGACCTCCGCGACCGAGGTACGCCACACCGGGCACGCTGGCCGCTGCCGCACGGGCCAGAGTGGTGATCACGCCCCTACGCACGTCGAGCGTGCCGTGAGCACCAACCGCCGTCGTCATGACGCGGCGGCCTCTGTCCTCATCGTGGAATCCGCCAGGGGCACCTCCATGGCGGCACCCGCCGCCTCCCCGATGGACGGGCCGGCCGGCGCCAGGGCCGCGGCGATGCGTTCCGGGATGCGCGCCTGCGCAGCTGCCACGCCGGCCGCCACGGCGAAGCCGATCATGCGCCGCCTGGCACGACCGTGTGTGATGAGCACCGTGCCGTTCACGCCGAGGAGCGGGGCGCCACCCAGACGCTCGTAGTCGAAGCGGACGCGCATCCGCCGCAGGCCGGGGCGCATGAAGAGGTAACCGATGGGTCCCAGCGGCCAGCGCCGGAACTCGGCCCGCAACATGTCGAAGATGAAGCCACTCACGCCCTCGAAGAACTTGATGGTCACGTTGCCCACCGAGGCATCACAGACCACGACGTCGGCGGGGTGATGGGGCAGGTCCTTGCCCTCTACGTTGCCGATGAAGCGCAGATCCGTGCCGGTAAGCAGCACGGTCGCTTCCTGGACGCGTGCCTCGCCCTTGCCGCCTTCCTCGCCGATGGAGAGTAGCGCCACGCTGGGGTCGCGAACGCCCAGCACCTCCGCGCTGTAGATGGCGCCCATGCGCGCATATTGCGCCAGGTTCAGGCCGCTCGAGTCGGTCGTCGCGCCGATATCGAGGAAGACGAAGGGACCGCGATCGGTCACCATCTGGACGGCAAGGGCCGGACGATCGACGCCGCGCAATCGTCCCAGGTTCAGGATGGCCGAGGCGACGCCGGCGCCCGTATGGCCCGCCGTGACCACCGCGTCTGCTTCGCCCGACCGCACCAGGCGCATGGCGACATTGATGCCCGCATCACGCTTGCGTCGGACGGCCGCTGCCGGGTGCTCCTCCATGGCCACGGACTGGGATGCTTGAACGAGACGGACGTGCGCTGGCAGCTGACCATCAAGGTGCGGACGAACCTTCTTCTCGTCCCCGACCAGGAGGAGGTCCACCTCGGGATGCACGACCGCCCAGCCCATCGCCCCTCGGACGATCTCTTCCGGTCCGTGATCACCGCCCATGGCGTCGACCGCGACACGGACGCGCGCAGCACCCGCCTCAGGGGGTACCGCGCTGAACTTCAGGTCCATGGTGCCGGCCACGCCCCGGTCAGGCGCGATCCGTGATCAGGAACGACCGGTGTCGGCCGGACGTGCCTGGCGGACGCGCACCGCCTCGCGGCCGGCATACCAGCCGCAGGCCAGGCAGGCGTGGTGGCTGCGCTTCATCTGGTGGCAGTGCGGGCACTCCTCCAGCTGCGGCGCTGAGATGGCGAGATGGGCGCGTCGATCGCCCTTTCGGGCGTGAGATACGCGTCGCTTGGGGACTCCCATTGTTGCTTCGGTGCTCCTTGTTCGGTGGTATCGGGCGGCTACCGCTCGAGCTGATCCCGCAGGGCTGCGAGTCCGGCCAGGCGTGGGTCGATGTCGTCATCCGGATGCCCGTGCAGAGGATCCGCGTTCTGATCCGCGCCACAGATCAGACAGAGGCCGCGGCAGTCGGGCCGGCAAAGGGGTGCGATCGGTTCGGCCAGCGAGATCGCCTCGCGCACGGCAGTGGCCAGGTCCAACTCGTGATGCTCATCGAGGCGCAGTGCATCGGGCTCGCCGGAGGTGTCCAGCGGCTGCCCCGAGTCGATGTCCAGAAGAGGCAGCGCCTCCTCGTCGATCTCCACGCTGATGGGGGCCGCCATCGGCGTGAGGCAACGGCTGCAATGCTCCGCCACGGCCGTCTGAAACTGGCCATGAGCGAGGATGGAGCGCCCCGTCCGGGAAAGCTTGAGCTCTCCCTCCAAGGGCGCGGCCAGCTCCAGGTCCTCAGCGATGGGCAGGGACTCCACGGTCACGGGATACGTGCGCGAGGTGCCCGGCACCGAGCGCAGCAGGGCCGCCACGTTATAGCTGAGCATGGCTCTTCTGCTCAGCCTGTCCCGACCCGCCCACGCCGTCGCGATCCGCGCCATCGGAGGGAGAAGGGCCTGATGGATAGCGTTCGTCCAGCAGCGCCAGACCCTGCTTGATGCTCTGGAGCGCCTTGATGCACTCACCCTCGAGGCGGATGAGGACCTCCGCCGCGTACTGATCGGCGCCGCGCCGGATCTCGTCGGCCTCGGACTCGCCGGCCGCGATGATGTCCCGCGACCGCACCTCGGCGGCCCGTGTGAGCTCGCGCTCCTCGATGAGGAAGGCGGCCTGCTCCTGAGCCCGTGCCAGGATCCGCTCGGCTTCTTCCTGGGCGCGCTCCACCAGGCGACTCGTCTCCTCGTTGACGCGCTTGGCCTGGCGCACCTCCTCGGGCACGGCGACGCGCAGCTGGTCGATCAGATCGAGTGCTGCCACTTGATCCACGATCACGCTGTTGGTCATGGGCATCCGCCGGCCGTTCGCGAGCAAAGCCTCGAGGCGCTCGACGAGGAAGATGATGTCGATGGAAAGGACCTCCGGTCTGGGTGGTGTCGATCGTAACATCCTCACCTCTTGCGCCAGCCTCCGGATG
>Ga0136627_1000957_pt1 | contig 11358 bp, 7 predicted proteins | sample AntDrymUQ4892206_2_FD_104652 | JGI IMG/M metagenome (GOLD analysis project Ga0136627, IMG submission 104652) | Polar desert sand microbial communities from Dry Valleys, Antarctica - metaG UQ489 (22.06) | ecosystem: Environmental > Terrestrial > Soil > Desert | place: Antarctica: Dry Valley... | reverse complement strand
CGGACGGTGATGTGCACTGGTCGTTGGCCCTCCGAGCTGTTTGGAGAAATGCAGCGAACCGCCGCTGAATGGTTGGCCCGCCTCGCCGTGGGCGGGCTGCTAGGTGAAAGCTCGGGTACGGAGACCCGAGCCTACATGATCGGGAAATCGGAACCCCGCCAGAAGAGCGTCACGGGTTCTGTTCGATCATGCGGCAGAGCGCGTTGCGGAGCTCGAGGGCGTGCTGTTGGTTGTGGCCGCGGAGGGATCGGAACATCCCGGCGAGTTCAGCGTTTCCCTCTTCGTCGGCGTCATCGGCGTATTTTTCCAGCACCTCCTCGCTCTGGAGCAGGTTGCTGAGGGTGGTGATGACGTTGTATTCAACGTCGCTTACCGAAAAGTCGATGTCGTCTTCGTTCATGGTGGTTCCCCTGATGATGCGATATGCTGAATTGCGTTCATTAAACAATACCGCAATCTTTGGTTCTGGCAGGGGGAGGTGCTAGATCGCCATCGGGCAAGAGGCCCAATCCCACATTACCCGACGCTACCCGGGAGCAGCACGCGTCGGCGCTAACAGGAGCGCATCGACCATCTCTCCGGCGTCGTAAGGGCGTTCCCGAGGTGGGATCACCAGCAGCGCGTTTGCGGCGACGAATGAGGCGAGCCGTGACGATTGCTGCACCTCCTCCAGCGGACAAAACACCTGGGCGCTGTCATTCTCTTGCCAGAGCTCAACTACCTGCGGTTGCCAGAGTCTCACCAGGTGAACAGCAACGCCTCTGTCATCTTGACGTCACCGTTGATATTGGATGTCCAGATGTCTTGTCAGAAACGCTCCAATGAGAGAAAAGGCGTCGATCAGATTGGGCCGCTTTGAGAAAACATGTCCCTCGTCGTCATAGATGCGCAGGACCACTTCGAGACCACGTTCCTTTACTGCATCCACGATTTGTTCGGACTCATGGAGAGGTACGCGGGCGTCTTGCCTTCCATGAAACACCATCAGCGGCGCGGCGATCTTATCAACATGCGGCAACGGGGAGACTCGATTCAGCATTTCGCGATCGGTAGCCAGCGCACCATACTCACCCTCTCGATGCTTGCGTCTCCACGCTCCGGTTCGTTCGAGAAAGGTGACAAGGCTTGCCATTCCGACCATCTCCACGCCAGCTGCCCAAAGCTCAGGATATCGAGCGAGGGACGAGAGGGTCATGAATCCACCATAGCTGATGCCATATACGGCGATCTTCGAGTCGATGATGTCGTCGTGGTCGTGCAGCCACCTGACAGCGTACTCAACGTCCTTTAGCGCATCCAGTCGTTTCTCCTTGTCGTCAAGGTGACAGTACTCCTTGCCGTAGCCTGTGCTCCCACGTACGTTCAGCGCGAGGACGGCGATACCAAGCGACGTCAGGAACTGAAGTGCGGGCCCATTGTTGCCGTAGTCGAGACGCCTCTGGCTTTCTGGCCCGCCGTGTATCTCGACCAACGCCGGGAAGGGCCCCGCGCCTTCTGGTTTGAAGAAAAATCCATGAACGTCGCGGCCATCCCAAGTCTGATAGGTCACAGGGTCTGGAGCAATCGTGGCTGGGGGATGATTATCGTCACCGTTGGCGACAATCCGACATCCGCCCTGAAGATTTGCCATATAAATTGCGGATGGCCGCTCAATCGTCGATAGACCAAAGGCCACCTCAGATGAATCTGGAGACCAGCTGAATCGGTCGATCACACCCCGTGGCGCGTCAATCGAGCTGACAGTAGCCTCGGTGGCGGTGGAGATCAACCATGCACGCGATGCCCCGTTTTCATTGATCGAGAATGCGATGTGGGCACCGTTCGGAGAGAGAGAAAAATGCTCAACGTCCCAATCGGTTTCAAATACGATCCGCCTCTTGCCGCTTTCGATGTCCTGAAGCACCAATGCGACGTACTCGCGGTCGTGGTTTGAAAGCAGCCAGATGCCAGTCCCCTCTCGGTTGAGTGCAGCACCATAGACCCACTGTTCACCGCTATGGTCGGTAAGATTTGTCGTTTCCCCTACTCTGGTAACGAGCAGCAAATCAGCGTCCATATTCCCGTTGTTTTGGATGACGAGCGCACGGTTCCTGACGAGGTCTACCGGAGTGACCTGGCCACCATCCTTAAGCCACGTTTCTGCTTCGCCGCTTGCAAGGTTTTGCACAACAATATCGAATGTACTCTCGTCACGCTCATTCGTCCTGTAGATGACGGCGTCGCCTGATCTCGATACGGCGCCTGGCTCATAGAAGGACGATTCACTGGCAGTAAGCCTTCTCGGCTCATCGCCAGGACTTTCGACCGACCACAGTTGTTGGCGTTCGTTTCCACCGAGGTCCATGCCGAAGACGATCCGACCTGATGCGGCCGATCCCAAGAGAGATAGAAGCCGTTCCTGATAGGACGTAAGCAGCTGTATTTCACCAGTCGACACGGTCATGACACTAAGTTGGTTGGTTCCACTCCTGTCATCCATAAAAGCGATCCGGTCCTCACCGATGAAGACGGGTTCGCTGAGAGATGTACGGGTGAAGTACTGCTCGGCCTGAGCTTTGAATGGATCTGTCTCAATGGGTGCCTGCATTCTTGTGCTCCTTTTTTGGTGAAGCCATTGCAATCGTTACGTTGTGGGGTCAAGAGCATCTCGAAGACCATCGCCTAGCAGATTGAACGAAATGACAGTCACCAGGATGGCCAACGTGGGGTACACGAATGTGTGTGGTGCGAGGGCCAGATACTCTCTGGCAGTACTCACCATTGCACCCCATTCAGGAGTCGGAGGCTGAATGCCGAGACCCAGAAAGCTCAACGTGGCGCCCACCAAAACAGCACTCGAAACCTGTAGTGAAGCAAAGACCGTGACAGGAGAAATGAGGTTGATAAACACGTGTCGGGAAACAATATGCCGATTGTCAGCACCGATCACCCGAGCCGCAGTGACGAACTCCCGCTCCCGCAGCGAGAGAACCAGAGATCTCGTTATGCGCGCAAATCCGGGAATCTCATTGATGCCAATGGCTATCACGATATTGAGCAACCCCGGCCCAAGCGCCGCGACAATTGCGATCGCCAGCAGAATGCCAGGGAACGCCATCATGATGTCAATGAGGCGCATTATCGGCGTATCCAGCTTCGGATAGAACCCGGCGATTGAACCGAGCGTTGTTCCAACAACAAAGCTGATCGCCACAGCTGAGATTCCCATTGTCATGGAATATCGTGCCCCGTACATCACCCTGCTCAGGATGTCTCGGCCAAGCTCGTCCGTTCCGAACCAGTGGGTCGGAGAAGGACCCTGGAAGCGATTGACTATGTCTTGATCCTGCCAGTCGAACGGTGCGATCACCGGCGCCAGAATAGCGACGACACTCAGAAACGCGAGGATGAGAAAGCCGGCCACAGCCGGCTTGTTCTTCACGAACTTCCGCAGAAACGGATGCCTGGAGCGCCCGGACACTCCCGCGCCAGGGCTCGCTCGCTCCTTGAGACCTGTGTTTGCCAATGATGTCGCCAGCTTTCCGCCACCAGACTTACCCATGTCACTCTATCTCTCAGTCATAGTGAATGCGTGGATCTATCATTGCGTAAAGCAAATCGACCATCAGGTTTACCAGCACAAAGATCAGCGAGATGACGAGGACTGCTCCCTGGACGACAGGAAAGTCTCGGCCCTGAATCGCATAGACCGCGAGCCGACCCACTCCGGGTATGGCAAAAATCGTCTCGGTGACAACTGCGCCGCTCAGAAGATAGGCGAATTGCAACCCAAGCACGGTGACGATCGGCAATAGGGCGTTCGGCAACGCATGCTTAAGCAGCACTGGAATTTCTTTCAGTCCCTTCGCACGGGCAACGCGAACGAACTCTTGTCCAAGGATTTCGAGCATTGTTGATCGGGTTAAGCGTGCCATTGTCGCAACAGAACCTACTGCCAGTGTTACGGCTGGCAAGATCATGCTTCTGAGTCCTTCAGCTGTCCAAATTGGACCTCCTGCGCCACTAATAGGCAGCAGGCCAAGCTCGTAACCAAAGATCCACATCAATCCCAAGCCAACCGCAAAAACAGGCAACGTGATACCCAGCATGGAGAGCATCATCAGGCCTGTGTCGATCGCAGTGCCTCTTTTCGCGGCTGCAGCCACTCCAAGGGGGATCGCAATTACTGGTGTGATCACGGCCGCCGCCACAGCGAGTTGGATCGTTCTTGGCAATGCGGTCATGACCTCGTCGATCACTGGTCGATTGCTTCGCAATGATGTTCCAAGATCACCCTGCAGCACTCTGCCGAGGTACCGAAGATACTGTTCGGGAAGCGGGCGGTTCAGCCCCAGTTCTTCCTCGATTGCCGCTACTGTCTCAGGAGGAGCGTCTGCGCCAGCAATGACCTGTGCCGGATTTCCCGGCACGAGGTGGATCACGAGAAACACCAGAATCGATACTCCCAGGAGAACTACTGGAAGTATCAACAATCGTCGAGTTATGTACTGCGTCATGCGTTCGCTAGTGAGATGTCGAGCATCCGGTAGAGCCAGCGAGATGCGTGAACCTGAACTCCTTCAACCCCATCAGCCTGGCCGAGCGTGCCGAGCGTATGCAGGAGGGGTGCGGTGGGGGCGTCTTCGATGAGGCGCATCTGAACGTTGTGGTATGCCTCGGTCACAGCATCCTGGTCCGGATTGGAGCGGGATTCTTCCAGCCACTCGTCTATCTCCGGGAAGTCGTAGGAAAACCGGTTCGGCGCCGGCAACTGCTGTGAGTGAAAGTAGAAATAGAGATTGTCGGCGTTTTCGTAGAAGACACCGATCGTGAAGGCTACCTGTTCTCCGGATCGCGCTGCCTCGAACCAGGCTGACTCTTCGTACTGAATGGTGTCTACACTGATCCCGACCTGAGACAACTGTTGCTCGATGATCTGCGCCTGAAGAACCGTCTCGGTGTCATTGATTACCCAAAACGGAAGCACGAGCTGGATGCCGTCCTTCTCGCGAATGTCGTCATCCCCCATCGTCCAGCCAGCCTCTTCGAGAAGTTCCACTGCTCGTTCAGGATCGTACGATGGTGCGACTTCTTCTGCCCCTTGCCAGTATCCAGGTGTATCAGGATGGAGCTGCGATCGAGCCGGAATTCCGAGGCCGAAGTAGGCCCCTTCGACGATTTCTTCTCGGTTGATTGCGTAGTTGATGGCTTGGCGAACGTTGACGTCGTCCGTGGGAGCTACTCCGGTGTTCATGCCCATATACGTTGTCTGGAGCTGATCGTACTGGACGATCGACACGCCATCGGCGTCGGTCAGGCGAGCGACATCGGGCGCAGGGACATCTTGCACAATGTGAATGTTGCCAGACTGGAACTCAGCAATGCGGGTGGCCGCTTCTGGAATCACCCGAATTTCTACTCCTTCCAGATAAGCTGGCCCCTGATTCTCAAAGATCGGCGCTCCCCAAGCGTAGTCATCGTACCGTTGGAGTTCGATGCTCTGGTTGCGTTCCCAGGAAAGGAATCTGAACGGCCCCGTACCGTCAACAACGGTGACGCCATAATCGTCTCCAGCTTCTTCCACGGCTTCCTGATTGAGGATCACTGACCACGCACCTGCAAGTTGGTCGAGGAAGATGTTGTATGGCTGACTGAGGTTGAACACTACTGTCATCGGGTCAGGTGCTTCTATTGTGTCTACCGGTTCGATTGTATAGGACGTCGGAGAAGTCTCGATGGACTTCCAGCGCTCAAAGGTGTATTTCACATCCTCTGAGGTGAACTCCTTGCCTGCGTGAAACGTCACACCCTGTTTCAAGGTGAAGGTGTAGGTCGTTCCATCCTCACTGATTTCCCAAGAGTCCGCCAGTCCCGGCTGAATAGTCCCGTCATAATCGCGGGTTACCAAGTTCTCGTTCGTCAAAGCGATGACACGTCCGGCAATGAGAGCCGTCGTGATTTGCGGGTCAAGCACCTCCGGGTCCGCTTCGAATGCTACAACGAGCGTGCCTCCAGATGCGGGCTCCTGAGCTCGGACGAGTGGTGAAGTCCCCACGCTGCCTATCCCAGCAACCCCGGCAATTGTGCCTTGGAGAAGTCGACGACGGTTAGCGTGTCGACCATACAAACGGCGAAGAAGCTCCAACTGTCGTTCATCCTGACCAGTCGTGTCGACTCCCTTTCGTAACGCACCATTCGGATGAATCGTGTGCATATAGTTTGCGGACAGTCACTGAAAACGTCAATGACTTCATAGCGCCGGAACGCCCACCATGCAACGCTAAGGTTAAGGCGAAAAGGATACTAACCACGCTATGCCATCGCCGACACGGCCATGGTGATGTCATCACTTTTCTTTTCTCATACACCTACTTTGGGTGTCAACACCGCGAAGTGATGTGATGGTGAATTGAGCATTTTGGCCGGGATGGACATTTCGTGGCGATGGTCACTAACGTGCGTTTCGCAACCTGGCCGTCGTCAGACGGCGATACCGATGGGCAATGAGCGTGCTCAAGCGTCCACCGCTACTCTGAGACGGGTGGCGACAGCAGCAGTGCGTCGATCATCTCGCCAGACTTGTAGGGTCGTTCCCTGGGTGGGATGACAAGCAGGGCGTTGGCGCCGACGAATGAGGCCAGCCGTGATGATTGCTGGGCGCCGGTGCTGCTGGCATGAAGGCGACCGTCAGACGAGACGACGACGAGACCACGCTGGTACTCGATTCGATCCGATGGGGTGGTGGGTTGGGTCAGTTCCACGCGAACGCGCGGGCGATCCGGCTCGGTCGTGCCGCTCATGATGCCGATGGCAGGTCGAAGAAACAGTTCGAAGGTGACCAGTGACGAGACCGGGTTGCCGGGCAGGCCAAAAATGAGCGTGTCGCCTCGGGTGGCGAAGTTGAGCGGCTTACCGGGCTTCATGTAGAGCTTTCGAAAGTGGACGGTGACGTCCGGCGACTCGAACAGGATTGCCTTGATGTAGTCCATATCACCCATCGAGACGCCGCCGGAGGTGAGGATGATGTCGTCGGTCACCATGCGCTGTTCAATAAGGGTCTGGAGGTGGTCGCGATTGTCCGGCGCGAGGCCGATCCAGCTGATCTCCGCCCCGGCCTCGATCACGGCGGTGGCAAGGCCGAAGCGGTTGGCGTCGTAGATTTGACCGGGTTGGAGAGGGGCGCCGGGCTCGATCACCTCGTCGCCGGTGGCGATGATCGAGATTCTCGGCTTTCGAGCGACTTCGATCTCGGCAATGCCGAGGCTGGCGATCAGCCCGATGTGCGGCGGCTGGAGGCGCAATCCCGCTAGAACGACCAGGTCGCCCTTACCGAGATCGGAGCCGACCGGGCGGATGTTGGCGCCCGGTCGGACATCCTCCTGATGGATCACCACATGATCCTCGGCGGGGGAGGTTGATTCCACCGGGACGACCGCGTCCGCTCCTGCAGGGATGGGAGCGCCGGTCATGATCCGGATCGCCTCCCCGTCGTGGACCTCGGTATCGATCACTGAACCGGCAGGTTGGGTGCCGATGATTTCGCGCCAGGGTGACGGATCGGCGGCGACCACCGCGAAGCCGTCCATCGTCGAGGCGGGAAAGGGCGGGTGGTCCGCCGGGGCGACGATGTCGAGGGCGAGAATCCTGCCGGCGGCGTTCAGGAGTGGAACCTTTTCAGCGGAAAGGCGGGGGAGGCGCCCCTCGATGATTCGCCTGGCCTCATCGGGAGGGCGAAGGCGGTCGAGTTCGCGAAGGTCGGCGTCGGAAATCGGCATCGTCATCCAGTCATCAGGTTGCTACGTTTGCAGGGGACATGGTGCGTCGGTCGGCACGTTGGCGGCATCCTACCATGATCAGCCTGAATGCCGGCCCGAGGTCGACAACGCTATGCAGAAGCGTTGTATTAGGCAATTATGGACAACTCAGTCCAATCGGCCACGATTCTCCTTTTGGTCATGTTACTCATGCCGGCGTAAAGGACGGTTCTGCGTACATTCTTTTCGCACTATCGCGCCCGGCGACAGCCGTTCCCTTTTTTATGCCCCGGGGGCTATTCGAGACTGAGATTCCTCGACACGAGGTCTGCGTGCTCGTCTCGGAATGCCGACATGGGCGTGTCAAGGTATGAGCGTAAAAACCGTGTCTCGTTGTCATTGTGAGAATTTGTACTATCCAGCATTGACGCGCAATTTCGATGTTGCATACACTACGCGATACACAACCGGCAACGCTGCCGCGAAGACCTCAGCTTTCCCGCGATGACGCACCTTCATTCCACCCGCCTATCACAGAAGTTTTCGCATGGGAGACAGCTTGTTGACGACCGCCACCCAACACTCGCTTTGGGAAGAACTGGCCAGGCTCGATCTACCGGACCAACCGGTGTCGGGCCTGGATGCGCGCAATCCAGGCCAGAGTGATCCGGCGGTGCTGGCGACTGTCAATCGGTTGGCCTCCGCGTTGGAGGCGGATTCGCTGGTCGGGGACATCCCGCTGGTCGCCAGGGCGGTGTTGATGGCCGCGACGGCGCATGAGGGAGACCTGCGCAAGTCGGGTGAGCCGTATTTCGCCCACCCGGTCGAGGTGGCGACCATCCTCGCGCACATGCACCTCGACGCGGAGACCATCGCCGGTGGACTCCTGCATGATGTGGTCGAGGACACGCCGGTCACCGGCGAGGAAATCGCGGAAGTGTTCGGTGAGCGCACGGCGAGCCTGGTCGAAGGCGTCACCAAGCTGAGTCAATTGAAGTGGGCGCCAGGGCCAGACGGTGACATTCGGGAAAACGACCAGCAGGCGGAAAGTCTTCGCAAGATGTTTCTGGCGATGGTGGACGACATCGGCGTGGTGCTGATCAAGCTCGCCGACCGCCTCCACAACATGCGCACGCTGGACGCGATGCCCCGCAACAAGCAGGTACGCATCGCCCAACAGACCATGGAGATCTACGCTCCACTGGCCAATCGACTGGGAATCTGGCAGGTCAAGTCCGAACTCGAGGACTTGGCCTTTCGCTATCTCCAGCCGGAAGAATATGCCCGCATCTCGTCTGAGTTGGAGCAGCGCGGGGACGACAGCGCCGACTTCATCAACAAGGTCGTCAAGGAGATGGACGACCTTGTCTCCGCCGCCGGCATCCGCGCCGAGATGACAGGTCGCAAGAAGCATATCTTTTCCATCTACCGCAAGATGAATCGGAAGAAGCGCGCCTTCGACGAAATTTACGATGTGATCGGCATCCGGATCATCGTGGAGACGGTTCAGGATTGCTACAGCGTGCTGGGAATCGTTCACAGCCGGTGGCACCCGGTGCCGGGCGAGATCGACGACTACATCGCCACTCCCAAAGAGAGCATGTACCGGAGCCTGCACTCGGCGGTGATCGGCCCGAGCGCGCATCCGGTCGAAATCCAGATTCGCACCCGCGAGATGCATCAACTCGCCGAATACGGGATCGCCGCCCACTGGCGATACAAGGAGGGTGGCAAGTCGGATCAGCGGCTCGAGGCCAAGATCACCTGGCTTCGGCAACTGATGGACTGGCGTGACGAGGTGGCCGACGCCGAAGAATTCGTCGAGTCGCTCAAGTCGGACGTTTTTCAGGACATGGTCTACGTCTTCACGCCGGCGGGGGACATCATCGAACTGCCCAACGGGGCGACGCCAGTCGATTTCGCCTATCGGATTCACACGCAGGTTGGGCATCACGCGGTGAGCGCCACGGTCAATGGCCAGATGGTGCCGCTGTACTACAAGCTGCAAAACGGCCAGGTCGTGAAGATCCGAACCAGCAAGACGGTGAGCGGTCCGCGGAGAGACTGGCTCCAGGCGGGGGACGAGTACGTCAAGACCGCCTCGGCGCGAGAGAAAATCCGGCAGTGGTTCCGACGCCAGCAGCGGGACGAGAATATCGCCCAGGGCAAGTCGCAACTGGAGCGAGAACTCAAGCGACTGGGGGTCGAGCGCAAGCTGGAGGACGTGCTGGAGCTGTTTCCCCGCTACAGCAAGCTCGACGATTTTCTGGCGGCGATCGGCTATGGGGGCGTTTCGTCTCAGCTCATCGTCTCCCGGCTCGACCAGACGCCCAAGGATGTGTTCCCCGTCAACGCGGACATCAAGTCGCCGTCGTCACCGGCGCGGGTGGAGGTGCTCGGGGTCGGCAACCTCCTGACGACGCAGGCGAACTGCTGCCGCCCGGTGCCGGGTGATCCGATCGTGGGCTATATCTCTCGGGGGCGCGGCATCATCTACCATCATCGTGACTGCACCAACATCATCAACATGCAGGATTCTGACCGGCTGGTGCCAGTTTCGTGGGGCAAGGAGAGCCTGGCGACGTATCCGGTGCCGGTGCGGGTATCGGCGCTGGACCGGGTCGGCCTGCTCAAGGACATGAGCATCCTGCTGGCCGAGGAGCGAGTCAACATCCTCTCGGTGCTGACGCAGACGCACGACGACCGCACCGTGACCCTCCTGCTGACCGTCGAGGTCGAGGGTGTGGGGCATCTCAGCCGGGTAATGCACCGGCTGGAGTCGGTGCGCGACGTGCTTGATGTGCAGCGCGACAACTCCTCGACCACTCGCCAGGCGTGGGCCAGCTAGATGGTCGATCCCAATCGTGCGGTGCTGGCGATTGGCGAGTGCCTGATCGATCTCATTGCCGACGATCAGAAGGACTTGCCGCAAGCCGACAGGCTCGCGATCCGCGAGGGCGGCGCGCCGGCGAATGTCGCGGTCGCGCTGGCCCGGCTGGGCGTGCCGGTGCGTCTTGGGGCGGTGGTCGGGCACGATCCGTTCGGCCTACGACTGCGGGACGCGCTGGCAGGCGAGGGTGTTGATGTCAGCGCGATGCGTTTGACGCGGGAGGCGGCGACCTCGCTGGCGCTGGCGTGGACCAACGATCGCGGTGACGGTGAGTTCCAGTTGTTGCGGCTGGCGGATCGGCTGTTCTCCGATCACGACGCCGATGCGGCGCGTCCAGGCGAGGCGTCGGCGCTGGTTGCGGGGTCGGTGATGCTGTCGGATACCGGCGCGCGGCGAGGCGCGTCGGCGGCTTTGGCGCTGGCGCAGGCCAACAACGTGTCGGTCGTCTTCGACGTCAACTTGCGACCGACCCTCTGGCCGACGTTGGCGCAGGTGCGAATGGTGATCGAGCCATTCCTGCGGGAGGCGTTCCTGATCAAGGTCAGCCTCGACGACGCGCGGGGTGTGTGGGGTGACGAGACGCCGGAAGCTGCAATCGAGCGGTTGTCCGTGTATCCCGCGATCACCGTGGTCGTCACGGATGGTGGGCGAGGCGTGTGGTATCGCAACGAGCATGAGCGCACCCGGCATCTGCCGGTGTTCGATGTCGACGTGGTTGAGCCGACCGGCGCTGGG
>Ga0136627_1000956_pt1 | contig 11358 bp, 9 predicted proteins | sample AntDrymUQ4892206_2_FD_104652 | JGI IMG/M metagenome (GOLD analysis project Ga0136627, IMG submission 104652) | Polar desert sand microbial communities from Dry Valleys, Antarctica - metaG UQ489 (22.06) | ecosystem: Environmental > Terrestrial > Soil > Desert | place: Antarctica: Dry Valley... | reverse complement strand
GTCTTCCCCTTACTGCCTGTTACCCCGATGATCCGCGCCGGACAGTCGCGGAAGAAAATCGACATCTCCATCTCGATCTGGACCCCGGCCCCGATCGCGGTTGCAAGATATGTCGAGTCCATCGGCACGCCGGGGTTGCGGACAACCACATCGGCGCCCTCCCTGGTGAAATCAACCAGGTCATGTCCTCCGAGATGGTAGGTGATCGGGAGACCATCCAACTCCTCAATCGAACTGGCCAATGCGGTGGCTTCTTGCTGGTCCGTGACGGTCACCCGGGCGCCATGTCCCGCCAGATAGCGGGCGGCGCCCACTCCACCGCCAAGCACTCCCAAACCCATCACCGTGACGCGCTTGCCCTCCCAGCGGGTAGAAGGAGTCGCGTGCAACCCGCCCACCTAGAGCAACGCCAGGGCCACACCGAGCAGACCAGCCATCATCCCGGCGATCGCAAACCGCATCGTGACCTGCGTCTCGGACCAGCCCAATATCTCGAAGTGATGGTGAAGTGGAGACATCTTGAATATCCGTTTGCCGCCAGACACCTTGTAATACCCGACTTGCAGCATTACCGAGAGCATTTCGGCGATGAATACGGCTCCCACCACCGGCAACAACAGCCACTGACCGGTCATGAACGCGGCCGTGGCCAGGGCGGCGCCGATCGCCAGGGCCCCGGTATCGCCCATTATCACCTGCGCCGGATGGGCGTTGAACCACAGGAATCCAGCCAGGGCCCCAACCATCGTGAAACAGAACGTAACCACACCCAGTTGTCCCTGGCGGTAGGCGATGATGCCAAAAGCGCAAAAGGCGATGGCGGCGGTAATTGCGGCCAGCGTATCGAGACCGTCCGTCAGATTCACGGCATTGGACATGCCCACAATCGCGACAGCTGCGATCGGCACATATATCCAGCCGATATCGAACTGCCCGAAGAATGGCACGTAGGCATGATGCAGCCCCAGTCCCCACGGATCGGGGAAATGGAGGACGAAACCCCCAACAACCCCAACCAGCGTGAGCCATACGAACTTGAATTTCGCGGTCATTCCGCTCTGGCGCCCACCGACCAGGTTCATTCGATCGTCTACCGCGCCCAGCACGCCGGCGGCGATCAGGACCGCCACCGGAAGCAACATCGAGAGCCGACCGACCGTGTTGAAGACCAGGGTCACGATCACGGCCGACGACGTGATCATCAGACCGCCCATCGTCGGTGTTCCAGTCTTGCCAACATGCATCTTCAACTCATCGCGCACCTTTTTGCCGAAATTCCGCTCCCGCAGGAACGTGATCATTGGGCGGCCGATGATGATTGTGATCCCGAACGCCAGCGAAGCCAACGCCAGTGAGACCGCCATATTCTCATTTTCATCGGATGGCATGACCTGGATCGCAGAAAGCAACACTGAAGGCGGAAAAGCAAGACCTGCGATCATGACCGACTCTGCCCCGGTAACCGGTCCATCCGGTGCACATCGGTGCGGAGGTCCCGCACGAGCGTCTCCATCGCCAGGCCCCGCGATCCTTTGAACAGCACTACATCTCCCGATCGCAGATCGTCTCGCAGGAGCTCAACGATTGCTTGCTTCTCACTCTCTCCTTCGGAAAACGAGCGCACGGCCATCTTCCGATCGTCGCGCTCCATCAACAGCGCTTCTTCCGCAACCACCCTGGCGGCATCTCCGTACGTAATCAGCAAATCGACAATCGCGCCAGCCCGGCGCCCGACAACGCGGTGCTCGTCTTCCGAAATGCGTCCGAGTTCGCGCATTTCGCCGAGCACGGCAATTCGGCGACTGGCCGGGATATCGTCCAACAACCCAAGCGCCGAGAGCACCGAGGGCGTGCTCGCGTTGTAGGTGTCGTCGATCAGATCGGAACCGGCGGGACCTGGCGCAAACAGCAAACGCACTTGCGTATCAGGGTCCTGCAAACCAGCCAGCATCTCCGATATGTGCATGCCGAACGCGTGGCCCACAGCCAAGGCGACTAACGCGACCTGCACGCCATGCGACCCCACAAACGGCACCTTCACAAAATAGCGTTCGTCGTCGATCGTGAGCCAGAAACTGGCGCCTTTGAGACCGTCCGACGTCACCGAGTCGGCCCGCACGTCGCAATGCGCGCCCAAGCCGTAGAACACAACCCGAGCCGAGGTTTTCACCGCCATTGCGCGGACCCGCTCGTCGTCGCCGTTCAACACGGCAATCCCATCCGCGGGAAGTGAGCGAACCAGTTCCGACTTCGTCTCGGCAATCGCGTCGATCGTGCCCATCCGCTCAAGATGGACCGGGTACACGTTGGTGACCACTCCCACCTGTGGCTCGGCGATGCCCGCGAGGAGCGTCAGTTCGCCGAACGCGTAGGCTCCGCCCATTTCAAGGACCATGACCTCGGTGTCGTCGGGCGCCTCGAGCAGCGAGTATGGCAACCCGATTTCGTTGTTGTAGCTACCAGGGCTCTTGTAAACACGCCGCTTTTGACTGAGAACGGCGGCGATCGACTCCTTGGCGCTGGTTTTGCCGATGCTTCCGGTCACCCCGACAATTGTCAGGTCCAGCCGATCCCGACGCCACTTCGCCCACCGCTGAAGCGCAACGGTCGTGTCCTCGACAATGATCAGCGGCAGGTCCATTTCAGTGTGAGCGTCGGCCCAGTCACGGGAAACAATCGCGGCCGCGGCGCCGTTGGCCTCGGCATCCGTCGTGAAGTCGTTTCCATCGAAGTGCTCACCCTTGATCGCAATATAGAGATCGCCGGGCCGCACCTGGCGGGCATCGCGTTCGAGCCGCGGGAAAACGTGCCCGCCTGGAATCTGGCCACGCACCTCGCCTTCGGCGCCGGCCAGCACGTCCTTCCACCGATACCGATTCATAGGCTGCTTCCTCTGCTGGCCACCCGGCCGCTGGCGTCCAGTCGCTCGGCCACACGCATGATCGCGCTGCGGCTACGCGGGTTGGCGCCAACTTCTTCCGCGCTCGCTCGAACCGGGTTTCCGATTCGCCGCAATCTGGGCATAGTGTCGCACGTACAGACCGGTTGGGCCGGGGGACAGACGCACGTGCGCGACTGCGACTCGATAAACCGCTTGACGATGCGATCCTCGAGGGAGTGAAACGCGATCGTCACGAGGCGTCCTCCCGGCGCCAGTGCCGCCACCGCCGCTGGCAAAACCTCGGCGAGGGCATCGAGTTCGTGGTTCACTTCGATTCGCAGCGCCTGGAACGAGCGCGTGGCCGGGTGAATCGGCGACCCGGGTCGCCGACCTACCGTGCGCTCGATGAGCGAAGCAAGCTGCCCGGTCGTCTCGATCGGCGACTGCTCGCGAGTTCGGACGATGGCCGAGGCGATTCGGCGCGATTGCCGCTCCTCGCCAAGGGACCAAAAGATCCTCGCCAGTTCCTCCTCAGACTCACGATTCACCAGTTGACCAGCGGTGGCGCCCGCGCTCTGGTCGTATCGCATATCGAGGGGTGCATCGAAGCGAAATGAAAACCCGCGCTCACCTTCATCCAACTGGTAGGAGGACAATCCGAGATCCAGGAGTACCCCGTCCGCCGGACCAAGTCCTTCGTTCGCCACCACCGAAGCCAGGTCGCGAAAATTCCGGTGGACGATTCGTAATCGATCCACGTTGCCGGGAATGGCCCGCAACCTGTCGGAACGAACGGTGGCGTCGAGGTCGGCATCGATCGCGACGACTTCTCGCACCGGGGGTTCGTGCCGCAACAAATGCGCCGTGTGCCCTCCACCGCCAAAGGTGGCATCGATATAGGTGCCCCCGGCCACTGGATTCAATGCGAGTACGGCCTCATGCAGCAGCACCGTCACGTGACCGTCGGCGGGAACTCTCGTGGACGTCGTGTGCGATGCATCGAGATCGCGATTGGGTTCGTTCAAGGAATGAACAGGCATGTGTCGTCGTCAGGATAGACAGTCGGGAGCGGCGATCTGACAGGCGGCCGCATTGTGAACCGATGCTACAGCATTCCCGCCAGACGAGCCGCGATATCATCCGCGGCGGCGTCCATTTTACGAGATGTCTCACTCCAGCGTCCGGGATTCCAGATTTCAACTGACGACTGGACACCGATGATCACGACCTCCCGTTCGATGCCAGCGAACAATCGCAGAGCGGGCGGCACAAGAATCCGACCCTGGGAATCGAGCTGAAGATCGAGCGCCTCCGAAAACACCATTCGTCGAAACTGGCGGACATCGAAATCGGCGATCGAAAGCTCGTCGAGGCGCGACGCCAGCGATTCCCAGGCGATCCGCGGATACAGCGCGATGCAACCGTCGAACCCTCGCGTCACGACAAGTCCGTCCGCCAGAAACGGCCGGAACCGCGACGGCACCGCCACTCGGCCCTTCGCGTCCAGATAGTGATGGTGGCTGCCTAGAAACAATCGACTACCAAATTCGCTACGATCAGGTCACTACCACCGGGTGTATTGTCCTATTATCCACAATTCGACCCACTTATCCCCACATATACCCATATTCATCCACATTTGCATCCAAGAGCGACCGGCGCAAGGCGAGGCGAGTCGCACATCCCGAGTCGTCGGTCGTATGGGCGAACGGCTGGTCACGTCACGGATTTGGCGGGTGAGGGTGCGGGCCTGTCCGCCCGTCTCGCGGTGAGTGCGATTACCAATTGCCGGACGCTCCAGGTTGGCAGCGATCACCGCATTTTGGGCTGGGAGCGGTCCGCATATTGGTTGACCCGGGGCGCGACCCAATGAGGCATGGTTGCGCGATGAGTCAACCAAGACGCTACCCGCTTTGATCGGAGCCGATCGTAGCGATCTTCTGACCAATCGAAACAGTCGATCCCGGCTGAAGCGAGAGACCGGAAATCGTCCCTGCCTTGTGCGCGACAAGTTCGTTTTCCATCTTCATGGCTTCCACCACGCAGATCACCTCACCCTCCTCGACACTCGCGCCATCTTCGATCCCGACCCGGATGACTGTGCCCTGAACCGGGCTCAGGAGATCGTCCCCACTGGCCGTCACCGCTCCGCCGCGCTTGCCGGCTGGTCGTACCGGTCGTTGCCTGTCCGATCTGCCACTCTCTCCGCCATGAGCCGGGAGACCCCTGACCGTCGTTGCGAAACGCCGCCCATCGATCTCAACCACCAGGTCCAACGGGGGAGTAGCCATGGACGCGGTTTCTTCGGGGGCCGCTGCTTCGGCGGCAATGGGCAGCACTTCCGGATGATCGGCCAGAAAGGTCGTCGACACATTCCCCGCTACGAACTCGGGATGCGCGAGCAGATTGAGGTGAAACGGAATGGTCGTCGCCGGTCCTTCGATCTGAAAATCGTTCAGCGAGCGGACCATTCGTGAGATCGCTTCGTCTCGAGTGCGGCCCCAAGCGATCAGCTTGGCGATCAGGGAGTCGTATTGCGGCAACACCGCGTCCCCCTGGCTCAGGGCTCCGTCGACTCGCACGCCAAACCCTACCGGCTCCCGGTAACGGCCGATTGTGGCCGGAGTTGGCGCGAAGCCGCGGCCAGCGTCCTCCGCGTTGATCCGACACTCGATCGCCCAACCGTGGGTACGCACATCGGCGGCGGAAAACGACAGCGGTTTGCCCATCGCCACATCGATCTGCTCGCGCACCAGATCGATCCCCGTCACCATTTCGGTGACCGTGTGCTCAACCTGGATCCGCGTGTTCATTTCCAGGAAGAAAAAATCGCCTGACGCATCCACCAGGTACTCGACAGTCCCGGCGCCCGTGTAGTCGACCGAGCGGGCCAACTCGACCGTCGCCTCGCCCAGTTTCTGGCGCAGCGCGTTGTCAACCGCTGGCGAAGGAGACTCCTCGACGAGTTTCTGGTGGCGGCGCTGCACCGAGCAATCGCGTTCGCCGAGAGCGACCACGTTGCCGTGACTATCGGCAAACACCTGGACCTCAATGTGCCGTGGTTGTTCGAGGTACCGCTCGAGATAAACCTCCGGATTGGCGAAATAGCGTTCGGCCTCGCCGCTGCTTCCCTGAAACGCGTCACGAAGCTCGGAATCCCCGTGAGCGACGCGAAATCCGCGGCCTCCACCACCGCCAACGGCCTTGACCGCCACGGGATATCCGATATCGCCCGCCGCCTCAAACGCGTCTTCAACACTCGCGACCGGCTCCTGGGTTCCGGGCACTGGTGTGAGACCGGCGGCGGCTGCGATGTTCCGTGCCGCCACCTTGTTACCCATCGACTCGATCGCCTCGGGCGAAGGTCCGATAAATCTCAGACCGCTGTCGATAGTCGCCCGGGCGAACATCGCGTTCTCGGCCAGAAAGCCGTATCCGGGATGGATCGCGTCGGCTCCCGATTGCCGGGCTGCGTGCAGGACCGCCTCAATGTCGAGATAGGCCAGTCCGTCACCGGCCCGCAGACGATAGGCGTCATCGGCGTAGCGCACGTGCGGCGCCGACTCCTCGCCCTCGCCGAACACCGCGATCGACACAATGCCCATCTCCCGGCAGGCGCGCGCGATGCGCAACGCAATCTCGCCTCTGTTGGCAATCAGCAGGCGTTCGATTGATCGATCGGCAGACATCGACACCGGTTCACTCCCCATCGAGGCACATCATGCAACTTATTGGGCAAAGCTTAATCGCATCGACCTGGATCGTCGCCAACACGCTTTTCCCCGCCCATTCCGTCCGAAACATTCTGATTGGTGGGGGACTCCGCCAATCCCCTACTGGCATGGCAGTCTTCGGTGTTTGGTATACATGAGATTGCGAAACGCAGTCAGCCGCCACACGCATTGACCTGACTCCGACTCAGTTCCGAATCCAGGATGAATTTCAGTTGAGAACCGTCTTTGGCGCAATCGGCATACCAGTCAAGGCGTTGATCGCCTCCTGGTTTGTCCTGTGGTTGGGTTGCGTGGCGTTGCTCGCCTCGATCCCGACGGTCACCGTGCTCGCGTCATCGAGTGGCGATACCCGAACTCAACAGCCGGTTCCGGCCCAAGACTGGTACATGGTGACCGACCGAGCGGGCATACTCGATCAGGGCCAGGAACGATTGGCGATCAATGACGCCTACCGGCTTTACCTCAATGGCATCCCGACCCAGGTGATCACGGAATTCGCGGCGTTCAGTCAAGACCAGGCCGACTCGCGCGCGCGAGAGCTGCGAATCGTTCGAGGCATCGAGTCGTCGCGCGGCGCCAACGACGGCCTCGTGCTCTACGCCGCCGTCCACCCTCGCGAACGCGACTCAGTCACGATCTCGATCTCAGTCGGCGGAACAGCCCTCCCCACCAACGGATTGACTTCCCGGAGTCTCCAGGAGGTGCGGGACATGGTACTGGCGCCGCAGATCGAGGCCGGAAACCCTGCCCGAGCAATTATCTACAGCCTGCGCGAAGTGATTTACCTCCGGCTGTACGTGCCGCCGGCGGTGGTCACCGTTGCCGGGGGAATGGCGACATTGCGGCGAGTGCTCAACGTTGTCAGTCCGGTGATTGCGGTCGTGGCCGGAGTCTGGTTGGTCCGGCGACAATCGTCCGGCCCGCATTGGGAACCCGCGTCGCGCACACCGTTGGTCGCGGCGGGGCTGGCGGCGACGGTCATCGCGCTCCTCTCGACTCCGAGCCAGAGCGCGATCGGTCTGTTTTCGGCGCTGGCGATCGGACTGGTTGCAATCTGGCGCGCTATCCAGATCGATTCCCGCATATCGCCAATCGTTGGACGACGGGTGACCGTTGCTCCCCGGGTCCCGGGATCGCGTACCGCGTCGATCCGGCGGTCACGGTCGATTTTTCGATGATCGTTGCGACCAGACCCTCCTCATTGCCACGAGTGGTTCGATTGCGGCGCGCGACCCGACCGCGGGTCAACCGGACCCATGTAAACAGACGGGGATCCTTGTCGCTCCGGGCCCGGCTCGATGCGGGCCCATCGCTTGCGATCGAGCAACCGTGGCTCTCCAGCAACCTTCGAATTGGCATCAAGGTAGGCATCCTGCTGCCAATCCTCCTGTTCGCGTTCTCCCTGCTCCAGAACCTGTCCAACATGGATACCGTCGATTTTCACCGGGATGAGGCGAGATGGATCAACCGCGCCTATTTCCTGGGAGACCTGAGTCGCCCTTTCAGCGACACCTGGGCCGACTACTACACGACGCGGGGTCAGCCTCCGCTCGGCAACTACATGATGGGGATCGGTCTCCTGCTTCAGGGGCACGACCTCGACACCAATCGCGTCTGGGATTTCACCTACAACGAAGCCTGGAACGCGCGCACGGGCGCCCGTCCCGAACCAGCAGACCTCAACGCCGGTCGTCGGACAAATGCCGTGCTCGGTGCTTTTGTCGTGGTCTGCGTCTATCTTGTCGCCAGCCGGTTGACCAACCGCTTTGGAGGATTCGCGGCGGGACTCTTTCTCAGTCTCCATCCTCTCCATTTGCGGTTGAGTTCGCAGGCGCTTTCGGACGAATTGCTGGCGTTGCTCCTGGCCCTGTCAGTTCTCGTGGCATTTCGCTTTGCACGGTCGCCATCTCTCGGTTCAGGTCTTATGCTCGGCGTCTTGCTGGGGCTGGGTGGCGCGGCCAAGCTGTCTCCATTGCTGTTGAGCATTCCTCTGGCCTGTTTCGGCGTGCTTTGGTTGGTCATCCACCTGTGGCAGTCAGGCGGCCGGGCCATCGCCTGGAATCAGGCCCGATACGGCTGGCTGCTGACGGCCCAGCCATTAATCGCCTTCACCGCATTCGTCGCCGTCAATCCGTACTTGTGGCCAAGTCCGTGGCGACGCTCATGGGACTTGTTCGACTTTCGTCGCTCCGAGATGGACGGGCAATCGAACGCCTGGCCGATCGCCGGTGTCGACGGCTGGCTCACGGCCCTGGCCCGCACAGGGCGACGCTTCAATCGGGACTACTCAACCTCCCTGCGCATTCAGGATTGGTTCGGTGACGTCGCCACCGTCTCGTTTCGCCACATCCCGCTCGATGCCGTGCTGATGGCCGCGGGCGTAGTGGTCCTGATCGGAATCGTCGTCAGACGCGGACTGTGGAGTCCGCACGCCCTGGCCGCCTTCCTGATGGCGAGTCAGTGCGCCGTCGTGATCATGGGTATGGGAGTGGACTTCTATCGTTATTTTCTGCCATTGCTGATAGGCGGCAGCGTCTGTGTCGGCGTCGGTTTCGGCAGCGGTTTCGACGTGTTTCGACGGCGCTTCGTCCGACGGCGATTGCGCGCGGCGCCTTGAACCACCAGCCCCTTACAGGGCGACGATGCCTGAACCCGAGTACAATCACGGCGGAATAAAGGATGCCGCGAATCCCGTACTTCCAGACCATTCTCGCGGCGCCGATTCAGGACGAAGCCTTGCCATGCAGAAGAAGCCAGCCACGCCAACCGAAGAGAGCAGGCTGCGTTGGCATCGGTCTGCGCAAACCGTTTCACTGATCGTTTTGATGTTCTGCGGGTTGCTGCTACCTGGACAACTGCTCAGGGCTCCGGATCGTCCAACGGTGAACACCGAGTCGAGCGCATTGCAGGCGCCTGACTTCCCGATTCGCGATGAGGACCGGGGCATCCGCGTCTACGACGTGGTCGACATCCTCACCGCGGGCCAGGAAGCGTCCCTCGAACGGGAACTCGCCCGACTACGCGGTCTCGGCATCGAGGCGCTGATCTACACCCGCATTTCCGATGATTCGACTGCAGCATCCCAGGAGTTTGCCGACAGGCTGCGCAGCGAGTGGAGTGTCCAATCGGTCGATGGGGCCGACAATGGCATCGTTTACCTGATTACGGTCAACCCGGCGGCCCCGGAAACGAACTCGATCCTGATTTCGACCGGAGCGAACACGTTTCCAATTCGTCAACTCGATCATGCGACGATGCAGAACTTGCTCGACGGTGAAATGTCTCCTCAGGTTGAGGAAGGCGAATTCAATCAGGCGCTGCTCTTCGGCGTCCGACGAGTTCTCAACCACGCCGACTACACGCCACCGGAGCCTGCTGGTTTGTCGCCGTGGCAAGACAATTTGCGGTTTGGATCGAACATCCTCGCCGCCAGTCTGCTGCAACTGGCGGCGATCGGGTACTTTCTGGTTCCGGCGTTGCGAGACCGACAGCTCTCGCTTCTGCCCTCAGTGGCATCGCTCTCGATTTATGCAGTCATGACCGGTGCGCTGGCGATCGTGACCGGCATCGTCGCGATCGCCAGTCGGAACGCGTTTGGATCGCTGGCAGCGTTGGGCGTCGTAATCTGGGCAGGATGCGTCGTCCCGATTCTGATCGGTTTTCTCACCCGTCGACGCGACCAACCCGAACCCACTCGTCTCGAACATACGGCGCTCGATCCGGCGCCGATGATCGGGCAATCCAATGGATAGCGAAACGCGCCCGGAAGGCGCGGCCGTGGACAACCGGGCCCCGATTCCCCCGCATGAGACACGGTCCAGACCGCACTCACGGCATCTGCAATGGGCAATCAACACCCTGATTGTGGTGTTCCTGTTCACCGTCTCGTTCGCCATCAACGAGTCGAACATCGAAGCCACCGCGATGCATCCTGACGAAACGCGATGGCTGAATCGTGCCTACTACATCGCGGACTTTGCCGATCCCTACAGCGATACCTGGCAAGACTACTATCTGACGCGCGGCCAACCGCCAGGGGGCAGTTACCTGATCGGGCTTGGGCTGCTATTGCAAGGACAACCACTGGACTCGAACGGCGTCTGGGATTTCCACCACAGCGCCGACTGGAACGAGACTGCGGGGGCCGTCCCGAGCGACGACGTGCTCCTCGCGGGCCGCCGCACCAACGCCGTCGTGGGAGCCCTGGTGGTGGTGTTCGCGTACGCGGCCGCCAGCATGCTGACGAACAGGATTGGCGGCATCGCCGCCGGACTCTTCCTTGCCTATCATCCACTACACATCACGCTCAGCACCCAGGCGCTCTCGGACGAACTGCTGGCGCTCAGCCTGGCGGTGACCTTCGTCGCCGCATTTAAATTTGCGAAGACTCCCACGTTCGGGTGGGCTTTGCTCATGGGCATCGCCATTGGCGTCGGAGGGGCCACGAAACTGGCGCCCCTGGCGCTCAGCTTCGTACTGGCGGCATACGGCTTGCTCTGGCTCGCCTGGCGGCGCCGGCAAAGCGGCCGGGAGGCGATGCGGTGGTCGTCCACCCGATTTGGCGCCTTCCTGCTGCTGCAGCCGGTCATCTCCGGCTTCGTGTTCGTCGCAATGTACCCCTACCTGTGGGTTTCGCCGATTCGCCACTCGCTTAATCTGCTCGATTTTCGGCGGGCGGAAATGGCGAGCCAGGCCCGAATCTGGCCGTGGGCGCGTGTGGACAATCCCAGGGAAGCGTTCATG
>Ga0136627_1000955_pt1 | contig 11368 bp, 14 predicted proteins | sample AntDrymUQ4892206_2_FD_104652 | JGI IMG/M metagenome (GOLD analysis project Ga0136627, IMG submission 104652) | Polar desert sand microbial communities from Dry Valleys, Antarctica - metaG UQ489 (22.06) | ecosystem: Environmental > Terrestrial > Soil > Desert | place: Antarctica: Dry Valley... | reverse complement strand
GGCGGCAAGGTAGGCGCAGCACAGGACCGCTAGCACACCACCGAGCAACGGGAGCGGCGCCATCAGCTGCTCGCCGCTGAGCAACTGACCGCCCGCGGCCCCGAAGCAGAACGGTGTCAGCAGGGACGTGATGGCAAAGACGCGGCTCCACAACCGGGTGCCGCGTACCGGCTGCCCGCCGTGGGGTGCACCGTAGTGGCGGAACGCAAAAGCGGCTCCACGCAGTACGATCCCGAGTAACGCTAATGAAATAGGTACCAGCAACTCCTGGGAGAGCTCGGCGAACGCGCCGGGAAAGCCGGAGAACAGCGCGATGATCACGAAGATCAGCCAGACGTGGTTGGCTTCCCACACCGGTCCCATGGCGCGCTCGATCAGCGTCCGTTGGTCGCTGCCACGCCTGCCCGTCGCCAACAGGTCCCACAAGCCAGCCCCGAAGTCGGCGCCACCCAGCACCGCGTAGGCGGTGAGCGCGGCAAGAATCACCAGTGCCAGGCCGTCGGCGGAGGTCACGCTGCCACCTCCCGAATGTGACGGGGAGCCGATTCGGTGTCGGCATTGGACGCGACTACAAGATTTTGGGGCGCAGAGTCCGGGGGCGTCGGCCCGGCGGCGATGCGCCGCAGGATCGCCACCAGGGCGATCGAGAGCATCAGATACACAGCGGTGGTGACGTAGAGGTACACCTCAAGCCCGGTGCGTGATGTGAGGGCTTCCTCGGTGCGCATCACCCCGAAGACAATCCATGGCTGCCGTCCCACCTCTGTCACGATCCAGCCCGCGAGCAGCGCGATGAACGGTGCCGGGCCTGCCACCGCGAGCGCTCGTAGTAGCCACGGCCGCCGCACTGGGTGCATGCCGCCGTGACGGTGCCGCCACACCGCGTACGCGGCCCAGAGGGCGAGGCCGACCAGTGCGGTTCCGATCGCGATCATGGTGTCAAACGCCAGGTGGGTGATGAACTCCGGTGGTCGATCCGGAGCCGGGATGGTGTCCATCCCGGTCACAGATGCATTCGGATCTCCGTGCAGCAGCAGCGACAGCATCCGCGGTACCTCCAGCGGGCCGAACCGAAAAGCTGCTCCGGTCTCGGTGGTTTCTAGTCCCTCCATCGCGGCGAATTTTGCCGGCTGCACGTCGTAGATCACTCGGGTTGCCCAGTCGCCGACCACCACCTGTAACGGGGCGCATGCCAGCCCGAGCACGGCACCGGCGGCAAGTCCGCGTTGGTGGTAGCCGTCCCGCTTGGCCGGGTTGCGCAGCATGGCGGTGGCATAGACCGATGCGACGGCCAGTCCGGTACACATCAGTGCGGCCAGGCCCATGTGTACCAGCTGCGGTGGCGTGGTCGCGGCCAGGAACGGCCCCAGTGGTTCCGCGGCTACCAGATCACCGGTGGAGTTTTTGACTAGCCCGACCGGACCGTTCATCCACGCGTTGGCGGTGGTCACGAACAGTGCTGATGCCATTCCGGCGAGTGCCACCGGAACTCCGCACGCCAGATGCCACTTCGGTGGCATGCGGTCCCAGCCGTAGAGGTAGAGCGCGAAGAAGATCGCTTCCAGAAAGAACGCGAACGACTCCAGCGTGAACGGCAGCGAGAGTGCGGCACCGTAGCGCCGCATGAACTCCGGCCACAGCAGGCCGAACTCCACCGATAGCACCGTGCCGGAGACCGCACCCACGGCGAACAGCACTCCGGCCGCTTTGGCCCAGCGCCGTGCCAGCGCCGTCCAGAGCGGATCGTTGCGACGCAGCCCACGCCATCGAGCCCACAACATCAGCCACGGCAAGCCGACACCGAGTACGGCGAAGATAATGTGGAAGCTCAGTGACAGCGCCATTTGCTCTCGGGCCGCGGTGAGATCGTCCAGCATGATTCCAGCTTAGTTCTACACAACGTAGAACTTCTACCTGGGGTAGAATGAGATAAAGCACAGTGGCGACACCTGGTGAGGGGATTGATCGATGCCGGGCCTGGGGGAGTTGGAACGCGCGATCATGGAGGTGCTGTGGCGCGCCGGAACTCCGTGTACCGCAAAGGAGGTGCAAGACGCCCTAGTAGGGCGAGACGCTCGGGACCTAGCGACAACCACCGTGCTCACGGTGCTGAGCCGACTGGAACGCAAGGCTCTTGTTGCCCGTGAACGCAATGGCCGCGCCCATAGCTATACGGCGGTTGCTACGCGGGAGGATCACATTGCCGAGCTGATGAACGATGCGTTGGGTACCACACCGGACCGCACCGCGGCGCTCGCCCGGTTCTTGGGCGGGATGGGCGAGAGCGAACGCGACGCCACACGGCGTCTGTTGGACCCGTGATTGCGTTCGGACTGGTTTTGCTGACGTTAGGACTTGTGCTGGCCGAGCCCGCCAGTCGGGTGCTGGCGCATGCAGCGTGGCCACAACGCAGTCCGGGAATCGCACTACTGCTGTGGCAGGGTATGGGTCTGTTAGCTGGCCTGGCTTTTATCGGTGCCGGTGTCATCCTGGCGCTGGCAGCGCCGCCGGTCGTAGCCGTCGTGTTGTGGACACTGACCGGTGTGCTAGCCGCCAGGCTGTTGGGTGTGCTGACGGCAACGGGTCTTCGCACGCTTGCGAGCCGACGCAGACATCGCCAGTTATTGGATCTCATCGCCACCCCGTGGCCCGATCGCCCTGGTGCCGCAGTGCTCGACCACCCGATGCCGGTGGCCTACTGCCTGCCCGGTTTGCGGTCCCGTTTAGTGATTAGCCGGGGCGTGCTGGATGTGCTCACCCCGTCTCAGCTGGATGCGGTGCTCGCACATGAACGAGCACATCTTGCCGAACGGCATGATCTGGTGGTACTTCCCTTTGTGGCATGGGGGGCGACGGTTCCATTACCACTACGGTCCTGGCTACCTGGGGTGCTTCGATCTCAGCTCGCGGTAGCGGAGTTGATCGAGATGCGTGCTGACGATGTTGCCGTCAGACAATGTGGTGCCCAGCACCTTGCCGCCGCATTGCGGGCGGTAGCCGGGATCGGTTCCTATCCTCCGGTCGAGACGGCGGGAACAATCCGGGACAGCACACATTTCCGAGCCCACCGCTGTGGTGCATTGCCGGCGCTGCGGAGATTGAGGCGATTGGCGATCAGCAGCGGTAGTAGCTCGTCCCACTCGGCTGAGTCCGGCGATACGGAGTGAACGGTGCCGCGCCATCGCGCGGTTCGCGCGTGGGTGGTCGCCGAGCGGGTGATCACATGGCATTGCGTTGCTTCAGCCAGTCCTGGGACAGCCTGTTCGGTGCCGTTGGATTCGGTGCCGACGTGCAGCACGTAACACACGTCGTTGTGCCACACGTGCCAGACAGCGACCGGAGAATAGGTTCCGATCTCCAGCCAGACCAGACCGGACTTTTTCATCGTCGCCGGAATCAGCGCCGACGTGCTCGGTGCTGTCAAAGCCGATGCGGTCGCCGGGATCGAAGTCATAGTGCGATGAGCGTAGCGGCAACAGGATAGGAGACAATCTGGCGTTATGGACAGCAACGGTTTCGGTACACGGTTGGACGGGCGGTCGGCATTGGTGACGGGCGTCGGTCGCCCCGACGGCATCGGTTTCGCGATCGCGCGGCGATTCATCGGCATTGGCGCGGATGTCTCGATCGTCTCCACCACCAAGCGGGTTCATGAGCGGGCGGAGGAACTCGGCGCTACGGGTTATGTGGCCGATCTCAGTAACGCCACCGAGGTGGAGGCGCTCGCCGACGCAATGGGTGAGAGTGGTGTGGCGCCGGAGATCGTGATCAATAACGCCGGGCTGACCAGTATCTCCAGTCCGGAGGTGCTTCGTCCGGTGGCCCAGCTCAGCGATACGGATTGGCGTACCGAGCTGGACCGGAACCTTACGACTACGTTCTTGGTCTGCCGGGCGTTCGTAGGCGTGATGACCGAACGGGGATGGGGGCGGATCGTCAACATTGCCGCGAGCACCGGTGCGGTTAACGCCATGCCAGCAGAGGCCGGATATGCCGCCGCCAAGGCGGGAGTTGTCGGTCTGACCCGTGCCCTGGCCATGGAAGTCGTTGCCGACGGCGTCACGGTGAACGCGGTGGCACCGGGTTTTATCCGCACCGGCTCATCAACCACAGCTGAACTGCAGCACAGCCTGGATACGCCGCTGGGGCGTCCCGGCCAGCCTGATGAGGTAGCGGCGGCGGTGGCTTTCCTGGCTAGCCCAGCGGCCTCATACGTCACCGGCCAGCTGCTCGTCATCGACGGCGGCAGCAGCGTCGCCCAAGCTCATCCCAAGCGGTAGCCAGCCTGCTCGGCTAAGGGCTGCCGTGCCCATGCCGGGTTCTGGCTCGGCCAGGTAAGGATGCCATATGAGCAAAGTCGTCGTTATTGGCGCAATCAATATGGACTTATCTACCCTGCATAGGAAATCGCATCGAGTGTCAAGGTTCCAAAGTATCCCATTGATCGTGCTGGGCGGTCACGATAGCGACGATGACCCCAGCGGGTCGGGCCGCTGAACACCGTAGGGTGCTCAGGGCCCGACCGTGGGGTTCCCGCTCAGGTCGCACTGTCCCGTTCAGGCGACGGTACCCACGGCGGTACCCGGTATGCCGCGCGTGGGGGCGGGAACGATTATGAGTAGCAAAAAAAACCATACGGCATCTAAGAAAATCGCGATAGTAGTTCCACTATTCAGTGCTACTGATTGCTGATTAATAGCACCGGTACAACATCACGTTGGCGAACCCTGTGGTCGTTCGTAGCTAAATCAGTGCTAGTTGCTGTTGATGGTTATGTCGTTCCTCGTTGGGCCTAATGTTACGGAATGATGCGAATTGAGGGCTTGTTCTTGCTGCGGAGGTCTGAACTGAACCGCTATCGCTGGTCTCGGTCCTGTCCCGTATTCCATAACGTCTGGCAAGCCGATCTACTCTTCGTCGAAGCTGCTCGTTATAGCCACGAGAGACGTATGCGCCTCTGGAGTACAACCGCTCGTAACGAGGCACCAGCTGCGGGTGATGCTCGGTCAGCCAGCGGAAGTACCATTCACGCGCCCCGGTTCGCAGATGTAGCGGCAATGGTGTCACCGATGTGGCGCCCGCGCGTGCGATCGCCGCTACGGTTTGTTCCAGTTGCTCATCGCTGTCGGATAGAAACGGCAGGATCGGTGCCATAAGCACACCGCAACCCAGGCCGTGGTCGGTCAGGGTCCTACAGACGCCTAAACGGGCTACCGGACTAGGAGTGCCCGGCTCGGAGGTTCGCCATATCCGGCGATCTGTGGTGCCCACCGAGATCGCCACCCGCACCTGGGTATGTTCGGCGGCTTGCGTCAGTAGGTCCAGGTCTCGCAATATCAATGTTCCCTTAGTAAGAATGGAGAAGGGATTTCGATGCTCGGCCAGCACGCTGAGCAGCCCACGCATCAAGCGGTAGCGACCCTCTGCCCGCTGGTAAGGGTCCACGTTGGTGCCCATGGCAATAGATTCCCCTTGCCAGGAGGCAACAGACAGCTCTTTGGCCAATAAGCGCGCGGCGTTGACCTTGACGACGATCTTGTTGTCGAAGTCCGCGCCGGAATCCAACCCCAGGTAGGTATGGGTATTGCGTGCGAAGCAGTACACGCACGCATGGCTGCACCCGCGGTAGGGGTTGATGGTCCAACGAAAAGGCATAGCCGACTCGCCCGGTACCCGGTTCAGAATGGACCGGGCGTGCAGCTCGTAGAACGTAATGCCGCGAAACTCCGGCGTTTTGACCTCCGCCATTCCGTGTCCTCGTCCGATGTGGCCGATCCCCGCAAGCGGCAACTGCCCAGTGCCTGTCTGATCGGTATCGCCCGCACCCGCATCTGTCCGCAGATTGTCCCACCGCATGTCGACCTCCCAGTCACTCCTACAGTAGAACACATGTTCGAAGTGATGCGCAATGCGTGTCGCCGGACAAGAGGACACAACTTGTTCAGCAAGCACCAGCTTTGCAACCGCGCCGCCTCACCGCCCGTATGAGCTCGCCAGGCAGACTAGGAGCATGAACTCAGCCGCGCCATCGCCCACCGTGGGTACCGAAGACAGCTGCGGCGTCGGCGTCGGGCCTTGGCAGGGGCCATGGCCGGCAGGCACCCACTACGACCCGCAGCTGCTGGCCGAAGGTGACCGCCGCAACGTCGTAGATGCCTACCGGTACTGGCGTCGCGAAGCTATCGTCGCCGACCTGGATCCGCGGCGCCACGACTTCGACGTAGCTATCGAGAATTGGCAGCACGACTTCAACATCGGAACGGTCGTGCGCAACGCTAACGCCTTTCTGGCCCGCGCCGTCCATATCATCGGCGAGCGCCGCTGGAATCGGCGCGGCGCGATGGTCACCGACCGCTACCAGCATATTTACCACCATGCCGACTGCGCTGCTTTCGTCGAGGCAATGAGGGCCGTGGACCGGCCTGTCGTCGGCATCGACAACCTACCCGGTTCGATTCCGCTAGAGCGCGTGGCATTACCACGCCGATGCGTGCTGGTCTTCGGCCAAGAGGGACCCGGGTTATCCGAGCAGGCGCGTGCGGTCGCAGGCATGATCTGTTCGATCACGCAGTTCGGATCAACCCGATCCATCAATGCCGGGGTAGCTTCCGGGATCGCGATGCACGCTTGGATTCGGCAGCACGCACAGCTGCCGCTGGTATAACGTCCCTGTTCTGATGAGCAAATGCGGATAATTCGACGCTATTCCGCGTGGCAGCGTGTATGGCGGCTCCACAACGTGTACAACTCCACAAGTATTGTGACGTAACGGTAAACCGCACGCGCTTTGCGAATGTCGGCTATGTCCGTCGCGTCAGCTACTGACACTTGAGCACAAAGGAAGGCCGAGGACATGTTGAAGAGGATATTCATCTGGGTCGGCATTGCGTTCCTCATCTTCTATGTCGCCACCCGACCATCAGATGCCTCGGCGATGGTCAAATCCATGGGTTCGGGGCTGCAAACGATTGGCGTCGGTTTCGGGGACTTCGTCTCCGGTCTGCTCTAACATGCTCGCGCGGCGTAGGCTTACAGGGATGACATGGAGCTAGCGCATTGAGGGGGTACAGACGTGGGCAATCACGATGCTGATTCCCGTCGCGGGCAGTCTCGGCGTGAGGACATCGCGTCGCCCACGGTGAGCATTACACCGATTCCGGTCGAAGAAGTCGGGCGCGAATACGACGCTGCCGGTCTGCCGATCAGCGCCGATGAGCCACACATTCAGCCCGCTGTTTCCACGGCCACGACAGCCGGTATTCCAAAGCCGAGTCACAACGTCGCAAAATACCTGTTCACCAGCGAACGGTACGTCGGAGAGTGGCGACGCCATTGGATCAAGATCGCGGGCTGGGCGGTACTGGGCGCCATCTCACCCTTTATTGTCGGCTACCTCGTGGGGGTGATCGGCAGTGCCAACAATGTGGCAACGTGGGTGCTACTGGTCGTATGGTTCGTAGGGTTACTGTTCCTCGCCTGGCAGGTGTATGAATGGTGGTACGAGCGGTTCGTGTTGACCAACAAGCGAGTCATGCTAATCACCGGAGTACTCAGCCGCCGCGTCGCCATGATGCCGCTGGCCAGAGTTACCGATATGGCATACGAGCAGAGTTTGCTGGGCATGACGCTCAACTACGGATCGTTCATTCTTGAATCGGCCGGCCAAGACCAGGCACTTACCAATGTGAAACCGTTGCCTCATCCACGTGAGCTGTATCTGCTGTTCTGCCAGGAGATGTACGATCCCGATGCCGTCGATACGGGCGCGAGAGAGAACTCGCCCGAAGGTGACCACAGTGACCACTAGTCGGTGCGGTTGATGCCGGTTGCGCGCGGGGTGTTTCGCGCCGATCTTCATACTCATTCCACGGCCAGTGACGGCACTACGCCACCGCATGAACTCATGGAGCAAGCGGACGCCGCGGGTCTGAGCGTTATTGCTCTCACCGATCATGACACTACTGCTGGATGGGACAGTGCGGTTGCCTCACTTCCGCCTGGGCTGACGTTGCTGCGCGGGGCCGAAATCTCATGCTCCTGGCTCCCGGTGGCAGTCGCACCGGGCGATCGGCCCATCAGTATCCACCTGTTGGCCTATGCTTTCGATCCCGACGAGCCGCAGTTCCGCCAAGCTCGTGCGTCGGTACGCAACTCCCGTACGGACCGGGGAATGCAGATCGTTGCGCTGTTGCGCGCGGACGGTCACGACATCAGTTGGCAAGAGGTTCAGGAGTACGCGGGCCAGGCCCCGGTTGGGCGCCCCCATGTTGCCAATGTCCTGCTGCGCCGCGGTCTCGTTCCGGACATGGCGACGGCGTTTACTCCCGAATGGCTGGGGCGACGCTATCGAGTACCTAAAGCCAACATCGACATCTTTGCCGCTGTGCGCCTGGTCCGTGGAGCCGGGGGAGTCCCGGTGCTCGCGCATCCGAAGGCAAGCACGCGTGGTCGGGTTGTCCCCGACGCTTTGATTTCCGAGCTGGCCGGCGTCGGCCTTGCGGGCTTGGAGGCCGACCATGCCGACCACGACCGGTCCCAGCGCGGTCAGGTGCGTGCGCTTGCGCAGGCGTCGGGTCTCTTCGTCACCGGATCAAGTGACTTTCACGGCAGTCACAAGCAGATTCGGCTAGGTGAGAACGCCACGACCACACAAGATGTCTACGAGCAGATTGTCGCCGAGGCTACGGGTACGGCGCCGGTCACCGGCTAACGCTTCCGCTCTAGAGGTATGGGTGTTTTCCAGAACTCCAGCAGTGCCGCTAACGTCAGCTCGGTTTGCTCAACTGCGGGTGAATGACGAGCACCCGGTATCACCGCGTGCCGAGCGCCCAAACGTACGGCCATCTCGGCTTGTACCTGTGGTGCCCATCCGTTGTTGTGCTCTCCGTGACACACCAGCATCGGAACGTCGACGTGTAACAGCTCGGCGGTTCGGTCTGGTTCGCTCGTGATCGCATCGGCCATGCCTTCAAGTGAGGCCAGCGACGAGGCGAGGAATCGCTCACGAAGAAACGCCGCCAGCTGTGGGATCGATGCGATCAGCTGCGCCTCGAGTAACAGCTGGAACTGCAGGTGTAACAGTGCGGCATAGATCGCCGCTTTCCCTTCGGGCTGTAATGGGCGGAGCTCTTCAATTATCCGTGCCCTCACCCCGCCGAGCTTGCCAGGACGAACACAGCAATGTCAGGCTGTCAAACAGCGCGGGTTCATCGATCACGGCCGCCCGGCAGACCAAACCGCCGAAGGAGTGGCCCAGTAATGTGGTCGGCTCGGCTATTCCTCGTTCAGCGGCATCTTCGCATTGCAGCCGCCGAGCGACCTCACGCACGACGGAACCGAACCAGGTGGTGGTGTACACCGCCGGATCGTCGGGGCCGCTGGATTGGTACTGGCCGGGAAGATCGATGCTTACGGCGCGCAGTCCGACGCCGGCAAGCGGGCCGCGTCCTGAACAGCTGGTAGTGGAGTCTATCTCAGCTAGCTGAGAAGAAGACAGCAGTTGAGTGCGCAGTTGCCACGCTGCGAGAGCGGGGCGAAAGTGAGCAGGGCAAGAGCCACTACCCGGCACTATCGTCGGCGGGCTTCCCGCCTCGGGTGCGCTGTCGTCGCTTACGGCCACCACCCTCGCGTTTCGTCGAGCTGACCTGCTCCAAGTCACGGGGCTCCGAGCCACGAGACCCCTCGGGCACCGACACCGCTCTTGCCTGGCCGCCATGGGTCCGGGATCGGCCGTGGCCGCTACCCCGTCTGGTCGGCCGACTCGGCCTGTCGACGTTGCGCGCAGTTTCGTCATCACTTGCTTCCGCACCTAGACCGGCACGTACCCGATCCCGCTGCGGCAACCTTCCCGTAGTGCGAACCGGAATGTTCAGCTCACGGTGAAGATGCTCAGAGGTGGAGTACGTCTCGGCCGGTTCGGGGAAGGGAAGCCCGAGGGCTTTGTTGATGAGCTGCCACCGGTGCAGTTCGTCCCAGTCCACAAAAGTGACTGCGGTACCGCTGGCCCCGGCGCGGCCGGTCCGACCGATGCGGTGCACGTAATTTTTCTCGTCCTCCGGGCATTGGTAGTTGATCACATGCGTGACGCCACTGACGTCGATGCCGCGAGCTGCAACGTCGGTGGCGACTAGCACGTCGACCTTGCCCGACCGGAATGCTCGTAGACCTTGCTCACGTGCGCCCTGCCCGAGGTCACCGTGAATGGCGGCGGAGGCGAAGCCACGCGTCGTCAGCTCGTCGCTGACCTTTTGCGCCGTACGTTTGGTGCGGCAGAACACCATGGTTAGGCCGCGATCGTCGGCCTGCAGGATCCGCGCCAAGACCTCGATCTTGTCCATGGGATGTGCCCGATACACATGTTGATCCGTAGCGGGGACGGTGTGGCTTTCTCCCACGTTTTCGGCGCGAATGTGAACCGGACGATGCATGAAACGCCGAGCCAGGGTCACAATCGGGTCGGGCATCGTCGCACTGAACAACATGGTTTGGCGAGGACGCCGAGTCGCATCGGGCAGCATGGTCAGGATGCGCTCGATGTCTGGCAGGAAGCCCAGGTCGAGCATCTCGTCGGCTTCGTCGAGTACCAGAATCTCAATTTCGCCCAGTTTGAGATGGCCCTGGTTCACCAGGTCCATCAGACGCCCCGGCGTACCGACGACGACATCGGCGCCACGGCGCAAGCCTTCGATCTGGGGTTCGTAGGCTCGTCCGCCGTAAACGGGCTGAACTCGCATGCCGAGGGTGGCTCCGGCCACACCGAGGTCGCGCGTAACCTGCACACACAGTTCTCGGGTCGGCACGATGGCCAGGGCCTGTGGGAGACTTCCGGTTGTGCTGCCTTTGGCTGTGATGCGCTGCAGCAGCGGAATTCCGAAACCGAGAGTTTTTCCGGTGCCGGTACGGGCCTGTCCGATGAGATCGTTGCCGGCCAACGCGATGGGTAGCGTCATCTCCTGGATTGCGAACGCGCGTGTGATCCCGACGCCCTGTAGCGCGGCCACGATGTCTGAGCCCACACCGAGTTCTGAGAACAGCGGAGCCTGTGCTGAGATCGGGGCGTCGGCCACGAGTTCGGGTACGGCAGGTGCTTCGGCGTGAACTAGCGCAGCATCGTCGAGCTGCGTAGGTGAAGTTTCTATGAGGTCGTGCGATGAATTACTCAGGGTTGCAAGCCTTTCAGCTGCCCACGATGGGACTTAGAACCGCACCGCGCTCGCGCGATAGCCGGCTAGGGTGTGGGCCGAGAATTCACAGCCCGCACTGCTACTGTACGCGACCGATCGAGTTAAAGTGCTGCGGCCCGCAAAGTACCAGTTCAGGCGTGTGGCGGAGGTTGCTGGCGTTGCCGTCGCTTGGTATCGGTTCGTAT
>Ga0136627_1000954_pt1 | contig 11369 bp, 10 predicted proteins | sample AntDrymUQ4892206_2_FD_104652 | JGI IMG/M metagenome (GOLD analysis project Ga0136627, IMG submission 104652) | Polar desert sand microbial communities from Dry Valleys, Antarctica - metaG UQ489 (22.06) | ecosystem: Environmental > Terrestrial > Soil > Desert | place: Antarctica: Dry Valley... | reverse complement strand
CCAAGGCTTCATGCGTTCGCTCCACGGCTGAAGCAGGATTCCCAAGGAGCCGGTCGCGCTACGCTTGGGGGCCTGGAGGGCTACGCTAATTGGCAAGCGGACGGTCTTGAAAACCGTTGTCCGCAAGGACTTGTGGGTTCGAGTCCCACGCCCTCCGCTATCCCTGACCTGGGGTTTCTCCTCCGTGGATGTTTTTAACGTCGGCGAGGATCCCTGGCATTTGCCAATCCTCTGCCAATCCCTGGCCACATTGAGGCGCGATGCCGAGAAGTCTGTTCTCGTTACCCCTCCCAGCAGTCTGCAACAACGACGAAACTATGTTTACGCGCCTTGCATCAGACCTTACGAGTGAGTGGAAAGAGAGCCACAATCTGCTGCTCGAAAAGCGGGCAAAGACAGATGCACAGGAGCGCACCGTTCGTGCGGCGGTGGAGCGCGAGAATGTGCGGCATATTCAGCATTCGCTTGATAATGGTTCTCAGGCATCCTTAGGGAAGTATGTAAGGCAATCGCACCACAAAGCAAATAGTTCGCATCAGAAGTGCGGGGGCTGTGGGATCGAGGATGCCCTAGACGTAAAGCCAGCCGTCGACGCGGAGGGGCAAATGGCTAGAGGAGATGTCGGAGGCCGGTGCGATGATCGAACGATGCCCGATGCCTCTGACCAGTGCGCCATGGGGGATGACTGCTACTGCCCTAACAAGGCTCGTTGGTTCACCAAGAAAGACCAGAAAGACGACCCTCCCGGTGACTGGGACAGATCCAAAGACCACTATCCGGAACTGAAGTCCCTCGACGGAACGCTCCTGCCGGGCAACGTGCGACTCATGCATGTCCACTGCAACAGGGTCGACTACTCCACCTCGTCCTAGAGGCGCGACTCCTGACACTGACGGACGACGACGACAAGTACCTCGATGACGCGGCGGTCGACCTCGCGATGGAGTCCCATCTCCGTCTCCTCGACCAACACCACGGCAGGGTTCCCAAAGGGCACCGGCCACTGAAGTCGGCCATCCGCATAGCGCGGGAGGAAAACGAGGGACTGAGGTCGGGCGCGGGGCAGGTCCAAGAGACGCCTTTCCTCGACCGTTGGCGCGCACGTTCGACCGACGTCTTCCGTGCGGAAGCAAGAAGATTCCGGAAGAAGGGCGAAAAGCCGAGGCAAGATCCCTCATCCTGGAACCTGTGGCGGCGGTACGTGGAGTGGGAGAACTCAATCCCGGAGCGATTCGATCCAGACAAGTCGAAAGCGGGCAGTGATTACAACCTGCATCACTCAATCGTCGAAGCGACCGCCGATGAGATCGACCGGCTCCTCGCGCCCGACCACTCGTCAGACGAGCCGCCGACGGCCTAAAAGGACCGATCGAACGTGCCGGGTGGGAGGGTTACCCGGCGGCCGCCGCAGGGGCCCGGGAACTTGTTCGGTCAACGCCCGATACGGCCCGTTTCGTAAGTCCACATGGCGATCTCGACACGATTCCGCGCATTCAGCTTTCGCATGAGACTGGCCACATGTGTCTTCACGGTACTGATGCTGATGAACAGTTCATTGGAGATCTCTTCATTGGTCCGCCCCTTCGCCACCGCGAGCAGAATCTCTTCCTCTCGGTCGGTCAAGAGCTCGACAGGTTGCAGCGGCGGCTCGCTTGCGGGAGTGCGAGAAAAAGTGGAGAGCAGCCGAGCTGTGATGCTCGGAGCGATGAGTGCATCTCCCTCGGCGGCAGCATGGACCGCCTGATAGAGCAGGTCGGGTCCTGCGTCCTTTAACAGGAACCCGCGGGCGCCAGCCTTCAACGCCCCGTACACGTACTCGTCAAGGTCGAAGGTCGTGATCACGACGACCGCCAGCGGCTCGGCCACGTCAGGCCCGGCGATCTGGCGGGTCGCTTCGATGCCGTCCATCTGGGGCATGCGTATATCGAACAGACAGACGTCAGGGCGGAGCTCACGCGCGAGGGTCACCGCTTCCCTGCCGTTCGCCGCCTCGCCCACGACGTCGATGTCCGACTGCGCCTCGAGGATCATGGTCAACCCCGCCCGCACGATGTCTTGGTCGTCCGCGATGAGGACTCGGATGGTCATGCCTTTGCGCCTCCTTTGGGCAACAAGGCCTCGACCGTCCAGCCCCTGCCTGGGGAAGGTCCGGCCCGGAGCGTGCCCCCGAGCAGCGTCGCGCGTTCCGCCATGCCCACCAGGCCGTAGCCCGACGAAGCCTGAGCTGCCGGGACGGGGTGGCCATCATCGCGGACCATCAGGTGGACCTCCTTACCGTCACCTACGACCTCGATGCCGATTGACGTCGCCCCGCGTGCATGGCGGCCAGCATTGGTGACCGCCTCTTGAGCGATCCGATATAGCGCGGCCTCCACAGCCGGATTGAGGTCATCCAGGTCACCCGACAGCTGTACATCGACCCTCGGCGGACCCACGGCCTCGCGGGCCAGATGTTCAAGATCGGCCAAACGCGGTTGTGGAGCCAGATCCGCCACCGTTCCCTCTCGCAAGAGGCTCACCATGGCGCGCATCTCCGCAAGAGTGCGCGAGGCCGCTTCCTCAATAGTGTCGAGCGTCTTCAACGCGCGTTCGGGGTCCGAGACCGCCAGCGTGCGCCCTGCCTGGGCCTGTATGGCGATGGCCGAGACGTGATGCCCCACTGTGTCGTGAAGCTCCCGGGCGAGCTGGTTGCGCTGACGAAGCTTCGCCTGCTCGATATCGCGCGTTCGCGACTTCGCATGGAAGCGGATCGATGCTCCAAGCGCTGCGGAGAACAGGAAGAATCCGTACCCGGCGACCATGCTCCCAATGTCGGTCGGCTCAGCGACGTGGGTGACGACCAGCCACACCAGGATGACCCCTAGTCCGATCCCCGCCTCGCGGCCCGCACCCCAGCGGAACAGTGAGTACGGCAGGACGAGGATGCCCGCGATGCTCCACAAGAGCCCCTCCTCGATGTTGGCGAAGATCCTCACCACGTCGAACGCCAAGAAAATGCCGAATGCGGCCATAGCCGCCGCGAAGGGATGAGTGCGTCGCCACAGCAGCGTGAGCAACACTGCGACGGTGACGACGACCGCGACTGGACGCCATACCAGGTCGGTCTCAGGACCGTACTTGAAATACGAGTCGTCCTCGCGGAGCAGGGCTTCGAACACCGACCAAGCCAGTAGCCCCCCAACAAGAACCCAGTCGCGCCAGACACGCGCCGGCGCTCCCGTTGGACGAGGCTCGGCCCATAGGGCTCGCAGAACGTTTCCCACCATCCCGTCAGCCTAGAGAAGTTTGCCGCTATGTCGATCGGCCGAAAGTGTGAGATCCGCCTAGTTCCCAGGTACAGCACAGTTCGAGCCTGTGGACCGAGGTATCCGGCCGACTCTCCCGTCATCGTGAGGCCATGTCGTCAATCGATCAGGAGGCAAACATGAGCGCGACTGCAATCGATCCGATCCTCAGTGCACGCGGTGTGGTCAAGACCTATCGAACGGGCACCCACGAGGTTCCCGCCCTCAGGGGCATCGATCTCGACATCAGGCAGGGCGAACTTGTCATGGTCATGGGTCCGTCTGGCAACGGCAAGACCACCCTCCTCAACTGTCTGTCGGGACTGGATGACATCGATGCCGGCACGGTGACCATGGACGGGGAAAACCTGTTCGCGATGTCGGATGGTGACCGGACCCGTCAGCGCGCCAACCGCATGGGCTTCATATTCCAGTCCTTCAACCTGATCCCGGTCCTGTCCGCGGCGGAGAACGTCGAGTTGCCCCTGCTGGTCACGAATGTGGCGCCGAAGATCGCCCGCGAACGTGCCCGGGAGATGCTGGCCCGAGTAGGTCTGGCCGGTCGCGCCAACCACCGACCGGGCGAGCTGTCCGGGGGCGAGCAGCAGCGTGTCGCTGTGGCCCGCGCCCTGGTCGCCGAGCCGGCACTCGTCTGGGCGGATGAGCCCACCGGCGCGCTGGACAGCAAGACCGCAGGAGGAATCGTGGAGTTGCTCCGCGAGGTGAACGCCGCCGGTCAGACTCTCGTCGTCGTCACCCATGATGAGGCGGTTGGTCGATCCGGCCCCCGCCTCGTGCACGTGTCCGATGGTCTGATCGTGCAGGACGGCGACGAACTCGTCACGCCCGACGTTGTTTCTGGGAACGGAATGCTAGCTACCGCCACCCCGGTGACGGCATGAATGTCATCGTTGTCTTGGGAACAGTCGCACTCCTTCTCCTGCTCCCGCTCATCGTGGCAGCCCTGCGTCAGCGAACGCTATTTACCATGGCCATCCGTAACATCAGTCGCCGCCGCGCTGAGGCCATCTTGGTTGTCGCGGGAGCGTTGCTCGGAACCGCCATCATCACCTCTTCCTTGGTAGTTGGCGACGTTATCGAAGCCTCCTTTGCCGACAGAGCCCGAACCGAGTACGGCCCCGTCGACATCACTGTGACCGCCTCCAGGCAAGCGGACATCGGCAAAGTCATGGCACAAGCCCAAGCGACCGACATCCAAGCGATCGATGGCCTGTTGGCAACAACGACAAGCACGGGAACCTTGGAGGCACCCGGCCATGATGCAGCGGTACCGCAGGTGCGTATCGTGGAGTTCGATCTCTCTGCCGCGCGCGAGTTCGGCTCAGATCCGCAGATCACCGGCCTCGCCGAGACCGACGTTCTCGCGTCGGGTGAAGTCCTGTTGAACTCGCGCATCGCAGGCGAACTGGAAGTAGCGGCCGGCGAGCCGGTCATTCTCCACGCGTACGGCTCTCGGGTAGAGCTTGTGGTCAGTGATGTGCTTGACGAGGTCGGCTTGGCAGGTTACGGCGGAGCCATCGTCAGTCCCGGGACCATCGAGGATCTGTTCGCATCGACCACACTCGTGGCGGCCGCCCCTCGCGACCAGCTGCTGGTCTCCCTTGATGGAGGGGTGTTGGACACCCGTGGGCTCTCAGATTCCGCCGTCGCGGACCTAGATGCTGCATTCGCCAGCCTCCCAGGTGTTGAGATCGAGGCATCCAAGGCCGCTGTCCTGGACAACGCGGAGAGCCAGGGAGCGGGCCTCAGCAAGTTGTTCAGCACGCTCGGTGCGTTCAGTGTGCTCGCAGGGATCCTGCTCCTGATCAACCTCTTCGTCATGCTCGCCGAGGAGCGAAAGACCGAGCTGGGGATGCTGCGCGCGGTTGGATACACCCGGCGGCGTCTCACGCGTTTGTTTGCGGTCGAAGGGGCGGTGTATGCGATTGCTGCATCCGCCTTAGGAGCCGTGGCCGGCATCGGCATCGGCTGGCTCGTCGCGCTCGTAGCCGGTTCCATCTTCGGTTCGACCGAACAAGGATCTGGTACGCCGATCGTGATCAAACCCTTGAGCCTCGCGATCGGGGCCAGCACGGGTCTGGTTATCTCGCTCGTCACCATCTGGGTGACCAGCATCCGCATCGCGAGACTCAACATCATCCGAGCCATCAAGGATCTACCCGAACCGAAGGTGGTGCAGACGCGCAAGCGCACCCTTGCACTCGCGGCGTTAGGCGTCGTTCTCGGTGCAGGCATCAGCACCGCCGGTTACGCCAGCGAGAGCGCGATCTCGTTAATGGTGGGCATCCCCATCGCGGCATTCTCTGCCGCGCCCTTGTTGCGCAAACTCCTGCCCGAGCGCTTGGCTCGCCAACTCGCCGCAGGGACCGTGCTTGCTTGGGGACTGGGGGTGGACCCTATGTTCCCGGAGATCATGGGTGACGCGGAGATCATCGTCTTCGTCCTGCGTGGCGTCGTGTTGACGGCAGGCGCCGTGTCTTTGGCCGTCAGTCTGGACCGTGTGTGGACCTTCGCGATCGAACTTCTAAGCAAGGGTGGGCGCGGCCTCGCGCCACGCTTGGGACTCGCGTATCCGCTCGCGCGCAGGTTCCGCACTTCGATGCTGCTGGGGATGTTCTCCTTGGTCATCTTCACCGTGACCATCCTCACGTCGTTCTCAGCCTCGTTCGGTAACGCCACCGGTCAGACCGTGGAGAAGATCGCTGCCAACTACGACATCGTTCTGGATTCGAATCCGGCCAACCCCATCGACGCCGGTGCTCTAGTAGCCCGCGATGATGTCGTCGGCGTGGCCGGCCTCTCTCGGGACGTTGCGAACTTCGAAGCGCCACACTTGGAGGCTCCTCGATCCGGGCCCATTACCGGGTTCGATGCGGACCTGCTCGCACAGGGGACGCCGGGATTGTTCGCCAGAGACGCGTCCTACGGCGATGATGCCGAGGTCTACCAGGCAGTGCTCGACGACCCCTCACTCGCAATCGTGCCGGAGAACTTCCTCGTTACTGGGATAGATGAAGCGGTGTTCGCGCCGGGCGACAAGTTCACTGTGATCGAGCCGGGAAGTGGCAAACCCCACGAATTGACCATCGCGGCCCTGGGCGAGACGGATTGGCTGAACAACGGAGCCCTTGTCAGCCGGGAGCTGACCACGACGCTGTTCGGCGTGGAGAACGTTGTCACTCGGTCCTATGTCGCTGTAACCGATGATGCCGATGCCGGCGCCGTGGCTTCTGCGTTGAATTCCGACTTCCTCGTCCAGGGGGCCGACGCGCGCACCTTCACCGAGATCGGCACCGAAGGCCAAGGACAGCTCCTAGGCTTCTTGGCCATCATGCAGGGCTTCCTCGGCTTCGGTCTTCTCGTAGGGATCGCAGGTCTGGGTGTGGTGATGGTGCGCGCTGTCCGAGAGCGTCGTAAGGAGATAGGGATGCTCCGGGCTATGGGATTCCAGAAACGACTCGTTCGCACTGCGATGCTTTCGGAAGCTGGACTTATTACCGTGCAAGGGACGCTGATCGGTGCGGTGCTGGGACTCATCACAACCAAGCAGTTGCTTGGGACGAACAAGTCGTTCGGTGACGAGCCGATCGCTTTCATCGTGCCTTGGCTCGGATTGAGCCTCATCCTGGCTCTCCCGCTTGTTGCATCGCTGGCGGCGACCCTGGGACCCGCGTCACGGGCAGCAAAGATCCGACCTGCCATCGCCCTGCGGGCCGCGGACTGACCGAGTACTGACGACTACGCAAATAGAGGGAGAACCCTATGTATCGAGAGCCCGCCGACCAACCTAGCCGCTTGTCGATCGACTATCCGGAGCAAAGCCTCAACCGGTTGACAACGTTCTTTCGTCTGTTCGCAGCCTTGCCGATCTTGGTCGTGCTGGGGACTGTAAGCGGCGGAACCTGGGAGTGGACCTCCGACAATGGAAAAGAGGCCGCAGCGGCGGCTGGTGGCCTGCTGTTCTTCGGGCCTCTACTGATGATCCTGTTTCGTCAGAAGTACCCGCGCTGGTGGTTCGACTTCAACCTTCAATTGACCAGGTTCACGACAAGGGTGACGTCCTATCTAGCGCTGATGTCTGACAGGTACCCATCAACCGACGAGGAGCAGTCGGTCCATCTCGATCTCGACTACCCAGATGTGAAGCAGGACTTAAACCGGTGGTTGCCGTTGGTGAAGTGGTTCCTGGCAATCCCTCACTACATCGTGCTGGTCCTGCTGGTTATTGCGTCTGTGTTTGCTGTGATCTTCGCCTGGTTCGCCATCCTCTTCACTGGTCAATACCCGCGCGGTCTCTTCAACTTCGTCGAGGGCGTCATGCGTTGGGGGCTCCGGGTGGAGGCCTACTCGATGCTGTTGATCACCGACAAATACCCGCCGTTCAGGCTCGGCGCATGAGCGTCGAGAGGGAAACGACCACACGAAAGCGAGACAGAGCAACCGACGTGGCCGCAGTCAAGATTCAGACCGATCGCCTACTTCTGCGACGGTTCCGCCATGCCGACCTCGACGCGTTCGTCACATATCGAAGTGACGAAGGGGTGGCTCGCTTCCAGTCTTGGGATGACTCTTACTCAATGGCCGAAGCCGAGAGATTCCTTGCCGATGACTCCGACGTAGTCCCGGGTCAGCCGGGCCGATGGCTTCAGATTGCGATCGAGGAACGAGGCACCGGGAAGCTTTGTGGCGACTGCGCCGTGCGCGTTACTACAGAGCCGCCGCGGACGGCGGAGTTAGGCGTCACCCTCGCGCCGCATCATCAGAATCATGGGATCGCCTCGGAAGCAGTGAGGGCCACACTCGACTGGCTGTTTGGTGAGCAGGACATGCATCGGGTCTACGCCCAGACAGACGATCGCAATAAGTCAGCCCAGCGACTCCTTGAGAGGCTTGGCTTCCGTTTGGAAGCCCGCTTGATCGAGGGAGACTGGTTCGATGGTGAGTGGACGACTCTCAGGATCTACGCGGTGCTCAAAAAGGAGTGGCTCGAACTTCGCGAACTCTAGGGAGATAGGTCCCCGCGAGCCTTAGGGACGCGGCGGTCGGTCAAGGAACCCGGACGGAACCACGGCGATGAGTTCGAGTTCGGCCTGGATCTGATCCTTGACGCACTTGAGCGACACCTCGTTTCTTAGCCGACCGAAGTCGCAGCGAGGCGAAGCGAGAACGACCGAGCGTCGGTTCTCACGCGCAGCGTGCGGTTGCGTGTAGGAGCGGCGGGCCTAACGTAGCGTCGTTACAAAACGGCAGCCGGTGGAACCGGGACGGTGGGCAGCACCAAGAGATTGTCACAGGGAACCGTCAGAATGAACCTCATGGGGACGCGCTACGACGTTTCACAGGTGCCGCTCCAGGGGGGCTACATCGCGAAGTGGTGCCCGGTCAGGGCTCAGAACGACGCGATCCAGCCGGGTAAGCCGCTGCCCCCATCCCCCGCGGGTAAGCGACGGGTGCAGCGCGGACGAGAGTTCGAGCTCAGCATCCTCAAACGGCTGAAGGACGCGCACCCCCGCCTCATTGTGATTCAAGAGCACGGCGACGAGGCGGAAGCGGTGACCCTCGCGGCCATGAAAGACGATGCGCCGCTGATCTTCGGAGGTCGTCTTCCGTCAGACCAGCTCGGCCGGCGCGTCGGCAAACCAGACCTTCTCGTCCGAGCGACCGATGGGTACCGCGCTGTCGACGTGAAACATCACCGGACCCTCGAGCTCATAGTCGGGGATAAGTCAGCCCGTTGTTCCGAATTGACCCAACTCGCGTTGGAATCCTCGGTTGCCGACAAAGCATTCTCGGCGCGAAGGCGGCGTGAGGACCTCCTGCAGCTCGCGCACTACCAGCGCATGCTGGAAACGGCGGGGTGCGCAGCAGCCGATCGCTGGGGCGGGATCATCGGAGTCGAAGGCCGGGTGGCATGGCACGACCTCGACGCGCCGATGTGGCGGACGCCATCGTCATCGGGCAAGCAGAAGCAACGCACGACCATGGAGATATACGACTTCGAGTTCGACTTCCGACTCGACACCATCGCGGTGGCGTTGCAACACCTCGTCGATCCGAGCGTCGATCCGTTACTCGTGCCCGTCAAGATCGGTGAGTGCGCCGAGTGCCCCTGGTGGGTCTACTGCGGTCCGCAGCTCGAAGCCGGCGCAGGAGACGTAAGCCTGCTGCCGAAGGTGGGATGGCGGCCGTGGAGTATCCACCGCGCCCACGGCGTTACCGATCGCGCCGCGCTTGCGAAGCTCGACCACCACACCGCGGAGCTGGTTGCGAATGGAATCGATGTTACGGCTCTACAAGCAAATGCCGCGGCCGCGGACTCGGCCACCCGCATCGAGGAGGTCGTCGGAGGAAGAAGGCCCACACAGGTGGCCCGACTCAGGGATGCAGGGGTGAACACCGCCGCAGACGCGTTCGCCCTCGATCGAACAACCGCCGCGTACTCGGGATCGGGATTGTCGTCGCTTCCGGAGCAGATCGACCTCTCACGCGCCGCGCTGGGGCCCGAGCCGGTCTATCGCCGCCGCGATGTCGAGACGATAGAGGTGCCGCGCGGTGACGTCGAGGTCGACATCGATCTCGAGAACATCGAGGAGGGCGTGTATCTGTGGGGTGCCCTCGTAACGGATCGCGCCGGCATGGGGGTCGAGGCCGGCTATCACTCGTTTGTCACATGGGAGCCCATGAATGAGAGCGCCGAACTCGATGCGTTCACTCCATTTTGGGAGTGGTTCATGGAGCTACGACAGAAAGTCCAAGCAAGCCGTCGGGTACTGCACGCCTATTGCTACAACGCGGGAGTGGAGACCACCCATATCCGTCGTCTCGGCTTACTCGCCGGACGCGACTCAGAGGTGGACGCATTCCTGAAGTCTGAAGAGTGGGTTGATCTCCTTCGAGTTGTGAGCTCCCAGTTGATCACCGGGGGGCCGCTGGGGTTGAAGACGGCGGCGACGCTAGCCGCTTATCGGTGGCCGGTCGAAGACCCCGGCGGTGAGGACTCAATGCTCGTCTACGAGACCGCCGTGACGGTCCCAGACGAACATGAGCGAGAGGCAGCGCGCGACTGGTTGCTGGCTTACAACCGAGGAGACGTCGAAGCGACACTAGCGCTACGAGAATGGATGGATCGAGAAAGCGACACCGTCCCCAGCATCGAAGCCGTAGATCCCGCACTCCTCTGAGCCATCTCGCCTCCAGAGGGAACACAGAGATGCGTTGGTTCGACGCGAAGTGCGCATCTACCGTGAAGGAAGCAGATCGAATCCTTGAGCTCTTTGGCAATCCGAGCCCGGTCCTTTGACTATCCGGAACCTCGATGGGAGTCTTTCGCACCTGTCCGGCGCCAGGCCAAGCTGGTCCAGGTCGCTGTCGAGCTCCGTGGGCGGTCAAGAGGAGTGTCCCACCTACGTCGCAACGCGCCTCGCCATCGCGATCAAACTTACGACGACCTCTCCTCGATGAATGCACCGAACGGCACCGCTGAGATCGTTTCGGGCCACGCAGTCCGCAAACGCCTCGGCGCAGGCGACAACATCAGGATGGTCCCCCAGCGGTTGATCGGATTGGTTCTGTCTCCGCACGATTCTTCTCCTTATATCTTGCGAGCACTTGAGGTACTTCGGGTAGGTCGTTTGCCAGAAGGTCGACGTCAGCTGGTTGCTATCCCCTCATCTTTTGGTTAAGAGCAAGGAGGGGGAGTCTCGACCTTCCCGGGAATCTCCTACCCGAAGTACCTCAAGTGCACGTACACAACTAGACCGCCTGTGAGACTTGCTCGGAAACCGATGGCGCATTGGCTCGAAGCACGATCCTGCGTCTGTTCGTCGGTGCCAAGTCCCATGTGATGCCCTCCTGCTTCAAAACACTCCGGTTGCGTTTCAGGACCTCGGCCATTGCCTTGCCCGACTCGGGCCACCCGCGTTTATCGGTCGTGAACTCGACTAGGCCAGCTGCCTGCTTGATCTCTCTGAGCAGTTCGCTTGGAGAGCCGCGCCATTCGCGTTGCTGCCGAGCGAAGTCAACGATTTGAGCAAGGATCGGCTCGCCGTCCGTGATGTCAGCCAT
>Ga0136627_1000953_pt1 | contig 11371 bp, 12 predicted proteins | sample AntDrymUQ4892206_2_FD_104652 | JGI IMG/M metagenome (GOLD analysis project Ga0136627, IMG submission 104652) | Polar desert sand microbial communities from Dry Valleys, Antarctica - metaG UQ489 (22.06) | ecosystem: Environmental > Terrestrial > Soil > Desert | place: Antarctica: Dry Valley... | reverse complement strand
GCTGCTCGGGCTCGACTGGTCTCTCGACACGCGATCTCCGCAGTGCAGCACCTTGGTGCTACACTGATCGGCCATGCCGACCAAGCGCCCTCGCGTCACGATCACCGAGACGCCGGACGTCGCCCGGCGCCTAGAGCTGGCCGCCACGCGGTTTCCAGCCCGCGCGAACTCTCGTGCGAGCCTTCTGCTGGCGCTGACCGAGGTCGCCGAGGGCGTCTTGGTGAAGGCCGACGGCGACGACGATGGCCGTGCCGCCGCCAAGGGGCGCCTACTGGCGCGCACGCGAGCCATGACGCCCGAGGCTGCCGAAGCGCTGCTGGCTGCACGCGAAGACGACTGGCGACACGAGCTGGGCGCGTGAGTGCGTGTGGCGCGGTTTCTCATCGATCTGTCGGCGTGGGCGCGCAGCGGTCATCCGGGAGCGCGCAAGCGGTGGGAGGCGCTGCTCGACAGCGACCAGCTGCTGTGTCATCCGGTCTTCGCGGTCGAGCTGCTGCACAATGCCATCGACCCCGCGGACTACCGGCGCTTGAGGGAGGATCTCGAGAAGGGCTTCGCGTGGGCCTGGCCCGATCGGGGCACAGCGGACATCGCTCTCGAGATGCAGCAGAAGATGGCGACCGGGGGACCCACCGGGCGGCGAGTGAAGACCGCTGACCTGCTCATCGCCGCGCTCGCGGCGCAGCGGGATGTCGGCGTCTTGCACTACGACCGCGACTATGACCTGATCCGCGATCGCGGCCGCACATCGCTTCAGAGTGAGTGGCTGGCGAAGCGCGGCAGCCTCGAAAGCGCGCACGAGCGCGCGGCCAGCGCGCGCAGCGCACACGCGAGGGCCTTCGGGCAGAGGATGATTCAGCTGCGAGACGGCGCTGACCTCCACGTCTGGCCCGAGCTGATCGAGTGGATGGACGACCAGCTGCGAGCGCGTGGGCTCGAGGTGCCCGCCCGCCCCTAGACGCTGCCCGTACCGGCCTCTCCGGCCTCCCGGTCGGTAGCTTGCTGTCGCATGAACCCCGCGCGCATCGAGTTGTCGTGAGCAGGGTGCTCGTCACCGGCGGCGCCGGAACCATCGGCGCCGCGGTCGTCCGGCGCCTGCTGCGCGACCCCGAGTACGACGTCCGCGTGTCCGACCAGCGCCCGGCGCCGCAGTGGATGCGCGAGGGCTGCGAGGTGCACACCGGCGACCTGCGCGACCTCGCGCGGGCGCGCGAGGCGACCGCCGGCTGCGAGCAGGTCATCCACCTCGCCGCGATCGTCGGCGGGATCGCGAACTTCCACAAGCTGCCGCACACGCTCACGGCGGTCAACAGCGCGCTCTACGACGCGGTCATCCAGGCGGCGCTGGACCACGAGGTGGCGCGCTTCGTCTACGTGTCCTCCTCGATGGTCTTCGAGCGCGCGACGCAATACCCGACGACCGAGGAGCACGTCTGGGATGTCGCGATGCCGCGCTCGGCGTACGGCTTCTCCAAGCTCGCCGGCGAGGTGTGGTGCCGCGCGGCGCACGACGAACACGGGCTACCGTTCACGATCTGCCGCCCGTTCAACGCCTACGGGCCCGGCGAGATGCCCGACGACGAGCCCGGCATCGCGCACGCCGTCCCGGACCTGATCCGCAAGTGCCTGTCGGGTCAGCACCCGCTGAAGATCTTCGGCTCGGGCGAGCAGACGCGGACGCTGACGCACATCGACGACATCGCCGACGGCGTCGTGACGGCGATGGCCTCGCCCGCCGGCCTGCACGAGGACTTCAACATCTCGGCCTCCGAGGAGCTGACGGTCGCGCAGATCGCGCGGATCGTCTGGGAGGTCTGCGGGCGCGACCCCGAGGGGTTCGAGCTCGAGCACCTGCCGACGTTCGCCGTCGATGTGCAGCGCCGCTGGCCGGACGTGAGCAAGGCCAAGCGGATGCTCGGCTGGGAAGCGCGGATCGGCGTGCGCGACGGGATCGCGCAGACGACCGAGTGGCTGCGCGAGCGCCTGGCCGCGGCCTGAGCGCGACGGCGCGCGGCACCTGAGTACGATCCGCGGGTGTTCCGGCTCTTGTCGCGGTGGGCCGTGGCCCTGGTGGCGATCCTCGTCGCGCTGGTGGCGTCCGCCACGGCGAACGCGGCGGCCCCCGCGCGGTCCGCGAGCGCCTGCGTCCCGGCTCCGGCGACCGCGCAGTTCGGCGCGAGCACGAACCGGCTCGGCGTCATCGACCTGGTCTTTCGCAGCGCCCCGGCGGGCTCCTCGGTGACCTACTACGAGTGCGTCGGAACGCGCGCGACCCCGCTGGGAACCCGGCGGGCGACGGGCGAGCTGTTCACGTCGCTGACGGCGGCGACCGTGTGGCGCTGCGGGCGGCTACGCCGGCACTTCGCGGCCATCCTCACCATGCCGGACGGGTCTTCCCAGCGCGGAACGTCGAGCGCACGCACGAAATCCTGTGCCCGCCGCTTCACGCTCGATCTTCCGGCCCGGGTCCAGCCGGGACGGCTGGCACGCGTCCGTGTCGTCGATCGCTGGGGGATCGGCGGTATCCGTACGCGGTTGTGCCTCACGCCGCCGGGCGACCGGCGCACGTGCCGCACGATCACGTTTGCCGCCGCCGCCACCGTCGCCACGCGGCGCTTCCGGATGCGCACGCGTGGACGCTGGCGCGTCGAGCTGCATGTCCGTGACGATCGCGTCCGCGGTGCGATCGCCGTCGGCGGTGCCGGCGCCGACGCGAAGCCGCTGCCCAAGGTGCTGGCCACGGGCGACTCCACGATGCAGAGCGTCGACAGCTTCCTGTCGGACGATCTCGGCGACGAGGCGAACGTCATCAGCGACGTGCGCCCAGGGGTGGGGCTGAGCAAGGGCGAGGGCTGGACCGCGGTCGCCAACGCGCAGGCGGCGCGGGTGCGGCCCACCGCGACGGTGGTGTCGATCGGAGCGGCCGAGGGCTTTCCGATGCGCGACGCGGCCGGCGTGACACGCGAATGCTGCGACGCCGCGTGGATCGACGAGTACACGCGCCGGGTGCGCCAGACGATGCTCACCTACCGCCGCGGCGGCCGCGGGCGCGTGTACTGGCTGACGCTCCCGGCGCCGCGCGAAGCCAACGCCGTGGGCCTCTTCAATGCCGTCAACCAGGCCATCCTGCGGGCCGCGCAAGGCATGGCCGGCGTGCGGATCCTGCGGACGGACGAGCTGTTCACGCCGAACGGCTACCGCGACGTCATGCGCTACCGGGGGCGCGACGTGCGGGTGCGCGAGCCCGACGGCATCCACCTCAACATCTCCGGTGCCGCGATCGCCGCGCGGGTGGTCGCGCGGGCACTACGCGACACTACGCGCTGATGGCCTACTCGACCGCCGACGCCCGCCGTGACATGCTCGAGGCGGTGGCCGACGCGATCGAGGACCTCGCCCGCGCGCTGGCGGCGCTCGGCGCGGCCTACGAGCTGCTCGACGAGCACACGGGCGACGAGCTCGAGGGCGCACTGTTCGGTCCGGTCCAGGTCGCCTACGGCCGCGCCCGGCGCACGCACACCGACTTCGCCGCCCGCCACGACCTCCCCGGCCAGACGTTCACGATGCCCGAGCCCGGCGCGCCGTCCACCGGTCTGAAGGGCTACGTCGAGGGCGCGACCGCGGCGGTGACGAGCGCCGACGCGACGCTCGCGACGCTCCAGGATTCGATGATGCCGATCGAGGTCGGCGACGCCGAGCTGCGCGCCGGCCTCGCCGAGGTCCGCGAGCTCGTCGCCGACGTGCCGCAGCGCGCCCGCGCGATGGCGCGGATGTTCGGCCGCTAGCGCGCGGAAATATTCTTCGGTCGTGTCGATTTCGGCGCGGCTCGTTCGACGTGGGAGTACAAAGCACGCAACGAGCACGAGGAGGCAGCAATGCGTTTCATGGTCATGGTCCCCGCGAGCCCCGAGTCCGAGGCCGGCGAGATGCCGAGCACGGCGGACCTCGAGGCGATGACGAAGTACAACCAGCAGCTCGTCGCCGCGGGCGTCATGCTGGCCGGCGACGGCCTGCACCCGAGCTCCAAGGGCGCCAGGATCCGCTTCGACGGCGCCCAGCGCACGGTCATCGACGGTCCGTTCACCGAGACCAAGGAGCTCATCGCGGGCTACTGGATCTGGGAGTGCGCGTCGCGTGACGAGGCGATCGAGTGGGTCAAGCGAGCGCCGTTCGAGGGCGGCCTGGAGATCGAGCTGCGCCAGGTCTTCGAGGCCGAGGACTTCGGCGAGGAGCTCACGCCCGAGCTGCGCGAGGCCGAAGCGCAGATGCGCGCGCAGACCTCGCGGCGGTAGAGGTCAACCATCTAGCTCGTGGCGCGGTCGGCCACCCATCGCGCGATCGACGCCGTCTGGCGGATCGAGTCCGCGCGGCTGATCGCCGGGCTGACGCGCATCGTCCGCGACGTCTCGGTGGCCGAGGACCTCGCGCAGGACGCGCTCGTCGCCGCGCTGGAGCAGTGGCCGGCGGCGGGCATTCCGGACAACCCGGGTGCGTGGCTCATGTCCACGGCCAAGCGCCGCGGCATCGACGCGCTGCGCCGCCGCGTCACGCTCGAACGCAAGCGGGAGCTGATCGGGCGCGAGCTGCGGATCCTCCAGCAGCTCGACCAGCCCGACCTCGCCGCGGAGGTCGACGACGTGCCGGACGACATCCTGCGCCTCGTCTTCATGACGTGCCACCCGGTGCTGTCGCGCGAGGCGCGCGTCGCGCTGACGCTGCGCCTGCTCGGCGGCCTGTCGACGCCGGAGATCGCGCGAGCGTTCCTCGTCTCTGAGGGGACGGTCGCGCAGCGCATCGTCCGCGCCAAGCGCACGCTCGCGGAGGCCCGCGTGCCGTTCGAGGTCCCCGGCCGCGACGAGCTGGCCGAGCGTCTGTCGGCGGTGCTCGAGGTGATCTACCTCGTCTTCAACGAGGGCTACACCGCCACCGCCGGCGCGCACTGGATCCGCACGTCGCTGTGCGAGGATGCCCTGCGGCTCGGGCGCATCCTCGCCGTGCTGATGGCACGCGAGCCCGAGGTCCACGGGCTGCTGGCCCTCATGGAACTACAGGCCTCGCGGCTACGGGCGCGCGTCGGCCCGCACGGCGAGCCGGTGCTGCTCGCCGATCAGGACCGCGCCCGCTGGGACCGCCTGGTCGTGGAGCGCGGCCTGGCCGGGCTGGAGCGCGCCGAGCAGCTCAGCGGCGCGCTCGGCCCGTACACGCTGCAGGCCGCGATCGCCGCCTGTCACGCGCGGGCCCGCGGCGTGGAGGAGACCGACTGGCCGCGGATCGTGGCGCTGTACGACGGCCTGGCGGCGCTCACCGGATCGCCGGTCGTCGAGCTCAACCGCGCCGTGGCGGTGACGATGGCCTTCGGCCCGGAGGCCGGCCTGCAGCTCGTCGACGCGCTCGCCGGCGAGCCCGCGCTGCGCGGCTACCACCTGCTGCCCAGCGTGCGCGGCGACTTCCTCGTCCGGCTCGGGCGCACGGCCGAGGCGCGTGCGGAGTTCGTGCGCGCGGCCGACCTGTGCGACAACGACCGCGAGCGCGAGCTGCTGCTGTCGCGCGCGGTCGCCTGTGCGGGCTAACCCGCGGGGCGCGGCAGCGGCTTGGCGCGGAGCATGTCGAGCAGCAGGGTGAAGCGCGCGGCGTCGGCCAGCGGCGGGTTGAGCTCGCGCTCGACGATCTCGATCACGACGCTGTCGGCCTGGTTGATCATGTCCCACATCTGGTCGACTCCCAGGTTCACCCACAGGCCTGTCGCGAGCGTTGTCGTGTAGGGCGCGAGCATCGGCTTGAGCGCGTTTCCGAACGAATCCTGCAGCAGCAGGGTCGTCCCCGGCAGCAGCGGCGCGCCCTCTGGGCGGCGCACGACCCGGCTCGGCGTCGTATCGGTCTCGGACGTGCCGAGCAGGACCGTCAGGTCGCCGGTGTACTCCTGCTCCGGTCCGGGCGCGATCTCGCCCGGACGAGCGCGGACCCCGCCCAGGCGCTCGAGGATCGGGGGGACCGCGACGCTGGCCCCGACGTAGTTCCAATGGGTGTCCTTGCGGTGGTAGAGGACGTCGCGCGTCTTCCGCTTGGCCCGTAGCAGGTCGTCGCGCAGGCCGAGCAGGCTGGGCTCACGCGTCTTCTCGAGCAACGACCACAACTTATCGCGGCCCGCTTGGGCGCAGCGCCATAGTTCGGCCGCGGCCTTCGTGTCGATGTGCTCGGGGTATATCGTCGACTTGTCGGCGGGGATCACGATCGCCACCGGCCGGCCGCTGCGACTGATCAACCGTGCGATCGCCTCCAGTCGTTTGACCACCACCGGCCACGGCGTCGCACGTGTGCAGGCCCGGCCGAGCTCGTCGGCCACGTAGAGCCAGCCGTCCGAGCCGCGCAGCACGGGGCTGCTCGCGACGCGGGTGTCGCCGCTCGCGGGGTCCGTCGCCGCCGGGGTCTGCGGATCCTTGAGCTGCGGCTGCGCCGCGGTGAGCGGCTCGCCGGCGAGCAGCTCGCGGCGCCAGCTCGGCGACGTGTCGAGCATGTGCTGCGCGGTCCAGCTGTAGGCGCGCACCGCCTGCTCGCGCAGCGGCATGCGGTCCACGAAGAAGCGCGTCGTCTCGTCGAAGAACTCCCAGCCCGCGTCAGCCGACGGGGGCGGCGCGAGCGCCCGGTTCTCGAACGGCCGCGCCTTCACGCCGGCCGCGCGCAGGCCCAGCGGCAGCGCGAAGAACACGATGGCGAGCACGGCGACGACGCGGCGACCGGTCATCCGCTCAGAACCTGAAGTACAGGAAGGGGCTGAACGATCCCGCCGCGACGGTGATCGCGGCCAGCGGGAGCACCGCGAGGACGAACCCACGGGCGAGCAGGGGGCGGCCGGCCCACTCGCCGTGCAGCGCCCGGCCCATCACGAACGAGCGCGGCAGGAGCACGCTGACCAGCCCGGCCACGAGCGCGAGGACCGTCTCGGTGTTCAGCGCGGTGTGGACGGCGGCGGGGAGCGCGTCCCCCGACGGGACGAACATCGCCCGCCAGAAGTCGGCTGCCTGGCCGAACGAGTCGGCACGGAACAAGGCCCAGCCCATCATCACGAGTATGAGCGTCACGGCGCGGCGAAGCAGCACACGGCGGTCGTCGGCCCAGGTGCGGATGCCGGTCAGGCGCTCGCCGACGAGCAGCAATCCGTGGAAGACGCCCCACGCGATGAACGTCCAGCTCGCGCCGTGCCATGCGCCGGTGAGGAAGAACACGACCATGAGGTTGCGGACCGTGTCGCTCTGCGAACCGCGTGAGCCACCAAGCGGGATGTAGAGGTAGTCGCGAAACCAGCGCGACAGCGTCATGTGCCAGCGCCGCCAGAAGTCCGTCATCGAGACCGCCGAGTAGGGGCGGTTGAAGTTCTCCGGAAAGCGCAGGCCGAACATGCGCGCAAGGCCGATCGCCATGTCGCTGTAGCCGGAAAAGTCGAAGTAGATCTGGACCGTGTACGCGAACACCCCCAGCCATGCCGACGCGGTCGTCAGCTCGCCGCCCGACGTCGCGAACGCGGCGTCGGCCACGGCGCCGGCGGGATCGGCGATCAGGACCTTCTTGGAGAGCCCGAGCGCGAAGCGCGGAAACCCTTCGGCGAAGTCGTCGAGGCGCTGCGATCGTGGCGGCGGGCTGAGCAGCTGATCGTCGATCTCGCGGTAGCGCACGATCGGCCCCGCGATCAGCTGCGGAAAGAACGCCATGTACTGCGCGTAGTTGGCGGGGTTGCGCAGCGGCTTGGCGTCCCCGCGCGTGATGTCCACGATGTAGGAGATGCCGTGGAACGTGAAGAACGAGATGCCGATCGGCAGGGCGATGTGGGGCACCGTCACACCGTCGGACCCGGCGAGGCCGAGCGCGCGGTCGAGCTGGGCGACGGCGAACGCCGCGTACTTCCAGAAGAACAGCAGCGACAGGTTCGCGGCCACCGCGATCCACATCGTGCGCCGCACCGCGCGTTCGTCGCCGCGGTCGCGGAAGCGGTGGATCAGCCGTCCGGCACCGAAGTTGAACGTGATGCTCGCGACGAAGATCAGCAGCGCCTCGTGCGCGCCCCAGGCGTAGAAGACGAGGCTCAGCGCCGCCAGTACGCCGTTGCGCCAGCGCGGCGGTGCGGCGAGGTAGGCCAACAGCACCATCGGCATGAACAGCCAGAGAAACTCGCTGGAGGCGAAGACCACGAGCCGCGGAATGGTATGCGGACGCCCTCAGACGCGCGGGGCGCCGGGGCGCGTAGTCGCGCGTCCGGCGCCCGCGGCACCGCGCCTCTCCCCCAGCCAAGCGTTGTGGACCCTACGCCCGAGCGCGCTTGCGCGCAACACGGATTGCTACCACCGTTCGTGCGACTTCCAGGTCAGCGCCAGGCCTTCGGCGATCGGCGTGCTCGCGCTCCAGCCGAGCAGTTCGCGGGCGCGCGACGCGTCCAGGCACGAGCGATCGAGTTCGCCCAGGCGCGCGGGCGCGAACTCCGGCTCGGGGGTGTCGGGCCCGTTGAGCTCCGACAGCCGGCGCACGATGTCGAGCACAGAGGTCTCCTCCTCGGTGCCGACGTTGATCGTGCCGCCGTCGCGCGTGTCGCCCGCGCGCATGACCGCGCCGACGAGATCGCCGACGTAGATGTAGTCGCGCGTCTGCGTGCCGTCGCCGAAGATCGTCGGCTGTTCGCCCTCGCGCAGCTTGCCGCAGAAGATCGCGATGACGCCGGCCTCGCCGTGCGGGTCCTGGCGCGGGCCGTAGACGTTGCCGAAGCGCAGCGCGATCGTCGACAGGCCGTAGAGGCGGTCGTAGAGGCCGAGGTAGCGCTCGGCGCAGAACTTGCTCTGCCCGTACGCCGCCATCGGCAGCGCGTCGACGGTCTCGGGCGTCGGCAGCGCGTCCGTCTCGCCGTAGATCGCGCCGCCCGTCGAGGCGAAGACGACGCGCTCGGCGCCGGCGAGGCGGGCGGCCTCGAGCACGTTCACCGTGCCCTCGACGTTCGTGCGGGTGTCCAACGCCGGGTCGGCGAGCGAGACGCGCACGTCGACCTGGGCGGCGAGGTGGAAGACCACCCGCGGCCGCTGGTCGGCGAAGACCTCCGCCAGCGCGGCGCCGTCGCGGATGTCGGCGCGCTTGAGCTGCGCGCCCGCCGCCAGCGAGGCGGCGATGTTCGACTCCTTGCCGCTGGACAGGTCGTCGACGACCGTGACGCTGTCGCCGCGGGCGACGAGCGCATCGACGAGGTTCGAGCCGATGAACCCCGCGCCTCCGGTGACAAGCGCTCGCATGCGGCGCGAGTCTAATGGTCCCGTCATGGTCCCGTCCGCAAGTTCTGCGGGTTTTCCGGGCGCCCGATCCGCGCCTGACGGGCGCCGGCGCCCGCCCCCGTGCCACCAGCACGTAGGCGGGACACCGTCGGCCCGTCAGATCGCGGCCGGGCATCCCGGAAAACCTCGCAGAACTTCCGGCCGCGACCACTAGAGACAGGCGGGGCCGCGCGCCGCTCGTGGGGTACCCTCGTTTGGCGCCCGGGGCACCCCGGGTAGGCGCGAACTCGTGGCCAATACGACCGGGAGCACCACATGAAGCTGCGCCAGAAGAGCAAGCGCGACCAGGCGCTCGACGCCGTCGCCTCCATTGCCAAGACCTGGTCTGAGTGGCGTCTCGGCGAGAAGGTCACCAAGACCGCCTCGAAGGCGTCCAAGACGACGACCAGGAACGCCGAGAAGGCCGCCAAGAAGGCCAAGAAGCAGGCCGCGAAGGCATCCGTCCCCGACGCCGCCAAGCGCACCCCGGTGAAGATCGCCGGGATCGTCGCGGTCGTCGGCGGGATCGGCGCCGCCGTCGCCAAGAAGCTCATCGGCGGCAAGGCCGAGCCGCTCTACACGCCGCCCGGCCCCGCGCCTGACATGGCGCCGCCGCCGGTGTCGCCGGTTGCCGTCGAGGACCGCACGAAGGACCCGCCGGCGCCCGACATGCCGCCGGTCCCGTCGACCAACGAGCCCGCCGCCACGGCATCGAAGCAGACGCCGCCGCGCGACCCATCGCCGGTCGTCGTCGAGGATCTCGCCGACGAGGACGAGCCCGCTGACGCGGACGCCGCCGAGCCCGCCGCCGAGGCGGACGACACACCCGCCGCCGCCGACGAGCCCGAAGCGGCGGCCGAGGCAGACGCCGACGCCACGCCCGACCCGCCGGCCGCGTCGGATGACGACGACGACTACGAGACGGTCAAGGGCTAGCGAGCTACAGCGACGCGTAGACCGCGCCCAGCACGGGCGCGATCGCCGCGGCCGAGGCCAGCTCCAGCACGCGCCGACGGCCGGCCTCACCGGCCTCGGCGTCACCGAACCGCGCGGCCGCCGCGAGCGCCAGCGCGGCGGCGTCGCCGGGCGCGACGAGCCCCGCCGGATCGCACAGCTCCGGCAGCGCGCCGATCGCGCTGGCGACGACCGGCAGCCCGGCCGCCATCGCCTCGGCGGCGGCGAGGCCGAACGTCTCGGCCGAGCGCGAGGGCACGATCGCCAGGCCGGCGCCCGCGCGCAGTCGCGCGAGCTCGTCGGCGCCGACGTTGCCCGCGAACGTCGTGCGCGTACCCCGCGCGCGCCGCTCCAGCGCCGCGCGCTCGGGCCCGTCGCCGGCGACCACGAGCGCCAAGCCGGCGGCCGCGCAGGCGGCGATGGCCACGTCGACGCCCTTCTCCGGCGCCAGCCGCGACACGACGAGCGCGTGCGCGCCGTCCGCCGCCGACGAACGCGCCACGACGTCGCGGACGACGTGGCCGACGACATGGACCGCCGCGTCCTCCAGCGGCGCACCCAACTCGCGCAGCCGCGCCAGCGCGAACGCGCTCGGCACGATCACGGCGTCGGCGTGCTCCACCAAGCGCCGCTGCCACAACGCGAGCGCGGCGCCGTAGACCGCCGCCTCGGCACCGGTGCCGCGGCAGTTGCGGCGCACACCGGGCAGCGTGTCGCGACCGTGACAGCGCGTGCAGTCCGCGCCCTCCACGAAGCACGTCCCGACCGCGCACACGAGGCGGTAGTTGTGCAGGTGCAGCACCGTGCGCGCGCCCGCCGCGCGCGCCGCCGCCAGCGCGCGCCAGCCGAGCGAGGGGTGGACGTTGTGGGCGTGGACGACGCGCGCGCCCGTGCGCCGCACCGCCTCCGCCACCCGCCCCGCCGCCAGGCCCCCGCCGAGCAGCCCCGCCGCCGCCCGCGCGCGGCCGATCGTCGCGCTGTCGCGCGTGAGCAGGTGCGCCTCCTCGCCGAGGTGCTCGCGCACGAGCCACAGCAGATCCTCGACCACCCGCTCCTCGCCACCGGTCGTGCGGTAGCGGTTGTGCGCAAAGAGGATCACTCGCGGGCCGCCATCCCGGCGAACCTACACCCGC
>Ga0136627_1000952_pt1 | contig 11372 bp, 8 predicted proteins | sample AntDrymUQ4892206_2_FD_104652 | JGI IMG/M metagenome (GOLD analysis project Ga0136627, IMG submission 104652) | Polar desert sand microbial communities from Dry Valleys, Antarctica - metaG UQ489 (22.06) | ecosystem: Environmental > Terrestrial > Soil > Desert | place: Antarctica: Dry Valley... | reverse complement strand
TACCAGATCGTGGGGGGCGTCCCCGCGCGGATCGTGCGCGCGCGCGTCGACGACGAGCGAGCGAGCGGAGAGACTCGCTCGGATCGACTGGCCTTCCTGGACCGATCGGGAGATCGCCGATCGGCTCGAGGCCTTCTACGACGTGGACACGTTCCTCGAGCGCTTCAGCCCGGCAAGCCCCGACTCCGCCGAGGAGAGGTCGCAGCGGTGACGCCGACCGCGCCGCGCCGGCAAGGGGCCGGTGGGCTAGTTGTAGTCTGAGGTCCGAGGTGCCGGTCGAAGCCAGGGGTCGTAGCGCCGAAGCGATCCGCCCCGTAGGAGCTTGAGATCCGGCGCGCACACGACGGAGTGGCGCGTTCTGGCGCCCCGAGCCCGATGGAGCGCATGATCACACATCTGCTCACAGCCGCCCGCTCGCCTAAGACCTACATCCTGCTTGGGTTGGTGGTGGCGGCCGCGGCCATCCCTGCGCTCCAGCCTCTGTTCTCGGACGCCGCCCCGCCGCCTCCCACGCCGACGGTCACGCGACTGAGCGCCGAGCAGTGCGTGCGACGGGTCATCTACCACTCGCCTCAACGGCCAGGATACACCGCGTGGACCGGCGCATGGGTCATGCCGGATCAGAGCCTGATGGTGGGTTTCACCCAGGCCACGGGCCCGGTGAGCCCGACGAAGCGCGCTCGCGCTCCCGAAGCACTCAAAGAGCGTCTCGGCGCGGGGCCGGATGTCGACTTCTGGGGGTTGAGGTTGTCATCCATGATCCGGCGCTCTGTCGACGCGGGCGCGACCTGGTCCGGATCCGATTCGGATGGCTTCAAGGCGGTCTATCCGAACGGGTACGGAGCGGGAGCCGACATCGGGCTCCGCGACGGCTCCGTGCTTCGCCGAGTCAACGGGTGGGACCAGATGCAGGAGCGGTCCCTTCCGCGCACGGCCTACCTCCAGCGCCTGACGCCGGGGAAGAGGCGATGGAGCGCTCCACAGGTGCTGATGGACCCTCGCCGGTACGTGTACCAGGTCAGCCGGATACGTCGCCTGGGTGACGGACGCCTGATTGCGCTCGGCCAGTACTGGGAGGCGCCGGCGGGCAGTCCCCGCCGGCGCCTCGAGTCGGCCCGGGTGAGCTTTCTTCTCATGGTCTCCGAAGACGAGGGACGCACCTGGCGGAGGAACCCCGTGGACGCGCCGCGCGGAGGGAGCTACCTCTATCCGGGCGAGTGGGACGCGGCAGAGCTGGCGAACGGCCACCTGCTGGCGGTGTTCAGAAGCAAGGTGAGCAGATCCTCGTCCGTACAGGCACGGCGGCAGGGGGTTCTGAGGAAGGTCGGCCGAGGTTGGCAGCTTGGGAGAGTGGGGGACGTTCCGCTGCCCCACTCCGGACACCCCGAGCTTCTCGCGACGCGCGAGGGTGCTGTGCTCCACATCGCCACCACGGGGATCCATTGGACGGCCAGCGGCGGACGAAGCTGGCGCCCCCTCGGGTTCGCCTCGCCCGCCACGCCGTACGGATCGGCGTACTATCCGCGAAGCCTGCAGACGCGAGACGGAACGGTCTACGTGTTCGGGCATCGCGGGGCCGACAACCCCTACGGACAGGTCGACCAGGCCATCGTGATGGACAAGTTCCGCCTGACGACGGCACCCAGTGACGCGGATAGCGTCGAGCCGGAGAGGACGGGTCAACCCTCGGCGACGGCCGGCTCGGGCTCCTGCTGAGGCGCTGCGCGAGGGAAGGTCTCCCCGCCCGAGTCGGGGGAGTGACGCCCGCCCCCCCGGCGCTACGTGGCGGCGCCCGGCCGCGGCCGGAGTCACGACTCGCGGACCCGATCTGGGCTCGAAGGCCCTTGGGGTCCCCGCTCCAGGATCCGCAGCAGGTGCTCGGTCGCGTCCGCGCCGCGGGCACCGAGGCCCTCCAGCAGGTCGTCCCGGCCGTGCAACGTCCGGGCGCCGGCCCAGTGATCGAGCGTGGTCCGGAGCTCGGCTTCGGAGCGGGCCACGGACACGGTCGTCGCCCCTCCGATCGGCCAGGGCCATTCGAAGCCGCTCAGGTTGAGGACCACCACCGGGGTGCCGACGAGCGCCGCCTGCATGGTGGCCGCGGAGGAGCCGCCGATGCACAGGTCGGCCCGGCCGAGGAGATCGAGGATCGCGCCGGTGGCGTCGACTTCGACCCTAACCGAGGGGAACCGAGCGACCAACGACCCGAGCGGGCCGAGGTCCGCGGAGGGATGCGGGCGCAGCACGACGGTGGCCCGCGGGAATCGGGTGGATACCGCGCGGATCGCCGCCGTGTACTGCCGCACGGCGATGCGCGCGTCGATCGTCGAGGTGTAGGGGTGGCCGTTCTGCCCGAGGACGACCACGGTCGGGTCGTCTCGGCCCGGGGCGAGCTCGCGGGTCGCTGGCGGGGAGTGGGGGAGGGGGTAGCCGACCACGTGGATCGGGCGGTCGCGGTTTCGCAGCGGCGGGGCGACCGTCCAGGACCACAGCGCGAGCTCGTCGCCCAGCTCCATGTCGACCAGGGGCTGGGGGAGCAGGTACGCCCCGTGCGCCAGCAGAAGGGTCCGGATTCCGGCCTCACCGGCGACCGAGACGATCAGCCGGGTGTCGGGATCGACGACCGAGCCGGCGACCAGGCGGGTGGCCTGGCCGCGGGAGAGGGCGCGTCGCAGAACCGCGGCGTCCGCGACGTCGGTGCCCGCGCTGGCGCGCACGAGCTCCAGGGCCCTGCGGTGCAGCAAGGCGCCGAGCGGGAGTCCACACAGGTCGAGGCTCGAGGTGGGACCCCTCCGGGCAGCGTCGAGCGCCTCCTGCGCCCGACCGGCCGCACGGCGGACGCCCTGCGGGCTCGAGAGTCCGACCCACCCGCCGCGCAGCGCCGTCCGGAGGATCCGCCGCGGGCCGGTGGGCCGCTTGGCGAGGAGCATCGCCGGCTTCCAGTCGCGGTCGGACAGCATCCGGTCGAGCAGCGGGATCAGCGGCCAGTAGCTGACGATCAGGACGCTGTCGCGTCGCAGCAGCGAGGGAGCGCCGAGCACCGTCGCCAGGCGCAGGGCGAGCCGGCGCAGCCGGCGGCCGAGCGGTACCGGGCGCCAGCGCGGGCGACCCTCGACGGGCCCCGCCCCCTCTGGCGTGGTCACCGGCACGCCAGCCCGCTCGGCCACGGCGGCGACTACGGCGTGCGTGTGCGGATCCCTGTCCATCACCTCGATCGAGGCAGGCCGGTGGCGCTCGACCGCCCTGGAGAGTCCCGCCGCCCCGCGGGCGGTGGGAAGGATAAGGCGCAGCAGCGGCCACTCGCGCACGAACGGCAGGCAGACGCCGTCGACGGTCAGGCGCTCGTCGTACGACGCCCTCCAGCGCCCCAGCGCGGCGACCGTCGCCGCGTCGAGCCGGCCTCGAGCCTCGACGGACAGGTAGTCGTCCACCAGCACTTCCCAGGGCGCGTCCACGCCGTGCGCCTCGTCCAGCTCGAGCACGACATCGGCGCCGGGACGCAGCTCGGCCGGGTCGAGTCCGCTTGATGTCGTGTAAACCCGCACCGATGGAACGCGCACGCGCTGTCCGAGCCGCCCGGGAGGCTACCTGCCTCCGTACGCGACGGCGCCCCGGGAGCGTTCTCTCGGCGGGTCGTATCCGGTCCGCGGCCAGCCCGATGAGGAGAACCACCTGATCACCGCCGAGGACATCGTCCGAGCGCTGCGCGACCTGGGAGTGGGGTCCGGGGACACCATGCTCGTCCACTCGGGGCTCTGGGGCGCCCTGAGGGTGGCCGGCGACTCGGCGGCCGCGAAGGTCGATACCGTCCTCGAGGCTCTCCGCGCCGCCGTGTCGGAGGGGACACTGATCCTCCCCACCTTCACCTACAGCTTCTGCCGGGGTGAGCGCTTCGACGTGGCCGAGACCCCGTCGACCGTCGGCGCCGTGACCGAGCGCTTCCGCCGTCTCCCCGGCGTGCGGCGCACCACCGACCCGCTCTTCTCGACCGCCGTGCTCGGCGGCCTGCCCGCCGAGTGGGAGGCGAGGCTGTACTCGGTGCACGACACCGACGCCTTCGGTGAGCAGAGCGTCTTCTCCTATCTGCGGTCCGTGAACGCCAAGATGGTGTTCTTCGGCGTCGGATTCGAATACGCCACGTTCGTGCACCACGTCGAGCAGCGGCTCGGGGTGCCCTACCGCTACCCGAAGGACTTCCACGGCGTGGTCAGGGACGGAGGCGCGGAGGTTCCCGTGACCGCGCGGTACTTCGTTCGCCCTCTGGACGGCGACATCGAGGTCCACCTCGATCCGCTGGCCGAAGCGCTGCTGGCCGAGGGCAAGGCGGCCAGCGCGACGCTGGCGCTCGGACCGGCCCTGCTCGTGACCGACGCGTGGTCGATCGAGGAGACGATCCGGCGCAAGCTGGAGGAGAACCCGTCCTTCCTGCTACGGCGCGGGCACCCGGCGTCGTCGGCGAGCCCCACGTGAGCGCCCCGTCGGGCGCTGGGCGGGGGCCGGAACCGTGCGGCGAGCTCATGCACGCGCTGGCGACCGAGCTCTTCCCGATCACCCGGAGCCTGACCGGGCCCGGGTACCGGCGGACGCTCGAGATCCTCGAGCAGACCTCCGGGCCGATGGAGCGCCATCGCTTCGCATCGGGGGAGGCGGTCCTCGACTGGTTCGTGCCGAGGGAGTGGACGGTGCGCGATGCTTGGCTGAGGGACCCGAGCGGTCGGACGGTCGTATCACTCGCTGACTCGAACCTCCATCTCGTCAGCTACAGCGCACCCGTCCACCGGCGCGTCGGTCTCGACGAGCTCCAAGCGCACCTGCACAGCCTTCCCGAGCAGCCCGACGCGATCCCGTACCGGACGTCCTACTACGCGGAGACCTGGGGCTTCTGCCTTACCGACCGCCAGCGGCGCGAGCTTCCTGCCGGCGAGTACGAGGCCTGCGTCGACGCCGACCTCGACGACGGCCACCTCGAGGTAGGGGAGGTGACCGTCGAGGGCACCTCGAGCGCCGAGGTGCTGTTCTCGACCTATTGCTGCCACCCCTCGATGGCCAACAACGAGCTCTCCGGTCCCGTCGTGGTCGCGCACCTCGCCCGGCGTCTGGCCGAGCGCCGCCCGCGCCCGCGCTACACCTACCGCTTCCTCTTCCTTCCCGAGACCATCGGAGCGATCGCCTACCTCGCCCGCTTCGGCGACCGGCTCCTCCGCCGGCTCGCCGCCGGCTACGTCGTCACCTGCGTCGGCGACCGCGGGGACTTCACCTACAAGCGCTCCCGCCGTGGCGACTCACTGGCCGACCGCGCGGCCGAGCACGTGCTGCGCCACGGAGAGCAGGCGTTCAGGGTGGTCGACTTCTTCCCCACCGGAAGCGACGAGCGCCAGTACTGCTCGCCGGGCTACGACCTGCCCGTCGGCTCGCTCATGCGCTCTCCGTACGGCACCTACCGCGAGTATCACACCTCCCTCGACGACCTCTCCTTCATCACGCCGGAGACGCTGGGTCAGAGCCTCGAGGCCTACGAGCGGATCGTCGATGCGCTCGAGTCCGGCGAGACCTTGGCCTCCACGATGCCCTACGGAGAGCCGCAGCTCGGTCGCCGCGGGCTCTACCCCTCGACGGGCGGAGCGCTCCACGCCGAGCAGCGCCTGAAGGACACCCTCCAGGTACTGAACCTATGCGACGGCACGCGCGACCTCCTCGCCGTCGCCGAGCGTGCCGGGCGCCCGATCGCGGAGCTGCGCCCGATCGCCGACCTGCTCGCCGAGCATGGCCTGCTGCGGTTGGTAGGCGGGGCCGACGGCGATCCGCCGGCCGACTGAGGCCCCGCCGGCCGGCCGAGGCCTACCAGTTGCGGAGGGGCCCGGCCGCGGCCGCGGCCGCGTCGATCGAGCCCTCGGCGCGCACCCACTCGACGTATCGCTCGAGGCCCTCGCGCAGCGGGACGGTGGCCTCGAGGCCGAGCAGCTCGCGCGCCTTCGATGTGTCGGCCCACTGATGGTCGATGTCGCCGGGCCGGGGCTCGTTGAGCTCTGGCACGAGATCGGGAGCCTCGAGGATCTCAAGCAGCAGGTCGCACAGATCACCTACGGCGACGCCCTCCCCGCGAGCGAGGTTGACTGGCCCCTCGGAAACCAGCGCGTCGCACTCTGCGGCGGCCACGACGCCGGCCGCCGTGTCCTCGATCCAGGTGAAGTCCCTGCTCTGGGAGCCGTCGCCGAAGATGACCGGAGGGTGGCCGGCGAGAATGCGAGCCACGAAGCGCGTGATCACCTCCGCGCCGCTGCCAACCGGGTTGGCCCGCGGCCCGTAGACGTTGAACAGCCGGACGACCGACACCGGCAGCCCGTAGGTGCGCATGCACGCCATGGCCGACAGCTCGCCGGCGGCTTTCGCGGCCGCGTAGACGGTCGTGGGTACGAGCGGATGCTCCTCGGTCATGGGGTTGAACCGGGCGGTTCCGTAGACCTCGGAGGAGGACACGTAGAGAAAGCGCTCGGCGCCCTGGCGCAGCGCCGCGAGGCAGGCCACGAGCGTGCCGGTCGCGTTGATCTCGTGCGAGCGCATCGGATCTCCGAGTGAGTCGCGGAGGTTCCCGCAGGCCATGTGGATCACGGCGGCGGCTCCGTCGAGCTCGCGGTCCATCACAGCGGTGTCTCGCACGTCCCCGACCACCAGGCGGACCGCACCCGAATGCTTCGACTCGCGGGTGAAGCGCCCCATCCCCGGGCGGGCGGACGCCTGGGGGTCATCCTCTGCGGTGGTCGCCAGGAGGTTGTCCCTGCGGCCGGTGCTCAGATCGTCGATCACGACCACTTCAGTGCCGATCGCGACCAGCCGGTCCACGACGTGGCTGCCCACGAATCCCGCCCCGCCGGTGACGACGACCCGTCTCCCCGCGAGGTCCATGGGGCCGAGTTCTACTGCATCTCCCTCCCGTGCCGCGGCCGCGCGCCCCTCACATCACCCAGCCGCCGTCGCAGGTTCGCCGCCATGACGTACGCTCCGTCGCCGCCGATCAGGTCAGCACTGTCCGCGACCTCCTCGACCTCCCCACTCGAGTTTCCCTCGAGGCGGTTGACGACGAACGACTGGCCGGTCAGCCCGCCCTATGGAACTGCCTCAGTCTGAGGTCCGGGCGGGCGACGAGCCACTCCGAGCACGCCAGCTGCTGCCCACGATCGGGTCGTGCCTTGAAGTGGTACCAGTCGTCGAAGACGATGACCGCGCCGTCGGGCAGGCGGTCGGCCAGATAGTCGAGGACCGGGACGGTGGAGGCGTAGAGGTCGCAGTCGACCCAGGCGATCGCGACCTGTTCGAGTGGAATGCTCCCGCGACGCTCCGGCCTCAGCGTGTCCTCGAAGAAGCCCTCGACGATCGTGACCCGGGACGGTGGCACGCGCCGGCGCCTCAACGCGTGCTGGAACTCCTTCTTGGTCGCGGCATACTGACCGGCGTGCCAGATCGAATCGACGATCGGTGCCCGAGAGCGGGGGTAGTCCCTGGAACGAGTCGAACGCGTAGAGCTGTGTTTTCGATCCGTGCTTTCGCGCGGCCCTCCACGCCTCGACGAACGCGCGACCTCGGTACACGCCGAACTCAGCGTAGTCGCCAGGCACGTCCTGAATCCGGACGTACTGGAACGCGTTTGTCATCATCCGCGCGGCCTCGTGGGTGAACAGCTCCTCCGTCTTGAGCTGTCGAACGAGCGCCTGGCGAGCCTTCCGGGGAACCCAGCTACTGGAGCGCTTCCAGGCCCGCCGGAGCGTACTCAAGGGTGGGGCGATGGGGGTCACATTACCTCGCCGCCGGCCACCGGCAGATTGGCCCCCGTGATGTACGCGCCCTCGTGGCCCGCGAGGAACAGGACGGTAGCCGCCACCTCCTCCGGGCTTGCGAGCCGCTGCACGGGAACGCTCAGCGCCAGCGCCCGCCGCCTCGTGTCGGGCTCGTCCTCCCACTGGTCGGTCATGACGGCCGACGGCGAGACCGCGTTGACCGTGATGCCGGCGGGCGCGAGCTCGACCGCCATCCCCTTGGCGAGGCCCCACAGGCCGCTCTTGGCCGCCACGTAGCCCGCGGTCAGGGGGGGAGGAGTGCCCCAGACCGCGGTCGTCAGGATGTGGACGAAGCGACCGAAGCCCCGCTCGCGCATGCCCGGGATCGCTTCTTGCGCGAGCGTGAAGGCGCTCTGAACGTACGTCTGCCAGTAGCGGTCCACCTCTTCCCACGAGAGCTCGGACAGTGGCTTGCGCTCGATCGCCGGCGTGGCGTTGTTGACCACCACGTCCACGCGCCCGTAGGCCTCGAGCGCGGTGCCGGCGAGCTTCCTGACCTCCTCCTCCCGCGCCACGTCGGCCTGCACGGCGAGCGCCTCGCCCCCGGCGGCGACGATGGCCGAGGCCACCTCGTCGGCGGCATCGCGTCTGCGGTGGTAGTTGACCACGACCCGTGCACCCTTCTCACCCAGAGCGCGTGCGACGGCGGCACCGATCCCGCGGCTCCCCCCGGTGACCACGGCCACCATCTCGTTCCAGGGAACCGTCTCCGTGCGTCCCAGCATCATCATCTTCGCCTCTCCCGACAGGAGGGTGTCGTCTCGTTGGTTGGTGACCTTCGTCTCGAGGACCAGGGTCCGCAGAGCCGGCGACTTGTGCTTGACGCTGACGCAGACCTCCACGCGGTCGCCCACGTAGGCGGCCTTCTCGAAGCGGATGCTCTGGGAGAGCCACACGACGCCGGGACCGGGGAGGACGGTGCCGACGACGCGCGAGAGGAAGGCGCCGAGCAGCATACCGTGGACGACCCGGCCTCGGAACCCTTGCTGCCGGGCGAAGCCGTCGTTGAGGTGCAGGGGGTTCGTGTCACCGGACAGGCCCGCGAACCCGTCGACGTCCTCGGCGGTCACCTCGTGGGTCCAGCGCGCCGTCTCGCCCTGGAGGATCTGGGCGAACGCCCTAGGCCGCGACGTTCTGCTCCCGGAGATACTCCTCGATGACCTCGAGCGAGAGCAGCAGGGGCATCGCCTCGCTCGAGATCTGCGCGCCGAACTCCATCTCCACGGCCAGCATGAGCTCGAGGTGGCGAAGCGAGTCCCAGCCCGGGATCTCCTGGTTCGTCGCGCCCTCGGGAATCTCCGCCGCGGGGACGCCGAAGACCTCCGCCGCGACCGCCCGCAGCCGGTCACGCATTGGCCGGCACCCTGAGGGCGATCTCGGGCGGAGCCGGCATCGCCTGGGCCGAGAGGTCGAGGCGGTACGCGCCCTCGCCCGTCGCCTCGAAATCCCGGTCGGGGTAGAAACGCTCGACCTGCGCGTTCTTGGGCGTGGGGAGATAGCGGCCGGCCAGGTGGTGGGCTCCACGCGCCCGGGCTCGATCGCCGAGGAAGGAGAGGAAGGCGTCCTCAACCCGGCGGCCCAGCACCCGGCAGCTCATGAGCAGGGTGTCCACCTCGGCCTCCTCGTCCTCGAAGCGCAGGATCGCGAGCCCCGTGATGCCGCTGTCGCCGAAGCGGTCCTGGAGCGCGAGCGTGTAGAGCTCGACCTCGTCGCTCGCGCGCATCCGCTCGATGTCGGCGACCGTATGACGACGGGTCGTGAGGTTGAACTGGTTCGTGCGCTGGCAGAGCTGCGCGGCGCGGGCCACGGACCCGTCGTGGACCGCCTCGATGGTGACCTCCTGCTCGAGCGAGCGGAGGAACTCGTCGAAGGAGAGGGTGTCCGACCGAAGGCGCAGGCGGCTGCCCTGCGCCCGGTAGCTCCCGGCGCGCTGGGTGTCGGCGTCGGTCACCGTGATCCGGCGGAAGTGCGGGAGGTCGCGGAGGAACGCCGGCCGGCGAGCGGGATCCTCGGGCAGGTCGGGCACCGCGACCTGGGGCAGCGACCGACTCACCCAGTCGCGCTCGACGGGGTTGTCGTCGAGGAAGACGAAGCTGTCGAGCCCGAGGTTCAGCTCCGCGGCGAGCTCCCGGAGGTTCGTGGCCTTGTCCTGCCAGTTGACGCGCTCGGCGACGAGATGCTCGCGCCGGAGCACCATGCCGTGGTGGCGCTCGAACGCTTCGTGGACGTCCTCGGGGTTGTTCTTGCTGCAGGCCACGAGCAGCACGCCGGCGTCGTGGAGCTTGCGCAGCTCGCGCTGGAGGTCCTGGAACGCGAGACCGAGCCCCTCCTCACCGAGCTCGAGGCCCTGGAGCCCGACCTCCCCGACGACGCCGCCCCAGACCGTTCCGTCGAGGTCCACCGCGACGACCTTCCGCGCCTCCCCGCGGTAGGCGGCCACGTGCTGGGCGACCAGCTCGCCGAGCGCCGCGAGGCCGGTGGGGGCGAGCCGCATGCGGCCGAGGTACCAAAGCCGGTCGTCCCCGTAGGCCGCCGATCCCACGCTGCGGACGTGCCAGTCCCAATCCACCACCAGCACCCGCTCCGAACGCTCTCCGAGCGTGCGGACACCTGCCTGGAAGCGCTCCACGGCTGCCTGCCCACGGTGACCGGCGCCCGGATCGAGGACGTGCTCGAACGGCGCCCGGTGGGTCCCGAACACGACCAGGTAGCACGTCACGCCGACCAGGCGGTCGAGTAGTGCGTCGATCGTGGCGCTCAGCTCTGCGAGGCGCTGGTCGACGAGCGCCTCTGCATCGCCCTCGGCGAGTGAAGCCGGGCCCCCCTCGAACAGCGGCCCGAGCATGTCCTCCACGGCGGGGACGACCACCACCGCGTCGGGCTCTGCCCGGTAGAGCCCCGAATCCGGTTGCAGAGCCTCCTGGGCGATCTGGCCGAACTCGCCGAGCGTGACCTCGGCGCGCGTCCCCGACCGCTCGAGCGCCTCGACCAGCATGGGGGGCAGGAGGTCGACGTTGAACGAGCTGAGCACGTGGAAGCGTGCGTCAGGCGGTTCGCCGGCGGCGATCTCCTGCTGAAGGGCCCGGCCGCGCTCCCGGCGGCGGGCGGCCTCGGTGGGCGATGCGGCCGTCAACATCGGTCACCGTCCGCGTCAGCCGGCTCGAGATCGGCGTAGGAGAGGATCGCTCCCCGCGGGCGGTCGGCGCCCAGCCGCTGCCCGAGGACGGCGCCGGCCTCGAACGGCGGGATGCCTGTGCCCGGGCGCTTGAAGCCCAGGTCCGCGAGCTCGAGCAGGGATCCGGCCACCTTGCCGCGCTCGAGGACGATCGAACGGCGGGCGTTGGCCTTCGCCGGCTCCTCGGACGTTCGAACGCCGATCCACGCCTCTCCGCGAAGCACCGCGGCGCGATCGCACGCGGCCACCATCTCCGCGAGCTGGTGCGGCTCGACGCTCATCGCGTGGTCGGGTACGTCCGGCAGGGTCTGATCGAGCGTGTAGTGCTTCTCGATGCACACGCCGCCGAGCGCTGCGGTCATCCACGC
>Ga0136627_1000951_pt1 | contig 11373 bp, 9 predicted proteins | sample AntDrymUQ4892206_2_FD_104652 | JGI IMG/M metagenome (GOLD analysis project Ga0136627, IMG submission 104652) | Polar desert sand microbial communities from Dry Valleys, Antarctica - metaG UQ489 (22.06) | ecosystem: Environmental > Terrestrial > Soil > Desert | place: Antarctica: Dry Valley... | reverse complement strand
GACCTCTATTCCCGGCTGCTCAAGGAGAACATCGTCTTCCTGGGCACCCCGATCGACGACACCATCGCCAACCTCATCTCGGCGCAGATGCTGTTCTTGGAGGCGGAGAACCCCGACAAGGAGATCGCCCTCTACATCAACTCTCCCGGCGGTGAGATCAGCGCCCTGTTCGCCATCTACGACACCATGAAGTACGTGAAGAACGACATCTCCACGTTCTGTTACGGCCAGGCGGCATCGGCGGCGGCGGTCCTGTTGGCCGGCGGCACCACGGGCAAACGCTATGCCCTGCCCCACGCTCGCATCCTGATCCATCAGCCCTACGGAGGGGCGGCGGGCCAGGCTGCGGACATCGAGATCCAGGCCAAGGAGATCCTCCGGATGCGGGATCTCCTCAACCAGGTGCTGGCTCACGACACGGGCCAGGAGATCGAGCGCATCAAGAACGACACGGATCGGGACTTCATCATGAGCGCCGAGGAGGCCAAGAATTACGGCATCATCGACGAAGTGCTCAGCACTCGGGAGCTCGTGGACATCCCGCAAGTTGCCGGCGTGAGCTGAGCGGACCGGGAAACGGGGGAGAGCTGGTGGCGAAGTTCGGAGACGGGGGTGAGCTCGTCAAGTGCAGCTTCTGTGGCAAGTCCCAGAAGCAGGTCAAGAAGCTCATCGCCGGGCCAGGCGTGTACATCTGCGACGAGTGCATCGACCTGTGCAACGACATCATCGAGGAGGAGCTGGCCGAGACCTCCGAGATGCGCTTCGACGAGTTGCCGAAGCCGAAGGAGATCCACCACTTCCTCAACGACTACGTCATCGGCCAGGACAAGGCCAAGCAGCAACTCTCGGTTGCCGTCTACAACCACTACAAGCGGGTGCAGGCCGACTCCTACCACGACAGCGAGGTGGAGCTGGCCAAGTCCAACATCCTCCTCTTGGGGCCCACCGGCTGCGGCAAGACCCTGCTGGCCCAGACGCTGGCTCGCATGCTCAACGTGCCCTTCGCCATCGCCGACGCCACCGCCCTCACCGAGGCCGGCTACGTGGGCGAAGACGTGGAGAACATCCTCCTCAAGCTCATTCAGGCCGCCGACTACGACGTCAAGAAGGCCGAGACGGGCATCATCTACATCGACGAGATCGACAAAATCGCCCGCAAGTCGGAGAACCCCTCCATCACCCGTGACGTCTCCGGCGAGGGAGTGCAACAGGCCCTGCTCAAGATCCTGGAGGGCACCACTGCCTCGGTGCCGCCCCAGGGAGGCCGCAAGCATCCGCACCAGGAGTTCATCCAGATCGACACCACCAACATCTTGTTCGTCTGCGGCGGGGCCTTCGCCGGGCTGGACAAGATCGTGGAGAACCGCATCGGGCGCAAGGGGATCGGGTTCCGGGCCGACATCGCGCGCAGTGACGACCGCGACGAGGGCAAGATCCTGGGCGACGTCCTTCCCGAGGACCTCCTCAAGTTCGGCCTCATCCCCGAGTTCGTGGGCCGCCTGCCGGTGATCGGCACGGTGTCGGGCCTGGAGAAGGACGCCCTGGTGCGGATCCTGGTGGAGCCCAACAACGCCCTCATCAAGCAGTACCGCAAGGTGTTCAGTCTGGACAACGTGGAGCTGGAGCTCACCCCCGACGCTCTGGAGGCGGTGGCCGAGCAGGCACTGCTCCGGGGTACGGGCGCCCGAGGGCTGCGGGCCATCCTGGAGGAGGTCCTCCTCGACGTCATGTACGACCTTCCCAGCCGCACCGACATCGGCAAGTGCGTCATCGACCGCTCCGTCGTGCTCGACAAGGTGAACCCCACCCTCGTCCCCCGGTCCGGCAAGGAGACTCGGCCCCGCCGCGCTGCGTCCTAGGTGGACTCTGGGCGACTCCCGAATCGTGTGTGCGGTAACTTCTAGGAATGACCAAGAAGATCATCAAGTACGCCCTGCTGGGCGGGTTGGCCGGTGCCGGCTACGCCGCCTACCAGGGGTACACACGTGACGAGACCATCGACCAGGTAGCGGCTCGGGCCGCCCGGACAGGCGCCAGTGTGGGTGCGGTGGGGGGTCTCATCGGCCTTCTCCTCGGCCTCAAGGGCAGGCGCAAGGCCCGGAAGAGTCGGAAGAACGCCAAGAAGGCGGTGCTGTTGGCGGCCAAGGCCGGAGTCATCACCGAGGCCGTCCGTACCGCGGCGGCCCCTGCTCTGGAGCAGGCCGTCGGCGCAGCCCGGCCAAAGGTGAAGCGAGGGGCCAAGGCGACCAGGAAGAAGGCCGAAGAGGCGGCGGAAGCGGCCCGGCCCCGCGCCGAGAAGCCGGCCAAGGCCGGCCGGAAGAAGGCCGCCGACGTCGCCGACGCTGCCCGGCCCCACATGGAGCAGGCGGCCAAGGCCACGCGGGAGAGGGCCACCGACCTGGCCGAGGTGGCCCGCCAGCGGGCGGCGCGCATGGGCAGCGGCCTGCGTGACCAGCCAGCGGTCCTCGTCGAGGTGGCCTGAGCTTCCAAGCCCACGGCAAGGCGCCGTGACCTGGTCCCACGATCAAGCGGTAGCCGCCCTCGACACCCACCTCAACCTCGAGTCGAGCCTTAGTGTTGCTGAGCAGCCCACCCTCGAGCGGGTGTCCCAGCTCGTGGGACTCATGGGTGATCCCCAGCGGAGCTACCCGGTCATCCACCTGACGGGCACGAACGGCAAGGGCTCCACGGCTCGGATGATCACGGCCCTGCTCGTGACGCGAGGGCTCTCCGTGGGCACCTATACGAGTCCGGACCTGCAGGGCGTCAACGAGCGCCTGACGTGGAACGAGGAGCCCATCTCCGACGAGGCCCTCGCCGAGGTGCTGGAGGGGGTGATCCGCTTGGAGGAGCTCATGGGCGGGGCGCCGACGCGCTTCGAGATCCTCACCGCCTCCGCCTACCGGTGGTTCGCCGACGTGGCCGTGGATGTCGCCGTGGTGGAGGTGGGTCTGGGCGGGCGCTGGGATGCAACCAACGTGGCTGACGCCGAGGTGGCGGTGGTCACAAACGTGAGCTTGGACCACGCCGAGATCCTGGGCCCCACGCTGGCCGACATCGCGTGGGAGAAGGCGGGCATCGTGAAGGCGACCAGCCGTCTGGTGCTGGGAGAGAACGACGCCACCCTGGCGCCCATCTTCCGCCACGCCGGGGCAACCGCCACCTGGGAGCGGGGGGTCGACTTCGAATGCGAGGAGAACCAACCGGCCCACGGCGGTCGCCTCGTGGACCTGCGCACTCCCGCGTCGTCCTACGAGGAGATCTACCTGCCACTGCACGGCTCCCATCAGGGAGAGAACGCCGCCGTGGCCCTGGCCGCAGCCGAGACCTTCTTCGGGGCGCCTCTCTCGCCCGACGTGGTGGAGGAGGGCTTCGGTGAGGTGCGCGTTCCCGGTCGGATGGAGGTTGTGTCCCGCCATCCGCTGGTGCTCCTGGATGGGGCCCACAACCCCGCCGGGGCGGAGGCGGCGGCCATCACGCTCGCTTCGGAGTTCCCCGCTACCCAGGGCAGGGTGATCGTGATCGGCCTGCTGCGGGGACGCGACGCCGGGGAGATGTTGCGAACCCTCGCCGGCCCTCACACGCGAGCGGTCGTCGCCTGCGCGCCACCGTCTCCCCGGGCCCTCCCCGCCGCCGAGCTCGCCGCTGCCGCCCGGGCCATCGGCCTGCCGGCGGAGACGGCCGGCAGCGTGGAAGAGGCCGTCGAGCGTGGTATCGCCATGGCTCAGAGCGACGACCTCGTGTTCGTCACGGGCTCGCTCTACGTGGTGGGCGCGGCGCGGGACCGGCTTGTTTCGTCACCAGCCTGACGACGCCCCTGACGACGCCTGGCCGACCGAGCCTGGGTTAGGGTCCCGGCCGTGACCCGAACCCTCGTCATGTGCAAGCCCGATGCCGTGGAGCGCCGGCTGGTGGGCGAGATCGTGCGCCGTCTCGAGGCCAAGGGCCTCCGCCTGGTGGCCGCCGAGCTGCGACTGCTCGATGCCGACACGGCGGGCCGTCTCTACGACGTGCACAAGGAAAGGCCCTTCTTCTCCGACCTGATCGCATTCGTCACCCGATCCCCGGCCATGGCGCTGGTGGTGGACGAAGCCGAGGGCGGGGCGGGAGGCTCGGACGACACGTGGCAGGTGGTGCGCACGCTCATCGGGGCCACCAACCCTCGCCAGGCTGCGCCCGGCACGATTCGGGGGGACCTGGGCCTGGAGACGACCGAGAACCTGGTGCACGGATCCGACAGCAGCGAGGCCGCCGCCAGCGAGATCTCGATCCTCTTTCCCCATCTCTGAGACACAGCTTTGAGCACCCGCTCTCACGGCGTCTGAGCGGTCTCGACGCCTACTAGAGGGCGAGGTCGAGGCCGGGGCTGGCGCTGAGGCCCTCCGAGCCGTAGCCTTGGCGTCAGATCTCCAGCGACCGGGGGACGTCGCGTGTCGGAAAGATTCTTCACCTCGGTGCTTGGCCGGGACATGGCCGTGGATTTGGGCACGGCGAACACCCTTGTCTACGTGCGCGGGCGAGGGATCGTTCTCAATGAGCCTTCGGTGGTCGCGGTGAACGTTCGCGACGGCCGGCCCCTGTCGGTCGGAACCGAAGCCAAGCGCATGATCGGACGGACGCCCAGCCATATCCAGGCCATCCGCCCGTTGAAGGACGGCGTCATCGCCAACTTCGACATCTGCGAGAAGATGCTGCGCTACTTCATCCAGAAGGTGCACCAGCGTCGCTTCTTCAAGCCCCGCATGGTGATCTGCGTGCCGTCCGGAGTCACCGGCGTGGAGCAGCGGGCCGTCCAGGAGGCGGCCGAGTTCGCCGGCGCCCGCAAGCCGGCGTTCATCATCGAGGAGCCCATGGCTGCCGCCATCGGTGCCGGGCTTCCGGTCTACGAGCCCTCGGGAAACATGGTGGTCGACATCGGCGGTGGCACCACCGAGGTCGCCGTCATCTCCCTCGGCGGCATCGTGACCAGCCAGTCCATCCGCATCGGCGGTGATGAGCTCGACGAGGGCATCATCCAGTTCATCAAGAAGGAGTACAGCCTGGCGCTCGGGGACCGCACCTCCGAGGAGATCAAGATCGCCCTCGGATCGGCGTTCCCCCTCCAGGAGGAGCTGCACGCCGAGATCAGGGGCCGGGACCTCATCACGGGCCTTCCCAAGACCATCGTCACAACCACCGAGGAGATCCGAGACGCCATCGAGGAACCGGTGTCGGCAATCGTGGATGCCGTGAAGGTAACCCTCGACAAGACCCCTCCGGAGCTGGCCGCCGACATCATGGAGCAGGGGATCATCCTCACCGGGGGCGGTGCGCTGCTGCACGGGATCGACGCCAGGCTCGAGGCCGAGACGGGCATGCCCATCGTCATCGCCAACAACCCGCTTCACGCCGTGGCCGTCGGCAGTGGGCAGTGCCTCGAGCAGTTCGACGCCCTGAAGGACGTGCTCATCTCCTCGAGCGATCGCTAGCTCGAGGCCTAAGTGGCCGTCTATCGCCGTTCCGCCCGACCCCGGTTCGTGCTGCTGCTCCTGGTCCTCACCGCCGTCACCCTGCTCACGCTGGACGAGCGTACGGGCGGGCTCGGCGTGGTGGACACCGTGCGCGACACCGCACGCGACGCCCTCGCCCCCGTCCGAGACGCCACCGACTCGGCCTTCCGCCCGGTGGCGGACTTCTTCCAGGGGATCATCCACTACGGCCGGCTCGAGGATGCCAACAACCGCCTCCGCGAACAGCTGGCGGAGCGGGACGCCGAGCTGGCCATGGTGGCCGACGCCCAGCGGGAGCGCCAGGAGCTCCTCGACCAGCAAAAGCTCGAGTTCGCCGGTGACATCCCCACCGTGGCCGCCCGCGTGGTGCTGGCCTCTCCGTCGAACCTCGACCTGACGGTGGAGATAAACCGGGGCCGCGATTCCGGCGTGTCGCCGGGCATGCCCGTGGTCACGGGAGCAGGGCTGGTGGGCCGGGTGGTGGACGTGTCGCGGACGCGGGCGACCGTCCTTCTCGTGTCCAATCCCACGTCGAGCGTGGGTGTTCGCCTGGCCGCCAGCGGCGAGGTCGGTGTGGCGTCGGGACGGGGCGCACGGTCGCCGCTCCAGGTCGACAACGTCGACCCGGCGACCAAGGTCGCTCCCGACGAACCCGTCGTGACCAGCGGCCTCCAGCAGAGCATCTACCCGCCCGGTATCCCCGTCGGCCGGATCAGGACGGCCAGGATTCCGCCCGAAGCGGTCCAGCAGGAGGTGACCGTCGATCCCATCGTCGACCTGCGCAGGCTCACCTTTGTGAAGGTGCTGCAGTTTAGTTCCAAGCCCTGATGGGACTCCGGCTGAGGGTCCTCTTCCTGATGCTGATCGCCTGCGTGGCGCACCAGACCCTCTTCGCCGCCGTGCGGTGGGGGGACGTGCGTCCCCACCTGCTGCTCCTCATGGCCGTGTCCGCGGCCATCGTGGGTGGAGCCGACCGGGGGGCGGTGATCGGGTTCCTGTGCGGTCTGCTCACCGATTTGTTCCTCCAGACCCCCTTCGGCCTGTCCGCTCTGGCCTTCAGCCTCGTGGCCTTCGGCGTGGGGTCCGTGCAGTCGAGCGTCATCCGCTCGGCGTGGTGGATCCCCCTGCTGACAGCCCTGGTCGCCAGCGCCACCGCCATCGTGCTCTACGCCCTCCTCGGAGCCATCGTGGGCCAGAGCCAGTTCGTGCGCCCCGTGCTCCTGCTCGTCGCCCTGGCCGTAGGTGCCGTAAACGCAGCCCTGGCCCCGTTTATGGTCAAAGCCATGTCGTGGGCCATGACCGACCAGGCCGAGAGCTCCTTCGCCCGTTGAGCTCGTCGGACTCCTCGCAACGGCCGCACCCTCACCGTGATCTCTGATTCGTCGCGCTTGCGCATGGCCATCGTGGGCGTGATCGGCTTCTCGCTCTTCGCGGCCATGTTCACCCGGCTCTGGTACCTCCAGGTCATGGACTCCCGGGAGCTGCAGGCTCTGGCCACCCAGAACCAGGTACGGGAGGTGTTCGAGACAGCGCCCCGGGGGCGCATCCTCGACCGCAGGGGGCGGCCTTTGGTGGCCAACAGGATCTCTCAGGCGGTGACGGTGAAGCGTCTCGAGATCAAGGAGGACCCCGAGGTGCCGGTGCGCCTGGCGCCCCTGCTCGGGATCTCCCAGGCCGAGCTGGCCAAGCGCATCGAGGATCCTCGGTACACCCGCTTCCGCCCGGTGCCCGTGGCCGAGGACGTCAGCGAGGAGCTCGTGGTGTACCTGCGCGAGCGCTCCCAGGACTTCAAGGGCGTGGACGTGGTCACTTCCTACGAACGGGCCTATCCGAACGGCGCCCTGGGCGCACACCTGGTGGGCTACGTCGGCGAGATCAACGACCGCGAGCTGGCGACCCGCAAGGACAAGGACTATCGCTTGGGCGACGAGATCGGGAAGTCGGGAGTGGAGCAGTCGTACGAGGACGATCTTCGGGGTCGTCCCGGCAGGATCCAGCTCGAGGTGGACGCCAAGGGGCGGGTCATCCGCACGCTCGGTTCCACGCCGCCGGCCCCGGGCAACGACGTGCAGCTGACGGTCGATCTCGATGTCCAGAGGTTGGCCGAGGAATCGCTGGACCAGGGCCTGGCCACGGCTCGGGGCCGCACGCCGCGGGGAGGCGGGCCCCCGCTCGCCGCCCCGGGAGGTGCGGCGGTGGTGCTGGATCCCCGCGACGGCTCGGTGCTGGCCATGGCATCGAACCCCACCTACGACCCGGGGGCGTTCGTCAACGGCATCCGCCCTGAGCTGTTCCAGGCCCTTCAGGCTCCTCCGAGCCGGTTCCCGCTCAACAACCGCGCCATCCAGGGTGAGTACGCGCCGGGCTCCACCTTCAAGCTCCTGACCGCCCTGGCCGCCCTCCAGACGGGGATGATCAACCCCGGCACCACCGTCCTCGACACCGGCGAGTACAGCCTCCGGAATTGCCGGGGTCAGACGTGCACCTTCCGCAACGCCGGCAGCACGAGCTACGGACGGGTCAACCTCACCCAGGCCCTCACCGTCTCGAGCGACGTGTTCTTCTACAGCCTCGGCGCCGACTTCTGGTTCCGGGGCGGCCCGAACGCCCAGGCCATCCAGACCGCCGCCCGCCAGCTCGGCTTGGGTGATCGAACGGGATTGCCCCTGGCGGGCGAGCAGAAGGGGCGCATCCTCGATGCCGGCATCCGCAAGAAGCTCAACGAATCGAACCCCAAGGCGTTCCCCAACGGTCGCTGGTATGCCGGCGACAACGTGAACTTGGCCATCGGGCAGGGAGAGACGGTGGTCACGCCCCTCCAGCTGGCCAACGTCTACGCCACCCTGGCCAACGGGGGAACGCTCTTCGCCCCGCGCGTCGCCGCTCGAGTGCTCAGGCCGGGTGGGGAAGTGGTGCGCGATCTTCCGCCGAGCGCCGTGCGCCAGGTTCCCATGCCGCCGAACGTGAGAGACCCCATCGTCCAGGGCCTCAGCGGGGCTGTGGCCGATCCTCGTGGCACCGCCAACGGAGCCTTCGCCGGCTTCCCCGTCGACACCTTCCCCGTGGCCGGCAAGACGGGCACGGCTCAGGTGGTGGGCAAGAACGACACCGCCGTGTTCGCCGCCTTTGGTCCCGTCCAGTCGCCACAGTTCGCCGTTTCGGTGTTCATGGAGGAGTCGGGCTTCGGTGGTGCGGCGGCAGCGCCGGTGGCCCGCCGGGTCTTCGACGGTCTGGCGGGCAAGCCCTTGGAGCCGATACGTGCCACCGGGGCGGTGGACTGAGCGTGAAGGCAGTTGGAGTCGGGAGCAGCCCCCTCCGCCGCAACCCGACGTCGCCGTGGCGCCACGTGGACCTCACCCTCCTGGGGTCGGTGATCGCCATCGCCGGGCTGGGCCTGTTGATGGTCTACAGCGCAACCCAGAACCGAAGCGGCTTCGCGCCCACGTACTTCGTCCAACGACAGGCCATCTTCACCGTTCTCGGCATCGGCCTCATGGTCCTGATGGCCACCAGGGACTACCGCGTCTTCCGTGACTTCGCGCCGCCCATCTACGTGGCCACGCTGGTTGCGCTGGTTCTCGTGCTTTCCCCACTCGGCTCCGACAAGAGAGGTACACAGGCCTGGTTCCAGGTGGGCTCGTTCCAGCTCCAGCCATCAGAGCTGGCCAAGGTGTCGGTCATCGTCTGTCTGAGCGCCTACGTGGCCGCCCATCGGGGCGAGCTCGACGGACGACGGCTGCTCACCGTCCTGGCCCTCGCCGCCCTGCCCATGGCCCTGATCCAGGGCCAGCCCGACCTTGGCACCAACCTGGTGTTCGCCTCGATCCTGATGGCGATGCTGGTGGTGGCCGGGGCCCGCCCCCGACACATGGCCGCCCTGGTCTTCGCCGGCATCCTTGCCGTCGTGCTGGTGTTCCAGCTCGGCGTGGTGAAGGAGTACCAGCGTGATCGCCTGGGTGCGTTCATCGAGCCCGATTCCGAGACCATGCGCTCGGCCTACAGCCTGAAGCAGTCCACGATCGCCATCGCCAACGGTGGGATCTTCGGTAAGGGCTTGTTCCGCGGCACTCAGACCAAGCTGGCCTATGTCCCGGAGCAGCACACGGACTTCATCTTCACCGTGGTCGGTGAGGAGCTCGGCTTGGTGGGGTCGGCGTTGCTCCTGGTGCTCTTCGCCATCATCGTGTGGCGCACGTGGCGAGCGGCGGCCCTGGCCAAGGACCTCTCGGGGACGCTCATGTGCGTGGGGGTCCTGGGCATGTTCGTGTTCCAGATCTTCGAGAACGTGGGCATGACCATGGGCATTATGCCCATCACCGGCATTCCACTCCCCTTCATGAGCTACGGGGGATCGGCAACCCTGGCCAGCTTCGCGGCCATCGGCCTGGTGCTCAACGTGCACATGCGTCGCTTCAGCTGAGGGCCCGTCCCTGCGGCATTCCGTGTTCTTCCAGGCCTCCCGGCTACACTCAGTGTTCGCATGACCTCTTCATTGCCGCTGGTCAGCCCTGCTGTCGGATTCGTTCTCTCCCCACACCAGTGTGATCCGCGGAAGAGTCATTGCAGTCGATCCAGCGCGTCGGCGCTCGGCGGGAGCCATCCCGCCCGAGGCGACGACCGCGCCGTACGTCAACGGACGTGCGTCATGAGAAGGGACCCCCTCGATGTCCGAACCGATGACCGGTTCGCCCCCCGACGAAGGCAAGAAGGACGGAAGCGAATCGCCGCGTCCCCGGCGCCGCGGTTCGCGCGGCGGCCGAGGCCGTAAGCGCCCGGCGCAGTCTCCCGCCCAGCTCTCGCAGTCACGGGAGTCGTCTGAACGATCGGTAACCGCTGATGCGCCCGACCCCGGCACGGGGTCGAAGGCGCCCGGCCGCAAGCCGCGGGTAGGCGACAGCCGCCCGGCACCGGTGCTCGTCCCCAAGTTCCCCCCACCCACGCCGGCCAAGGGTGTTGCCGCCGCCGAGCCGAGCGCCGGTGGTAGCGCCGCTTCGAGCGTCGGTACCGAGGCCAAGTCCCCCAAGCGACGTCGCCGAGGTGGGCGGGGAAGAGCAACCGGTGAGCGCCGCGGCGAGGCTGGCTCCTCCGAACAGGTGACCCCGCTCGACCCCGAGGTGCTCGAGATGCGGCGCGGCCGGGAGCGCAAGGGGCGTCCGGTCGGCCGGTACCTGATGTGCGTGCACGTGCAGGAGTCGGCCACGCAGCTGGCCGTTCTCGAGGGCCTGGCCCTCACCGAGCACTACGTGAGTCGCCGCCAGGACGACGCCAACCAGATCGACGGGAACATCTACATCGGCCGGGTGCAGAACGTGCTGCCCGGGATGGAGGCGGCGTTCGTCGACATCGGCACGCCCAAGAACGCCGTGCTGTACCGGGGTGACGTCCGCTACGACCGCGACGACCTGCTGTCGGCAAACGGCGACGGACAGGGTGGGTCGGGCGGCTCCCGCCAGTCCTCGGCCCGTATCGAGGACCTGCTCAAGAACGGCCAGTCGATCCTCTGCCAGGTCACTAAGAACCCCATAGGGGCCAAGGGAGGTCGTCTCACCCAGGAGGTTTCCATTCCCGGCCGCTTCGTGGTTCTGATCCCCGGCTCCGACAGCTACGGCATCTCCAAGCGCCTTCCCGACGAGGAAAGGAAGCGGCTGCGGCGCATCCTCGACGAAGTCCGTCCGAAGGGCCACGGCATCATCGTGCGCACCGCCGCCGAGGGTGCATCGGCCGACGAGCTGCGCCGGGACATGAGCAGCCTGATCGAGCTCTGGGAGAAGATCGACAAGGCAGCCAAACGCACCAAGACGCCCACGCTCTTGTACTGCGAGCCGGAGATGGCCGTGCGGATCATCCGGGAAGAGTTCAACTCGAACTACCGGGGAATCGTGAT
>Ga0136627_1000949_pt1 | contig 11377 bp, 15 predicted proteins | sample AntDrymUQ4892206_2_FD_104652 | JGI IMG/M metagenome (GOLD analysis project Ga0136627, IMG submission 104652) | Polar desert sand microbial communities from Dry Valleys, Antarctica - metaG UQ489 (22.06) | ecosystem: Environmental > Terrestrial > Soil > Desert | place: Antarctica: Dry Valley... | reverse complement strand
GCTCATCTTGAACATCCTCACCCTCACGGACGAGGAGAAAGAAGAGATGCGCGCCTCGGACCCGCGGGGGCGGGAGATCCTGGATCGGTGCGAGTCCCTCTCGCCGGAGCAGCTTATGAACCTGCACGGGGTCGTGCGCGAGTCCCAGAGGCTGAGGGGGTAAGGTGGAGGATTTCTTCCGGGAGCACGAGGAGAGGCCCGCGCTTCAGACCGTGGACGTGGGCGGCGTCGAACTTCGGAAGGGGAGTCGGGTCTTGCTCTGGCCCCGCGCCGGGGGAGACATCATGGACCTCGCGCTCAAGGGGAAAGTCGCGTTCGTCGAGAGCATAGAGCAGGACTACGAGGACCAGATACACCTGGCGGTTACGCTGGAAGACGATCCGGGCAGGGACCTGGGAGGAGAAGGCATCCTCGGGCACAGGTTCTTCTTCTCGCCGGGGGAAGTCGAGCCGCTGGACTTCGAGGTCCCTCATGAGTAAGCGCGTCCTGATCGCCGGCGTCGGCAACATATTCCTGGGCGACGACGGCTTCGGGGTCGAGGTGGTGAAGCGGCTCGCCGGTCGCGAGTGGCCGGAGGGCGTCGAGGTAAAGGATTTTGGCATAAGGGGGATGGACCTCGCCTACGCGCTCCAGGACGATTACGAGCTCGTTATCTTCGTGGACGCCACCCCGCGAGGTGAGAAGCCTGGCACCGTCTACCTCATCGAACCGGAGGTCGAGGAGGATGGGGAGGTGGCGCTTGACACCCACGGGATGGACCCTGTGAAGGTGATCAAACTGTCCCGCGTTCTGGGCGCCCGTCCGACCCGCATCCTCGTGGTGGGCTGTGAGCCGCAGGTAGTCCTTACCGGAGAGGACTACGACGACATGCTGATGGAGCTTAGCGAGCCGGTGCGCGCGGCGGTGGAAGAGGCGGCGAAGTTGGTGGAGTCGCTGGTGGAGGAGATCGGCAAGGAGGGCGACAGGGTGTCGTCGGGCGTTGAACCTGGCACGTTCGAGGAAGGGGGTGAATCAGCATGAAAGCAACAACACTGCTACGCTTGGGGTTCTACGGATTGGTCCTGGGAGCCGTGGCCGCGACGGTCGTACAATGGCCGGAGATCCAGAGGTACATGAAGATAAGGGCCATGTAGAACCGAAGTCCCGAGTAGAGGTGCCACCCGGGGAGCACGAGTAGTACGTGAGCTTTACTGAACCGATACGGAGAGTTGTCGCGGGAGCCCGCCCGGGTCCGGTCACGTCTTGAGAACCCCCGTCCGGGAGCGCCGGGCGGTCTCCGTTCGGGGCATCGTGCAGGGCGTCGGCTTCAGGCCGTTCGTCTTCGCCCTGGCGCATCGTCACGGGCTTGCCGGGCTGGTCCGCAACGACGCCGAGGGCGTCCGCATCGAGGCGGAGGGCGCGCCGGGAGAACTGGAACGCTTCGTGCGCGGGATCGAAGCGGAAGCGCCGCCCCTGGCCGTGGTCGAGTCCGTGGATTGGCAACCCCTCGCGGCGCGGGGAGAGCGAGGGTTCAGGATCGAGGAGAGCCGGGAGGGAGACCGGCGGCGGGCCCTCGTCTCCCCTGACGTCGCCACCTGCGACGACTGCCTCGCCGAGGTCCTCGACCCCGCCGACCGGCGCCACCGCTACCCGTTCACCAACTGCACCAACTGCGGTCCGCGGTTCACGATCACCCGCTCCGTCCCCTACGACCGGGCCACGACCACGATGTCAGCCTTCGAGATGTGCCCCGAGTGCCGGCGGGAGTACGATGACCCGTCCAACCGTCGCTTTCACGCCCAGCCCAACGCCTGCCCGGCCTGCGGCCCGCGGGTACGCCTGCTGGACCGTTTCGGGCACGAGCTGCGCGTCAAGCCGGGGGACCCCATCTCGCGGACGGCGCAGATGCTGCGCGGACGGGCCGTCGTCGCCATAAAGGGCCTCGGCGGCTACCACCTGGCCTGCGACCCGTTCGACGCCGCGGCGGTCAGAACCCTGCGGGGACGCAAGGCGCGCCAGGACAAGCCCTTCGCGCTCATGGCCCGCGACCTCGCGCAGGTGCGGGAGCTGTGCCACGTCACGCCGGATGAGGAGGCGATTCTCAACTCCGCGGCCCGGCCCATAGTCCTCCTGCAGCGCCGCGAAGACAGTGGGGTCGCCGACGAGGTCGCCCCGCGCCAGAAGACGCTCGGGGTGATGCTGGCGTACACGCCGCTGCACCACCTGCTCTTGCGCGACGCCGGCATCCCGCTCGTCATGACCAGCGGCAACAACTCCGACGAACCCATCGCCTACCGCGACGAGGAGGCCTTCGAGCAACTCTGCGAGATAGCGGACTACTTCCTCGTGCACGATCGTCCCATCCACACGCGCTGCGACGACAGCGTGTTTCGGATAGCCGCGGGAGAATCCTATCCTCTCCGTCGCTCGCGCGGCTACGCCCCGGCGCCGCTGCGGCTCGCCGGGGGATTCGTCCACCATACCCTGGCCTGCGGCGGGGAACTCAAGAACACTTTTTGCCTGGCGAAGGATCGCCACGCTTTCTTGAGCCACCACGTCGGGGACATGGAGAACTACGAGACGCTGCGGTCCTTCCGGGAGGGGGTCGAGCACTACTGCCGCCTCTTCGACGTGCAGCCTGATCTGCTAGCCTACGACCTCCATCCCGAATACCTCTCGACCAAGTACGCCCGCGAGTTGGAAGAAGACGGGCTCCTCGCCGTCGGCATCCAGCACCACCACGCGCACATCGCGAGCTGCCTCGCGGACAACGAACGACCCGAAGGGGAGCGCGTAATAGGGGTCGCCCTCGACGGGACCGGCTACGGCACGGACGGCGCGGTCTGGGGCGGGGAGTTCTTCGAGGGCAGCCTGGAAGGGGGTTTCCTCCGCCGGGCTCACCTGGAGTACGCTCCCCTGCCGGGAGGCGCGGCGGCGATCCGGCAGCCCTGGCGCATGGCGCTCGCGCAGCTCATCACGCTCTACGGCGAAGAAGAGACCCTGAAGCTCGCGCTCCCCGTGGTCCGGGAAGCCGGGGAACGGAACGTCCAGTTGATCGCCCGTCTCGTGGAGCACGGGTTGAACACGCCGCCCACGTCCAGCGCGGGCCGTCTCTTCGACACCGTCGCGGCGCTCGTCGGGGTGCCGGGCTCCGGGCACGCCACCTACGAGGGGCAGGCGGCTATAGAGCTTGAGTTGGCCGCCCACGGTCCGGTGAGCCGAGGCTATCCGTTCCGGCTGCGGCCCGAAGGCGGGATGTGGGTGGTGGAGACCGGGGGGATCCTGGGCGGGGTGGTCGAAGACCTGCTGTCGGGGCGGGAGAAGGGAGAGATATCTTCCAGGTTTCACCGGACGATGGCGGAGATAGTCGTCGCCGGGTGCGAGCGGGTCCGGGAGGTGGGAGGGGCGGGAGCCGTCGCGCTCTCCGGGGGAACCTTCCAGAACTTGCTACTGCTGGACCAGGTGTTAGAGTGCCTGGTAGGGAAAGGTTTTGCGGTCTACCGGCACCTTCGCGTGCCGACCAACGATGGTGGGCTCGCCCTGGGCCAGGCAGTATTAGCGGACAGGACTTTCAAAGAGCAGATCGGTAGCTGACGGCTGATACCTGAAGCCTGAAACTGCCGACCGGAGGGAGGCACAAATGTGTTTGGGGATACCGGGTCAGGTGGTCGAGATCATCGACGAGGACATCTATCTGGCCAAGGCGGAGGTAGGCGGAGTCCGGAGGAACATAAACATCGGCCTCGTTCATTACGACGAACAGAAGATAGAGGTCGGGGACTGGGTGCTCATCCACGTGGGCTTCGCCATGTCCAGGCTCGACGAGGACGAGGCGCACTCCGCCCTGCGGGCCCTGGAGCAGATCGGGGATGAGTACGAGCAGGAGCTGGAGGAGCTCAAAGCCTCCCGGATAGAGTAGCCGTGCGCGCAGAAGAGTCGATGCCGGCCGGCTACTGCACGTTGGACCACGACGGGTGCGTCACCTGCTCCGACGCCGGCATCCCGGTGCGGGTGATCTCGTTAGAGGGCCACGACGCCCTCTGCGAAGACGCCGCCGGAAACCGGGCCGAGATAGCGGTGGAGCTGGTAGCGCCAGTCCATACGGGAGAGGTCCTGCTGACGCACGGCGGCGTCGCCATCGGCAGGCTGAAGCCTGAAACCTGATGCCTGAAGCCTAAAATCGACCGAAGGGAGCGACCGTGAAATACGTAGACGAGTTCAGAAACGGTGAGATAGCCAGGGCGGTGGCGGCGCAGATCGCCTCGCTAACCGACCCCGACCGGCACTACAAGCTCATGGAAGTGTGCGGGGGGCACACCCACACCATCTACCGCCACGGCATAAAGGACCTCCTGCCGGACCAGGTGGAGCTGGTACACGGGCCCGGCTGCCCGGTCTGCGTGCTCCCGATGGGCCGGGTGGACGAGGGTATAACGATAGCCGAGCGCCCCGAGGTCATCTTCACCTGCTTCGGGGACATGATGAGGGTGCCCGGCTCCAGGGGGAACCTGCTCGAGGTAAAGGCCGAGGGCGCCGACATCCGCATGGTCTATTCGCCCCTTGACGCCCTCAGGATAGCGCGCGAGAACCCGGACCGCGAAGTCGTCTTCTACGCCATAGGCTTCGAGACCACGGCCCCCTCGACGGCGCTCACGCTGCAGCGGGCGAAGAAGGAGGGCATCGAGAACTTCTCCGTGTTCTGCAACCACGTCACCATCGTGCCGCCGGTGCGGGCGCTGCTCGACTCCCCGGACCTGCGCCTGGATGCGTTTATAGGGCCAGGGCACGTATCGACGGTGATCGGCTGCCGGCCCTACGAATTCATGTCCGAAGACTACGGTAAGCCCTGCGTCGTGGCCGGGTTCGAGCCGCTTGACCTCCTGCAGTCCATCCTGATGCTCATGCGCCAGCTCGACGAGGGGCGCTGCGAGGTCGAGAACCAGTACGGGCGGGTCGTGCTCTGGGAGGGGAACGTACAGGCCCTCAAGAGCATGGCCGAGGTCTTCGAGCTCAGGCCTTACTTCGAGTGGCGGGGCCTTGGCTTTATCGCCCAGTCGGCGCTCAAGCTCTCTCCGGCCTACGCGGACTTCGACGCCGAGCTGCGCTACTCTACGCCTGGCGTGCGCGTTGCCGACCCCAAGGCCTGCCAGTGTGGCGAGGTCTTGAAAGGCGTGCTCAAGCCCCACGAGTGTAAGGTCTTCGGCACGGCCTGTACGCCCGAGCGTCCGCTCGGCGCGCTCATGGTCTCCTCCGAGGGCGCCTGCGCCGCCTACTACAACTTCGGCCGCAAGTCCTTCGAGAAGGTCGAGATCGGGTCGAAGGGATGACCGAGAGAGAGCAGCGGGTCCTCGACGCCCTGGAGCAGAACCGCCGGCGTCCCCCGAAGTTCACCGCCCAGCGCATAGACATGAGTCACGGCGCAGGGGGCAAGGCGACCCACAAGCTCATAGAAGGCCTGCTCCTTCCGGCATTCGAGAATCCCGCCTTAGCACCGCTCTCCGACGCGGCCCTGATCCCCTTCGGCGAAGCCCATCTCGCCCTGACAACCGACTCCTTCGTGGTGCGCCCGCTAGTCTTCCCCGGCGGCTCCATCGGCGAGCTCGCCGTCAACGGCACCGTCAACGACCTCGCCGTCTCAGGCGCCACCCCGCTCGGCCTCTCCGCCGCCCTCATAATCGAGGAGGGTTTGGAGACCGACGTACTAACCGGCGAAGTCGAGGCGATGGCGAGGGCTGCCGAAGAGGCCGGAGTCTATATCGCCACCGGCGACACGAAGGTCGTCGAGCGCGGGAAGGGCGACGGGCTCTACGTCATTACTACAGGAGTAGGAATCGCGGACCCGGAATTGAACCTCTCGTCCGCCTCTGTGCGTCCCGGGGACAAGGTCCTTTGCTCCGGCACTTTGGGAGATCATGGGGCGGCCATCCTGATCGCGCGCGGCGACCTGGAGCTGGAAGCCGAAGTTTTTTCGGATACTCGTCCGCTTACGCCGCTGGTGGAGGCGCTCAAGGAGTCCGCGGGGCCGGGGTTGCGTTTCATGCGGGATCCCACACGCGGCGGCGTTGGGACCGTGCTGAACGAGCTCGCCCGCGACTCGGGGTACGGCGTGGCGCTGTGGGAGGAGAGGCTTCCGATCCGGGACGTGGTAAACGGGGCGTGCGAGATCCTGGGCATAGACCCCCTCTACGTCGCCAACGAAGGCAAGCTCCTCGCCGTGGTAGCTCCAGAATCAGCCGACGCGGCGCTAGAAGCGCTGCGCAACATCGAAGGCGGCGAAGAAGCCCAGATAATCGGCGAGGTCCGCGAGGAGCCAGCGCGCATGGTCGTGATGCACACCGGGTTCGGCGGCACCCGCATGATCGACATGCTCGTCGGAGATCCGCTGCCGAGGATTTGTTAAGCAGTGGCGCGGAAGATAATGGTGCAGCGCGAAGATGGATCCAGGCCCGTGCTAACCGAGGTTCTCGAGCCGGGAGCCGTACATGACCACCGGCGAGCTTTGCGAGAAGATCGGCGTGAGCCAGAGCAACGCTTCGAGCAAGTCCAGAGAGATATGGTACCGGCTGGACCTCATGCAATTGCACCCGGACTGGTGCCTGCCGAGCATGCTGGAGGAGAATCCGCTGGCATGGATCGTCGAAATGAACGGTTTGCCTGTGGACGTGCGCATGATGCCCAAAGAAGTGCAAGAAGAAGCGTACCGTCTGGGATTGATCCTGTATGTGCCGTAGAGAACTTGGTGTCAATGGGATACGCTGAGGTAATCATGGAGACACGCTACGAACATATTACGTTGAACGAGGATCGTGTTCCGGAGATTGCCGGCACAACGATGAAGGTCGTGGAGTTGGTCGTCGAGCAGCGGGCGTATGGGTGGAGCCCTGAGGAGCTGCACTTTCAACATCCCTACCTGACGCTCGGGCAAATTCATTCGGCGCTCGCTTATTACTGGGACCATCGCGACGAACTGGACCACGACATCCGGCGTCGGCTCGAACGGGTCGAGGAGCTACGGGGTATGAACCAACCGTCAAAACTGGCCGAGCGGCTTAGGGCCCAGGGACCAGGGCAACGGCGCTAGGTCTCTACATGGACCATCATGTCCCACGCGCGATCACGAACGGGCTGAGGCTACGCGGGGTGGATGTGCTTACTGCCCACGAAGACGGAGCCAGTGAGCTTCAAGATCCCGAACTGCTGGACCGCGCATCGGAACTGGGCCGGGTGCTCTTCACGCAGGACGACGACTTGCTCAAGGAAGCGACGGACCGCCAACGGCGAGGGCAGCCGTTTGGTGGCGTGATCTACGCGCACCAGCTTCGCATGTCCATTGGCGATTGCGTGCGTGATCTGGAAGTCGTCGCGGAAGCAGGCGAACTCGATGATCTGGCCGGGCAAACACTGTTCTTACCGCTGTAGATGGGAGCGCAAAGGATATGGCCGGTAGATACAGGAACTCTCACTGCCCGGAGCCGCGAGGATGTGATGCGGCGCCGTGGCGGCCAAGGTTTTGTAGCCGGCGCCTTGGTAGACCGTAGAGAGCCGGCGGAGAAGGGAGCTTCCGCCTTGTGCAACGGGACCATCGCTGACGAACGGGAGGTCCTTGAGATTTGCCTCGGCCACCTGTATGTCAGTGCCGGGCAGGTGGTCCGTTCTTTGACCCTTAGCGGGTTGCGAGGGGAGGTCGACGAAGCGCGTATGCTCTCTTACCTGCGTGAGAACCTCGCGGGCCTCGGCGAAGAGACGCTGTCAGACTTCGTGGCGAAGAACTGCGAGAGGCATCCGATCCAACCGGACTTCGACCCGGACGGACGGTTGACCTGTTTGAGCGACAAAGAGTTTCACGACGTCTTCAGGGACGGGGAGGGGTGGGAGCGTTTCCGTCGGATGTTCCCGGACTCGGACGGCACGCTCCGGTTCTCGCGGGTCGGGCTTGACCGGGGCGTGACGCAGGCCCTGATCTACGCCGGACAACAATTCGATTGGAACGTGGGCTCCGGCGGCTACCGGCTGTTCTCGAAGACCGACGGCTCCTGGACCGAGATCGGCAAAGTGGGAGTGTGGATCTCATAAGCGCGAACAGACAGACGGACATGAACCTCTTTGCCGCCCGAAGCAGGGACGAATTGCTCCGGCGTAATGAGATCTTCGAGTCCTTCTTCGAGGCCGAGGCTCCCCGGCTGGCCAAAGCCTGCCACGAGATGTCTCGCCGATTCCTGGCGGGGGGACGTCTGCTGGCTTTCGGGCCCGGCTCCGCCGCCACGGACGCCGAGCACGTCTCGGTGGAGTTCGTGCATCCGGTGATCGTGGGCAAACGCGCCCTGCCGGCGCTCGACCTCGGCCCGGACTTCGAGAGGCGCCTGCCGGTGGTGCTGCGGCCCGAGGATATGGTGATGGGCTTCGCGTTCCCGGAGGCGGGCGAGTCGGTTGAGCGGGCGCTCCGGGTGGCGCGGGAGCGGGGGGCGCTGACCTTCGCGCTGACGGGGAAGGCGGGGGAGTACTCGTTCTCGCCGCCGGATGGGGACCCGTTCGTGATCCAGGAGGTTTTCGAGGTCCTCTACCACGTGCTCTGGGAGACGGTCCACGTGTTTTTCGAACACCGCGAGCAGGGACACGACGTCGGCAACTCCTCGTTCCTCTACCCCTTCCTTGGTAAGGTGCAGCAGCCTCTCGAAGAGGTCGTAAGAGAGGTGCAGGGCTCGATGCTGCAGAAGATGCAGGAGACGAACCGCCTGCGGGCTACCGCGTCGGAGACGGAATCCGGTGCCATCTCGGAGGTGGCCGAAGCCATCTCCGGGCGGCTGGAGCGGGGAGGCAAGGTCATCGCCTTCGGCAATGGTGGATCCGCGACAGACGCCAACGACCTCGTCGCCGACTGCGTGGACCCGCCGTCCGGGATGGAAGCCGTGCCCGCCATCTCGCTGTCGGCCGAACCGGCGAACATCACGGCCATCGCCAACGACATCGGGACGGAGGCGATCTTCGCCCGCCAACTCATCGCCCACGCCCGGCCGGAAGACGTAGCGGTCGCCTTCTCGACGAGCGGCGGCTCCGGGAACATCCTCTCCGCCCTGGCCGAGGCCCGCAGGCGAGGATTGCTGACGGTGGCGATACTCGGCTACGACGGAGGCCGGATCCTCTCCGAAGGACTCGCCGATCACGCCATAGTCGTCCGCTCGGATTACATCCCCCGCATCCAGGAGGTGCAGGCCTCCATCTACCACGTGCTGCGGGCCCTGGTAGACGACCTCGGGAAGGGGGCCGCGTAGCCCGTGCACGAGCTCGCCATAGCCGGCCACGTCGTGGACATCGCCGCCCGCCACGCCGACGGGCGCAAGGTAACGAAGGTCTACCTCAAGGTCGGCCACTTCCGCCAGGTCGTCCCCTCAGCCCTCTCCTTCAGCTTCGACCTCGTGGCGCAAGGAACGCCCGTCGAGGATGCCGAACTGGCCCTGGAAGAAGTCCCCGCCGCCGGCCAATGCCGGGACTGCGGCACCGAGAGCCGCCTGAAAACCTTCCCCCTGCAGTGTCAATCGTGCGGAGGACTAGACTTGGAAATCACACAAGGAGAAGAACTCTACGTCGAATCGCTAGAGATGGAGGAAGCCCGAACGAAAACCTGATGCCTGTAACCTGATACCTTAAGCCGCCGACCAGAGGGAGGCCCAACATGCACCGCACCGCCGTCAAGAAGGTCGTTCTCGAAGGGGTTCTGGATGCCAACGACGCGCTCGCCGAGGCCAACCGCCAGCAGTTCGACCACGCCGGCAACTTCGTGGTGAACATGATGAGCTCGCCCGGCGCCGGCAAGACCGCGCTTCTGGAGCACACCCTGGACCGGACGCTCGGGAAGGTCCGGATCGGGGTGCTAGAAGGCGACGTGCAGACGACGCTCGACGCCGACCGGCTGGCGCGCTTCCACACCCCCATAGTGCAGGTCAACACCGACGCGGGCTTCGGCGGCGAATGCCACCTCGACGCCAACATGGTCCGCTCCGGCCTCGCCGAGCTTCCGCTGCACGATATCGACGTACTCGTCATAGAGAACGTGGGTAACCTCGTCTGCCCGGCGGAGTTCAAGGTGGGCGAAGACGCCAGGGTGATGGTCTACTCAATCACCGAGGGCGAGGAGAAGCCTCTCAAGTACCCCTTGATGTTCCGCTCGGCCGACCTCGTGCTCGTCAACAAGGTGGACCTCCTCCCGCACCTGCACTTCGACCTGGAGCTCTTCCTCCGCAACCTGGACGCGGTTAACCCCGGCGTCGAACGCATCCTCACGAGCGCTGCCACGGGAGAGGGCGTTGACGAATGGTGCTCCTGGCTGACGGAGCGGGCGGGCGTCTGACAGCGAATTGCGGAGAAGGCGTCAGGTTTCAGGCATCAGGGGTGCGGTACGCGGCTCAGAGCCCGACATCGCAACCATGGGTTGGACTCAGAGAGCGGCATGTCCGCGGCATCCTCGCTCCACAACCCCTCAAAACCTAGAACCTGAAGCCTGATGCCTTACAAGCGCCGTGCCGATCCGGTGGCTCAAGAGTCCTGAAAGCCGCATGTTAGAGATCCTGCCCTGTAAAGGTTCCGCACGTCGATACCTCCCCCTTGTTGGGGTAAGCTCTGTTACCGCCGGCACGGGCCGGGGGTAATAGACTCACGTCAGGCGCCTACAAGGGGGTTCGCGCGTTTTGCAGGGTAGCGGCGAGAGCCTGGATGCAAGGACTTTATTGACGATGGACCGCTCCGCCCGGCTCATGGAGCGGGCGGTAAAGAGGCTGCCCGGCGGCGTCAATAGCCCCGTGCGGGCTTTCCGGTCCGTCGGGGGGGACCCCCTGTTCATGGAACGGGGCGAAGGCTCGACCATCTTCGATGTGGACGGCAACAATTACGTCGACTACGTAATGAGCTACGGGCCTCTCGTGCTTGGCCATACTTACCCCGCAGTGATCGAGGCGATAGAACGGACCGCCCGCAAGGGCACCACCTTCGGCGCCCCGACGGAGCTCGAAGTGGACCTCGCGGAGCTCGTCTGCGACGCGGTCCCCTCCATAGAGTTGGTCAGGATGACCAACTCGGGCACGGAGGCGACGATGAGCGCCATCCGGGTCGCCCGCGGTTACACGGGCCGCGAGCGCATCCTGAAGTTCGACGGCAACTACCACGGCCACGGCGACGCCCTCCTCGTCTCCGCGGGCTCCGGTGTCGCAACCCTGGGCCTCCCTGACAGCCCCGGCGTCACCAGGGGGGCGGCCAAAGACACCGCCGTCCTCCCGTACAACGACCTGGGCGCCGTGCGCGAGCTGTTCGAGAAGGAGGGCGAGGAGTTCGCCGCCGTGATCCTCGAGCCCGTCGCCGGGAATATGGGCTGCGTCCCGCCCGCGGACGGCTACCTGGAGGGCCTGCG
>Ga0136627_1000948_pt1 | contig 11378 bp, 6 predicted proteins | sample AntDrymUQ4892206_2_FD_104652 | JGI IMG/M metagenome (GOLD analysis project Ga0136627, IMG submission 104652) | Polar desert sand microbial communities from Dry Valleys, Antarctica - metaG UQ489 (22.06) | ecosystem: Environmental > Terrestrial > Soil > Desert | place: Antarctica: Dry Valley... | reverse complement strand
GTCTGGACGACCTGCGCCGGCGGATCGAGCAGGCCCGCCGGCGCGAGCTGGGGCGCATGGGCCTCGAAGGCCCGCTGCAGCAGGTAGCGCAGCGGCTCGCAGAGATCGAGGCCCTTGAGCGCATCGCCTTGCAGCTCGTCGACGACTCCACGCTAGCCGACCACCATGGCGAGCAGCTCGACGCGTTGCCGTCCGATCCGGCGGCGCGGGTGTCTGCACTCCACGACTACCAGTGGTACGACGAAGGGGCCGCCGCGGCCTTCCGCCAGCTGGTTGATCAGTTGCGCCGAGACGTCGCCGAAGCGACCTTCGGACGGCTGGCGTCGGCGCTTGGATCGCTGAGCCCCGAGGATCTCCAGCGGACACAGGATCTGCTCGCCGACGTCAACGCCATGGTCGCCAAGCGCGAACGCGGCGACGACATCACCGCCGACTTCGCCGCCTTCCGGCAGCGCTACGCCGACCTGATGGACGGGTTGGGCAACCCCGAGACGCTTGACGACCTGCTGGAGGAGCTCGCGCGGCGGATGGCGGCGATGTCGCAGATGCTGGCGGGACTCGACGCCGACCAGCGGGCGCAACTGGCGCAGCTGTCCTCCCAGCTGCTGGGCGACCTGGATCTGTCGTTCCAGGCCGAGCAGCTGACCCGCAGCCTCCAACGGCTGTATCCCGAGCTGGCCTGGGACGAGGGCGTACCCGGGGCGATGCCCGGCGGTCAGGAGTCGGGGAGCCTGTCGTCGACCGTGGACTGGGTGGAGCACCTTCGGTCCTACGAGGACCTGGGTGCGGCGCTGCGTCAGGACTACCCCGGCGCGCGGCTGGAGGATGTTGACGAGGAGGCGCTACGCCGGGCACTGGGCGACGACGCCGTCCACGATCTGCGCGGGCTGCGCGAAGTGGAGCGCGTGCTGGAGGAGGCCGGCGCGGCCAGCCGCCAGCACGGGCGCCTGGAGCTGACCCCGCGTGGCATCCGCAGGCTGGGTGAGCGCTCCCTGGCCCGTATCTACGACCGCGCCGTGTCCGGCGGTGCCGGGTCGCACGGTGCAACGGGTTCGGGCGGCGATGGGGAGCTGACCGGCGCCACCCGGCCATTGCAGTTCGGTGATCCGTTCCGCCTCGATGTCGCCCGCACCCTGAGCAACACCATCCGCCGTGGGACGGCTGGTCGGTACACCTCGGAGGGCCTTGGAGGGCGGGCGGGTGGGCGGCCCGGAGAGGGGTCCCGACCAGCCCTGCCCCGGACGCGCCTCAGACTGGATCCATCCGACTTCGAGCTGGCCGAGGCCGAGCGGCGGGTGCGGGCGGCGACCGTGTTGCTGCTGGACATGAGCTTTTCGATGCCGCTGCGGGGCAACTGGGTGCCGGCCAAGCGCATGGCGCTGGCACTGCACTCCCTGATTGACGGCAGCTTCCCCGAAGATCGGTTCGACGTGGTCGGGTTCAGCGACTACGCGCGGCAGCTGCAGGCTCGTGACCTGTTCGCCACCGGCTGGGAGCGGGTCTTTGGCACCAACATGCAGCACGCGTTCATGATCGCCCGCCGGTTGCTGGGCGCGCATCCCGACGCCGAGCAGCAGGTGATCATGGTGACCGACGGGGAGCCAACCGCCCATCTGGAGGGCGACACGCCGCTGTTCCACTGGCCGCCGCACCCGCGCACGTTGGAGCTGACGATGATGGAGGCCAAGCGGCTGACCCGCAGCGGGGCCACGCTGAACGTGTTCCTGCTCGACCACGATCCGGGAGCTGCGGCCTTCATCGAGCACATGGTGCGGGCCGTAGGGGGCCGCATCTTCTATCCCGACCTCGACGATCTGGGATCCGTGGTCGTGCACGACTTTCTGCACCGTCGCGGCTGACGGGCGGAGCCGTCCCGCCCGGTGGCGGACGTCGGTGTCCGAACGCGCACCCGCCCAAGGGCGCGCGGCAGGAAAGGCGAGATCACGTCAGCGCCAGTTCCGCCAACAGGGCGGCGACCACCAGGCCGACGCGTTCCAGGCCGACACGGAAGCGCTGCGAAGCCGACCAGCGTGCCCAACCCGTAGCCCGTCACCGGAACCAGCGCTGCCAGCCCGACGGCGGCACCGCCGACCACCACCAGCAGGGCCAGACTGCCGAGCACGTGGCGGATTCGGACACGCCGCCACACCGCGGTGGCCACGCCACGGTTGGACCATGCCAGCCGAGCGGAGCGGCTCAACAGCGCCATAATCACCACGGCGACAGCGAGGCGAAGGGCGGCGGTCACGGCGTCCAGTGTCGCCTGTGCTTCCTGTTTCCGCGCCCAGGGTCGGGGTAGGTCCCCCACCAAGCGCGAGCGTCCCCCCAAGCGCCGCACACAGGAAGGCTGACCATCATGGGACGGAAGTCCTCGACCACGACCGTGCAAGACAAGGCCGCCGAGCTGGCGGCTCAGGTGAAAGAAGCCAAGCTCGACCAGCGCGCCGCCGAGTTGGCTGAGCGTGTCCGCGACTCGGAGGCGTTCCAGGCCGCGCAGGCCAGGGGCTCAGAGCTCGCCGCCGTGACCCGCGAGAAGGTGCGCGAGGCTCACCTCGAAGAGCGGGCTGCTGAACTCGCCAAGGGCGTCCGCGACAGCGCGACGGTGCAGGCTGCCGCCGAGAACGCGCGAGAGGTCAGCGACCGAGCTCTGCTGCGGCTCGGCGGTTGGTTGTCGGAGGGCAAGACCGCCGAGCGGCTGCACCTGCAGCCCGCCAAGCGCCGCTTTCCCGGCTGGCTCGCCATGATCCTTGGCCTCGGCGCCGGTTACCTGATCGGCATGCTGACGTCGGGCAAGCGCGACGATCTGTCCAGCGAGTTCGGCTCGGCCGATGCCTGGACGCCACCGCCGCCGTCACCCACCCCGGCGACCGACCTGTCGTCGTCGTCGACCGGTGCCGCAGCCACGGGCGGCCTGGAGGGCGGGACCGGTGGCATCGAGCCGGCCGCGCCGCCGCAGTCGGTGGCGCAAAAACCCCTGGAGGATCGGGTTCGCACGGCGCTGGGACAGGATCCCCGCACGGCTGACCTGCCTCGGCTCAACGTCAACGTCGTTGAAGGCACAGTCTTCGTGCGCGGGAGCGCACCCGCCGGCTTCGACGAGGCCGCCCTGCGCGCCGTCGTCGCGGACGTCGAAGGCGTCACCGACGTGGACCTGCAGGTCAGCGCCGACGCCTAGCCCGCCCGTCCAGGTAGTTCCGCAGCACCACTCCACAGGGTCGGCCGCCAGCGCCGGCCCCGCTGGTGTCCGGGCTGGCACACTGCTGGTGTGCCCTCCACTGCCCGGCTGTGAATCATGGCCACCGAGGAGCTGACAGGCGAGGTCGCCAGCGTGGTCTTCGTCAACGCCGCGACCGGCTTCGGCGTCGTCGAGCTGGCCGCCAGCAGTGACGACGGCCCTCGCGCCAGCGGTCCGCTGGCGGGACTGGTGCCCGGCCAGGCGGTCCGGCTGCTCGGTCGCTGGACCGAGCACACCCGCTACGGACCGACGTTCGAGGCCGTGGCCTACGAGCATGCCCGACCGCGCAGCGCCGATGGGCTGGTGGCCTTCCTGTCGTCCGAGCGCTTCCTCGGGGTCGGGGAGACGCTCGCCGCCCGGATCGTGACCAGGTTCGGGTTGGACGTCGGTGCGGTAATCGAGGCCGAGCCGGGCCGCCTGGCTGAGGTCAAGGGCGTGTCGACTGCGCTGGCCGCAGCCATCGGGGATGCCTGGCGTGAGGCCGGCGCGCTGGCGGCTCTGCTGGCCGAGCTGACGGCCGCGGGCCTGTCGGCGGCGGCAGCGCAGGCTGTGCACCGTCACTTCGGGGACGAGTCGAGGGCGGTCATCGACGCCAACCCGTACGCGGTGCTCGCGGTCCGGGGGGTGCGATGGGCAGCCGCTGAGTCGCTGGCTCGCGCCGTTGGTGTGGACCACCTCGACCAGCGGCGAATGGTGGCGGGTGCCGTGACCGCCCAGCAGCAGGCGCGCCAGCGTGGTGGCCACATGGCGACCGCCACCGCGGAGCTGGTCACCGAGGCTCGCCGCCTGCTGTCGGTCGACGCGGCGGATGCTCGTCGTTCGCTGGATCTGGCTGAGGAGGCCGGCGAACTCGCCTTCGACGACGCACTGTGGTGGCTACGCGCCGACCTGCTGGCCGAGCGAGGGGTGGCCGAGGAGATCGCCCGCCTGCTGGCTGCCCGATCCCGTCTTCCCCGTGTCGTCCGCGACCACCAACCCGCCGAGGAGCTGACCGCCGAGCAGCGGGCTGCCGTGTCGGCGGCCCTCCACCGTCCTGTTTCGGTGCTGACCGGCGGTCCTGGCACGGGCAAGACCCGCACCGTCACCGCGATCGTCGCCGCCTGCGAGGCACACGAGTTGCCAGTGGCCCTGTGCGCACCGACGGGGCGGGCAGCCAAGCGCATGGAGGAGCTGACGGGCCATCCCGCCACGACGGTGCACCGTTTGCTGGAGGCCAGGGGTCGTCCGGGCGCCGGGTTCAGCTTCGGCTATGGCGCCCTGCGCCGCCTTCCCCACGACGTGGTGGTGGCCGACGAGTGGTCGATGGCCGACACCCGGCTGGCGTGGGCCTTGCTGCAGGCTGTCGCCGACGGGTCCCACGTGCTGCTGGTGGGCGACGCCGACCAGCTGCCCTCGGTCGGCGCGGGTGCGGTGCTGCGCGACCTGCTGGCGGTCGACGCCCTGGCGGCCACCCGTCTGACGCACGTGCACCGCCAGGCCGCGGCCAGTCGCATCGTCACCCTGGCCCACCAGATCAACGCGGGAGCCGTCCCGCCGCTGTCCGGCCGCGACAACGACGTCTTCGTGGTTGCCGAGCAGCCCTTGCGCATCGCCCAACGGGTGGCCGAGATCGTCGCCGTCCGCGCGCCCGACTTTTACGGCTGCGCGCCCACCGACGTGCAGGTGCTGGCGCCGATGTACCGCGGCCCCGCCGGCGTGGATGCGGTCAATCAAGCGCTCAAGCAGCGGCTGAACCCAACGGCCGGCCGGCGCGGCGTCGGCGGCTTCCACGAGGGCGACCGCGTGGTCCAGACCCGCAACGACGCCGAGCTGGACGTTGCCAACGGGGACGTCGGCGAGGTCGTGGTGACCAATGCCGTGGCGCGCACGCTGGAGGTCGCCTTTCCGCACGGCAACGTCGCGTACCCCGCCGACCGCACGGCCGACCTCGCCCTCGGCTGGTGCCTGACCGTGCACAAGGCACAGGGCGCAGAGTGGCCGGTTGTGGTGCTGATCTGTGACCCCGCGCACCGCACGATGCTCAACCGTGACCTTGTCTACACGGCAGTGACCCGGGCTCGCCTCGGTCTGCTGCTGGTTGGCGACGCCAGGCTGGTCGTCGCGGCCGCGGGCAGGGCGGGGTCAGGCGCCCGGCTGCGTCGCACGCGCCTGGCGCAGCGGCTGGCGGCGGCGGTCAAGCCCGTCGAGGCGGTGGTCGAGATACCGTAAAGGAGTTCGAGGGGAGGGGGCAGCGGATGGGCACCGTGGCATTCGAGTCCCGCCGTCTGCCGCCCATCACCGCGACGGCACTGCGCGCCGGCCTGGTGCGGGCGCACGAACGGCAGCCGTTCAGCCCCCTGGAGCCGCGCGAGACGGTCCGTCGGGTCGCCGAGATCGCCGCTGGCCTTGGACTGTGCCCCACGGTGTACCGAGGTGGCCTGGACCTTCGAGGCAGTGAGATCGACCACCTGTGGCTCGACGTGGACGGTCGCGTCGTCGATGTGGCCTTCCCGTTGTTCGCCCGCGGTTTCGTGACCGTGCTGCGTGCCTACGTGGCGGGCGACGTCGAGGCCGAGGACGTGGCCGCCGCGGCCGAGGCCGCCAGCGTGGACCAGCGCGTCGTCGGCCTGTTTCCCGCGCCGCTGCGCTACTGCGGTCAGCCGGTGTGGTCCGCCCGCCACTGAGCATGACCCGAGCGCTGCGGGCCGGTGCGCCGCCACCGACGGCCGCTCGAGCGCTACGGTGAGCGCCGCCGGACGACACGAGGTGAGCGGATGGGCTGGCTATCGGAGTACAAGGCGTTCCTATTCCGCGGCAACCTGCTGGACCTGGCGGTTGCCTTCATCCTGGGCGCCGCCTTCAACGCCGTCGTCCAGTCGCTGGCCAACGACGTGATCATGGCTGGGGTGGCCGGACTCATCGGGCTGGACGACGTCAGCCAGCTCGCGGCCGGACCGCTGCTCTACGGGCGCTTCCTCGCGGCGCTGCTGTCGTTCGTGATCATCGCCTCCGTGCTGTTCGTCCTGATCAAGGCCGCTGCGCGCCTCGACAAGCCGCCCGTGGCCGAAGCGCCGGTCCCGGACTCCGACGAGGTCGTGTTGCTGCGCGAGATCCGAGACCTGCTGACTGCGCGGGCCAGCGGGTCGCCCGGCGAAAGCGGCTTGCACTGAGGCGGCGGACGGCCGTTCGCGCAGGCTGCTAGCCCGGCTGCGATCCCGATGCCGCCGCCGCGCGACGGAGGCGGTCCATCACCGCTCGCCCGATGCCGACCTCCTCGACGCCCTCGACGATCAACAGGTCGGCGCCGGCGGCCTCGGCCTCCCGCATGGCGCCGTACAGGCGCAGGGCCAGGTCGGTCGCGTCGGAGACCACGGCGACGGTGATCACCGGCGCCGCAGCGGCGACCCGTGCCACCAAGGCGACCGTCGTCCCCTGGACGGCAGCGGCCGTGGCGCGACGAGGGCCGTCTCCGGCTGCCGCCACCTCCACCCGGCAGCTCGGCGCGTAGTGGCGGTAGCGCGTGCCCGGAGCGGCGCCGGCGTCCCCCTCCGGGTCGGACTCGCCGATCTCCAGCTGCTCACGGCTGATGGCGCCCTCTCGCAGGATCACCGGGGTGTCACCCCGCGCGTCGACGACGGTGGACTCGACGCCGATCGTGCACGCACCGCCGTCCAGCACGAGGTCGATCAGCCCGCCGAGGTCGGCCAGGACATGGTCAGCGGTGGTGGGGCTCGGTCGTCCTGACCGGTTGGCGCTCGGCGCGGCGACCGGGATGCCCGCGTGTCGCAGGAGGGTGAGGCCGACAGGGTGGCTGGGCACCCGCACGCCGACGGTCGGCCGCCCGCCGGTGGTGACCGCCGGCAACCGAGGGTCGGCGTCGAGCACAAGGGTCAGCGGGCCGGGCCACCACCGCTCCGCCAGCAACCGTGCCAACGGGGTCCAGCGCCGGGTGACCGAGGCGGCGGCCTCGGCGTCGGCCACGTGCACGATGAGCGGGTTGTCGGCGGGTCGGCCCTTGCAGGCGAAGATCCGCGAGACCGCCGCGGCGCAGCCGGCGTTGGCGCCCAGCCCGTACACCGTCTCGGTGGGAAAAGCCACTAGCCGCCCGTCCCGCAGGGCGGCGGCGGCCGTCGCGTAGGCCTCGGCGCCGGGCCGCAGCAGCGTGGCTGGCACGGCGGGAGTCTAGGCAGTCGGATGAGCCGCAGCGGAATTGGCGCCGGGCATTCCCGTGGCATCAGTCGCGCGTTCACCGGCCGTTCTTAGACAACTCTTAGGTTCCCGGCGTCCGTTTCCCTTCGCGAAGGATGTCTTGATGAGCCAGCTGCGTTACGCCAACCTGCCGATGGTCGGTCCGACCGGCACCGGTAGCCACAGCAAGTGCCAGTGGGCCTGCGGCGACGACTGTTTCAAGGAGGTCCCCAACCACAGTGCCAACGAGACGTTCGCCGACGTGGTCGCCCGTACCGTGTCGCGGCGGTCGCTGCTCAAGGGCGGGTTGGGCGCGGCGATCGTCGTCTCCGGTGTGCTGTCGTCCACCGAGCGAGTGCTGGCGGCACCGGGCACCAACGCTGCAGATGGGCGAAACGGGAGCGAAACCCTTGGCTTCACACCGATCGCGCCGTCGACCGCTGACGATGTCGAGGTGCCCGAGGGCTACGACTGGGACATCATCGCCAGCTGGGGAGATCCGATCATCGCGGGTGCACCGGCCTTCGACTTCCACAGCCAGACCGCTTCCAAGCAGGCGCTGCAGTTCGGCTACAACTGCGACTGGACAGCACTGTTCCCCCCGCGTCGCAACGGGCCGCGCACCGAGGTAGGGCTGCTATGGGTCAATCACGAGTACACCGACCCTGGGCTGATGTTCCCGGACTACGTGGAGGGGGCGCCGACCAAGGAGCAGGTCGACATCGAGCTCGCCGCCCATGGCGGCAGCGTGCTGAAGGTGAACCGGGAACGGGGCCAGAGCAGCGCGTTGCTTCCCCGACCGCAGGCTCGCCTCAACCGCCGCATCACGGCCACCACCCCGATGGCATTGACAGGGCCGGCGGCAGGCTCGTCCCTGCTGCGGACCGGCGAGGATGCCACCGGCAGGAAGGTGCTGGGCACGCTGAACAACTGCGGTGGTGGGGCGACCCCCTGGGGCACCGTGCTGACCGCCGAGGAGAACTTCAACCAGTACTTCGCGAACGCCCCGGCCACACCCGAGTACGAGCGCTACGGCCTGGTGGCCGGCCCGTCGGTGCGGCGCTGGGAGAACTACTACGACCGCTTCGACCTGGCCAAGGAGCCCAACGAGGCGCATCGCTTCGGCTGGATCGTCGAGGTCGACCCGTACGACCCTGACTCCAAGCCGCGCAAGCGCACGGCCCTGGGGCGCATGAAGCACGAAGGGGCCGAGACCAGCCTCACCCCCGATGGCCGCGTCGTGATCTACATGGGCGACGACGAGCGCTTCGACTACCTGTACAAGTTCGTCAGCGACCGCCGCTTCCGCAAGGGCGACAATGCGCACAACCGGACGTTGCTGGACTCGGGGACCCTGTCCGTGGCCCGTTTCGACGACGCGCCTGGCGAACCGATGGACTCGGTGGGTGACACCTTCGCCGGCGAGTGGATCCCGCTGGTGTCGGGCACCACCAGCCATGTGCCCGGCATGAGCACCGACGAGGTGCTGGTGTTCACGCGGCTGGCTGCCGACCAGGTCGGCGCCACCAAGATGGACCGGCCCGAGGACGTGCAGCGCAATCCCCGCAACGGCTCGTGGTACCTGATGCTGACCAACAACACCCTGCGTACCGAGTCACAGGAGGACGCGTCCAACCCTCGTGGACCGAACACCTTCGGCCACGTCATCGAGATGCGCGACCGGGGTAACGACGGAGCGGCCACGCGATTCTTCTGGCGGATCTTCCTGCTGTGCGGTCACCCGGAGGACCCGGAGACCTACTTCGCCGGCTACGACAAGAGCCAGGTCAGCCCCATCGGCGCGCCGGACAACGTCGTGTTCGACCGGCTCGGCAACATGTGGATCGCTACTGACGGGCAGCCCAGCACCATCTTCAAGAACGATGCCCTGCACGCCGTCCCCGTTGCGGGACCACAGCGAGGCCGGGTGCAGCAGTTCCTGTCCGTGCCGCGGGGTGCCGAGTGCACCGGGCCCTACTTCTCCGAGGACAACAGCACGCTGGTCGTCTCCGTGCAGCACCCAGGGGAGGGTGGGTCGCTGGAGGTTCCGCTGAGCACCTGGCCCGACCGGGACGACAACCCGGCGCGACCGTCGGTCATCTCGGTGTGGCGGGCCGCGCGTGGTGAGCGGCGCGTGGGGGCCTAAGGGCGAGGGCCGCACGGGCCTGCTGCTAGAACGCCGCGTCGTCCAGGGCCATCGCCGTCAGGTCGGTGGCCACCAGGACGGCACGGCGAGCGGCCAGGTGGGGGAGGACTGTGGCGGCGAACCAGCGCGCCGCGGCCACCTTGCCCTCGTAGAAGCCGCGGTCGGCGTCGCGCAGTGCGGCCGCATCGGCGGGGTCCTGTGCGCGCTCAAGCGCACGCAAGGCTACCTCGGCTGAGCGCAGCAACAACCAGCCGACGACCAGCTCGGACAAGCTCATCAAAAACGGCGTGGTGTTCAAGCCGACCCGGTACAGCCCGCCTTCCTCGGACAGGTTGCTCACCATCGAGGCCAGCATCTGCTGCACCTCATCGAGGGCGTCGGTCAGCAGCGCTCGTTCCCGCGCCAGCTCGCCGTTGCCGGCGTCGCCCTTGGCCAGGTCCTGGATCTGCGCCAGCAGCCCCGCCAGCGCCGCACCCTGGTCGCGACCGATCTTGCGGAAGAACAGGTCCAGGCCCTGGATGCCGGTGGTGCCCTCGTACAAGGTGTCGATCTTGGCGTCGCGCAAGTACTGCTCGACGGGGTAGTCGCGGCAGTAGCCGGACCCGCCGAACACCTGCAGCGACTGAGCCAGCAGCTCGTAGGACTTCTCCGAGGCGTAGCCCTTTACCAGGGGTAGCAGTAGGTCGTTGAGCTTGGCCAGCTCGTGCAGGCCGGCGTCGTCGTCGCCGGCGGCTTCGGCCAGTCGAATGCGGTCCTGGATCGACGCGGTGAAGAAGATCAGCGCCCGTAGCCCCTCGGCGTGGGCTTTTTGGTCCAGCAGCATCCGGCGCACGTCGGGATGGTCGATGATCGCCACCCGCGGTGCCGTCTTGTCGGCCGCGGAGGCCAGATCGGGCCCCTGCACCCGCTGCCGGGCGTAGTCAAGGGCGTTGAGGTAGCCGGTGGACAGGGTTTCCATTGCCTTGGTGCCGACCAGCATTCGCGCGTACTCGATCACACGGAACATCTGGCGAATGCCGTCATGGACATCGCCGACCAGGACGCCGCGCGCGGGGCGGTGCTCGCCGAGCGTCAGCTCACAGGTGGAAGAGGCCTTCAGCCCCATCTTGTCCTCGACCTTGGTGACCACCGCGCCGTTGCGTTCCTGCAGGCTGCCGTCGGCGTCCACCCAGTACTTGGGGACGATGTACAGCGACAGGCCCTTGGTGCCGGGACCGTGCAGGGCCACCCCGTCGGCCCCCACGGGACGGGCAAGGACCAGGTGGATGATGTTCTCCGGCCAGTCGAAGTCACCGTTGGTGATGAAGCGCTTGACGCCGGTCAGATGCCAGGTTCCGTCGCCGGCATCGGTCGCCGTGGTCCGCCCGGCGCCGACGTCGGAGCCCGCGTCCGGCTCGGTCAGGACCATCGTGCCGCCCCACTGCCGCTCCACCATCGGCACCACCCAGCGCTGCCGCTGCTCGTCGGTCACCAGCCGGTCGGCGATCGTGGCGAAGAACGGGCCGGCCGTGTACATCAGCGCCGCCGCGTTGGCCCCAGCCAGCATGGCCGAGCACGCCCAGCTCAGGCTCGGCGGAGCGCCGTAGCCGCCGAGGTGGTCGGGCAGCTGCAAGCGCTGCCATTCGCCGCCGAAGTAAGCGTCAAGCGCCCGGTTGATCCCCGCCGGAACACCGACCTCGCCGTCAGCCAGGGTCAGCGGCACCCGGTCGCCCTCGACGAACGCGTCGGCGAACTCGCCGGACGCCAGGCGCTCGACTTCCCGCAGCACCTGCCGCGCGGTACCCAGGTCCATCGGCGCGAACGGCCCTCGGCCGTAGTGGTCCTGAGTCG
>Ga0136627_1000946_pt1 | contig 11398 bp, 9 predicted proteins | sample AntDrymUQ4892206_2_FD_104652 | JGI IMG/M metagenome (GOLD analysis project Ga0136627, IMG submission 104652) | Polar desert sand microbial communities from Dry Valleys, Antarctica - metaG UQ489 (22.06) | ecosystem: Environmental > Terrestrial > Soil > Desert | place: Antarctica: Dry Valley... | reverse complement strand
GTGAGATCCGGATGCCGCTGTTCTTACCGACCATGCCGACCCGGTACTCGCCCTTCTTCGGACCCTCCGTCAACCTGGGCCCGCGCACGATCACCCACTCCAGCCCGCTCGCTTTTATGACCTCCGCGTGGCGCACGCCGTCCTCTAGAACGTCGGGCTGCAGCCTCCTGAGCAGGAAGGTGATGGCCCTGTCCACGAGCTTTGGCTCGTCCCGCGGGTCTCTTACCCCCGCCCCCGTGAGGCTGACAAGCCGCCGAACGCCGTGCCTCTTCATCGCGGCGACTATGTTCTCCATGCCCCTCGTCTGCACGTCCTTGGGGGACCCTTTTGTCTGCCCCAGCGCGCTCAGGACCGCGTCCGTCCCGGCGATTGTCTCCTCGACCTTCGCCGCGTCCAGCACGTTGCCCCGGACCACGGCGAGCCGCCCGTGACTTATTGGGAGCTTCGAAGGGTCCCGAACCAGGGCCCTGACCTCGTGCCCCGCCGCGAGCGCCTGCTCCACAAGCGGACGTCCCGTCCTGCCCGACGCCCCGAAGATCACAACCCTCACACCGCACCGCCCTTCTTACCGGCCCGCGACCCGAGAACGCCCGCCCCGACACCCAAGCTCTGCTAGAATCAAACGGATGAATGTCCGTATATGGATAGTATCGGACGATTATCCATATAACAAGGAGGAGCGGCGCGATGGCGGAGGGCGCATCGGGAACGGAGGCAAGAAGGACCCGGAGTGATGCTGTGGAGAACCGGCGGCGTATCCTGGAGGCCGCACGGGAGGCGTTTGCCGAGGGGGGTGTTGACGGGGCGAGCATGCACCGGATCGGGCGCGCCGCCGGCGTGGGGCAGGGGACGCTGTACCGGCACTTCGAGCACAAGGGGGCGTTGTGTTCGGCGTTGCTGTCCGAGGAGATCGAGGGCTTCGTCGGCGAGATGCGACGGCGGATCGAGGGACGTGGGCCGGCCCTCGGGCGGCTGAAGTGGTTTCTGGGGTGGGTGGCCCGGTTCAATGAGGAGAACGGGTCGTTGCTCGGGGCGATCCGGGACGCCTCCGCCGGCGGTCGCCGCGTCGAGCTCTATGGCAACCCGTTCTACGAGAGGTTGAAGAACACCGTGGTCGGGCTCCTGGACGAGGCGGTCGGGGGAGGGGAGGTCTCCCCGGATCTGGACACCGAGTGCCTCGCCGACACGTTGCTCGCCGCGCTCAACATCGACCTGTACCTCTACCAGCGCCAGCAGCTCGGCATGGAACGCGAGCGGATCGTGGGCGGGCTGCGTTCGTTGCTGGATGGCCTGCGGGTTCGCGCGTAGGCGGATCCCGTGTGAAAGCGGGGGCCATGCGGTGCGCGGGCGGACCATATAATCCGGGCGTGAGCGAGAAGGAGGTCCGGCGATGGGTCGTCAGCGCGTAGAACCGGGTCCGGGGCAGGAGTCCGTCTGGGACTACCCGCGTCCGCCGCGGATGGAGGACGTCGAGGGGAAGGTAAAGGTCGTCTTTGGCGGCGTGACGCTCGCGTACACAACGCGGGCGAAGCGCGTGCTCGAGACGAGCCACCCGCCCGTCTACTACGTCTCCCCCGAGGACATCAGGATGGAGCATCTGAAGTCTTCGGCGGCCACCTCTTACTGCGAGTGGAAGGGGGGCGCGGGATACTACGACGTGGTGATGGAGGGCCGCACGGAGGAGCGGGTCGCCTGGTCCTACCCTTCGCCCACGCCTTCTTTCCGGGACCTCAAAGACTACGTGGCCTTCTACCCTTCCAGGATGGACGCCTGCTGGGTTGGCGGGGAGAAGGTCGAAGCGCAGGAGGGGGACTTTTACGGCGATTGGATCACCTCCAACATCGTCGGTCCGTTCAAGGGCTCCCCCGGCACCTGGGGCTGGTAGCGGACCTTGCCCCGCAACGTCGCCGACCTCCGCAAGGAGTACACCCGCGCCGGACTGACGGAGTCGGATGTCGCTTCCGACCCCGTGGAACAGTTCCGGCGCTGGTTCGACGAGGCGCTCGAAGCCGATCTCCACGAGCCGAACGCCTTTGTCCTCGCCACCGCCACGCGTGACGGGCTTCCTTCCGCCCGCGTGGTCCTCCTGAAAGGCCTCGACGAGCGGGGCTTCGTCTTCTACACCAACTATGAGGGCCGCAAGGGACGCGAGCTCGAAGAGAACCCTCGCGCCGCCCTGCTCTTCTACTGGGGCGAGCTCGAGCGGCAGGTGCGAGTAGAGGGAACCGTCTCCCGAACCTCCGAAGAGGAGTCCGACGCCTACTACGCCAGCCGTCCGCGCGGCAGCCGCCTCGGCGCGTGGGCCTCAGAGCAGAGCCGGGTGGTAGAGGGCCGAGAGTTTCTGGAGGACCGTATCGGAGACCTGGAGGCCGAGTACGAGGGGCGAGAGGTGCCGCGTCCGGCGTTCTGGGGCGGTTACCGGGTAGAGCCCGAGGCCGTCGAGTTCTGGCAGGGACGGGAGAACCGTCTGCACGACCGGATCGTCTACCGCCGGGAAGACGGCGGCTGGAAGACCGAACGCCTCCAGCCGTAGTCTGCCGCAGCGGGCCGCTGCGCCTTGCTGCTAAGATTCGTCTCGCTGAACCTTGTATCCGCGGGAGAGGAGTGCCTTTGAAGCTCGTAACGTACTCGGTGGGGACCGGGATGCCGAAGGTCGGGATCGTGGAGGGCGACGAGATACGTCCCCTCGGCCACGAGACCATGATCGACTTTATCGGCCACGGCGGGAGCCCCGAGCCCGGCGAGGACGTCGTCAGGCTCGAAGACGCGCGGCTCCACGCGCCGGTCCCCGGGCCGCAGAAGGTCATCTGCATCGGGCTCAACTACGAGGACCACGCGGAGGAGACCGGCGCCCCGATACCGGAGAAGCCCATCGTTTTCGCCAAGTACCCGAACAGCATCATCGGGCACGGGGAGCCCATCGTGATACCCCCGATCACGAGCCAGGTCGATTACGAGGCCGAGCTCGCCGTCGTCATAGGCAAGGCCGCGCGCAACGTCCCCGAATCCGAGGCGATGGACCACGTCTACGGCTACACGAACGCCAACGACGTCTCCGCGCGCGACATCCAGCTCGGCGAGGGCGGGCAGTGGACGCGCGGCAAGGCCATAGACACGTTTTGCCCGCTCGGGCCTTACCTGGTTACTCGCGACGAGGTCCCCGATCCCCAGAACCTCTCGATCCGTTGCACCCTCAACGGCGAGGTCGTCCAGGACGGGACGACGGACAAGATGATCTTCTCCGTCGCCGAGCTCGTGGCCTTCCTCTCGACCGGCATGACGCTCGTCCCCGGCGACGTCATCATCACCGGCACGCCCCCGGGCGTCGGCATGGCCCGCGACCCGCAGCTTTGGATGAAGCAGGGGGACGAGGTAACTATCGAGGTCGAAGGCCTGGGCGCCCTCACCAACCCCGTCCAGGCGGAGTAGGGGGCCGGCAGCGTGGACCTGCTCTCCGCCCTTGCGGGCGTTCTCCCGGAGGACCGGATCGTCTCCGATACCGACGAGCTGGAGCGCCACGGAGGGGGCATCTTCACCTACCACGCCCCGCGTCCGCCGGACGCCGTGGTCCTCCCAGAGAGTCGCGAAGAGGTCGTCGATGTGCTGCGCTTCGCTAACGAGCGCGGGATCCCCGTCGTGCCGTTCGGGGAGGGGAGCAGCCTGGAGGCGCACACCATCCCCGCCCGTGGCGGCATCAGCCTGGACCTGGGCCGGATGGACGCCGTCGTGGAGGTCCGGCCCGACGACTTTGTCGCGCGGGTGCAGCCGGGCGTCACGCACGAACGCCTGAACGCGGAATTGAAGGAACACGGGCTCTTCTTTCCGGTGGACCCCGGGTGGGACGCCTCCCTCGGCGGAATGGCCGGGACGAACGCCAGCGGGACCAACGCGGTGCGCTACGGGGTGATGCGGGACCAGGTCCTGGACCTGGAGGTCGTGTTGGCGGATGGGACGATCATGCGCACGGGCGGGCTGGCGATGAAGTCCTCCGCCGGCTACCACCTGACCGGCCTCTTCGTCGGTTCGGAGGGCACCCTTGGCGTCTTCACGGAGCTGGCGCTCCGACTCTACCCGGTGCCGGAGAAGGTCATCGCGGCGCGGGCGGTCTTCCCCGGGATAGAAGAGGCGGGGCGGGCGGCGGTCGCCATGATCCGGTCGGGAATGCAGATAGGCCGCGTCGAGCTCGTGGACGCCCGCACCATAGAGGCCGTGAACGCCTACAAGGGCACGGACTACGCTATCGCCCCGACCCTCTTCCTGGAGTTCAGCGGCTCCGAAGCCGGCGTCGAGAGCGACGTGGCGACGGCGCGGGCCATCTCTTCGGCCCAAGGCTGCGAGGGCTTCGAGTTCGAGGCCGACGAGGCGGCGCGCGAGAGGCTGTGGGAGGCCAGGCACGAGGCCGGGCTCGCCATAACCCGGCTCAACCCGGACAAGAAGCCCATGACCACCGACGTGTGCGTCCCAATCTCGGACCTCCCCGACGCTTTAGGCCACGCCCGCGAGACCGTCGCGGAGCACGGGTTCGACGGGGCGATCCTGGGCCACGTCGGCGACGGCAACTACCACGCCGTCTTCCCGGTGGACGTCGAAGACGAAGGCGAGATGCGGAGGGCGGAGGAGGTCAGCGGGCGGATCGTGCGGTACGCGCTCCAGCGCGGCGGGACCTGCACCGGGGAGCACGGCATCGGCTCGGGCAAGACGGGGTACCTGCGGGAGGAGCACGGCGACTCGCTGCCGTTCATGCGCGGCATCAAACGCCAGGCCGACCCGAACGGAATCATGAACCCAGGCAAGATCTTCGCGGAGGAAGAGTGGCCGGCGTCCGGTTAGCCGGGCGGGAACAGGGGCGCCCGGAGCCGGGCTCGGCGTCCCGCAGGCCCGTGTGGGCTATCGGGCTCCTGCTGATGCTGGAGGCCGCCGGCATCGTGGCCTTCGGCGCTTACGAGCTCTTCCGGGTGGACTGGCGGCGGGTGGTCTCCGCCGGGATTTCGCCATCCCGGGAGGTGGTCGAGGCGCTGGCGCTGGTCCTGTTCGGCCCGGCGGTCGTTCTGACGCTGCTTGCGGCTTTAGGCTTCCTGTTATTGCGGCGGCGGGGGTGGCTTCTGGCGGCGATCTCGCAGGGGACGGCCGTGGCGACCGGCCTCTGGCTCTACGCCGCGTACGAGCCGGTTTACGTGTACCCGATCATGGCCTACGCGGTCCTGATGATCCTGTACCTCAACGTCCACGACGTGCGCGCGGTCTTCTACCCGGGGGACCGAGAGCGGGACCCGAGTGGTCCACGGAGGATGTCTTGAACGCGCCGCATCCGGAGGAGGCCCTGCTCCGGCGTTTCGAGCCCGTGCTGCGCTGTACGAAGGGGGACAGGTTCTTCCCGACGGACGTCGAGCCTTACGTCCGGGCCTGCAGCCTGTGGGTCCAGCGGCCCGGCGAGGAGCCTGTCCGGGTGGTCCCCGGTGGAAAACTGACCCTGGAGGCGTTGCCGCAGCAGCCGCTGGATGGGGCCGGGGTGGTCCATTTCCTGAAGTTCACAGACCCGCAGAACCTGCCCGAGGGGGAATCGCGGGGCGTGGGCGCGTTGCGGGAGCGGGCGGTTCGGGGGCTCCGGGAGACCAGGGAGGCTTTTCGGGCGGGCCGGGGGCGGCTGGCGCGGGTGGGTTACGTCTCGCGGTTCGTGGACGCGCTGTACTCGATCACGCTCCTGGCGAGGGGCCGGGTGCCGGGCGAGGCGGCGGGGATGGCGGCCGTCGCCTACCGGCGGGCGATGGACAGACGCGAGGGCTACGCCTACCACGGGCGCGTAACCCGGCAGGAGGGATGGACCGTCCTGCAGTACTGGCTCTTCTACCCGTTCAACGACTGGAGGAGCGGCTTTTTCGGGGCCAACGACCACGAGGCGGACTGGGAGAAGGTCCACGTCTACCTCGCGGCGTCGGAGGATGGGGAGCTGCGCCCCGAGTGGGTCGCCTACGCCTCCCACAACTACGCCGGGGATAACCTCAGGCGCCGGTGGGACGACCTGGAGGTCGAGAAGGTCGGGGAGCACCCGGTCGTCTACGTCGCCGCCGGCTCCCACGCCAGCTACTACGCGCCGGGCGAGTACCTGACGGAGCTCGACCTGCCCCTGCCACGCCCCCTCGCCCGGTTCTTCCGCGGCGCGCGCGGCTTCTGGCGGGAGAGGCTCGGCCAGTACGCTGGCGGCGACGCCGGGGACGCCGCCCCCTTCCACATCCCCTTCGTGGACTACGCCCGCGGCGATGGCCTCACCATCGGCGAGGGCGGGGACCGCGCCTGGGACCCGCCGAGGGTCATCTCGGAGCCCGCCCCGGCGTGGGTCTCGGGCTATCGGGGCCTCTGGGGCCTCTACGCCAGGGACCCGTTCGAGGGCGAGGATGCGCCCGCCGGGCCCATGTACAACCGCGACAAGACCGTGGCCAGGGCCTGGTACGACCCCGTGGGATGGGCCGGCCTGGACAAGGTCCCGACCCCCGCCGAAGCCGCCGCGGCGGCGCTGGAGCGGCGCGGGGACCTGGAGACGCGCCGCGACGAGCTCCGGGCCGAGATCGGGGAGAAGGCCCGCCGGCTCAGGAAGCTCGGGGCCGAGGCCGCCGCGGTGCGCGGCCGGTCGCACCTGGACGCGCGCGGCAGGGATACGAGGAGGCGCATCGCAGAGCTCTCCGGGGAGCTCGATAGGCTCCGGGCGAGGCTCGCGGCCGACGATGCCGTCTCGGGCTCGCTCTCGGAGTACGCCGGGCGGATGGAGGCCGGGGAGTGGGACCCGGCGAGGGCCCACATCTCCCGCGCCCACAGGCCGGCGTCCGAGACCGAGCTGCGGTTTAGCCGGGTAGCCGAGGCGTGGGCCGCCGTAAGCGTGAGCCTCATACTCGTCATCTTCGTTGCCATCGCCATCTTCGAGCAGGAGCACCTGATCTCCATGCTCGTCGTCAGCATCGCGTTCTTCGCCTTCGCCGAGGCCGGTTTCAGGGGACGCCTCGTCAACCTCGTCGGCAGCGTAAACATAGGTCTCGCCGCGGTCGCCTCGCTCGTCCTGCTCTACGAGTTCTTCTGGCAGCTCGTCGTCGCGGCGGTCCTCGTCGTCAGCCTCTACGTCCTCTGGGACAACCTGCGCGAGCTCAAGAGGTAGCGCGGGGGATGGAAGAGTCTAGAATGGAGTCTATGGCGCGCACGATCCGGGTGGTGGTGGCGAAGGTGGGGCTCGACGGTCACGACCGCGGCGCCAAGATCATCGCCCGCGCCCTGCGCGACGCCGGGATGGAGGTCATCTACACCGGCCTCCACCAGACCCCCGAGCAGGTCGTCGAGACCGCCATCCAGGAGGACGCCGACGCCATCGGCGTCTCCATCCTCTCCGGCGCTCACATGACGCTCGTCCCGAGGATAGTGGACCTCCTCAAAGAGAACGAGGCCGAAGACATCCACGTCTTCGTCGGCGGCACCATCCCAAAGGGCGACATCCCGAAGCTAAAAGAACTTGGCGTAGGTGAGATCTTCACCCCCGGAACGCCGACGAAGAGGGCCGTCGAGTACGTCGAACAGGCGGTTGGTTAGGCTTCAGGCCACAGGCATCAGGAAAAACCTGTAACCTTGAACCTGATGCCTTAAAACCTAAAAACGGAGTTTCGACGTGGACTTTGTGCGTGTGGAGCGTGAAGAGGGCGGCGTTGCCGTCCTGACTATTGACCGGCAGGAGAAGTTGAACGCCCTGGATCAGACGGTGGTCGAGGAGATCGGGCAGGCGCTGCTCGAGCTGGAGGCGGAGGGGCCGCGGGCGATTATCGTGACGGGGGCGGGGGACCGGTCGTTTATCGCGGGGGCGGATATCTCGGCGATGAGCACGATGGGGCCGCTGGAGGCGAAGCGGTTCTCGGAGATCGGGCACGCCGCGATGGCCCTGCTGGACCGGAGCCCGGTTCCAACGATAGCGGCGGTGAACGGGTTCGCCCTCGGGGGCGGCTGCGAGGTTGCGCTCGCGTGCGACATCAGGATCGCGTCCCAGAACGCCCTGTTCGGCTTTCCTGAGGTCGGCCTCGGCATCTTGCCCGGCATGGGCGGCACCCAGCGGCTTCCGCGCCTCATAGGACCCGCGCTCGCCAAGGAGCTCATCTTTACCGGCAGGCGCATCGACGCCGAGGAGGCCAAGGGAATGGGCCTGGTGAACCGGGTCGTCGGTCAGGGGGAGGCACTCTCGGCGGCCAGAGAGCTCGCCGCGGAGATCTCGGCCAACGGCCCTCTCGCCGTCCGCCACGCGAAGGCCGCCGCGAACCGGGCCCAGGACGTGGACCTCATAAGCGGCCTGGGATACGAGGCGGACCAGTTCGCCCTTCTCTTCGCCAGCGAGGACGCGAAGGAAGGCATGGGCGCCTTCGTCGATAAGCGCCGGCCCGGCTTCGCGGGCCGGTAGCCCCATAGTCCGCGAGACGGTTCTCCGGGTCCGCTATTCGGAGATAGACGCCCAGGGGCACGTCAACAACGCCAACTACCTCTCCTTTTTCGAGGTCGGCCGCGTCGAGTGGCTGCGCGACGCCGGCCTCTCCTACAAGGATCTGGAAAATCGCGGCTTCGGTTTCGTCGTCGTCGAGGCCCTCGTCCACTACCACAGCGCCGCCTTCTTCGATGACGAGCTGGCGGTCCGCACCGAGCTCGCGGAGGCCGGCAGAGTCTCGCTGCGCTTCGGCTACGAGGTGCTGAGGGGCGAGGAGCGGGTCGCGAGCGGCCACACCCGCCACGCCTGCGTGCGCCTCCCGGGCGGCAGACCGGTCCGGATGCCGGAGGAGGTGCGCGCGCTCGCCGCCGAACCAGCCTGACGGACCCGGGCAATCAAGGCGGGGCTCTCTTTGGGCTCTGCTAGACTCGGGCGCTATGGCGGTCCGGATCGGCGAGCACGCGGAGAGGCTTCTCGCGGCGACCGTGGCCGGGGGCAACACCTCTCACGGCGCGGAGAACAACCTGCGCAAGATCCGGCTCATGGTCGAGGCCGACCCCAACAACACGTACGGGATGGAGGCGCTGCTGCGGGACGTAACCTTCAAGGAAGCCTACGACGCCGTCTCCCACCAGCTCGGCAACCCCCCGGACAGGGAGGAGACGCCGGGACGGGGGCGCATCGACCCGGCCCGCACGGCCGAGGAGCTCCTGAAAGCCGGCGGACGCATCCGCGCCGTCGCCGAAGCCGCGGGCCGCATCGTCTTCGCGACCGGCCACCCCGGCGCCCTGCTGACGTACTACTTCGGAGTCGCGCGCTGGGCTGAAGAGCTGGGCGGACGGGTCCTCACCGCCGAGACACAGGAACGCTACGGCAATCGGGAAGCGTGGCTGGACTGGGTGGGGCCGGTGGGCGTCTTGGGGAACCGGGCGAGCCTCTGGCACACCCACAGCCCCGATCCCATGCGGGACGTTTTACAGAAGCTCGGGGCCGTGGATCTCGTCGTCGCGGACCACGGCTTCGCGGGGGCGGCCGTGGCGGCCGGCGTGCCGACGGTGGCGGTGATGGACACCAACGACCCCGCCTTCGCGGTGGCGGTCCGGCGCGGGGCCGACGTGACGGCCGTGCCCATGGACGACAACCGCCCGCCGAACTCCTACGCCGCCGCCCTGGAGGTGCTCAAGGGCGGGCCTCCGGGCTACGGGGAGGCCGGGCTCCCGTCTTCCTCGTCGAGGGCGTAGGCTACCGCCTCGTCGAAGGCCATCGCGCGCCCCTCGTCCCGTGCCGCGTTCCATGCCTGCTCTCCGAGGCGCTCGCGGGCGGCGTCCGCCACGCGCCGGCTGAGCTCGTGGTCCACCTGGGCGTAGAGGGGGACCCCGGAGCTCTCCAGCAGCGTCTCCGCGGCCCCGATCAGCCGCGCGGCGCCGCGGATCGTCGCGGGCTCCGGCCACCGCCGCGAGCCCCTGCAGGCAGTGGGCGGCGTTCGGCCTGTCCGACGCCTCGAAGGTGAGCCCGAGCGACTCCCCAAAGTACCCGGCCGCCCGTCCGTGATCGCCCGACGCCAGGGCCGCCTGGGCCAGGAGGTGGAGCGCTATGTTGGCGGCCAGGCGGTCCCCCGTCCGGCGCGTGAGATCCAGGGCCTCCTCCGCGTACCGGGCGGCCCGCGGGTAATCTCCTTGCCTGATGGGCACGACCGCCAGGTGGGTCAGGATGTGGGCTGCGCCCCAGTCGTCCCCCTGCTCCCGAAACGCCCGCAGCGCCTCCTCGAGGGCCGTGACCGCCCGGTCGAGGTCGTCCAGCTGCAGCGAGGCGAACCCCGTCATCCCCAGCGCGTACGCTTCCGCGCGCGTGTCCCCGACCTTCCGGGAGAGTTCGACGCCCTCCTCGGAGAGCGCCATCAGCCGCTCGTTGTCCGCGGAGCCGTACACGCAGCTCATCAGGCCCCAGAGGGCCCTGGCGCGTATCCCCGCCGGGAGGCCGTCGCGGGCCAGCGTCTGCTCCATCAGCAGCCGTCCCTCGGTGTGCCGGGCGCGCATCACCCAGTACATGCCGAGCGCCCAGCCGATGCGGGCGGCGGCGGGCGCGTCGTTCGCCTCCAGCGACCAGCCGATGGCGGCCCTCAGGTTATCGTTTTCGGCCTCCAGACGGTCGAGCCACTCGACCTGATCCCACCCCTTGATTCGCGGCTCCGCGGCTTCGGCGAGCGCCAGGTAGAACGCGGCGTGGCGCCGCCGCGCGTTCTCCGGTTCCCCGGTCTCCCCGAGTTTCTCGAAGGCGTACTGCCTGACGGGTTCGAGCATCCCGTAGCGCACCCCGCCCGGCCCCGGTCTCGCCGTCACCAGTGACTGCTCCACCAGCCGCCCGAGCAGGTCTATGACCTCCTCGCTTTCGAGGGCTTCCGAGGCCCCCACGGCCTCGGCCGCCTCCAGCGTGAAGCCCCCCGCGAAGACCGAGAGACGGCCGAAGAGCTCCCTCTCGGGCTCGGGGAGCAGCTCGTGGCTCCAGTCGAGGGTGGCCCGCATGGTCCTCTGGCGGTCGGGCAGGTCCCTCGCCCAACTCGTCGAGAGCGCCCGGTCGAGGCGGGAGAGGAGTGTGGCGGGGTCGAGGAACCTCACCTTGGCCGCGGCGAGCTCCAATGCCAGGGGCAGCCCGTCCAGACGCCAGCAGATGGAGGCCACTGCCGCGGCGTTCTCGGAGGTGAGGTCGAAGGCTGGGGCCGCCGCGCGGGCCCGCTCGGCGAAGAGACGCCCGGAAGGGGAGCCGGCGACCTCTGCGGCCGAGGGCGAGCGTGTGGAGGCGGGGAGCTTGAGCGGGCCCACGGGGTACTCCTGCTCCCCGCGCACGCGCAGCGGCGCGCGGCTCGTTGCCAGGACCGAGAGCTCCGGGCAGGACTCGATCAGGTCAGCGACTTCGGGCGCGGCCCCGAGCAGATGCTCGAGGTTGTCGAGCACGAGC
>Ga0136627_1000944_pt1 | contig 11401 bp, 11 predicted proteins | sample AntDrymUQ4892206_2_FD_104652 | JGI IMG/M metagenome (GOLD analysis project Ga0136627, IMG submission 104652) | Polar desert sand microbial communities from Dry Valleys, Antarctica - metaG UQ489 (22.06) | ecosystem: Environmental > Terrestrial > Soil > Desert | place: Antarctica: Dry Valley... | reverse complement strand
TCATGTCTCCGCAGTCCTGCGCAAGCTGCAGCTCTCGAGCCGGCACGAGCTAACCCGGTGGGCGACGGACCGGCGCCTGGTGTAACGCCCTCCGACAGAACGCGGCGTTTGGGGCGCAGTCGTTGGGCATCAATGACCGGCTCGGGCCGCGAGCTGCGGTGCAGTCACGCGAAAGCGGGGGGCCCGAAGGTCCCCCGCTTGCGTTGGCTCAGTGCAAGGCTACTTCTCGCACTTCTTCTTAGCGTTCTTGCCGGGGCCGCCCTTGCAGACGTCGGTCCCCCCACCGCCGTTCAGGAAGTCGTTGCCTTCTCCCCCGAGGAGGCGGTCGTTGCCGGACTCGCCCTTCAAGAAGTCGTGGCCGACACCACCTCGAATGACGTCCCTTCCCCCGCCGCCGAGGATGAAGTCGTGACCGGCGCCACCCAGAAGGATGTCGTTGCCGCCTCGTCCGTCGATCTCGTCGGATCCGCCGAATCCACAGATCACATCGTCGCCGGGTGTGCCCTTGAGCACATCGTGGCCCGCGGTGCCGAAGATCGTGCAGCCCCTGGAGTCATCGAACAGCCCGAACTGGGTCTGCGGGTTCATCGCTCCGTCGGGGAAGTCGATGGCCTTGCTCAGCGGACCGTAGTCCACGTCGTAGATCTCGAGGCCTCGGCCGATGTCGTTGGCGAAGAAATGGCCGTTGTACCAGTAGGTCGCCCACACGTTGGCGCGCGGGTCGCCGGCGTCGTAGAAGGCGATCTCCTTGGCGTTGGTTGGGTTCGTGAAGTCCACGACCGAGGTTCCGCCGTCGTACCACGATGATCCGAACAGATACCTGTTGTTGGTCGTCGGGATGACGTTGAGGATGTGAGCGGTGCAGTTGCCCGCTTGCGGACGCGGGATCTTGAAGCTGCCCACAGGCCTCAGGGACTTGAACTCGTGGAACCAGAAGCGCCCCTGCTCGTCGTCGCTCCAGCGACAACGGTTGCCGCCACCGCCACCGGCCTCGTCACCGAAGATGACCATCTTGCCGTCCCACGTGAAGGCGGCCGAATGATAGAGGTCGATGGTGGTCCGGTTGTCGTTGCGCCACCGGTTGGTGAAGGAGGGGTTCATGGGATCGGTGACGTCCCACAACTGGCCCTCTTCGAAGCACGCTCCCGCGGCCCAGTCGCCGCCCTCATTGAAGGCCTTGCCCTGGTTGACGCCCAGCGCGAAGGCGATGTCGTGACAACCGGCAAAGGGGCCGCCGATGTCGGTCGGCTTGGTGAAGGTGTCGAGAGGGCGCTCGACCACCTGGATGTTGGTGTCGCTGGCCGGATCGGTGAGGTCGACCCTCACGATCGAGATCTTCTTGTGAGGCTTGGTGCACTCGGTCCCATAGAAGGTGGGCGTGGTGGTGATGCCACTCGCCGACAACGGGTACGAGGAGATATAGAGGTAGGCGATGTTCTCGTCGTCGCTCTTGAAGTTCTGGTCACCCGGCAGCAGCGAGTGGGTGTGCGATCCGCAGTCCATTGCGACCGAGTTGACGTGCACCGGCGCGGCGGGGTCGGTGATGTCGAAGACGCGGATGCCCTCGAACGCGTTGGGGTTCGTCTGGTAGTTCGTGTTGAGGCTCGTGCAGTCCTCGCTTGTCTGCGGCGTGTCGATGGACTGGAACAGGTACCAGTTACCGTTGTCGCCCTGCGCTACCGAGACGTCGTTTTGCGGCCCGTTGCACTTGAAGCTGACGACGACGACGGGAGCGGCGGGGTTCGTCGTGTCGACGATGCGGAACCCGTCGTACGTCCCGGTGACCGTGTACTCCGTGCCCTCGTCTGTGTAGAAGGCGAGATCGGACTGCGTCGCCGTCGAGTCCGCAGGCGTCCTCGACAACTGCGTGATGTTGTCACTGCTCTCATCCGGCGTCACCTGGCTCGCCGCCGGCAAGCCCTGGATCCCAAGTGCCGCTACACAGGCGGCAACGATCAACCAGCGCGCTCTCTTGCGCATGAACCCCCCTATCGAAAACCATCCTTCCCGACTCCCCCATGACCGGGTGGAGTGGCTTCCGGCGGCCCGGTAGCCCCGTTGCTCACCATCTGCCCAGGGGATTCTTATCCGGCTTTGGGCGACTAGTCCAGCCCTGGGAGCAAATTCCTCTCGTCGAGGCCGGAAATTTCCGCATTGCGGAGTTTCGGCCTGGTTTGGAGTCAGCGCAGCTTCTGCGGTTAACATGAGATAGTCGACCGCGGCTAGGAGTCACCAGTTAGTCGTGGGAGCCGCGGAACCATCTGGTCTCGAGGGGGATTACCGGAAGATGTCGCGTCTTAACAACAGACTGTGCGTCCTGGCGGCGGCCCTAGCCGTGGCGACCGCCCTTCTGGCGCAGGCGCAGGCGCCGGCCCGTGAGCGCTGCTCGGCTCTCATCACGACCGTTCACCTCACCGGCTACCACCCTAAGGGTCCGTTCTTCGTTGCCACCGAGGCGGAGGGGGGCACCTTCAAGGTGGAGCGAGGCGGCGATAACTGCGTCGATGGAGAGTGGACAGACGTCTACTTCTCGCTGCGAGCAGTGACCACGAGCGAAGGCGACCTCTCACCAGAGTCGGGAAGGGTGAGGCTCTATGCACCCACCGACGGGACTGAACCGGGAGGAGACGAGAGGGAGATCGACATCGATGTGGTTGGCGACATCAGGGGCGTGGAAAAGGCCATCGTTCGTCTGGATCGGGACGAGCACAGCGGCCAGGACGATCCCGTGTACTACAACCGCGCGGCCCCCTTCTACGTGGTCGACTCCGAGGCCCCGGCCTCGGTCGTGATGGGCGAGCCCACCATGCACATCAACGAGGGCTTGACGGCCAGGATCCCGGTGTTTCGCACAGGACCGATCTCGGGCGAGCGAACCGTGGGCTTCAGCGTCGTTCCCGGCACGGCTACGCCCGGCGCCGACTACGAGGAGCCTTCGAGCAGCAGCGTGACCTTCAGCGGAGGTTCACGGGTCGAGGTCATCTCCGTTCGGGTGCTCGGCGACGATTTCAAAGAGGGCGACGAGAACTTCACCGTTGTACTTGACGGAGAGGGCGTTGGCGCTCCCGCCGAGACGACCATCACGATCGGGGATCTCACGGCGAACGACCTGAGGCCCACGGGGAAGCTTCACCATCCGCGCCAGAACTACACCTATCCGAGGAACTACCCGTGGCTCAACGAGATCCACATCTTCACGAAATCGGCCAACGAGAACGAGTTTCGAGTTAACAAGGCCCAGCTCGCTCTACGCAAGCGCTGGAAGGGCGGCGACTGCGCGTGGTGGCACGGCGATGGTTTCAAACGAGGCGGATGCAACAAGGTGCGTTGGTTCGGTAAGGGCATCAAGAACCCCAGTCGCAACTACTTCAAATACAACATCAAGCAGAAGCTGCCGCTTAGCGTGAATAAGACGAGAGTCGACGACTACAAGATCTGGAGCCGCTGGTACGACGACGAGGGCCGCAGGTCGATCTTGAAGAAGGGTCGCAACATGAACCGCTTCGAGGTCATGAAGCCGTGCGAGGGCAATCCCTACAACTTCAAGAAGTGCAAACCCAACCGGCCGTAAGTCGCGCTAGATTCCCAATCATGAACGGCGACCCGACCGCCCTCGCTCCACAAGTGCGCAAGGCGCTTGATGCGTCCGGGCTCTCCTACGAGGTCCTACCCTGCGAAGATGACCTGGCCGACACCGAAACCTTCTCCAAGCACTACGGGTTCCCCATGGACAACAACGCCAACACGATCCTGGTCGCATCCAAACGGGGGCCGAAGCGTTACGCGGCATGCGTGTTGCTCGCGACCACCTCGCTCGACGTCAACAACGCGGTCAAGCGCCGGATGGGCGTGTCGAAGGCGTCCTTCGCGAACGCCGAGGAGACCGCCGAGCTGACCGGCATGAGCATCGGCGGCGTGACGCCCTTCGGTCTCCCAGACGACGTGCCGCTCCTCGTCGACCAGAGGGTCATGGCCAAGGACTGGATCATTCTCGGCGGCGGGAACCGGACGTCGAAGCTGAAAGCGTCCCCCGAGGTTCTCAACCACGTTCCGAACCTGCAGGTGGTTCCCGAACTCGCGCGCTCAACTCTGCGCACCTAGTATTTGCGGATGTATGTCTTGGGAGCGTCTGATTGCGAGCGTGTCAGGCGCGGAGGGCTCGCCCAGCCCTGCAATGCGGTGACGAGCCTGGCCTTCGTCGTTGCGGGAGCCTTCATTCTCGGCCGAGGGGTTCGCTCGCGCCACCGCAGAGCGGAGCGCATCGTCTTCGGCGCTACTGCGGTAGCCATCGGAATCGGCAGTGCCCTGTACCACGGCCCCCAGCCCACGTACGCTCGCTGGGCGCACGACCTCCCGATCATCGGTTTGCTGTTGCAGGTGGCGTGGTCCGAGATTGATCGCTTGCGGCGGGGGGCCCGGCCCGAGCCGAGAACCTACGCGGCCGCCCTCGCATCAATGGGACTGGGAACGGTTGCCTATGTAGGTGGTCGAACCTCGTCGCGCTTATGCGATCCGGATTCCGCCCTGCAATTGCACGGCGTGTGGCACGTGTGCGCGGCCGTCTCGATGGCCGCCTACGCACGGGCTTGCTTCGAGGGGGGTGCCGCGCACTGAAGCACTTGTCTAGCTTCGGCGTGCACTCGCTTCGGGAGCGTCTCTCAGGTCCACCGCGTGCGGCTCGACCAGTGCGCTGAACGACTGTCTCTCCGGCATGCGTCGAAGGACTACGAGTGTGATGTCGTCCTCCTGCTCCCACGCAGGTCCTGTGAAGTCACGGAGCGTGTCGAGGAGCCGTTCGATCATGCCCTCAGGATCTCCTCTGATCTCGAGCACGGACTTCATACGTGGAAACCCGAACATCTCGCCCGAGCGGTCACGCGCTTCCGCCAGACCGTCGCTGTGAAGGAGGAAAGAATCGCCGGGTCGAAGAGCCGTCTCACACTCCTCGTAAGTGATGTCTTCCATCAGGCCCAAAGGCATTCCCGTCGCTCTGAACTCCCTGACCTTGACGCCGTTGCTGATGTAAGGAACGTTGTGGCCGGCGTTCGCCATGACCATGCGGCCTGTGACCGGGTCGAGGATCGCGCACATGCACGTGACGAACATGTGCTGCGGGACGTCGTTGCAGAGTTGCTCGTTGGCCCGGCGCAGGATGGCTGCGGGGCTGGACGACCGCGCCGCCTCACCGCGCAGCAGACTGCGGGTGGTAGCCATCACGAGGGCTGCGGGAACTCCCTTGCCCGTAACGTCGCCGGCGACCACTGCAATACGGCCGTCCGACATGTCTATGAAGTCGTAGAAATCGCCTCCCACCTCGCGCGCAGGATGGTAGTGGACGTCGACATCCCAACCTTCGACTTGAGGCAGACTCTGCGGCAGTAATTGATACTGAATCGTGCGCGCGACTCGCATCTCACTCTCGATCCGCTCACGCTGTCGGAGGTCGGCGTCGTGCTCGCGCACGAGCAGGGCGACTCGCACCGAGGCGGCCACATGGCTGCTGAGCTTCTCGAGCAACCTGTGATCCTGAGTCGAGTAATCGGTCTCGCTCAGGCGGGGGCCGAGATTGAGCATGCCCACCAATTCGCCCTGGCTGATGAGCGGAACCGCAAGCTTTACGTGCACGTTCCGAAAGCGGTCGAGCGAGTCCGAGCTGAGATCCTCTTGTTCGAGATCCAGGGGGCCGGGCGCATCCCGCAGGATTCCCATAGCTGCGTCGTCGAGTTGGACCTCGTCGAAGTCCTCGCCGCGCACTCGCTCCATGCCGCCCTCCACCGCAAAGGCGATCCGGTACATAGTCTCGGAGTCGGCGCTCAGCATTCCTTCCCGGTTACGAGGCACCCAGACGGAAACACCGGTCGGTGCAACCGTCTGGCGCACCATACTCAGCAGCTCGTGGGACAGGGTCTCGAGATCGATCTCCTGCCGAAGACGATCCGTGAACTCGTCCACCGCCTTGGCCGCGTCGTAGCGGGAGCGATAGAACTGGCGATCGATCAGGTCTTGAACGCGGCGGCGAAGCGGCTGTGCCGCAAGCGACACGAAGAGAGTTGCGACGGCTACCGTCAGATAAGACCGAGTCACGATGGCGCCGATAGTGACGACGATGATCCCGTAAGCCACCGCGAGGATGCCGGTCAGAGCTCCGTACACCAACGTCCGATTGATCAGCACGTCTACGTCCCACAGCCGGTAGCGCAGCACCGAAACCCCGATGGAGATCGGAAGCAATAGGACGGCGATGGCGAGAAGGACCAGGAGAATCAGGTTGTAGATCGCCTCGACCCGGGGAGTCACCAAAGTCAAATTCTCGAAGCCGGCACCGAGACCGGGATTGAGGAAGAAGAGAAACACAACGGCCGACACAATGGTAGCCAGCGCCGAAACGACCAGCTTCGTCTGTTGCTTGACTGTTGGACTCGCGACCGCAAAGTATCTGTAGATCTGAGCCCCGTTGCCCACCCCGACGGCGGCGAAGATCACCGACGTCTGGACCGCCGTGGGCCACGAAGTTGGATCAACAACCGTGCCTGGAAAGGCGATCCACACGGGCACGTGGATCGCCGCGGCGAGTGCCGGCCAACGAGTCCAACTCGGAACGAAGCGACCGTTTGGAAAGAGGAACAGGAAAAGCACCAAGGACATACCAAGCACCGTGCGGCCGGTTTCGGCCGAGAACGGGTTCGGGTCTCCGATGAACGCCGCTACGGTCGAGAGAAGGGATCCCTCGGCAAGCACATTCAGCGGAGCGAACCACGCCATACCGGCCGACAACAACAGGACGGAAGATAACCCCGTCATCCAGTCGTCTGACTTGCGGACGAAAATGACGATCGCGGTGATGGCGAAGATGACGAACCCGAGAAGACGGAACCCGAGGTCGACACGCAGGAGCGTCTCGTGTCCGATCCCGATCTCGCCAAGGCGTCCCGGAATCTGCGGATCAACCGAGAAGACCCCGGAGCGAAAGAGCGCGTCGAGCGAACTCTCTCCCCACAGTGCCCCGAAGCTCGCAACCGCGGGACCGAGCGCGCAAAGCGCGACCGCCATCCACGCGACGCGCAGACCCAGGAGGGGGGCCCCGCGACAAATCGTCCGCGCTGTGGAGGCTTTCGAAGCCGGTGGTACGCGGCGGCGGAACCGATCAGTCAAGGAATCAACGGACTGCACGGGGTCATTATCCTTGTGGCTGGAATGAGTATCCAGGGGTTTGGGGCGCCTTTCGCCCTTGGAAGTCCGAATTACCCATATTGCAGATACGAGGAAAAACCAGTTGTCTGTGATCTATGGACAGGACTACGGAAGCCACCAGACCCAGCGGAACGAGCAAAGCTCGTCGAATTAGCTTCTACGTCCTCTTGGTTCTTTTCACACTGATGCACGCCTTCCTCTCACCGCTCCCGTTCGCGGTTCTGGGATTGTTCGTGGAGGTCGAGCCGGGAGGTGTCTCCCATCGACTGCACGAGATCATCTTCGGGTGGGTCTTCGTGCTCAGCATCGTCGGGCTCCTGATCCACGTGCGACGTCCTCAAGAGAAGGTGGCGGGCATGTACCAGGTCATGATCGCGATCTGGCTCATCGCCGCCGCGACCCTGGTCGTCGACCGTCTCGTCGATCCGGTGGTGCTGATCTTCCTGATCATTCCCGTGCTGCTGCTCGCCCTGCACCCAGGTCGAGCGAGGTTGCTGCGACCGTCAATCGCTCCAAGCAAAGTGCTAGTGAGCCTCACGGTCGTCGCCGCCGTCCCGCTGCTGTTCTATTCGTTCACCGAGTTCCGCATCGGGCTCGAGGCTTCCCGTATCGCTCCCGAGATCTTCGAGGATCTGGACGAGGACTCCACCGACGAGGAGTTCAACGAGGCCGCCAGCGCGGGAACCTCGACCAACGAGGAGTTCGAGCAGGTGCAGCACTATGGTCACTGGTCGGCGATGGGTGCCTTCGCGCTCATCGTGGTCGGTCTCTCTGCTGTCGCCTCGCTGAGGGTCCCGGATTGGAGGCTTGCGGCATGGAGCACGGGCCTGTCCACGATCCTCTATGGGGGGGCGTCGAGCACCTTTCCCGGCGATGCCAGCGCGGCGACTGGTTTCTGGGCGGCGCTGGCCATCGCCTGGGGCGCCGCTTTTATCGTTGCGGCCGAACGAGCCAAACGAGAACCGACTCCGGCGAACCCTGCCGATCCACAGTTGGCTGCGTAAACAGCAGACGCGCGAAGAGACAACCTGATGTCACCGCACCGCGCTCAGCCGGAGAAGGGGTTCCATCCGAGGGCACCATCCCCGACCTCCGCTTCCTCAACCACCGACTCAGTGGGTCGGATCCACAGAGGTCCGATCGTCGACCTTCTTCCATGACAGACTCTAACCACTAGCTTATAGGCCTTTAGGAGGAGACCTCATGGAGGAGAAGTTCCCTTGCATGCGCTGCGCGAAGGAGCTGCCCAAGAGACGCTTGAAGGAGGTCGTCCATGAGGAGGGCCGGATGCGCATCCGGCAGTTGGTGTGCTCGAACTGCCTCGATCGGATCATGAACGAATCGAGTCTCGTGCGCGGTGTCGTCGGCACCCAGAAGGCGGCCGCCGCCCACATCAACCGGGGGCCCGGCCCCGGACAACACCAAAGCATGGGACGGCGCGGGTAGAAGGAGGGCGAGCGCGCGGGCGATGAGGCGGAGACTCGCACGCAAGGAACCAGAGCCTGTGATCCGGCCCGGTGGCTCAGCCAGGGTGATCGAGCGGTGCGACGCCGAAGCCCACCGTGAACCGACGGCACCAGATCACCGCGCTCTCGTAGCGAGACAGGTCCGTGCCCTTCTCAATGAGGTAGTTCTGGTCGCCGAGGTTGCCTTTGAGTGGCCCGAGGTCGATGAAGCGCTCACCGTAGGCGTACCAGTCGTCACCCGCCGGGATCTCAGACAGATAGACACGCAAGTCGGGCCCGTTTGACGTGGAGAGGCCCTCGAACCTCAGGAATGTACGACCGTCGGGGAGCTGCACAACCGACGCTTGGCCCGACGTCTCGTGTTCGAGGCCTCGAAGCGCTCCGCGCCGTATCGTGCGAGGACCTTCGGTCTTGCCCGGAGCACCTGCGGGCTCGTCGGGTTTGCCAATCCCTTCCCTCCGGCCCTCAGGGTCCGCGCCGTTACCCGACTCGCCGTCGGCATCCACGCCTCGGACCGCGCCGGGAATGGCTTCACTCACGCGTTGGTCGACGAAGAGCTTGTGAGGTTGAAACCAAACGAGAGCGAACACAGCCGCTACCGCCGACACGAGGGCGGTCAACATAACCGGACGTCGATGGGCGGCCACGAGGTCTCCGGCGCGCTCGAGATTCGTGCGACGTTCGTTACTCGCACCCAAGAAATCCTCCTGAATCCGCCTAGCCGAATGAATCCCAGGTTAAGAAGTTCGAGAGACCGCAGCAAGGAGGAGCGTGAAACGTTCCTCGTTTCGTAAGACCCCCTAGCTCCTCCTGGGATTCAGAACCGTGTATCGGCGACACTTCACTTGACCCTCGCATCGACTTAATCGACCGTAGCTTCGATTGTTCAGTCGCTTTTCTCGGTGGAAGCGGCTGGGTTTGCAGACCGTTTCCGCCAGTCGTCGAACTGCCTGACTGTACTCACGCCGTGTTCGAGTACCGCGGTATAGATATCGTGACTGCTGACGATGCTGCCGTACTCTCGGCGATCGAACCAGGCCCCTTTGATCCTCAGGATCGCTTCGCGCGCGTCTTGAGTGAGCCGTGGGAAATCGAGTCCAGGTGAGCGAGGTCAGGCTGACGTTCCGGCTCGTCGACGAACCAGATGTCAACCTTCCAATCGTGGTTATCGGGCGTTCGGTACCGCAAGCCGAGTAGAGACCGTCTGGATACGCGGGATCTGTATTAAACGATCCGGTGTCGTTGCGGAACTGAACCTGCCATACCCGCGCGTGCGTCGCAAAGTGTGCGGCCGCTCCTATGGCGGCGGCAACGTCGAGCGATGGGCACACGACGGTAATGTCCAGATCGCGCCACACCATCAGACCAAGTGCAACGCTGCCGACGGGGACGGGCTCGCCCAGACGCGCGAGCAGATCATCTAGCTGCAGATCACCGCTCACAGTTGCGGCCTCGAGTTGCAGCTCCCTCTGCCGCTGCCAAAGATCGTGGTATTCGCTGGTCACGATCTGTTATCGGCGAGACTCGTGTGCAAGCGACTGTCCCTGCCGAGGCGCGCCTATAAGAGGCACCCCTTTAAAACGGACCTTTGAAGCAACACCAGGCATCCCTATGACGACGCGCCTTTAACGACTCCTATCACGTGTCCCTCGAGGTCCGTGAAGAGGCCTATCTCGAGCCCTTCCATCACCTTGTCCGGCCCCATCATCCGCGCCCCGCCGAGGCTCTCGGCCTTGGCGAGCGAAGTCTCTACATCGGGCACCTCGATATAGAAGGTGACATGGCCTGAGTACCCCTCAGGCGCCGCTCCTACGCCCCCACCGATTCCGACGCCTTCCGCTGAAAGGTTTCCCTCGCGCGACAAAGTCCCGTAGTTCATCGGGTTGTCGGAGTCGAACTCCCACCCGAATAGGTCAGAGTAATAGCTCCACAGCTTCTCGGGGTTGCCTCCCATGATCTCGAAATGGACTACCGGCTGTCCCATCGCTTCTCCTCTCTGCGCCGGACAGACCGGCGCGGGTGGCTACGCCGCAAATGTAAGACCCATCACGTGGATCAAACTCATCTAAGCGCCCCCGATCTCGACGTTGCGCGCATTCCGGCTCCCCATGTCCGAGTCATCGAGGCCCCACGCGACGATGCGTTCCGGGTAGATGCGGATCAGCGGCTTCGGGTCCTCGACGGCCTCCGCGCGCCCCCGGATCTCGATCCCGCGTGGTTGCCACGGCGGCAGGACGTCATCGATGACGATGGCCGCGCGCCCGGTGCGAACGATGTCTTTGAACTTCTTGGTAGCAGCCAGGCTGTGCCCTCCGACCTCGATGAACTGCTTCTCGCGGTCGAGGGTCCATCCCACCGGCGCGATGTGCGGCGTGCCGTCGCGGCCGACGGTCGCTATGCGAGCCAGGTGGCGCTCACTCGTCATGTACGTCAGTTCAGCATCGGTGAACAGGTTCATTGTTCCCTTCCTTTCATGCGATCGAGCGGCGTGAACGACCGGCTGAGGAACCGCTTCAGCGACCTTGGCGGTATCGATCTCTGCTCCATCCTCGACTCGGCGCACATGGGTGCTCCCTCATCGAATCCAGTTTCATTCGTGGCATAACTACTTGGTACCAAACTATATTCCCCCGCCACCGATCCCCTACCTCACGGAGGTACGCGGAAGCTAGCTCGAGGTGCTTTCGAGTGGCCGCCCGGCGCGCTCACCGAGATGAGACTGGAGCCTGCCGAGCATGCCCACG
>Ga0136627_1000941_pt1 | contig 11410 bp, 8 predicted proteins | sample AntDrymUQ4892206_2_FD_104652 | JGI IMG/M metagenome (GOLD analysis project Ga0136627, IMG submission 104652) | Polar desert sand microbial communities from Dry Valleys, Antarctica - metaG UQ489 (22.06) | ecosystem: Environmental > Terrestrial > Soil > Desert | place: Antarctica: Dry Valley... | reverse complement strand
GGCCCCCCATTCGTGGGCCGGGCCAGCATCGCGGACTTCTATCGTGACGAGATGCGGGACTACCCTGGGCTCCAGGTGGAGATCGTGCACGAGATCCGCGACGGCGACGAGGCGGCACTCGAGTGGGAGGCCGTGCTGGTCGATCACGAGGGCGGGCGGCATCCCTTCCGCGGCATCAACGTCGTGCGGGTGCGCGACGGCCGGTTCGAGCGGGTACGCGCGTACTTCGACCCCGCCGCGGTCGGCTCAGAGACGCCGTGACGGATCGCTACGCACGGTCGCGGGTGCAGCACCAGCGCTCCGCCCGCTCGCTGGCGGGTGGGGTCGCGACAGCCTTTCGTGCCCCGCAGCTCCCTGTGCCCATCAGCTTCAAGCGCGGGGCTGGTTCGCGTCTGTGGGACGTGGACGGCAACGGGTACATCGACTTCGCGCTGGCTTTCGGGCCGATGCTGCTGGGTCACTCGCCTCCGGCGGTCGTGGAAGCGGTGCGCCGCCAGCTGGAGATCGGCCTCGGCTACGGTGCCAGCCACACCGCCGAGGCGGAACTGGCCGAGGCGATCTGCCGCATGGTGCCCTGCGCTGAGCGCTGCATCTTCTCCAGCACGGGCAGTGAGGCTGTCCACGCTGCCCTCCGCATCGCGCGCGCGGCGACCGGCCGCAACCGTGTCATCAAGTTCCAGGGCCACTTCCACGGCTGGCTCGACCCGCTGTCGGTGGGCGTGCCCGGGCGGGAGGATGCCGGCCCGGCCAGCGCAGGCCAGGATCCATACGCCTCGATGGCCGTTACGGTCTGCCCCTGGAACGACCTGGACGCCCTTCGGGCCGAGCTGCGCGACGACGTGGCGGCGGTGATCATGGAGCCGCTGGCGGTCAACGGGGGCTGCCTGTTCCCTGCCCCGGGATATCTCGAGGAGGTACGCCGGCTGACGACCTTGGCCGGGACGGTACTGATCTTCGACGAGGTCATCACCGGTTTCCGTCTTTCGCCCGGCGGCGCGCAGGAGCGCTTCGGCGTGACGCCCGACCTGGTGATCCTGGCCAAGGCGCTTGGATCGGGCTTTCCCATCAGCGCGGTGGCCGGTCGGGCGGACCTCATGGAGGAAGTCGCGAGTGGTCGGGTGCGCCACGCGGGGACGCTCAATGCCAACCCTGTCTCTGCGGTCGCCTCGCTGGCGGCGCTGACGGAGCTCGAGCGCGATGCCTCGCTCATCTACCCCCATCTCGAGGCCATGGGGAACGGGCTCGCAACCATCTTCCGCGAAGAGTGCTCGTCAGCCGGGTTGCCGGTGTGGGTCAACCAGCTCGGCCCGATGGCTCACGCCTTCTGGAGTGCGGACCCGGTGAACGACCATCTCGCCACGCTCCGAGCGGACCGCGATGCCTACCGCCGGTTCGCGGCGGCTCTGCTGGACGAAGGCGTGCACTTGATCCCGCGCGGCCTGCTGTACGTGTCGGCCGCACACAGCCAAGCCGACCTTGATGAGACGCGCGAGGCGGTCCGTCGTGCCGCGACGCGAGTCCGAGCGGGCCTCGAGGCACGCACGGCGGTCGGCGCGCCGCACCGATGAGGCTGGACGGCAAGGTCGCCATCGTCACCGGCGCAGGGCGCGGCATCGGAGCGGCCATCGCGCGGCGCTTCGCGGCCGAGGGCGCGAGCGTGATCTGTGCCGACATCGATGTCCGGTCGGCGCGCGCCACGGAGGCGGCCATCGGCGCCAGCGGCGGCATCGGGCGCGCCGTCGAAGCGGACGTGTCCACGGTCGGCGGGAATCGGTCGATGGTCGAAGCCGCCCAGCAGCTCGGTGGACTGGATGTCTTTCACGCCAACGCCGCCATCCAGGTCATGGGACGGCTGGAGGAGACCAGCGAGGAGGACTGGGACGCGCTCCACGCGGCCAACCTGCGCGGCGTCTTCCTGGGCATCCGCGAAGCCCTGCCGCACCTCCGGGCGCGGGGCGGCGGCTCCATCATCATCACGGCCTCGCTGCTGGGCATGGTGGGCGATCCGGACATGCCCGCTTACGGCGCGATGAAGGGCGGTCTGCGCGCGCTGTGCCGGTCCCTCGCTGCCGCGCATGGCCCTGAGAACATCCGCTGCAACACGATCTGCCCCGGTGACGTAGAGACGCCCATGGGCGCCGACTTCTTCGCCCACCAGCCTAATCCGGAGGGCGTCCGTGCGGCCATCCTGCAGCGATATCCCCTGCGACGCTTCGCGACGCCGCAGGACGTGGCCAACGTCGCGCTGTTCCTGGCCTCGGACGAGGCGAGCTATCTCACGGGCATCGACGTGGTCGTCGATGGCGGACTCTTGGCCCGGATCTACTGAGATGGCCGATGAGATGGCGGACCGGATCATGCCCAGCCACACCATGTATCGGGGACGCAGCCGCGCCGCCGCGCGCGCCTATCTGTACGGCACCGGCTTCAGTCCGGAAGACCTTCGCCGGCCGATCGTCGGAGTGTCACACTCCTGGATCGAGACGATGCCCTGCAACCTCACGCATCGCGATCTGGCCGAGCGTGTCAAGACCGGAGTACGGGCCGGCGGCGGTACCCCCATGGAGCTGAGCACCATCGCCATCTCCGATGGCGTGACGATGGGCACGCAGGGGATGAAGGCGTCGCTGGTCAGCCGAGAGCTCATCGCGGACTCGATCGAGCTGGTCGCGCGCGGCCACATGTTCGATGCGATGGCCTGCATCGTGGGGTGCGACAAGACCATCCCCGCCGCCGCGATGGCGCTGGCGCGTCTTGATCGGCCAGGCATGGTGCTCTACAGCGGCTCCATCATGCCCGGCCGATACCGCGGACGCGACTTGACGATGGGTGAGGTCTTCGAGGCGATCGGTGCCGTGGCCGCAGGCACGTTGACCGATGACGATCTGGCCGAGATGGAGCAGGTGGCCTGCCCCGGACCGGGTGGCTGCGGCGGGCAGTTCACGGCCAACACGATGGCCATGGTCATGGAAGTCATCGGGCTGTCGCCCATGGGCTTCAACTCCATCCCGGCGGTCGACCCGGACAAGGCCGGCGCGGCGGAGCGCGCCGGTGAGATGACCATGGCGGTGCTGGCCTCGGACATCCGCCCGAGTTCCATCCTCAAGCGTGTCGCCTTCGAGAACGCAACGGCAGCGGTGGCCGCCAGCGGCGGCTCGACCAACGCCGCCCTCCATCTGCTGGCGCTGGCCGGCGAGGTAGGTGTCGACTTCAGCCTTGACGATATCGACCGCGTCAGCCGGCGCACGCCGCTGCTGTGCGATCTGCTGCCCGGTGGCCGCTTCACTGCGGTCGACATGTACGCCGCCGGCGGGACCGCGCTGCTGACGAAGCGCCTGATCGACGCGGGCTGCGTCGATGGCTCGGCGCTGACGGTCACGGGCCGGACGCTGGCCCAAGAGGTCGTGGACGTCGTCGAGACGCCCGGGCAGGTCGTCGTATCCGCGACCGACGCGCCCCTCCGCGCCGAGGGTGGCCTGGTCGTCCTGCGCGGCAACCTCGCTCCCGACGGCGCCGTGACCAAGATCACGTCCAAGACCATCACAGCCCACCGTGGCCCCGCCAGGGTGTTCGATACGGAAGAGGACGCGTACGAGGCGGTCATCGGGCGCACCATCAAGCCCGGCGACGTCGTCGTGATCCGGTACGAAGGGCCGCGCGGCGGTCCGGGCATGCGCGAGATGCTGGCGGTCACCGCGGCCATCCTCGGGGAGGGCCTCGGAGGGTCGGTGGCCCTCCTCACCGACGGGCGGTTCAGCGGCGCGACCAATGGCCTGATGGTGGGCCACCTGGCGCCGGAGGCTGCTATGGGCGGACCGCTGGCCGGCGTCCGCGACGGCGACATCATCAACATCGACATCGACGCCCGCTCCCTGGACCTTGAAGGGGTCGACCTCGCCGGACGGCTGGCGGGCTGGGTGACGCGGCCTGCCGACTACGGCGGCGGCGTCATGGCGAAGTACGCCCGGCTCGTCGGCTCCGCGAGCCACGGCGCCCGCACCACGGGCGGCGCGGTCCAGGCGGCTCAGGCCCGTCCCGAGGGGGGCCAGCTGGTACCCGAGGTCGGATGATCGCGACATTCCGACTCAGTAGGTGAAAGCGCTCGCCCGCCGTGTCGCGATAGCGTCACGGGCCCCGTCGCCGAGCTTGAAGGACGGGCACGCGAACCCGGTCTCGTGGCCGTGCCGGTCCCGGAGGGAGGGTCGAGCGTGACGGGCCAGGGCAGCTGACCCCGCCGGATCAAGGATGCCCAGCTGGCGGAGCGTCTCTGTCGTGGCCACCGCCGTGGGCTGTCCTGGGGCGGCCGGCCCCGAGGCACCATCCTCGATCTTGAGCGCGACGCCGATCCCGCCCTCGATGCCCAGGCATTGCACGCCACTGGCGCCACCCTTGGCCACGATGGCTCCCGCGCCAGCCTCCATCACGTCCGTGTCCAGCCGGCCGGTACCCCCGATGAACCAGGCGTTCCCGGCCATCGCTTCCCGGATGATGCGCGCCGCAGCCACGGTGCGATCGTCGAATCGACCCTCGGGCCGCATGAGCCGGGCGTAGGCCAGGGCCATGTGATACACGCTGATGCCATGGCAGGGCGCTGCGCAGTCGTCCTCGCCCAGGATCACATCCTCGGGATCCAGGCCGGCGAACCGCGAGATGATCCGCAAGGCCGCTGCCTGGACCGGATGGCCACTCAGGTTGTAGCCGCTGGCCGGCACACCCAGCTGGCCAGCCAGGCCGAGCATCCCCGCATGAAGCCCGGAGCAATTGTTGTGCAGGACGTTCGGAAGGGCACCACTCAGCGCGAGGTCCTGGGCGGCCGAAGCAAGCAGCGGCGGATGAGCGCCGCAGGCGAGCTGCCCGGCGTCCACCTCGAGATGGTCCAGCAGCGAGGTCACCTGCTGCACGTGGCCCGGCTCAGCGTTGTGCGACGCGCAGGCGATGGCCAGATCGGCTGGCGCCAGGTCGGATCTGGCGGCTGCTCCACTCAGGACCAGCGGCATCGACTGGAACGGCTTGGCCGCCGAACGCATGTAGGTGATCTTGCGGCGCGGATCGCCGACGGATGCGAGCAGCGCTCCGGAGGCATCCACGACGGCGATGGTTCCCCGGTGGATGGCCTCCACCAGCGGGCCGCGGATGACCTCGACCAGGGGCTCGCTCAGTGCGCCGGCCGGGCCGTTCACCATGGCGCCTATCCGCCGAACCTTGCGGCCGGGGCAGCGGGCACGTCGACCCTGATACGGAAGACGGCACCGGCGTGCGGCTGGAGACGACGCTCTCGCTCCGACGCCCCTCGAGTCGCAGAAGTGATGTACAGATCGCGCAGCTCCGGCCCGCCGAGCGCACAGCTCGTGATGCGATCAGCAGGTAGTGGCACGACGGCGTCGAGGGTCCCGGCCGGGCTGTACCGGCGGACCGCCGCCCCGCCGTACAGCGCCACCCACAGATGACCGGCCGAGTCGATGGCTATCCCATCGGGCATCCCCGCCTCGACCTCGATGGCCACCAGCCGGCGCCGGTCCTTGAGCTGGCCGAGCTCCACATTGAAGTCGAACATGTCGACGGCTCGCTCGAGGCTGTCGACGTAGTACATCGTGCGATCATCGGGCGACCACGCGATGCCGTTCGAGACCGATACCCCGGTGAGAACGGGCGTGACGGTCATGTCCGTGTCCAGGCGGTAGAGGCCGCCCACACCAGGGCTCATATCCTCCGCCATGGTGCCCGCCCAGAAACGGCCGGCGCTGTCGCACTTGCCGTCATTCATCCGGTTCCCCGCGAGGTCGATCTCCACCGGGCATCGAAGCTCGACCTTGCCCGACTCCTCGTCCACCAGCGCGAACCCGTCGCGGACCGCCGCCACGAGCCCACCCGTCCGACGCAACGCCACGGTACCCACCGGCTGCCCCACGACGGTGGTCGAGACGGCTGTCGATCCCGGCCGCCAGCGGTGGATCAGGCCCGCCGGGATGTCGACCCACAGGAGCTCACCGGCCACGTCGTCCCAGACTGGTCCCTCACCCGCCTGAGCGGGACCGGCGACGGCCACCTCGACGAGAGCCGATCCGTAGGACTTCGTCATCCTCCGGTCATCCCGAGTGTGACCCTCGATCGACCTGCCTCGACCGGGGTCGTTCCGACCGTGGCTCTGATCCCGTCCGGTATATCCACGTCGACGGTCATCCCGTCGATGGCCGCCGTGACCCAGCCGTGGGGCGTGGGCACCCGTCCCGAGGCCCGGCCGAGCGATCCGAGGTATGGATCGATGGTCATCGTCCTGAAGCCGGGGCTCGTCGGGCGCACGCCCAGGATGTAGGTAGTCAGGTCGAAGGTCGGGCTGGCCGACCAGCCCTGGCAGCGGCTGGAACGGCCGGGCTCGGCGTCCCAGAACTCCTGGAAGGTGCCGTTGCCCGGGATGATCTTCCAGCGCAGCAGGCTGGCCATGATGAGGTCCCGACGACCATGCCGGAAGAGCGCCTCGTGCAGGTAGCGGCAGAACCAGGGCTGTGCCGCCACCACGTCCCGCTCCTCGTCGAAGTCCTCCGGCGGCTCGTACTGGAACGTCGGGATGCGGCCCTCCGCGCGGGCATCGGCGGCGGTCTGTGTGATCACCAGGCGTCCACCGAGCTGGCTCGGATCGAGGATCCGCTCGATGACACCGTTGACCCGCTCCGCCGGGACGATGCCGGCCAGGAGCGCCGCGCCGTTGGTGTGCTGGCTTATCCGGCGGCTCCGGCCACGCAGGCCCAGCGCGTCCACATACACGCCGCGCTCCGCATCCCACAGGACCTCGAAGGCACCGGACGTCCGGCCGATGAGATCCGTGACATCCGATGCGCCCGGCAGCTCGGCATAGTCGCCCAGGGCAGCCGCATAGAGGGCGTCGTGCGTGCCGGTCACGATGTCGCGGTCCACCTGAGCCCAGTCGAGGAAGACCCAGCCAGGAAAGTCCTCCAGCAGCCCAGACTCTCCGCGCTGGACCTCGTAGCGCTCGATGACGCCGTCTGCGATCGACAGGTGCGCCCGGACGAATGCCTCGTCGCCGGTGTAGCGCCAGTACGCGACGAGCGACCTGATCCAGTGCAGGGAGTACTCCGGGTTGGTGAATCCGACCCGCGCGAAGTCGCACGCGGCGGCCGCCGCCAGGAGACCGCCGGGCAGGCGGCTCCGGCCCGTCAGCGCCAGGTGATGGCGCACCAGGCGCCGATCCGGGTTGGTCACGAGCGAGACGAGGATCTGCGGGTAAGCGTCGGATACCCACGCCCGCTGCTCCCGCCCGGGGCAGTCCAGGAATGCGTCTGTGGAGCAGACGTCCACCGTTCGCAGGCCGACCTGCCAGCGCTCGTCGTAGCGGGCATCGTCAGACTCGAAGGAGGCACCCTCCTCGCGCGGGTAGCGGGCCTCCTCGAAGCCGAGCTCGACGCGAACGCCTGGCGGATGATGTGCGGCGACGTAGCGGAGGCCGACCGGGTCGAAGAAGCTGACGCTCTCGTCGGCGCGACCGGCCACGACATAGCGAGCGGCCCAGTCCCGAGGCGCGATCTCCGGCAGGCCGTCCGGCCGGAGGTCCTCGCCCCCGACGACGTCGACCAGCGCCCCCCGCTCATCCGGCCCGGCCGCTACGCGCACGTGCACGTGACCGATCGAGATGCCGCCCAGGTCCCACACGGTAGCCGCGCGCGGGCCGTCCCCGGGATGGACGCTGGCCCATGTCGTGACGGGCCCGTTCGTGAGCTCCGCCTGGACCGGGATGTCCGCGTTCAGGGTCAGGGGCTCGAGGAATGACCGGGTCATGGCCGGGATAGGCCTGCGCAGCGGCGTCATGTACGGCGCGGCAGGCGGCCTGTCGAGCACGGTCCCGTGCCCTCGCCCCGCCACCACGACAGCGGCCGCCCAGGCGGTCTCATCCGCGTCGGGGTCGTGCAGGCCCTCGGGGAGCCGCCGCCCATCTACGACCTCGGGCGGGAAGGAGTGCATGCCTCTTTCGCCAGCCGTGCCGCGCCCGGCGTCCGCGGTGCGCCAGCTGCCGTCCGTCAGGATCTCGATGCTCGCGTCCGGTGAGCTTTCCAGGCAGAAAGATCCCCGCCCCAGCGTCCCGAGTGGCGCTGCCGGCAGCCACCATGGGCCTGGTTGACCGTAGTAGTGGCAGAGGGCGACGATGACGTTCTGTCCGGGGGTCAGGCGCGGCGCCAGATCATGCTCGTCCCAACCCAGGTGCTCCGGCTCGCTGCGTATCGGACCTCGCCCGACGAGATCGCCATTGAGGTACAGCTCGTAGCGGGAGTCGCAAGTGACCCGCACCGGCAGATCCCGGGGTGGCTCAACCACGGTGAAGGTGCGGCGGAGGAGCACGGAACGTGCCTCCGTGTCGGTCGACTTCCACCAGAAGGCCTCTTCGGGCGCGTGGTCCCAGATCCACCGTCCTCGCCACGGACCTCGCCAGCGCTCCTCCGTGGTCATGCCGGGATCAGAAGATGGCCAGGGGGTTCACCGGCGAGCCGGTGCCGCCGGGCAGGGCCAGCGGCGCCACGACGAACAGGAACTCATACCTCCCGAGCTCGCGGCAGATCTCCGCCAGTGGCTCCACGCGGGCATGATCCAGGAGGATGAGCCCGATCGCCGCCAGGGCAAGTTGGTGGAATGCGAGGGGATATCGAGTGACCGTCGTCCGCTCCTCTGGGTGAGCACCTGGCTGGCCGTCCACGCCGCCACCCGCGTCCGCGGCTCGGCCCAGGATGCGCGCGCCAGCGGCCGTGATGTGCTCCGCGGCGTCGCCGCTGTAGACGGCGATCTCGCGATCGTGCATCCATGCCGCCGCGTCGGCGCCCGGGCCGGGCGACAGCGCTGACGGCCCCACGGCCCGCTCGCGCGCTTCGATACCGGCACGCACCACGAGCACGTCCCCTCGGCCGACCTGCACACCGGCGTGACGCTCGGCGGATTCGAGGTCGGCCGGCGTGATCTCATGCGATGGCTCGAGCCAGTCCACGCCCAGTGCGCGTGGTACGTCGAGCAGCACACCGCGCGAGAAGATCCCGTCTCGCTGCGCGAACACGGATCCGAAGCGGAGGCCCTCATCGCCAAGCGACTCGATGAATGGCCGGCCACCGTAGGCTAGACCATCGGCCCCGCCGACGTGACCAACGGCATCCAGATGCGTGACACCCTGCTGATGGGCCTCCAGCCCCAGGTAGTCCGCGGCGAAGGGCGGCAGGCCGGATCGCTCGTCCGGCCGGCCGTTGGCCATCAGCCGGCGGTCCAGCTCGACGGCGGACGATGGAGCGTCCTCGCGGATGAGCGGCCTGGCCAGGGACACGATCAACCCCGAACGCACGAGACCCGCTGCCTCGACGCGCTTCGCGGCCGAGATGTGGTTGAGGGTCCCGAGCTCGTCGGCCGGACCCCAGCGGCCCGCGTTGCTCGATCGCTCAGCCAGCTCCAGAAGCTCCTGGTCCGTTCTGGCCGGCTGTGCGCGTGGCTCGGTCACCGCGGGTCGGATCCCGCCGCATCTCGCCGCTGGCCAGCGTCGCGCATGTCATAGGCCCGCGGGAATGGGCGTGGCTCGTAGGCGAAGAAGCCGGGCTCGACGGTGCCACCCGAGCGCAGCCGGCTCCGATCCGGACCCATCGTGCGTGCCTTGGCGTTCATCGTCTCCGGATCGAGTTCGGGCCAGGAGCCGATATCCACCCGCTCGAGAAGCGCGTCGAGCGCCACTGTCACCTCGGCCGCTGTGAAACTGCAGTGTCCGGCACGGTGAACGTACACCTGCCGCAGTAGCGCTTCGTTCCCGGCGGCCCGGACGACTTCTGCGTAGGCATGTTGATTGTCCGGTGTGACGAGCCCGTCGCCATCCGTGTGCATCGAGAGGACGGGTACGCCAGCGAGCTCGCCGCTGAAGACGATGTGTCGCTCCAGGTAGTCGAGCGCAGCGGGGTCCGCCTCGATCCTGGGCGTGACCTCCAGCGTCTGGAGATCGGCATCGAGGCTGATCCCCGCCATGTCGTACAGCGCGATGACCTGGTCGTGGTTGATCGACGTCTCAAGCAAGCGACGGTAGGCGACGCCGGTGTTCCAGGATGGGTTGCCGCCGGCCTGGCGCTCGACCTGCTCGCGGGCCCAGAAGTAGACCAGGAAACCGGGCTCCGCGAACCAGGCTAGCTGGTTGTCCAACCGATGCTCGACATCGGCGGCCTCTGGTTCGGGCGATCCGGGAGCGTGCCAACCGGGGATATTCCCGACCGCGGCGGCCAGCGCCAGGCGTGCCCGTCCTGCCGCGTTCGTCTGCGCCTCATCCAGCAGGGCCGTGGCCAGCGCGAGGTTGGATCCGGGATCCGCGATGTCGGTCAGGGCCAGCTCGCTATCGGGCGCAAGGAGCGTCTTCACCACGAACGCGATGTCGAGCTCGCGGTTGTGTATCGAGACCGCCCCGGCCAGATTGCCGCACATGGGCAGCGCCGCGGACAGCACACCCGGATACCGCTCCACGATGGCAGCCGTGATCAATCCGCCGATCGACAGCCCAAGGCTGACCGTTCGACGCGGTGCCCGAGCGACCGCCCTGAAGGCATCCAGCAAGGGCGCGAAGTTGGCCAGGGATGACTCCAGCGGCCAGAAGGTGGTGTTCGCGGCTCCGGCCACGGCATAGCCCTGCCCGGTGAGATCGCCGATGAGCGCGTCTTCGGGTGGCCACGGCGGCTGGCCGGCCTCGACTGGGATGGGCAGGCTGTACAGCAGCAGGGTCCCATTCCAGTCATCCGGGATTTCGATCTGGTAGCGCGAGCCGTCGGGCAGCGATCCGCTCTGAGGTGTGGGCGACATGCGCGTATCGTACCCAAGTCCGCCTACAATGGAAAACCATTCTGCAAGACAGAAGCGGCCGACCAGCCAGGGTACGCAGCCACGGAGGACCGACATGCCTCGAACCAACGCGAACGCGGTAGAGATCGAGTACGAGACGTTCGGTGACCCACAGAAGGTGCCCATCGTGCTGCTCAGCGGAGGCGGCGCACAGATGACCTGTTGGCAGGAGCCGTTCTGCGAAGCCCTGGCCGGCCGTGGCTTCTGCGTGGTGCGGCTGGACAATCGCGATGCGGGCTTGTCGACGTCGTTCGAGGCCGCCGGCGTGCCCGACGTGCCAGCCGTTCGAGAGGGCCGGGAGAAGGCGCCTTACCTGCTGGCCGACATGGCCCAGGACACGGTGGACGTCCTTGACGCCCTTGGTGCCAAGGCCGGCCACATCGTGGGCATCTCCCTCGGCGGATACATCGCCCAGGTCATGGCCATCGACCATCCGGACCGGACCCTGAGCATCGTGTCGATGGCGTCAGGAGTGGGCGGTCCAGACAACGTCTACGGGGCTTCCGACGGCGGCTGGCACGGCGACGATGACACGGTCGAGATGAGCTTCGAAGAG
>Ga0136627_1000940_pt1 | contig 11416 bp, 10 predicted proteins | sample AntDrymUQ4892206_2_FD_104652 | JGI IMG/M metagenome (GOLD analysis project Ga0136627, IMG submission 104652) | Polar desert sand microbial communities from Dry Valleys, Antarctica - metaG UQ489 (22.06) | ecosystem: Environmental > Terrestrial > Soil > Desert | place: Antarctica: Dry Valley... | reverse complement strand
GGTGGCGGCGGGGCCGGTGCGCTGGGCCAGGGGCTCGCGTTCAAGTCGACGACAGCATTGAGGGAGCAGTCCCGATTGGTTGCGGGCAACGCAGGTCATCCTCGCCGAACCCCTGGTTGACGTGCGTTGACGGCGGTAGTCGCTGTCAACGCCGGTCACGGCGCTGTAGATGGAACCCGACCAGCGTTGACGCGCGGACGGACCCGCTCCCTTCAATGCTGCCGTTCACGTAGACGTCTCGACCCGACGAGACGCCCCCGCCCCGCCACCACGAGCGGATCACGCTCGAGTACCAGTTCTAGGGCTTGAGCGCGCGCACGTGCAGGAAGCACGGCTTGCGCGTCCACTTCGCCATCTCGGGATGCTCGACGAGGTAGGCCTCGCCCGGCACCGGCTCGCGCAGGGCCTCGATCAGCAGCCCGGCTGCCTCCAGTGCGGCCGTGTAAGCCGACAGCGGGCGGTGGATGTCGTGGAACGTCATCCTCCGGCCGTCACGATCGCGGTCCTCCGCATAGCCGTACTCGGCGAAGTAGCTTCCCGCCTCCGGGTGATCCCCCAGCGGCCGGGCGGAGCTCTGCGGATGCACGAGCGAGAAGCAGAAGCGCCCGCCCGGGGCGAGCACGCGCGCGACCTCCCCCACCGCCTCGGGCATGGCATCGATGTTGAGCAGGGACATCGAGGCGACCGCGAGGTCGGCCGTGCCTTCGTCCAGCGGCAGGCGCATGGCGTCGGCGACGTGGACCTCGAAGGACGGCTCAGACGCCCGCGCCGCGGCGGCGAGCGCCTCCGAGCCCTCGACGCCGACGACGGTGTGCCCGCGGCGGATGAGCTCGCGCGCGACCCGCCCCTCACCGCAGCCGATGTCGACGGTCAGCCCGCCGGGCGCGGGCGCGAGCTCGAGCAGCGCGGGCAGGTTGAACCCCCAGAAGGTGTGGTCGAGCGCGGGCGCGCGCGCCCACTCGATCCAGGCCGCGGCCTCCTGGTCCCATGCGGCGCGGGTGGTGCGGCTCATGTCAGCAGCGCACGCGAGAACTCGTCGGCGTCGAACGGGCGCAGGTCCTCGAGCTGCTCGCCGATGCCGATGAGCTTGATCGGGATCCCCAGCTCGGTCGCGATCGCCAGCGCGATGCCGCCCTTGGCGGTACCGTCGAGCTTGGTGAGCACGATGCCGGTGACGCCGACCGACTCGCCGAACAGCTTGGCCTGGCGGACGCCGTTCTGGCCGGTCGTCGCGTCGACGGTCATCAACGTCTCGTGTGGCGCGTCGGGCATCTGCTTGGTGATGACGCGGCGGATCTTCTCCAGCTCGGTCATCAGCTCGCGCTGGGTGTGCAGGCGCCCGGCGGTGTCGACGATCACCACGTCGGCGCCGCGCTCGCGGCCGCGGGCAACGGCATCGAACGCCACCGCGCCGGGATCGGAGCCCTCCGGGCCCTTCACCACGTCGACGCCCGCCCGCTCGCCCCAGCGCTCGAGCTGCTCGACCGCGGCGGCCCGGAACGTGTCGGCGGCGCCGATCACCACGGAAAGCCCGAGCGTCTTGCGCAGGTGCCAGGCGAGCTTGCCGATGCTGGTCGTCTTGCCGGTGCCGTTGACGCCGACGACCAGGATCACGGCCGGCTCATGGCGCAGGTCGATCGTGTCGTCACCGGTGCGAGCGAGCTGCGCGAGCAACTCGGCCAGCCGCGCGGTCAGCGCCTCGCCGCCGACGAGATCGCCCTCCTCGGCCTCCTGCTCGAGCCGGGAGACCACCTGCGCGGTCGTCCGCGCGCCGACGTCGGCGTAGATCAGGGCCTCCTCCAGGCGCTCCCAGGTGTCCTCGTCCAGATCGCCCTGAAACAGGGTCGCCTGCACCTCGGCGCTGAGCGCCTCGCGCGTCTTGCGCATGTTCTCGCGCATGCGCTTGAAGAAGCCGCGCCGGCGTTCCTCGCGCTCGGGCTCGGGCTCGGCGGCGGCCAGTGTCGCCTTGCCGGTGATGAAGAGGTCGTCCCAGTCGCGCGCCACGGGGGCGGCACGATAGGGCACCATGCGGTGCGTGCCCGACGAGCCGGTGGTGATCGCGCGGCGCTTCAACGGACCGCCGGGCTCCGGCCACGGCGGCTACTGCGCCGGGTCCTTGGCCGCCCTGCTCGACGAGACGACCGTCGAGGTGACCTTGCGCCGGCCGCCGCCCCTCGACACGCCCCTGGCGGTGGCTCGCCGCGGTGCCGCGGTGGCACTGATGCAGGACGGAGAGGTGGTGGCCGAGGCGCGCCCCGCGGAGTTGGATCTGATCGGGCCCGACCCCGTCGGCACGGGCATCGCGACGGCGGCTTCGGCCCGTTTCGCCTGGCATCACGACCACCCGTTCCCGGGCTGCTTCGGCTGCGGCCCGGAGCGCGATCCCGCCGACGCGTTGTGCCTGTTCACCGGCCCGGTGGGCGACGGTCGATTCGCCGTCCCGTGGAGGCCGCCCGACTGGACCGGCGACGGTGTGGTGGCGCCCGCCTTCGCGTGGGCGGCGCTCGACTGCCCGAGCTCGTCCCCCGTGCACGGGACGATCGACGCCCCGGTCGTGCTCGGACGCCTGACCGTGGCCCTGGAGGGGCCGATCGCGGTCGGCGCACCGCATGTCATCCAGGCGTGGATGGAGCGCACGGACGGGCGCAAGCGCCACACGGCCGTGGCCCTCTACACCGCCGCGGGCGACCGGCTCGCCTGCGGGCGCGCGGTGTGGGTCGAGCTGGCGCGGCCGCTCGGCGCATGAGCGGCGAGAACCTCCAAGCCGGCGCCGGCCGGGTCAGGCGTAGCGCAGGGTCCAGCGGTGCGCGCCCCGCACCATGGCCGGCTTGCCGTCCGGGCCCCTGAACGGCAGGCTCCATCCGACTCGGTCGGCGCAGGGCTCGACGGTCAGCTCCAGCTCGGCCGGGCCTGGGGACCCGGCGTCCCGCCAGCCGGCCATGCCGGCGGCGCACGTCCGCAGCGCGCCGTCGCCGCCGTGCAAGCGAGCAGCGCCCACCTTGCCGTAGGTGGGGCCGAGCTCGATTACGAGCAACGACGCGGGCAGCACGTCGAGCCCGATCGTCCACGGCGGGCGGCCCTCCGTGCCCGGGATGACGAGCGAGAGCAGCGGGTCGCCCTGCAGCCCGATCCACAGCAGGGCGTCGAGCGCGTGTTCCCCCTTCCGCAGCCCGAGCGGGTCCTCGACCACGCGCGCCGGGGTGGCCAGGAGGCGGTCGAGCGCGCCGCGGCCCTCGTCCCCGAGATCGGCGTCCGCCGTCGCGACGCCGCCGCCTCCCAGCTCCCAGCGCCAGGGTCGCTCCGCGCCGCCGCGCAACGGCATGAAGCCACATGAGACGGCGCGCGCGCCGGACAACCGATCGCCCTCGCGGCGCAGCCCGAACGCGAGCTCGACTCCGTTGACGCGCAGCGGCGCGACGAGCACGCCCCCGTCGACGAGGGCAGCGACGAGCGCCGCGGGCAGCGACCAGCAGCCGGCGGTCACGATGATGCGGTCGTACGGACCGCCAGGCGGCGCGGCGCCGTCGCCGGTGACGACGAGCACGGAGCCGGGCCGGACCGCGTCCGGCGTGCTCACCGCGACGTCGCCCAGATGCTCGCTCGCGGCGGCGGCGACCGCCGGCTGCAGCTCGACGGTGGTCACCGCCGCCCCGAGCGCGGCCAGCAGCGCGGCGTTGTAGCCGGTGCCCGCGCCGACTTCGAGGACCCGGTCGCCCGGGCGGACGTCGAGCAGCGAGAGCATGCGCGCCATCAGGCTCGGCTGGCTCGACGAGCTGGTCGGGACGCCGCCCTCGTCATGAGTGACCACCGCGTCGTCGCGGTAGGCGTCCTCGATCGGGACGTCGGGCAGGAAGCGGTGGCGCGGCACCCGGGCGAAGGCGTCCAGGATCGCCTCGGAAGCCGGCGCTGCCTCGCGGAGCCGCCTGACGAAGGCCGCGTGGCGCCGCCCCGCGTCCGTCATAGGGCGAGCGGGCGCATCACGCGGCCGCCTCGTCCCCCGGCGAGCCAGGCGATGGCGAGGCCTCGGCCCGCGGCAGGTACGGCGGCAGGCGCCGCGAGACGACCCTGGAGACGCCGTTGCCCGCCATGGAGACGCCGTACAGGCAGTCAGCCGCCTCCATCGTGCGCTTCTGGTGTGTGACCACGATGAACTGGGCGCGATCGGAGAAGCGGCGCAGGAGCCTCAGGAAGCGGTCGATGTTGGGATCGTCGAGCGCCGCCTCCACCTCGTCGAGGATGTAGAACGGGCACGGGCGCGCCAGGAAGACCGCGAACAGGAAGGCGAGCGCGGTCATCGACTTCTCGCCGCCCGAGAGCAGCGTCAGGCGACGGGAAGCCTTGCCGGCCGGCGTGATCTCGATCTCCACTCCGATGTCGTCGGAGGGGCCCCCTTCGCCGTCGGCCTCGTCCGCCGCCTCGAGGCGCTCCTCGTCCCCGTGCTCGCGCTCGTCCGCCCGCGCGCCCCCGAGCACCGCCCGGGGGCCGGCGGCCTCGCGCACGAGGCGCAGGCGGCCGCGACCACCCGGGAAGAGCTGTGCGGCAACCTCCTCGAAGTTCTTCGCCGCCGCCGTGAAAGTCTCTTCGAAGGCGTCGCGGATGCGCTTGTCGATATCCCCGATGAGGCCCCGGAGCTCACGCATCGCCGCCTCGAGATCCTCGCGCAGGCACTCGAGCTCCTCGACGTGCTCGACGGCCTCGGCGTACTCCCGCTGGGCGAGCGGGTTGACGGGGCCGAGCTCCTCCCGGCGGCGCCCGAGCGACGCGATGCGCGCCTCAAGTCCGGTCCGCTCGGACTCGGGCAGTGCCTCGCCGGCGGGGTGCGGCTCGAATCCGAGCACGCCGGCCAGGCGCTCGAGCTCGCGGCGCGCATCGCCGGCCGTGTCGCGGGCCTGCTGCGCCCGGACCTCGCATCGGGTGACCTCTTCGCCGCGCGCCTTGAGCCGCGCCTGGACCTGGGCCTCCCGCTGGGCGCACGCGCGCAGCTCGCCGGCGAGGCGATCGCCGGCGTGGCGGTCGGCGACCAGCTCGGCGTCCAGGACTCCCACGCGCGAGCGCACGGCATCCCGCGCGGAATCCAGCGCCACGGCGAGCCGCTCGGCAGCCGGTCGCAGCTCTTCGTCGTGGCGCAGGCGGTCGAGCTCGTGCGCGATACGCCGGGCGCGGTCCGAGCGCTCCCGCTCGACGCGCTCGGCCAGCCGTCGCTCGGCGGCCAGAGTGGCCACGAGCTGCCCGCGGCGCGCGGCGACCGGGGCGTCGTCAGGGGCACCTCGGCGCTGTGCGATCAGGTGACCGGCGTGCTGCTCGGTCTCCAGCGCCTCGGCGCGCGCGCGCGCCGCTGCCCGCGCGTCGCGGTCCGCGTCGTCGCGCGCCGTGTCGGCGGCGTGAACGCGCTGGGTCGCGCCGCCGACCGCGGCGAGCGCGGCGTGCTCGGCACGCGCCGCCTGGTCGACCCGCCGGACCAACTCGTCGCGCCGGTTGCGCTCGGCCAGGACCCGATCCTCCCCGCCGGCGGCGGCCTGGCGCAACTCGCGCGCCCCCGCGGCCCACACCCGCCCCGTACGGGTCACGGCGACCCCGCGGAAAGACGGGTCCAGACCGTCGAGGTCGTCGACGACCCACACGGACGCGAGCAGCGCCGAGGCGAGCCGCGCGGCAGGCCCGCCGGCGGGCGCGCCGACATGGTCGAGCAGCCGCACGGCCCCACGGCGGGGTGATGAGGCGGCGGCGGCCGGAGACAAGCCGTCGCCGGCGGGTGCCACGAGCGCGGCGCCCCCGTCGCTACCCGCTCCGTCGAGCAGGCGCGTCGCAGTTTCGAGGCTCGACGCCACCGCCGCGCGCAGGCGGGGGCCGAGGGCAGCCGCCAGGGCCAGCTCGAAGCCGCGCTCGGCGCTGAGCGCGTCGGCCAGCGCCGGGGCGCCTCCCGGCGCGCCGGCCTGGGCGCGCAGGAACTGGTTGACCGTGGCCAGCTCCGCCCCGACGCCGGCGGCTTCCCGGCGAGCGGCCTCGGCGGCGCGCTCGAGCTCGCGCCGCTCTGATCGGGCGGCTTCGGCGGCGACACCGGCGGCCTGGCGGGCCGCCGCCGTGCGTACAGCCTCGTCCGCCATGCGCTCCGCCTCACCGGCGGCGACGGCGCGGCGGGCCTCGAGCGCGGCCAGCTCCTGCGCGAGGCGCCTGGTGCGATCCTCTGAGAGCTGCTCGAGCTCGCTCTCGAGTTCAGAAACGCGCTCGGCCGCGCCTTCGTCGTCGGCGTCCTGGTCCGCCTCTCGGGTCAGCGCCTCCAGGACGCCCCGCCGGCGCGCAACGCGATTCCTCAGGGTGTCGGTGGCCTGGCGGGCAGCCTCCAGCCGCATCGTGATCCGCTCGCGCGCGGACCGGGCCGCGTGGACGCGGTCGCCGAGCGCCTCTCGCTCGTCGCCGCGCGCGGCGAGTGCCTGCTCGGCCTGCTCACGCCGCCCGGCGACGTCGCGCAACTCACCCTCGGTCGCCTCGGCGGCCGTCCTCGCCCGGGTGGCGGCGGCCTCCGCCGCGGAGAGTGCCGCGACGGCGCTTCGAGCCGTATCGCGGGCCAGCGTCCAGCGTGCCTCGTCGGTCTGGCGCTCCAGCCGCTCGTGCAGCTCCGCAGCCTCCGCCTGGCGCTTGAGCGGCTTGACTCGCGTGCGCGCCTCGCGCTCGACGTCGAGCGCACGGTCCAGGTTGTCCTGCGTGCGGTCGAGCTTGAGCTGCGCGCGGCGGCGGCGCTTGCGGTGCTTGCCGAGCCCGGCCGCCTCCTCGATCAGCAGCCGCCGGTCCCTCGGCTTGGAGGTCACGATCTCCGCCACGCGACCCTGGGAGACGATGGAGTGCATCTCCTTGCCCAGGCCCGTGTCGCTCAGCAGCTCCAGCACATCGGTGAGCCGGCACCTCGCCCCGTTGACGCGATACTCGCCGTCGCCCGCGCGGTTGAGCCGCCGCACGATCGAGATCTCCGAAAGCGGCAGGTCGACCGCCGAGTCGGAGTTGTCGAGCACGACCTCGACTTCGGCCTCGGCGCGCGCCTGCACCCCGTGGGCGCCCGCGAAGATGACGTCCTGCATGGAGTGCCCGCGCACGGCGACCGGCGACTGCTCGCCCAGCGCCCACAGCACGGCGTCGGTCACGTTGGACTTGCCGGATCCGTTCGGGCCGACGATGACCGAGACACCGGGCGAGAAGCTCAGCTTCGTGCGGTCCGGAAACGACTTGAAGCCCTTGAGCGAGATCGACGTCAGGTGCATCTCACGCCTCCAGGTCCCCGGATTCCAGCGCGGTCGCCGCCGCGGCCTGCTCGGCCTCCTTCTTCGAGCGCCCGGAGCCGCGTGCGACCGGCTTTCCGGCGACCATCGCCGCCACCTCGAACGTGCGATCGTGCGGTGGCCCCGTCTCCCCCGTCACCTCGTAGGAGACCAGCGCGCCACGCCGGGCCAACCGCTCCTGCAGGGCCGACTTGAAGTCGGCCGGCCACTCCAGGGCAGACTCGATCTCCGGCGCGAAGGCCGCGCGCACCGCCTCCGCCGTGGGCTCGAACCCATAGGCGAGGTAGCACGCGCCGATCACCGCCTCGATCACCGAGGCAAGCACCCGCTCGGTCGCGAGCAGCGCCTCCAGCACCGGCCGCGCCACTTCCGGGGGAGCCGCGGCCCGCAGCCGCTCGGGAAGACCGAGCCGCTCGGCCACCTCGCGGCAGGAACGCCCGGAGACCGCCTGCGCACGGATCTTCGTCAGCCGCCCGGCGCCGTAGGACTCGGCGTCCAAGAGCGGAAACAGGTGGGTCGTGACCGACAGTCCCAGCACGGAGTCGCCCAGAAGCGCGAGGCGCTCGTAGCTGCCCGCGCGGCGCTCGGTCCAGGAGGCGTGGGTGACCGCCTGCCGGGCCAGGTCCTCCGGCAGTCCCTCGAGCAGCTCGTGGAGCGCGCGCAGGAGTCAGGGCCTCGGCTCGCCGTCGATGATCGCGCCGGAGGCCTCGTCATCGCTCATCGAATCCGGTGAGGCTCCGAGCACGAAGTCCACGGCCTGGCCGACGGTCCTGATCTGCGCAGCCTCCTCGTCGGACAACCTCAACCCGTAAGTGTCTTCGAGCTCCTGGACCAGGCTGTAGAGGTCGAGCGAGTCCGCCTCGAGGTCCTCCTTGAACCGGGTGCGCTCCTGGACTCGCCCCGGATCGAGCTCCAGCTCGTCGGCCAGGTGCGCCCGGATGTAGGCGAGGACCTCGTTGCGCTTCATGGCTCGGGGACCGTAGCGGCGGCGGCGGACGTGCTGCCGCGCACTGCGCGCTCGTCATCGCCGCGCTGGCCGCCGCGCTCGCGCAGCGCTCCCGCCGCGGCCAGCCGTTCGTGAGTGCGCTCAACCAGGTCCGCACGCACGCCGCGCGCCGCCAGCTCGATCGCCCGCCTGATGCCGGCGGCGCCGAACGAGCCGTGCGGCACGACGGCGAGGCGGCGCAGCCCGAGCAGGAATGCGCCGCCCTGGGCCTCGGGGTCGATTGTCTCGCGCAGCCCGCCGAGCGCCGGCCGCAGCAGCAGCCCTCCCGCCTTGGCGCGCGCATTGGACATGGCCGCCTCGTGAACGGCCCGCAGCAGCGTGTCCGCGGTGCCCTCCATCACCTTGAGGAACACGTTGCCGGTGAAGCCGTCCGTGACGATCACGTCGGCCTCCCCGGTTCCCACCGCGAACCCCTCGACGTTGCCGGTGAACTCGAGTGCCCCGCCCGGGTCGGCGGCCGCGAGCGCCGCGTGCGCCGCCCGCACGTGCTCGGTCCCCCGCGCCGGCTCGGTGCCGTTGGAGAGCAGCGCCACCCGTGGGCGGGGCACGCCCATCACGGCCTGCATGAACGCCGCACCCATGTGGGCGAACTGCACGAGATGCGCCGGCCTCACGTCGACGTTGGCGCCGCAGTCGAGCAGCAGGAACGGCAGGCCCGGGACCGGGACGAGCGCGGCCAGCGCCGGGCGGTGCACACCCCGGGCGCGCTTCATGTGATACAGCCCGGCGGCGAGCGCGGCACCGGTGGAGCCGCCCGAGACGAGCGCGTCGGCGCGGCCGTCGGCGACGGCGCGCACCGCCTGGACGATCGAGGCGTCGCGGGTCGCGCGCACGGCGCGGGCCGGGTCGGCCGCCTTGGCGATGGAGACCGGCGCGTCGACGACTTCCACGCCCGGGGCGGGCGCGATCTGTGCCGCAGGGCCGAACACGAGCACTCGGATCTCGCCGCCGGCGGCGGCGAGCGCGGCGCCGCGCGCGACCTCGGCGGGACCGGCGTCCGCGCCGTTGGCGTCCAGTGCGACGGTCAGGGGCTCAGCGGCCACGGCCGCCACGAGCTCCTAGTGGTCGTGCTCGTGGTCGTGGTCGCGCGCCTGCACGACCTCGCGACCGGCGTAGGAGCCGCAGTGCGGGCACACCCGATGCGGGCGGCGCGGCTGGCGGCACTGCGGGCAGGTGTTGATGGTAGGAGCGGAGATCTTGTGGGTCGCGCGGCGCTTGTTGGTGCGCGAGTGCGACTGCTTCTGCTTGGGAACGGCCATGGGCGGCGACGAAGGGTAGCGAAGAGCCCTACTCGAAGCGGATCTCCGACAGCTTCGCCCAGCGCTGGTCCGGCGGCGCGTCGTGCGCGTGGCCGGGCTCCCTGTCGAGGTTCGCACCGCACTGCGGGCACAGGCCCGCGCAGTCGGGCCGGCAGGTGATCTGGGCGGGCAGCGCGAGCGCCAGGGCGTCGCGCGCCCAAGCGGCGACATCGAGCTCGCCCTCGTGGCTCACGTAGGGCGAGGAGAGCTCCTCGTCACCCGCCCCCGGCTGCTCGACCTCGCGCGCGTCGACGTCGAAGCGCGGCTCGGCCGGCTCCAGGCAGCGCATGCAGGGCCCGCTGATCGCCACGGAGCAGCGCAGGCGCAGCGCCCAGCCGCTGCCAGTGGTGCGCGAGACGTCCACGCGCACCGGCACGACGTCCGGATCGGCGGCATAGGTCTGGCCGGCGAAGGAGAACGGCTCCACGCGCACGTGCAGATCGAGCCGGCGGCCCTCGCCGGATGTCAATCCCAGCCGCTGGAGATCGAAGACGTCCGTCCGCAGGGGCACGCGTTTCAGCATACGAGCTCACCGGGACTGCTTCCGGAGACGGGACGCCAGCTCCCGCTTGAGCACCTTGCCGGTGGAAGTGCGCGGCAGTGCGTCGCAGAACTCGACGTCGCGCGGGACCTTGAAGGCAGCCAGATTCGACTTGACGTACCGCTTGACGTCGTCGGCGCTCAAGTCCCTGCCCTCCCGAGTCACGATCACCGCCGACAGGCGCTGGCCGAACCGCTCGTCGGCCACCCCGAACACCGCGGCCTCGGCGATCGCCTCGTGCCCCGCGAGCAGCTCCTCGACCTCGCCCGGAAAGACGTTCTCCCCGCCCGACACGATCATGTCGTCGTCACGGCCGTCGACGAACAGCCGGCCGCTCGCGTCGAAGTGGCCGACGTCGCCGGAAGACAGCATGTCGTCGATGACCTGCTTGCTGCCGCCGCCCGAGTAGCCCTCGAACGCGAGGTCGTTGCGAACGAAGATGCGGCCGGTCGCGCCCTGCTCGACCTCCCGGTCGTCGTCGTCGTAGAGACGGACGGTGGTTCCCCGCGGCGGCTTGCCGGCGGTGCCCGGCGCGGCGCGCAGGTCCGCGGGCGTCGCGATCGTCGCCCACGCGACCTCGGTCGACCCGTAGAGGTTGTAGAGGTTGTCGCCGAACAGGTCCATCCAGCGCCCGGACACCGAGCCGGGCAGGGCGGAGCCGGACACCGCGACCGCCTTGAGCTTGGACAGGTCGTAGCGCCCGAGCACCTCGTCTTCGAGCTGCAGGATGCGCTGGATCATCACGGGAACCACGATCAACGACGTGCACGCGTGCCGCGCGGTCGACGCGAGCGTCGCCTCGGGATCGAATCTGCGGTTGAGCACGACGGTCGTGGAGAGCCCCATGGCGAGCGTGAAGTGCGCAAAGCCCCAGGAGTGGAAGAGCGGGGCGGCGATCATCGTCCGGCCGCGCGACTTCATCGGAATCCGCTCGAGCAGGGCCGCCACCGGATCGAGCGTCTGGGGCTGCCTGCGCTTGGCGCCCTTCGGGGCGCCGGTGGTGCCGGAGGTGAGGATGACCGCCTTCCCCTGCTCCGGCGGCGGTGCCAGATCCGAGGTGTCTCCGCCCGCCATCAGCTCGTCGAGGGTCACGACAGCGCCCCGGCCGCCGCGCTCGTGCCAGGCGACGTATCGCCGGCGGCCCTTGCCCGCCGCCGCCAGCACGTGCGTGAACTCCTCGTCGAAGACGATCGCCGCCGGGTTCTCGCGCTCGGCGACGTCGGCGAGCTGCGGACCGGAGAAGGCGGTGTTCATGAACAGCGCGTGAGCGCCGAGCTTGTTGGTCGCGACGTAGGCGTCG
>Ga0136627_1000938_pt1 | contig 11433 bp, 10 predicted proteins | sample AntDrymUQ4892206_2_FD_104652 | JGI IMG/M metagenome (GOLD analysis project Ga0136627, IMG submission 104652) | Polar desert sand microbial communities from Dry Valleys, Antarctica - metaG UQ489 (22.06) | ecosystem: Environmental > Terrestrial > Soil > Desert | place: Antarctica: Dry Valley... | reverse complement strand
GGATTCCAGCCCTTGAGAAGCAGGAACCCTAGGCGCGGCGCGGCGTGCGCCCCTGATCAGCCCGTCACCTCACCCACGGGAACAGCAGGAGCGCCCTTTTTCCGTCGACAAAGACCGCTCGCAGGGCGGAAACTCATCGTTTGCCCGGTAGCGCGCCGAGGGCGTGGCTATTCTTGTTCCGTGACCAACCTCGACGAGCGCGAGGGGCCGCGTGACGAGTGCGGCGTGTTCGGGATCTACGCCCCCGGTCACGATGTCTCGAGGCTGGCCTACTTCGCGCTGTACGCCCTCCAGCACCGCGGACAGGAGTCCGCCGGGATCGCCGCCGCGGACGTCGGCGGGCACATCATGACCCTGCGCGAGCTCGGTCTGGTCAACCAGGTCTTCGACGAGCAGAAGCTGCGCGCGCTCGGCGGGCAGCTCGCCGTCGGCCACGTGCGCTACTCGACGACCGGCTCCAACGGCTGGGACAACGCCCAGCCGATCCACCGCTCCGACCGCCGCGAGCTGGCGCTGGCACACAACGGCAACCTCATCAACGCCGTCGAGCTGCACACCGAGCTGCGCGAGCGGGGCATGAGCTTCCGCTCGACCTCGGACTCGGAGATCATCGCCGCCCTGCTGGCCTCCCACGAGGCCGAGCGCATCGAGGACGCCGTCGCCGCGGTCATGCCGCGCCTGCAGGGCGCCTTCTCGACGGTGCTGATGACCAAGGACACGCTCGTCGCCTTCCGCGACCCCGCCGGGCTGCGACCGCTCGTGCTCGGCAGGATCGGCGAGCGCTACTGCGTCGCCAGCGAATCCTGCGCGCTGGACATCATCGGCGCGACGCTCGTGCGCGACGTGGCTCCCGGCGAGATGGTGTGGATCAACGAACAGAGGGTGCAGACGCGCCAGGTCGTCACCGGCGCGCGCGAGGCGTTCTGCGTCTTCGAGTACATCTACTTCGCGCGACCGGACTCGCGCATGGGCGGCGACGTCCTGCAGGCGATGCGCGGGCGCATGGGCGAGATCCTCGCGCGCGAGTCGCCGGCGCCCGGCGCCGACCTCGTGATTCCGGTGCCGGACTCCGGAGCGCCCGCCGCCCGCGGCTTCGCCCGCGCCAGCGGCCTGCCCCAGGACGACGGGCTGATCAAGAACCGCTACGTCGGGCGCACGTTCATCGAGCCCGGCCAGGAGCTGCGCAAGCACGGCCTGCGGCTGAAGTTCAACCCGCTGCCGGAGATCGTCGGCGGCCGGTCGATCGTCGTCGTCGACGACTCGATCGTGCGCGGCAACACGACCCGCCACCTCGTCCAGATGCTGCGCGAAGCCGGCGCTCGCGAGGTCCATCTGCGGATCTCCGCGCCGCCGATCAAGCATCCCTGTCACTACGGGGTGGACATGTCCACGCGCGAGGAGATGATCGCCCACGGGCGCAGCGTCGAGGAGGTCGCCGCCGAGCTGCGCTGCGACTCACTGGCGTATCTGTCGCTCGACGGCATCTACGAGGCCGTGCGCGGCTCCTCCGAGCGCCACTGCGACGCGTGCTTCAGCGGCCGCTACCCGTTGGAGGGAACCGACGAGGCGAACGGCAAGTTCGCGCTCGAGCTGCCGCTTGTGCGCGCGTAACCGCGCCCGGAGCGATGAGCTCGCAGGAGGCGCCCTCGGACCCGGACCGCAACCAGGTGACGCTGCACGGCGAGCGGCTGCTGCTGCGCCGGGCGCAGGAGACCGATCGCGCGGCGCTCGCCGCGATCCTCTGCGAGCCGGAGGTCGTCCGCTGGTGGGGTCCCTACGATCCCGGGACCGCGCTCGACGAGCTTGACGCAAGCTTCGTCATCGTCGTCGACGACACCGTCGCGGGCTGGCTGCTGTTCGAGGAGGAGACCTGGTGGCAGTACCCGCAGGTCTCCTTCGACATCGCGCTGACGACGCGCCTGCAGGGGATGGGCTACGGCCAGGAGACGCTGCGGGTGGCGATCGAGCACTTCGTCGCGCAGGGCCACCACCGCTTCCAGATCGACCCCGCGGTCGACAACGAGCGCGCGATCCGCACCTACACGGCCGTCGGGTTTCGCCCCGTCGGCGTCCTGCGCCAATACGAGCGCCGCGACGGCGCCTGGCACGACGGCCTGCTCATGGACCTGCTCGCCGACGAGCTCCCCGGCCGCTGAGCGCGCTACTTGATCTGCGGGCCGTAGCCCCACTTCGGCATCGCGGAGCGGGCGCCGACGGCGACCGCGCGCTCGGTGTCGGCGCTGCGCAGCGTCGTCGGGTACGGCGGGCGCTTCCAGGGATGCCAGCCGACCGTGCCGTAGTGCGCGCGCAGGAAGGCGGTCAGGGCGCCGCGGTGCTCGGGGCAGGCGTAGCGCGTCGGGCCGTAGAGCCCCTTGCCGTGCCAGACCAGCCAGTGCTCGGGCAGCACGTCGAGGTAGGCGCCCCAGACGACCTCGGCGACGGTCTTCTCCAGGCTGATCTGCGTCAGCGGATCAGGCTGGCGGTCACAGTACTGACAGCGGAAGAGCAGCCTCACGGGCATCCTCCGTCCAGGGTACCCACGTGTCGGGGCGCGTCAATCGAGATCGCGCGGGGACAGTCAGAATCCGCCGGTGATCCCGCGCCGCGTGGCGATCCTCCAGGCGTGATCGGTATCGCCGGAGGCCAGGCTCGACGGGTACGGCGGGCGCTTCCAGGGATGAAAGCCGATCGTTCCGTAGTGTTCGCGCAGGTAGGCGACGAGGTCGCCGCGATGCTCCTCGCAGGCGTAGCGCGTCGGGCCGTAGAGGCCCTTGCCATGCCAGACCAGCCAGCGGCCGGGCAGCGCGTTCTGGTAGGCGCCCCAGGTGCACTCGCGGATCGTGGCCTGCAGGCTCAGCTGCGTCAGCGGATCGGGCTGCGCGGCGCAGAACTGGCAGCGGAAGATGTAGCGGACCGACATCTTCCTTGAACACAGTAGCGCCGGATGCGATCCGCAACGAATCTGTGCCGCCATCGCAACGAATTGGCGCAATCGGGGTGATCGCGGCGCACGGCGTCTACGGTCGGCGCCATGGATCCGATCGCCGCCCTGCGCGAGCACTTCGGCTTTGATGCCTTCCGCCCCGGTCAGGAGCGGGCCGTGCGCGCCGCGATCGGCCCGCCCGCGCGCGACGCGCTCGTCGTCATGCCGACCGGCGCCGGCAAGTCGCTGTGCTACCAACTCCCCGCGCTCGTGCGCGACGACCTCACGATCGTCGTCTCACCGCTCGTCTCGCTGATGGCCGACCAGGTCGATGCGCTGGAGGCGATCGCGCCCGGACGCGTCGCGCTCGTCAACGCCCAGCGCGACGGCGCCGAGAACCGCGTGGCGCTGCGTCGAGCGGCGGCCGCGGGCGGGCTGCGGCTGCTGTATGTCGCCCCCGAGCGCTTTGCCTCTGCGTCGTTTCTGGCGGCGATGGACGGTGTCCGGGTCGGGCTCTTCGTCGTCGACGAGGCGCACTGCGTCTCGCAGTGGGGTCACGACTTCCGCCCCGACTACTTCCGTCTGTCCGGCGCCGCGCGCCGCCTGGGCGCCGAGGCGATCATCGCCTCCACGGCGACCGCCACCCCGCAGGTCGCAGCCGACATCGAGACGCGCCTGGGTCTGCGCGATCCGGTCCGCATCGCGACGGGATTCGATCGCCCGAACCTGTCCTTCGCAATCATCCCGTGCGCGTCCGCGCAGGCCTCACATCGCCGGATCGCGGCCGCGCTCGCCGTCCCCGGCGCGACGCCGGCGATCGTCTACGCGGGCACGCGGGAGCGAGCCGAGACGCTCGCCGCCCGCCTGTCGCAGTCGCTGCCCGCGGGCGCCGGCGTCTATCACGCGGGCCTCGCGCGCGAGCGCCGACGCGCCGCGCAGCGCGCCTTCATGGAGGGCGCGCCGGACGTCGTCGTGGCGACCAACGCGTTCGGCATGGGAATCGACAAGGCCGACGTGCGAACGGTCTGTCACGAGACCGTCCCCGGGTCGATCGAGGCCTACTACCAGGAGGCCGGCCGCGCGGGACGCGACGGCCGGCCCGCCCGGGCCCTGCTGTTCGCCGATCGGCGCGACAGGCGGCTGCACGCATTCTTCATCCGCCGCGGCGAGGCCTCCGACCAGAACGCGCGCTGGGAGCGCCATCGCGCCATGTGGGCGTTCGTCGAGGGGTCCGCCTGCCGGCGGCGGACGATCCTGCGCCACTTCGGCGACCCGCGCCGCCCGGCGCCGCAGCCGGGCGTGCCGTGCTGCGACGTCTGCGATCCGGGCTGGCTGCCGGCCGCCCCCGCGGGTCGTGGAGCAGCGGCGGACCTCGACGCCGCGATCCTCGCGCTCCTCACGGCGACGACGCCCGCGGTCGGGCGCGCTCAGGTCGTGGAGATCCTTCGCGGAGACCGCTCGAGGACGATCGTCGAGCGCGGCCATGACGGCCTGGCGCAGTACGCCACGTTCGCCCACGTCCCGGCGCGCGACGTGCTCGCGCGCATCGACGCGCTCGCCGCGGAGGGCCGGACGCCGGCCGGCGACGCTGCCCGTCCGACGCCCCCATCGGTGCCGTACGCTTGAGCCGATGCCCAAGGGTCCACTGCGCGTCGGCGTGCTCGCCTCCGGCTCGGGGACCAACCTCCAGGCGCTGATCGACGCCGTGCACGGCAACGAGGCCGTGATCGTCGCCGTCGCAAGTGACCGAGCCGCGGCGCCGGCGCTGGAGCGCGCGCGGGAAGCCGGGATCCAGACCGAGGTCTTCCCGCTCGCCGCGCACGCCGACCGCTCGGCGCGCGACATGGCGATCGCCGACTGGATGGCCGAGCACGACGCCGAGCTGATCGTTCTCGCGGGCTACATGGCGCTGCTGACGAGCGCCTTCCTGCGCCGCTTCGAGGGCGCGGTCGTCAACGTCCACCCGTCGCTGCTGCCCGCCTTCCCCGGCATGCGCGCGATCGAGCAGGCGCTGGACTACGGCGTCAAGCTCGTCGGCGTCACGGTGCACTTCGTCGAGGACGACGGCGGCGTGGACACCGGCCCGGTGATCCTGCAGCGCGCCGTCGAGCTGGGCGACGGCGACAGCGCCGAGGAGGTCCACGAGCGCCTGCGCCCGATCGAGCACGAGCTGGTGCCGGAGGCGGTGCGGCTGATCGCGCGCGGCGCGGTGTCGCGCGATCCCGCCAACCTGCGGCGGACGCGGGTCAGCTCGTAGCCGGCTCGGCGCGCGGGCGCCGGCGCCGCGGCGCGACCGGCAGCAGCGAGGACGGGCAGAAGTCCGCCAGCACGCACCCCTCGCAGCGCGGACTGCGCGCCACGCACACGCGGCGACCGTGCAGGATCAGCCGGCAGGAGAACAGGCCGCGCTCGGCGGCGGGCAGCATCGGGCTGAGCGCGAGCTCGACCTTCACCGGATCCTCGAGCTCGGTCAGCCCGAGGCGCCGCGACAGGCGCAGCACGTGCGTGTCGACCGGCAGCCCGGGCTTTGCGAACGCGACGCTCAGCACGACGTTCGCCGTCTTGCGCCCGACGCCGGGCAGGCTCACCAGGTCGGCCATGCGGTCGGGGATCTCGCCGCCGAAGCGCCCGACGACCGCCCGCGCCATCCCCAGCAGGCTGCGCGACTTGGCGTTGAAGAAGCCCGTCGAGCGGATCATCTCCTGCAGGTGCTCCTCGTCGGCTCCGGCGAGCGCTACGGCGTCGGGGTAGCGCGCGAATAGACGAGGGGTGACCGAGTTGATCGTCCTGTCGGTGCTCTGCGCCGAGAGGATCGTGGCGACCAGCAGCTCGTAGGGATCGCGATGGTCAAGCTCGCACAGCTCGGCGGCGCTGCCCGGGTACTCCCCGGCCAGGCGCGCGTGCGCTTCGCGTGCCCTGCCGGCCGCTGTGCGGGGTCTGGCCATCCGGAGGGGATCCTACGAGCATGCGACAACGACCTGATCAACGGCGGCAGCGGCAATGACGTCATCACGTCGGTCGGTGGCGGGCGCGAGCGGGCCGGGCGGATATGCTCGCGCTCATCTCCGGCGCCGCCGACATCCAGCCCACAGTGATGGTCCGCCGTGCGCTGCTTTCGGTCTCCGACAAGCGCGGCATCGTCGATTTCGCGCGCGGCCTCGCCGATCTCGGCGTGCAGCTCGTGTCGACCGGCGGCACCGCCGCGGCGCTGACCGAGGCGGGCCTGGACGTCCGCTCGATCGAGGACTTCACGGGCTTTCCGGAGATCATGGACGGCCGCGTCAAGACGTTGCACCCGCGCCTGTATGCCGGCCTGCTAGCCGTGCGCTCGAACCCCGAGCACGTCGCCGCGCTCGCCGAGCACGACATCGAGGAGGTCGACCTCGTCTGCGTCAACCTCTATCCGTTCGAGGAGACCGTCGCGCGCTCGGACGCAAGCGACGCCGAGATCATCGAGAACATCGACATCGGCGGTCCGACGATGATCCGCGCGGCGGCAAAGAACCACGCGTTCGCGGCCGTCGTGACGAGCCCGGCATCCTACGACGCGGTCCTGGAGGAGCTCGGCGCCTCCGCGGGCGAGCTCTCGGAGGCGACGCGCGCGTCGCTGGCCGCGGAGGCATTCGCCTACACCGCGCGCTACGACACGGCGATCGCGCGCTGGTTCGCCGAGCGGTCCGACGACTTTCCCGCGCTGCACATCCGCGCCTACGAGAAGGTCACCGACCTGCGCTACGGCGAGAACCCGCACCAGCGCGCCGCCTACTACGCCCAGGTCGGCTCGCGCGGGCATCTGCTGTCAGGCGTGCGCCAGCTCCACGGCAAGCAGCTGTCGTTCAACAACCTGCTGGACTTCGACGCGGTGCGCAGCATCGTCGCGGACTTCGAAGATCCCGCGTGCGTGATCGTCAAGCACAACAACCCCTGCGGCGCCGCGCTCGGCGACGGCGCGCTGCAGGCCTACGAGCGCGCCTACGAGACCGATCCACTCAGCGCATTCGGGGGCGTGATCGCCTTCAACCGGCCGGTCGACCGGCAGACCGCCGAGCGCCTGTCCGAGCAGTTCGTCGAGGTGCTGCTGGCCCCCGGCTATGACGAGGACGCGCTGGAGATCCTCATGCGCAAGCCGTCGATCCGCATCATGGAGGATCAGGGCGCCGGCGAACCGGGCGCGGGCGAGCCCGACGTCAAGCAGGTGATGGGCGGCCTGCTCGTGCAGGACCACGACTTCGAGCTCGGCGACCGCACCGAGATGGAGCTCGCCACACAGCGCGCGCCGACCGACGGCGAGTGGCGCGACCTGCTGTTCGCCTGGCAGATCTGCAAGCACGTGCGCTCCAACGCGATCGTGCTCGCCCGCGACCGGGCGACGGCCGGCATCGGCGCCGGCCAGATGAGCCGCGTGGACTCCGTGCGCCTGGCCGTCGACAAGTCGCGCCTGGAGTCCCTGCAGGGCGCCGTGCTCGCCTCCGACGCGTTCTTTCCCTTCAGTGACGGCCCCGAGATCGCGATCGGCGCGGGGGTCGCCGCGATCATCCAGCCCGGCGGGTCGCGCAACGACGTGCAGGTGCGCGAGGCGGCCGACGAGGCCGGCATCGCGATGGTCTACACCAGCCGCAGGCACTTCCGTCACTAGCCGGGGCGCAGGGCGCCGGTCCGTCCGGCCCGTGGCCCAGACTCGCCGCTCGTGATCGCTTCCGAGCAGCCTGTGTCCAGCGTCCGGGAGCCCGCCGGCGTGGCACTGCGGGCATGGCAGCAGGGCGCCCTCGAGCGCTTGGCGGACTGGCAGAAGGGCCCGTTCCTGCTGTCCGCCGCGCCTGGCGCCGGCAAGACGATCCCGAGCATCGTCTACGCCCGCGGGCTGCTGCGCGCGGGTGTCGTCCGGCGCGTGCACGTCATCTGCCCGACGACGCCGCTGACGCGCCAGTGGGCCGAGGCGGCGGGACGGCTGGGGTTGCAGCTGGCACCCGATGCCGACGAGCTGACCCCGCCGCGCGACTTCGACGGCATCGTCGCGACGTACGCGCGGGTCGCGCAGTCGGCCGGGCGCTGGGCGGCGCAGTGCGGCGAGCGCACGCTCGTGATCGCCGACGAGTGCCACCACCTCGGCGACGAGCTGGCCTGGGGCGAGGGCTTCACGCGCGCGTTCGCCGCGACGACCCGCTGGCTGCTGCTGTCGGGCACGCCGTTTCGCTCCGACCAGTGCGCGATCGCCGGCGTGCGCTACGAGGACGGCGTCGTGATCCCCGACGTCAGCTACAGCTATGCCGACGCCGTCCGCGACGCGATCTGCCGCCCGGTCGCGTTCATCCCCTACGACGGGGCGCTGTCGTGGCGCTCCGGAGACGACGTCATCGAGTCCTCCTTCGAGGACGTGCTGACCGGTCGGGAGGCCAGCCGCCGTTACCGCACCGCGATCTCCACCGAGCTCGCCGACGGCCTGCCGCGCATCCTGCGCGCCGCGCACGAGCGCCTGGAGGAGGTGCGCGCCGGCGGGCACCGCGACGCCGGCGGCCTGGTGATCGCCGCCGACGGTGCCCACGCGCGCCGCGTGGCCGCGACGCTCAGACAGATCACCGGCTCCTCGCCCGTCGTCGTGCTGCACACCGATGCCCGCGCCGCGCAGAAGCTGCGCGCGTTCGGCGTCGGCCGCGAGCGCTGGATCGTCGCGGTGAACATGGTCTCCGAGGGCGTCGACATCCCCCGCCTGCGCGTCGGCGTCTACGCGACGGCCGCCAAGACGCCGCTGATCTTCCGTCAGATCGTCGGTCGCTTCGTGCGCACGCTGGCCGGGCGTCCCGTCGAGCTGAGCTACCTCTTTTTGCCCGCGGACCGGCTGCTGCGCGCGCACGCCGCGGAGGTGCAGGACGAGCTGCGCCATGTGCTCAAGCCCGCGGCCGAGGAGGCGGACGAAGGCCTGCTCGACGAGGTCGGCGAGCGCGCCAGGACCGAGCCCGAGCCGGCCGACGCGTTCGTGCCGCTCGCGGCGGATGTCGCGCCGCAGCTCGCGCTGTTCGGTGGTGGCCCGCCGCCACCTGCCGCCAGGCCGGTGACCGTCCCCCCGCCCCCGGCGCCCGCCGACGAGCCCGCCATCCCCGCCTTCAGGCAGCGCGCGCGCCTGCGCGACAAGCGCCACGGCCTCGTCAAGACGCTAGCGGGGTTTCAGGGGTCCTCGCACCGCGAGGTCAACACGTGGGTCAATCGCAAAACCGGCGTCGCGGGCGTCGGCGACGCGTCGATCGAGCAGCTCGATCGCGCCGTGGAGCTGCTGCTGGCGGAGCTCGATCGCATCAGCCGTCGGCGCGCGAGCTGAGCACCGATGGGCCGTCTGGGACTCGAACCCAGAACCTCGAGGTTAAAAGCCTCTCGCTCTGCCAATTGAGCTAACGGCCCGCGGTCCGCCTCCGGCGATACCCCCAGGGGGAGTTGAACCCCACTCCTCGAGCTTGAAAGGCTCACGTGCTGACCGTTACACCATGGGGGCCTGCTGGCCGGCCATTCTACGGCGCGGCTCGCGACGAGCCGATCGCGCGACCCGTGCGAAGGGATAGCCTGCGCCGGCGCGCGTAGCTCAGCGGCTAGAGCATCGCCCTTACAAGGCGGGGGTCGCCGGTTCGAATCCGGCCGCGCGCATCGGGCGACGGTCGGACATCTGCGGAGGTCAACCACTCGCACTGGGGCCTGACCGTCCAGCCGCCGACCTCGGGGTCATGGACACATGGCTCAGAACCTGCTGGCATCACCTCTGGATCGGTCTGGCGATCCTGCTCGTCGCTCCCGCCGTGGCGAGCGCCGCAGCGTCGGACCCACTCCTGTCGCGCCAATGGGCGCTCGCCGATCCTGCGGCGATCGGCGCCCGCGAGGCCTGGTCGCAGTCAGATGGCTCAGGCGTTGTGGTCGCGGTGCTCGACAGCGGCGTGCAGCTGGACCACCCGGACCTGGCGTCGAACATCTGGACCAATCCCCGCGAGATCGCGGGCAACGGACGCGACGACGATGACAACGGCATCGTCGACGATGTCCACGGCGCGAGCATGATCAGGATGAACGGCGACGTCGCTGACGACAACGGCCACGGCACCCACGTCGCCGGAATAGTGGCCGCACGGCGCGGCAACGACGTCGGCGGCTCGGGCCTCGCGCCGGGCGCGAGCATCATGGCCGTCAAGGTGCTCGACAGCGAGATGCGCGGCACGACCGACGCGCTCGCACGCGGGATCCGCTACGCCGTCGACAACGGCGCGAAGATTCTCAACGTCTCGCTCAACACCGACAGCGCGACCGAGGCGGTGCGATCCGCCACCGAGTACGCGGGCGCGCGCGGCGCGATCATCGTCGCGTCCGCGGGCAACAACGGGCGCGACATCGACCTGCTGCCGTCCTATCCGGCCGCGCTGCCCGATGCGGCGGTCCTGAGCGTCGCCGCCCAGACCGACCAGGGCATCCTGTCATCGATCACCAACCTCGGCCGGCGGTCCGTCGACCTCGCCGCGCCGGGCGAGAGCATCCTCTCCACGGCGACCGGATCGGGATATCAGTCGCGGACCGGCACCTCCGCGGCGGCCCCGTTCGTCGCCGGGTCGCTCGCCCTGCTGTCAGCCGTCGCACCAGACACGCCGATGACCGAACTGCGCGATGCGATCACCGCCACCACCCAGCGCTCAAGCCTGCTGGCGGGGGTGCTCAAGAGCGGCGGCACCCTGGACGTCGGCGCCGCGATGCACCGTGTGGTCGGCTCCGGGTGGCGCAGCGCCAGCGTCAGCACGAGCCCCAACCTGAAGTTGAGCTCAAGCAGGCGGGTGCGCTCGGGCTCCAGGGCCGCGGTGCGCTGGATCCGCACGGACACGGCCGACGTCGCCCGCTGGCGCATCTCGCTCGACGGCCGCGTCGTGAAGCGTTCGCTGAAGGCGAGCCGCACCCGCTACAGCAAGCGCATCCGGCGCGTCGGCCGCCACAAGTGGCGCGTCGTCGGCTTCGACGGCAATGGCCGGAAGGTCGTCACGGCGAAGCGCTCGTTTCGGATCGTCCGGCGCTGAGGGCCCGTCGCGACGGACCCTGAGGCGCGGTCAGGGCGCCGGCGCCGCGGCCGCCTGCTGCGCCGGCGGGCCCGACGCTCCTCCCGTCGCCGGGGCCGCCGCCGGCGCGGCGGGGGCCGGGGCCGGCGCGGCCGAGGCCGGCGCGGCGGGCGGTGGAGGCTGCGGCGCCGGGGCGGCCTGCGTGGAGACGTCCAGTCCCGGGGCCGGATCGAAGTCGGGAACGCCACCGCGCTGCGCGCCACTGGAACCCTTCGGCGTCGTGGGCTGCGTGCCGGTCTCGGGCTCTTCGTTCTCCTCCGGCTTCTCGCGTGGCGCGGTCGCTGTGGGGGCGGGCGCAGCCTGCACCGGCGCGGCGCGCACGGGAGCCGGGGCCCCGGGCCCGGTGGGCGCGGGCGCCGCACGGGCGCTGCGGGCGGCGCTCGGCAGACGCAGAATCTTCGGCACGGTCGCCTCGGGCGCCTCGTCGGAGAGCAG
>Ga0136627_1000935_pt1 | contig 11441 bp, 10 predicted proteins | sample AntDrymUQ4892206_2_FD_104652 | JGI IMG/M metagenome (GOLD analysis project Ga0136627, IMG submission 104652) | Polar desert sand microbial communities from Dry Valleys, Antarctica - metaG UQ489 (22.06) | ecosystem: Environmental > Terrestrial > Soil > Desert | place: Antarctica: Dry Valley... | reverse complement strand
GGAGACATCTACGAGCTTGCCGAGGTCGTGCGCAACCTCGCGATCCGCGAGCACGAGAAGGGCCTGTCGACGGGCGAGAAGCAGATGTTCACGCGGGCCAAGAAGATCCTCGCCTCGGAGCTGATGTACGCCCTGGACAAGGACGAGGACGACGCCGAGCAGCACCTCGACGACCTGCTCGCCGACAGCGCGGGCGTGGTGGCCTAGTGGTTCCTCCGGTATGTAGTGGTGCGAGTACTTGCTGGAGGGACCACTAGTACCCGCGGTCGCGCTCGTCCTGGCGGCAGGTCGCGGAGAACGCCTTGGGTCCGGGGGACCCAAGGCGTTCGTCGTCGTGGGCGGTCGCCCGATGCTGCAGTGGAGCATCGACGCGCTGCGCGAGGTTGACGAGGTGGGGCAGATCGTCGTCGCGCTACCGGCCGGCGAGCAGGCCCCGGCAGGGACGGTCGGGGTGACCGGCGGAGAGCACCGCTCGCTGTCGGTGCTCGCGGCGCTGCGCGCGGGCGAGGGGGACCCGGTGATCGTGCACGACGCCGCGCGGGCACTCGTCACGCCGCGGATCTTCCGCGACGCGCTCGATGTGCTGGCCGAGCACGGCTGCGACGCTGCGATCGCGGCCGCGCCGGTGACGGACACCATCAAGCAGGCCAGTGATGGCGCGGTGACACGCACGCTGGACCGCTCGACGCTGTGGGCGGTGCAGACCCCGCAGGTCTTCCGCCGCGCGGCGCTGGAGCACGCGCTCGCGGCATCCGACGAGCTGCTCGCCGCCGCGACCGACGATGCCTGGCTCGTCGAGCAGGCGGGCGGCAGCGTGCGGATCGTGCCGGCCCCGCGCGAGAACATGAAGATCACCACGCCCGGGGACCTGCAGGTCGCGGAGGTCGCGCTGCGCGAGCGCGCCCGATGCTGACCGACTATCACCTGCATCTGCGGCCCGACGATCCCGGGACGGACGCGACGACGCACTTCACCGCCGCGAACGTCGACCGCTACCGCACGATCGCGCAGGAGCGGGGGATCGCCGAGCTGGGCTGCGCCGAGCACGTCTACCGCTTCGCGCAGGCGCTTGACGTCTGGCGTCACCCGCTGTGGCTACAGAGCGCGGTCGACGACATCGACGCCTATGCGGGCTTCGTGCGCGACGAGACCGACCTCAAGCTCGGGATCGAGGCGGACTTCGTCGTCGGGCGCGAGGATCGGATGGCGACGCTGCTGGGCGCGCGCGACTGGGACTTCGTCGTCGGCTCGGTGCACTTCGTCGGCGAGCACGCCGTCGATCACGACGGCTATGAGGTGTGGGATCACCGCTCCCAGCGCCCGGACGCGCTGTGGCGCCGGTACTTCGAGACGCTGGGAGAGGCCGCGCGGTCGGGGCTGTTCGACATCCTCGCCCACCCCGACCTGATCAAGCTGTGGGGTGGCCGCAGGCCCGTGCCCGAAGGCGACCTGCGGCGCTTCTACGATCTGGCGATGGACGGAATCGCCGAGTCGCAGATCGCCATCGAGGTGTCGACCGCCGGCCTGCGAAAGCCCGTCGGCGAGCTGTATCCCGCGCCGGCCTTCCTGGAGATGTGCATCGATGCGGGATGCCCCGTCGCGCTGTCCTCAGACGCGCATGTTCCGGGCGACGTCGGACGCGACTACGAGGCGGCGTTGAAGCTGCTGGCAGATCTCGGCGTTGGCGAGCTGGCCGTCTTCCAGCGGCGCTCGCGCCGACTGGAGGCGATCGGGTGAGCGGCGTGCGGACCGGCTTGGGCTGGGATTCGCATCGCTTCGTCGCGGGCCGCCCGTTGATCCTCGGCGGCGTGACGTTTCCCGATGCCGAGCTGGGCCTCGATGGCCACTCTGACGCCGACGTGCTGACGCACGCGGTGATCGACGCGCTGCTCGGCGCGGCCGGCCTCGATGACATCGGCGTGCAGTTCCCCGACAGCGACGACGCCTACAAGGGCGCCGACTCGATCGAGCTGCTCGGCGAGATCGTCCCGCTGGTGCTGGCGCTCGGCCTGCGCGTCGTGCACGTCGACACCATCGTGCTGATGGAGCGTCCGAAGCTCGGCTCACTGCGCGGCGCGATGCGCGAACGCCTGGCCGGGGCGCTCGGGCTGCCGCGCGACTCGGTCAACGTCAAGGCCTCCACCGGCGAGGGCATGGGCTTCGTCGGACGCCTGGAAGGCGTCGCTGCCCTCGCGATCGCGACGCTCGAGGTGGCCTGAGCGGCGAGGTGCGCAGTCCGCAGCGCTGCACAGCGCGACGCCAAAGCCCGGGCTGGCGAGTCGCGCTTTCGGTCCAGAAGCGACAGCGCGCCGGGCTCGGGGGCCAGCGTCGGCGTATCTTCCCGAGACGATGGACGGCGTGCGCTTTGACGGCTCGCAAGGACCCCGCTGATCAGACCCGTCGTCGGCGACGCCGAAGCACGGTGTCGCCGACGAGGACATCCTGCACGCCATTGACCATGCGCTCGCTATCGAAGACGTCGGCGAAGATCCCGACCGTTGGCTGGTCATCGGGCCTGATCGCTCCGGCAACCTGCTCGAGGTGGTCGTCTTGACGACCGTCGAGGAAACCCAGCGTGATCCTCAACATCTCACACGAGCTTGGCAGAGAGGGGCGCGGGCGGGCTTCCGGGGCCCGAGCGCCGACGCGGACACGCCGCCGGGCAGCCCCGGCCAGCACCCCCGTGCCGCAGCCCGGGGCAGGCCAGCCGCCCCAGCCGGTGCGCAACGACGTCTGGCGCGACCAATGCCGCCGCGCTCTATCCGATGCCGAGTTTCTCCGCCGCAAGCTTGGTGCCCTCGACGCGGGCCTTGATCTTCTCGAACGCGATGTCGCGAGCGAAGTCGGGGGAGCCGTACGCTGGTTTCCTGTCGATTGCGAATGGCTGGAATCCGCAGTCGTCCGTCGATCCGAGGCGCTCCTTCGGGATAAAGTCAGCGGCTCTGACCAGGGAATCACAGACCTGCTGAGGCGTCTCCACCGCGGGATTCTGGCACCAGATCACACCGACGTAGCAGATCTGCGGAATACCGTCGGCGTCGTCTCGGCTGTGCTCGCCGATCATCTTGTAGGTCTCATCCTTGTCCTCTTCGCAGGCGGCTTGAATGGTGAAGTAGCCGGCATTGATCGAGAACAGGGCCGGGAGCAGGCTGCTGTAGGGAACCTCGGCGCTGTGGTTTGAGTCTGCGTCGCTTCCAGCACAAGTGTGCACGCCGATGTTCACGCGCTCCTCGGGCGTGAAACGGTCCACCACCCGGCTGATGAGCTCGATGAAGCGCGGGAGCAGGTTGGCGTCGGTCCACGGGTTGCGCGAATCGCTCTTCAGCGCCAGTCGGCCTTCGGTGAAGTCGATCTGGACGCGGGCCGCTCCGGCGGCGAACGCTTTACGGATGTCCTTCTCACACTCATCGACCAGGTCCGACTCGAACTGCTCGCGGGTGTAGCCCGGCACCTCGGCGTGCAGCGGCATGAGCAGCGAAACCATCGACGGGGCAATCACTGCCTGCTTCATCGGCTTACTCGCGAATTTCAGAGCTTTCACGAGCGAGTCGGCCGCATACTCGTTGTACCGGAACGGACCACCGACCAGCTTCGGCATGGCCTTGGAATGCCCGTCCGGGAATAACGCGAAGGTCTGGCCGCCCGGGGCGCAACAAGGGTTCAGACCGGTCCCGGCCATCGTGGTCATGAAGGGGTAGGTAGCGAAACTCGACCAGCGCTGCTCGCCGTCGGTGATGATCGGCGAACCCGTGGCCTCGAAGCGCTCAATCGAGTCCTTGACCGCCGCTTCCTGCTCGGCCTCGAGCGCTTCCGCGGTGATCTCGCCGGCATCGTAAGCGGCAAAGGCCGCCTGGAGCTTGGCCGGCCGAGGCAGGGAACCGATCGGTTCGGTGGGGATTCCGGTTGCGGTCTTCGGATCGTAAGCCATCGTCTGTCTCCTGGTTTGGTGGGGGTTGCCAGCCGCGCCGACGGAGCCACATCGAGGGCCACGCCGCTCATTTTGGGCTCGGTGTCCGGCTCTCCAGGTGACGCACCAACGAGAGCGCAGGTGACGCACCAACGAGAGCGCGATTGTCGCCGAATTCGCATGTCCGCTGCGTTGCTCTGTTGCTACGGACAGATGTACCGCGCGTTGCGAGCGCATGACCGGCGCGCTTCGACGAGATGAACTGTCACGAGATCTGCGATCCGGCGTTCGCTTCTTGAAGATGGGCGAGCAAGGCCGGAGTTCCGCAGAAGTGGGGCGCACGGACGTGCCGAATAGTCTAATAGTCCTCGTGAGCAGGGGACTTGTGCTGTGTAGGGGGATCGTGCCCGTGTGTCTACAGGCGGCCGGTGGGTTGCGTGAGGACTGCTCCTGATGCAAAGAAGAAGACCCATTCTGCAGGTGGTTCAGCTGTGATCTACCGCTCATGAGCACAACTATGGCGGCGCGCGCGATCCGGCGGAACTCGGCCGCTGCGGGTAGGGGGAAGACGGACGGCCTGCGTGCTCGGAATCGCCGATGAGCCCGCTGCGCTCACCGCCGGGGCGTCCGGCAACCGGGTTCTCGGGGCGGGGTGTCTCGTGGCGCCGGCGATAAGGTCGGCCGATGACCGCGATCCGCCTCCACGACGCGCGCTCGGCCGCGCTGGCCGTACTGCGCCCCGGTCCCGGCGGGCGCGTCGGCATCTACGCCTGCGGCCCGACGGTCTATGGGCGTGTGCACGTCGGAAACGCGCGGCCCTTCGTCGTCTTCTCATGGCTCAAGCGCTTCCTCGAGCACGAGGATCTTGACGTGACGCTCGTCGTCAACATCACCGACGTCAACGACAAGATCTATGACGCGGCGAGGCCGCTCGGCGTCACCAGCGTGCAGCTCGCGCAGGAGATGGCGGCCCACTACATCGCCGACACGACCGCGCTGGGCCTTGGGCGTCCCGATGCGGAGCCGCTGGCGTCGGAGTCGATCGATCAGATCATCGACCTGATCGGCGCGCTGGTCGAGCGCGACAACGCCTACGCTGTCGACGGCGACGTCTACTTTCGCGTGCGCGCCGACGCCGACTACGGATCGCTGAGCCATCGCGCGATCGGCGAGATGCACCAGGGCGAGGACGGGGAGGGCACCGCGCGCAAGGAGGACCCGCAGGACTTCGCGCTGTGGAAGGCCCAGAAAGTGGGCGAGGACTCGGCATGGGACGCGCCGTGGGGACGCGGACGGCCGGGCTGGCACATCGAGTGCTCGGCGATGGCGGAGCAGCTGCTGGGCGTCGGCTTCGAGATCCACGGCGGTGGCAACGACCTCGCGTTTCCCCATCACGAGAACGAGGCCGCGCAGACGCGCATGGGCCGCGGCGCCGAGCTCGCGCAGATCTGGATGCACAACGGGATGTTGCAGTTGCAGGGCGGCACGATGGGCAAGAGCCTGGGCAACGCGGTCCGGCTGCACGAGGTGCTTGACCGGGTCGGCCGCGACGCGCTGATCATGCTGTTCGCCGGAGCGCACTACCGCCAGCCGATGGCCTTCGACGACGAGCGTCTGGCCGAGGCGGGGGCGCGGGTCGCGCGCATCCGCGAGGCGGCGAGACGACTGCAGGACGGCCCGTCGCCGGCCGACATGCGCGTGCACCGCAACGCGTTCTTCGCGGCGCTCGCCGAGGACTTCAACACCGCGACGGCGCTCGGGGCGCTCTTCGAATGGGTCCGCGAGGCCAACCGCCGCAGCGAGCCGGTGGGCCGCGCCGAACTCGTCGAGATGCTGGACGTGCTGGGCCTGGCAAACCTCGTGGACGCCGGCGACGAAGCCGGCGCGCCGGAGCTCGAGCTCCTGCAGCGCCGCGACGCCGCTCGCGCTTCCAAGGACTACGCCGAGGCCGATCGGGTGCGCGACGAACTGGCGACTCGCGGCTGGACGGTTCGCGACGGCCCCGACGGCCCTGCGCTCATCCGCGCGTGATCCTCTACGGACGCAACCCGGTGCACGAGGTCTTGCGCGCCGGTCGCCGGCGCCTGGAGTGCATCTGGTGCAGCGAGGCCGCGGCGCGCGAGCCGTGGCTGCGCGGGCTGGCGAACATCCAGGTCGTCGACGGCGGGGCGCTTCAGGCGCGCTGCGGATCGCCCGACCATCAGGGGATCTGCGCGGAGGCGGGCGGCTACCCGTACGTGGGGGCCGCCGAGCTGCTGGCCGTCGAGCAGCCGTTCATCGTCGCCCTGGACGAGCTGCAGGATCCGCAGAACGTCGGAGCGATCTGCCGGACGGCGGAGTGCGCGGGGGCCAGCGGCGTCGTGCTCTGCGAGCGCCGGGCGGCCGCCGTCACCCCGGCCGTCGCGAAGGCGTCGGCGGGCGCCGTCGAGCATCTGCGCATCGCGCGGGTGCGTAACCTCGCGGACTTCCTGGCCGACGCGAAGGCCGCGGAATGCTGGTGCTATGGCGCCGACGGGGCGAGTGAGACCCGCTATGACGAGCCCGACTACACGGGCGGCGTCGTGCTCGTGCTGGGCGGCGAGGAAAGCGGGCTGCGCCCGCGCGTGGCGCAGTCCTGCGACGTGCTCGTCGCGCTGCCCCAGCGCGGCCAGGTGCAGTCGCTGAACGCCAGTGCGGCCGCAGCCGTGCTGATGTACGGAATCGTGCAGGACCGAACGAACCCTTGACATATCTCCGCACGGGCCTGTACGGTCCCGGCGGTCTGGGGGTAACCCTGAAGTACAGCATCGGTTTTCTGCAGCTGGCGCCCTGGGAGGGGTCCGCCACTGAGCAACTCCGGCCCGGCATCGGGTCAGGAAAGGACTGCTCGTGGCCCGTCTCTCCAAGAAGTCTCACGCTCAAGCTCCGGTTGATGATTACTTTCTCATCGCGCTGGCCAAGCAGGGTGATCGCAACGCCTACGACCGCATCGTGCGCCGCTACTACGGCTTCGTCCGGCTGAAGGCCTCGTCGTACTTCCTCGCCGGCGGGGACGCCGACGACCTCATTCAGGAGGGCCTCGTCGGGCTCTACAAGGCCGTGCGCGACTATCGCTCCGATCGCGAGTCGTCGTTTCGCAACTTCGCCGAGCTGTGCATCACGCGGCAGATCATCACCGCCGTCAAGACCGCCACGCGCAACAAGCACACCCCGCTGAATCAGTACGTGTCGTTCTCGGCGACGCCGGCCGGGGCCTCCGGCGACGGCGAGCCGACGCTGGAGGACGTGATCCCCGGCTCGACGGTGCACGACCCCGTCAACCAGGTCATCTCGACGGAGGAGCTGCAATCGCTCGTCGGCTGCCTGTCGACCGCCCTCTCCGAGCTCGAGTCGCGGGTGCTCGCGCTGTACCTCGACGGGCGGCCCTACGAGGAGGTCGCGCTGCGACTGGGCTGCGACGCCAAGACCGTCGACAACGCGCTGCAGCGCGTGAAGCGCAAGGTCGGCACGCACCTGAGCTCCCGCGCCGTCCTGAACTGATCGTCTGAGACGGTGCGCGTCGTGAGCTGAGCCTGCGCACCCGCCGAGGCAGGAAGTAGCATCGTCGTCGATGTCCGTCCTGCTCGTCGTCCTGCTGATCGTGCTCGTCCTCGTGCTCGCGCTGGGAATCGGCGGCTACGTCGCGATGGGCCGCCGTACCCGCGAGGGCGAGGGCGAGCTCGTCGCGTCGCTGCAGCGCGCCGAGCGAGAGCTCGCGCAGGCGCACGCCACTGACAAGGGCTGGGAACGCGGGACGCTGGAGGCGGCCGCTCGCGCGGCGGCCACCGAACGCCTCGGCGGGACGGAGATCCTCGCCCTGCAGCTCGTACAGGTCATCGACAAGCCGGGAACCGACGCCGACCAGGCGGTCTTCCGCGTCGACACCGACAGCGGCGAGCACGTCATCACGCTCGGTCGCACGGGCGGCGTCTGGGGCGCCGCGTAAGCCGCGACGCCCGCGACCGGCCGTTCGCTCAGCCGATCGACTTGAGGTCGATGACGAAGATCAGGGTCGCATCCGGGGGGATCGTGCCCTGGCCTTCCTTGCCGTAGGCGAGATCGCTCGGGATGCCGAGCAGGCGCCGGCCGCCCTCCTTCATGCCGACGACGCCCTGATCCCAGCCGGGGATCACAGCCTGCGCGCCGAGCTCGAACGGGAACGGCTCCCCGCCGTCCCACGAGGCGTCGAACTGCTCGCCCGTCTCGTAGTTGACGCCGACGTATTGCACCGTCAGCTTGTCGCCGGACTTCGCGGCCTTGCCCGTGCCCTCGACGATGTCGCGCTGGTAGAGCTTGGTTGGCGGGTCGCCGGACGGCTTGGGGATCTCGGGCTTCTTGGTGAGGTCCTCGGAGATCTCGATCTGCTCGATCGGCTTGCCACTGGAGGGCGTCGTGGCCGTCGGGGTCGTGGTGGTCGACGTCGCCGCGCTGGTGTTGGTGGCGAACTGGGCGATCTGGTCGGTGCCGAGCTCGTCGCCACACGCCGAGGCGCCGAGGGCGGCGACGCTGAGTAGAGCAGCGGTCGTGGTGCGCATCCTCATCGCTCAGCCCACCTTCAGCAGGTCGACGACGAAGACCAGCGTCTCGTTCGGGGCGATCGGGCCCATGCCGCGCTCGCCGTAGCCCATCGTCGGCGGGATGACGAGGGTGCGCCGCCCGCCCTCGCGCATGCCGGTCACGCCGAAGTCCCACCCCTGGATCACCCTGCCGTCGCCGAGCGGGAAGTCAAACGGCGCGTTGCGGTCCCAGGAGGAGTCGAACTGCTTGCCGGTGGAGTGCGAGACGCCGACGTAGTGCACGGTGACGTGCTTGCCCGGGGCGGCGGCCGTGCCTTCGCCGACGACGACGTCGTCGGTGGTCAGCTCGCTCGGCGGATCGCCGCTGGGTTGGGGGATCGCTGGCTTGCTGGCGAGGTCGTCGGAAATCTCAAGCTTGGTCATGGCCCAAGCCTAAGCGCTCGCCGCGGCGCGGCGCGCCGCGCCGACGCCGCCCGCAGCGCGCCTACGCGCCAGGGCGCGATGGTCCAGGCTCGCGGCCGGCCGCACGCGCCGTGCGACAATGCGGCGGGGGATGAGCCGGCACGAGGACATCGCGATCGTCGGCCTGTCGTGCCGGCTGCCGATGGCGCCCGATCGCGAGGCGCTGTGGGCTCTGCTGTCCGGCGCGGGCGACGCGATCAGCGACTTTCCGCCGTCGCGATCAAACGGCTGGGAGGGCGACCTCGCGACCCTGCCGCCGGCGGGCTTCATCGACGGCGTCGAGGACTTCGACGCGGACTTCTTCGGCGTCTCCCCGCGCGAGGCGGTGGCGATGGATCCCCAGCAGCGCCTCGCGCTCGAGCTGGCCTTCGAGGGCCTAGAGGACGCCGGCCAGGACCCCGAGCGCTGGCGTGACGCTGCGGTGGGCGTCTACGTCGGGATCATGTACGGCGACTACGCCGACGTGCTCGACGCCGCAGGCGAGCAGCCCGGCCGCCACACGCTCGCGGGCCTGGAGCGCGGCATTGCCGCGAACCGGATCTCGCACAGCTTCGGCTTCCACGGCCCGAGCCTCGCCGTCGACTGCGGCCAGTCCTCGTCGCTGGTCGCGGTGCACATGGCCTGCGAGAGCCTGCGCGCCGGCGAGTCCGAGCTCGCGCTGGCCGGAGGCGTGAACCTCATCCTCTCTCCGCAGTCGATGCTGCGCGCGCAGAGCATCGGCGCGCTGTCGCCCGACGGCCACGCCTACGTGTTCGACGCGCGCGCGAACGGGTTCGTGCGCGGCGAGGGAGGCGGCTTTGTCGTGCTGCGCCGACTGGCGGAGGCGCTGGCCGCCGGTGACCGCATCCACGCGCTGATCCGCGGCAGCGCGGTGAGCAGCGGCACCGGCGCGTCGGGGATCACGGCGCCGAGCGCCGAGGCGCAGGAGCGCGTGATCCGCGCGGCGTTGAAGCGCGCGGGGGTACGCGCCGAGGAGGTCGGCTACGTCGAGCTGCACGGCACCGGCACGCGCGCCGGCGACCCGGTCGAGGCGGCCGCGCTCGGCAGCGTCTACGGCGCCGGCCGCGCGGCGAACCAGGCGCTGGCGGTCGGCTCGATCAAGACGAACATCGGCCACCTGGAGGGGGCGGCGGGGATCGCGGGCCTGCTGAAGGCGACGCTGTGCTCACAGCGCGGCGAGCTTGTCGCGAGCCGCAACTTCCAGCGGCCCAACCCGGACATCGCGCTCGGCGAGCTGGCGCTGCGCGTCGTGTGCGAGCGCGAGCCCTGGCACGGAACCGTCATGGGTGTGTCGTCGTTCGGGATGGGCGGGACGAACTGCCACCTGCTGCTGTCGGCCGCGCCGACGCGCGAGCCGGCGCCGCCGCCCGCGGGCGGCGCGATCGTCCCGTGGGTGCTCAGCGGGCACGGCGAGCGGGCGCTGCGCGCGCAGGCGGCGCGTCTCGCCGAGCATGTCGCCCAGCGCCCGCGGCTGACGGCGGATGCGGTCGGCTGGTCGCTGGCGACCGCCAGGGCGCGGCTCGGGCGCCGCGCGGTCGTCGTGGGGGCCGACACCGAGACCCTGCTGGCGCGCATCCGAGCCGTCGCTCGCGGCGAGCAGGGCGACGGGATCGCGCTCGGGTCGGCGGCGCCGGCCGGCAAGGTCGTCTTCGTGTTCCCCGGCCAGGGGTCGCAGTGGCCGGGGATGGCCCTGGACCTGTGGCGCACCGCACCCGCGTTCGCCGCGTCGATCGAAGCCTGCGCCGAGGCGCTCGCGCCATGGCTCGACTGGTCGCTTGAGGATGTACTGCGCGACACGCCCGGCGCCCCGCCGCTTGAGCAGGTCGACGTCGTGCAGCCGGTGATGTTCGCGATGGCCGTGTCGCTGTCGGCGCTGTGGCGGTCGATGGGCGTGGAGCCCGACGTCGTCGTCGGACATTCGCAGGGCGAGGTCGCCGCCGCCCACGCCGCCGGGGCGCTCTCGCTGCAGGATGCGGCGCGCGTCGCGGCGATGCGCGGGCGCACCGCGATGGCGCTGGATGGCCGCGGGTCGATGCTCTCCGTGCTGCTTGACGCCGAGGCCGTGCAGGCGCGCCTGGAACGCTTCGAGGGGCTGTCGATCGGCGTCTACAACGGCCCCGGCTCGGTCGCGGTGACCGGCGACCTCGATCCGCTCGCTCAGCTGCTAAAGGAGCTCGAGGCCGACGGCGTCCGCGTGCGGCGGATCGTCGGCGCGTACGCCTCCCACGGCCCGCAGGCCGAGCTGATCCGCGACACGCTGCTGGCGGAGCTCGCGCCGATCGCGCCGCGCACGGGCGACGTGGCGTTCTGCTCGGTGGTGACCGGCGAGCTCGTCGACGGCAGCGAGCTCGGTCCCGAGTACTGGTTCTCCAACCTGCGCCGTCCCGTGCGCTTCGAGCAGGCCACGCGCGCGCTCGCGCGCCACGGCGCGACGGCCTTTATCGAGATCAGCCCGCACCCGGTGCTGACCGTCGCCGTCGAGAGCACGCTGGCCTCCGAGGACCGCGATGTGGCCGTCGTCGGCTCGCTGCGCCGCG
>Ga0136627_1000933_pt1 | contig 11448 bp, 11 predicted proteins | sample AntDrymUQ4892206_2_FD_104652 | JGI IMG/M metagenome (GOLD analysis project Ga0136627, IMG submission 104652) | Polar desert sand microbial communities from Dry Valleys, Antarctica - metaG UQ489 (22.06) | ecosystem: Environmental > Terrestrial > Soil > Desert | place: Antarctica: Dry Valley... | reverse complement strand
TGATCACGTGGTCTCAGCTGCGGGCGCTCGGGCTCGGGCGGGGTGCGATCGAGCATCGCGTCAGGCGAGGCTTGTTGCATCGCGTTCACGTCGGCGTGTTCAGCTGGGGCGTACCGGCCGAGACCCCGTGGTCGCGTGCCCGAGCAGCCGTCCTGGCATACGGCGACGGCACGATCGCCAGCGGTCACACGGTCATCGGCCTGCATGGCCTGCGGCCGCATCCTCGCGGGCCATGCGACGTCACGGTTGTGGGCCGGCGCGTTCGTCGCACGGGCATTCGCGTGCATTGCGTCGCCACGATGCATCGCGACGACATACGGCGCATGCGCGGGTTGTGGGTCAGCTCACCGGCGAAGGCGCTGCTCGAGGTGGCCGCCGAGCTGCCCGATGAGGCCTTGGCGGCAGCCGTCGAGCAGGCACAGGTCAAACGGCTTGTCTGCAAGCGCGATCTCGAGGAGGTCCTCGCGCGGGCCGGGCGACGGCCCGGCGTGCGAGCGCTGCGCGACCTCGTCGACGAGCCGGCGTTCACGCGTTCGAAGGCCGAGCGCCGGGTCGTAGCACTCGTACGCGCCGCGCGGCTGCCCACACCTGCCTTCAACGCGGTCGCCGAAGGATTCGAGGTCGACGTGCTGTGGCAGCGCGAGCGGGTGGTGCTGGAGTTTGACTCCTATGCGTTTCACGCCACCCGAGCGGCGTTTGAACGCGACCGGCGCAAGACCGCGGCGCTCACGCGTGGACGCTACCTCGTACTGCGCACGACCTGGCGCGAGCTCACGCACGAGTCGCACGCGCTCGTTGCCCGTACCTCGCAGGCGCTGGCGCGCGCCGGCTAGCATGCGGTTCCGCGGCGTGGCCGGCAGGCGCCGGACGGGCCGCGGCGCGATACTCGCCCCCGTGTGGATCGACCCCGAGCGTGAGCTGCAATCGTGGGACCGCTGGAGCTGATCGCCGCGCGGGCTACCATCATGCGCGCCTGCACGCTGCGAGCAAGCCGCTCGTCGCCGTGCATGATGCGAGAACCCAGAGACCTTTGCGGAGGAACGCCCATGGCATTCGAAGTCGGACAGCGCGTGATCGCTGAGAAGTCGGGCCGTCGTCGCAGGTCGGCGCGGGCGCCGATGCGCCCGCCGCGCCACGGCATCATCGAGAAGGTCCTGCGCGGCGACCCCAACCCGCGCTATGAGATCCGCTGGGACGAGGGGATCGTCACGATCTTCTCGCCGCAGAACAGCGGCCTGACGGCCGATGAGAACTACGACGGCCCGGTGACCTCCGAGCGACTCGCGGCCGCGCGCAACGCCGACACGAAGGCGGCAGAGTAACTACTCCGCGAGCGCTTCCTGCACGGCTTTCAGGGCCGGCTTCGGCCGGCCCGCGAAGTCATACAGGCCCTTCTCGTTGAGGCCCGGCGTGAGCCGCAGCTCCGGCATCCTGCGGGCGACCGAGCCGCCGACGAAGTCCGGTCGCAGCGCGTAGTCGCGCAGCGACCAGATCAGCGTGCCGCTGAGCCCCGGCTCGTCGCGCAGCGCACGTAGGCGACGGGCGAGCAGGCGGCCCTGGAAGCGCAGTCCGCCGAACGCGTCGGCCGGCGAGCGCGGGCTGCCGGCCGCGCCGAGCTCGGTGACGACGAGCGGCTTGTCGGGAAAGAGGGCGCGCAACCGCGCGATCCGCTGCGATGCCACCGCCGCCTGGCGCTGCGGGGTCTCGCCGGCATGCGTGTACCAGCCGATGTAGTCGGTCACGCCGATCGCGTCGAGCTCGGTGAACAGCGGCCCATCGGCGCGCGGGAGCTGCGAGCCCCACAGGTCGGCCGCGACCGGGCGCCCAGGATCCATCGCGTGCAGGCGCTTGGCGGTCGCGGCCACGTACGCCTTCTGGCCCGGGCGGCCCTGGCCGGGCGCCTCGTTGGTGAGCGTCCAGGCGAGGATCGACGGATGCGGCTGGTCCTGCTCGGCGGTGCGCAGGGCGCGGTCGCGCGCCGCGGCGATCGCGGCGGGCGTCGTCGCGCGCCAGCGGCCCGCCGGCTCCCACGGGCCGATCTCCTGCCAGACGAGGATCCCCGCGGCGTCGAGGCGGTCGAGCATGCTTTGGGCCAGCGGGAGCTGTGAGCGCGTCGCGTTCGCGCCGATCGAGCGCAGGCCCGCGATCAGGCGCCGCTCGTCGGCGGGGGTCATCGCATCGCCGTGGCCGCGGGCGTCGGCGGGCAGCGAGGCGCCGCGCAGGATCAGCGGCTCGCCGTTGAGCTTCAGCCCGTCGGCGTCCCAGGTCACCTCGCGCAGGCCGATGCTGCGCGTCAGCGACGCTTCGTCGGGCACGCCGATCTGAAGTTTGTAGCGATCCGGCCGACCCGGCGACCACAGCGCCGGGTCGTCGATGACGACCGACGCGCGCACGGTCCTGGAGCGGTTGCGGGCGACGCGCACGGCCTCAAAGCGCAGCGGCTGCCGCGCTTCCTCGCGCGAGAGGGTGCCCGTCGGGCGCAGGACGCGGGTGGCGCCCGCGTTGCGCACACGCAGCGAGATGTCCAGGCGCGCGCGCCCGCCATCGATCAGCCGCGTGCGCACCCGCAGCGCGCCGAGCCTGCTGGGACCCAGGCGCGTCAGCGTCACCGGCCGGTGCAGCCCGCCGTAGTTGAACCATGCTCGCTGCCAGTCCTCCTCGGCCTGCCGCTCGGGGTCGCGCCAGTCGATGCGCACGGCCACCGTGTGGCGCCCCGCTCTGAGCCGCGGGCGCACGCCGAAGGGCTCGTACGCGCCGGTGTGCGTGCGCAGCAGGCGCCCGTCGACGTAGACCCGCGCGCGGTAGTGGGCGGACTCGAAGGACAGCGCGTAGCTGCCGTCGACCGGCGCGTCGATCTGACGCGCGTACCAGCCGACGCTGCCCTCATGCGCGCGCCGCCCGGCGACGCCGCTGTGGGCGCCGGCGTTGGGCGCGTGGGGCACGCGCACGATGCGCCCGCCGAAGCTGCCGTCCGCCCAGCCCGCGCGCAGGCCGCGGTTGGCCGGATCGGCGCGGTAGCGCCAGCGGTTGAGGGTCACCGGCCGGCTGCCGTCCGGCCCGCCGGCGCGCTCCAGCAGCGCGAGCCGCGCGGCGCTCTGGCGGCCGGCGGGCGTGCCCGCCGAGTCGCCGCCGCCATCGCCCAGCACGAGCACGAGGGCGACGGCGACGAAGAGCACGACGGCGCAGGCGAGGGAGATGACGATGGTTCGGGGCATGGTTGTCGCTACGTCGCGCGACGCTGCGGTGATGAGACAACGCACGCCACCGCCGGCAAGTCGCGCGCCGGTAGGATCGCGCGGCCCTGGGTCCGCGCATCCTCATCCTGTCGTGGGAGTACCCGCCGATCGTCGCAGGCGGGCTGGCGCGGCACGTCAGCAAGCTGTCGGAGGCGCTCGTGCGCGCGGGCGTCGAGGTCCACGTGCTGACGCGCGGCGGACCGGACGTGGCCGCTGAGCAGACCTGCGCCGGCGTCGTCGTGCATCGCGTCCGCGAGGACGCGATGCCGCGCGACCTCGATGCCTTCGTGGCATGGGTCGAGGGGATGAACTCGCACATGCACGCCGCCGGGCGCCAGCTCGCCAAGCGGATGAGCTTCGACCTCGTGCACGGCCACGACTGGCTGGTGGCCGGCGCGGCGGGCGCGCTCGCGACGCGCCTGCGCCGCCCCTACCTGACGACGATCCATGCGACCGAGCACGGCCGCCACCAGGGCTGGGTCGAGCACCATCCGCAGTCCTACATCCACGGCATGGAGACCTGGATGGCCGGCCGTGCCGATGGCGTCATCACCTGCTCGCACTACATGCGCGAGCACGTCACCGACATCTTCGACATCGACCAGCGACAGGTCGTGGTCATCCCCAACGCCATCGATCCCGGCGACCTGCGTCCCGTCGACGATCTCGCAACGCTGCGTGCGCGCTTCGCCGAGCCCGGCGAGCGCCTCGTGCTGCTCGTCGGCCGGTTGGTCTACGAGAAGGGCTTTCAGATCGCGCTCGACGCCCTGCCGCAGGTCATCCGCCGCTCGGGGCGGGTGCGGTTCCTCGTCGCCGGCTCGGGCACGCACGAGCAGCAGCTGCGCGAGCAGGCGCGCCGCCTCGGGCTGATGCGCCACGGCACGTTCATGGGCTGGATCGGCGACGACGTCCTGCACTCGCTGTACCGGATCGCCGACCTCTGCGTGGTGCCGAGCATCTACGAGCCGTTCGGGCTCGTCGCCTTGGAGGCGATGGCCAGCGACTGTCCCTGCATCGTGGCCGACACCGGCGGACTGCGCGAGGTCGTACCGAACACCGACGTCGGCCTGCGCTTCGCCTCGCGCGATCCGCGAGCGCTCGCGGGCATGATGTGCCGCGTGCTCGACGACGACGCGCTGCGCGAGCGGCTGGTCGCCGAGGCCTCCGTCCACGTGCGGGGCTTTGACTGGGACGACGTGGCGCGGCGAACGGCACGGGTGTACGCCGAGCTCGGCGGCGCGCCCGGGGCCGCCGCGACGGCCGCCCCGCGGCCTGCCTGACGGGCTACTCGCGGCCTGGGGGAGGCTTGCGCCCCCAGCGGCCGGCACGCTCGTCGTCCACGGCTTTGTCACCGCGGCCGGAGATGATCGAGACGATGACGCAGATCGTGGCGACGACCGGCAGCAGGATCACCCAGGTGAAGATCAGGCCGATGCTGTCGGTCCAGGCCTGGCTCAGGGCGATGAGGGCGTGTGGGTCCATGCGAGCCGGAGGATACCCGGATGGGCCGGATCGGGAGGTGAGTCAGCGCGGCGCGGGCTTGTAGCCTGCGCGGATGCGCCTTGCCACCTTCCTGCCGCCGGGTGCGACGACGCCGCGTGCCGGGGAAGTCCACGACGACGAGGTGATCTCGTTCGTCGTCAAGCGCGAGACGGTGCTCGAGCGCCTGCGCACCGCCGACTACGACCCGGCGATCGGCGATCCGTTCGCGCTGTCGGAGGTGACGCTGCTGGCGCCCGTCCCGCGGCCGCGCGCGATCTTCGGCATCGGCCTGAACTACGCCGCCCACGCCGCCGAACAGGGCAAGGATCCGCCGGAGTTCCCGATCGTCTTCATGAAGCTGCCGACCTCCAGCGCGCCGCCCAACGGCCCGGTCACATGCCCCGAGGTGGTCAAGCGCCTGGACTACGAGGGCGAGCTCGTCGTCGTGATGGGATCTGACGCGAAGATCGCCGGCTACGCGGTCGCCAACGACGTCAGCGCGCGCGACCTGCAACGCCGCGAGCCACAGTGGACGCGGGCGAAAGGCGCCGACGGCTTCTGCCCCTGGGGGCCGTGGATCACGACTGCCGACAAGGTGCCCGACCCGCAGAACCTGCGCATCACGACCCACGTCAACGGCGAGCTGCGCCAGGACTCCTCGACGGCCGATCTGATCTTCGGTCCGCAGGAGCTCGTCGAGTTCTTGTCTGAGACCTGCACGCTGGAGCCCGGCGACCTGATCCTCACGGGCACGCCGAGCGGGGTCGGGATGTCGATGGACCCGCGGCGGTTCCTCGCGTCGGGCGACGTCGTGCGCATCGAGATCGAGTCGCTGGGGGCGATCGAGCATGCCATCGCCTGAGCTGCTGGCCAGGCTTGGCGAGCTGTCGGACCTGCATCACGCCGGCCAGCTGCTCGCGTGGGATCAGCAGGTCATGATGCCGCCCTGCGGGGGCGCGGCGCGCGGTCATGCGCTCGGGGCGATCGAGAGTCTCGCGCACGACCGGCTCGTCGATCCGAAGCTCAGTGAGCTGCTCGATGCCGAGCGGGGAGACACCCAGCTCGTGCGCGTCGTGCGCCGCGACCACGAGGTCGCCCGGCGCGTGCCCGGCGAGCTCGCCGCCGAGATGGCCCGCGCCGGATCGGAGGGCTATGAGATCTGGCTGCGCGCGCGCAAAGCCAACGACTTCGCCGTCTTCGAGCCCGCGCTGCGGCGCAACGTCGAGCTCGCGCGCCGCTACGCCGACTGCTTCGCCGAGGCCGAGCACCCCTACGACCCGCTGCTTGACCGCTACGAGCCCGGAACGACGACCGCCGAGGTCAGCGCGCTGTTCGCGCGCCTGCGCGACGGCCTCGTCCCGCTGCTCGCCGAGATCGCGGCCCAGCCGGCGCCGCCGGCGCTGGCCGGCGAGCTGTCGATCGCCGGGCAGCGCGCGGTCGGTGAGCAGATCGTGCGCGCGATGGGCTTCGAGGAGGGTGCCTGGCGCCTGGACGACGCGGTGCATCCCTTCGCCGCGGCACCCTCACAACGCGACGTGCGCGTCACCGCGCGCTTTGACGAGCACAGCCTGATGGGCGTGTTCGCGTTGATGCACGAGGTCGGCCACGGCCTCTACGAGCACGGCGTCGACCCCGATCTCGCCCGCACGACGCTCGACAGCGGCGTCTCGCTCGGCGTGCACGAGTCGCAGAGCCGGCTGTGGGAGAACCTCGTGGGACGCAGCGAGGCGTTCTGGAGCCACTGGCTGCCGACGCTGCGCGAGCATCTGCCAGGTCCGCTGGAAGGCATCGACCTGCAGACATTCCTGCGCGCGATCAACGTCGTGCGCCCGACCCTGATCCGCGTCGAGGCCGACGAGATGACCTACTCCCTGCACGTGATCCTGCGCTTCGAGCTCGAGCTGGCGCTGATCGAGGGGACGCTGGACGCCGGCGATCTGCCGCAGGCGTGGGCCGAGAAGTACTCGCAGATGCTCGGCATCGAGGTGCCCGACGATCTGCAAGGCGTCCTGCAGGACATCCACTGGTCGGAGGGGATCATCGGCTACTTCCCGACCTACGCGATCGGCAACGTTCTCGCGGCGCAGCTGTGGGGCGCGCTGCGTGCCGACCTGCCGACGCTCGACGACGACCTGCGCGCCGGGCGCTACGACGACCTGCGGGCATGGCTGGTCGACAAGGTCCATCGCCACGGGCGTCGCCTGACCCCGGGTGAGCTGATCCAGCAGGCCGTCGGCGGTCCGCTGGACCCCGCGCCGATGCTCACGCACCTCGCCGCGAAGTACCGCGCGCTGTACGGCCTGACCTGAGCGTCAGGCTCAGTGCTTCTCGAGCACGCGGTCGATGAGGCCGTACTCGACGGCCTCCTCGGGCTTGAAGAAGCGGTCGCGCTCCATGTCCAGGTGCACCTGCTCCTCGCTGAGGCCGGTGTGGTGGGCGTAGATCTCGTCCATGCGCTTGCGGGTCTTGAGGATCTCCCTGGCCTGGATCTCGATGTCGGTCGACTGGCCCTCGAAGCCGGCCGACGGCTGATGGATGAGGATCCGGCTGTTAGGCAGCGCGAAGCGCTTGCCCTTGACGCCGGCCATCAGCAGCAGCGAGCCCATCGACATCGCGATGCCCATGCACATCGTCGAGACGTCGGGCTTGATGAAGTTCATCGTGTCGTAGATCGCCAGTCCGGCGGTGATCGAGCCGCCCGGTGAGTTGATGTACAGCGAGATGTCCTTGTCGGGATCATCGGACTCCAAGTGCAGCAGCTGCGCGACGACGAGATTGGCGATCTGGTCGTCCACGGCGGTGCCGAGGAAGATGATGCGCTCGTTGAGCAGGCGCGAGTAGATGTCGTACTCGCGCTCGCCGCGGCCGGTGCGCTGGACCACTGTGGGGACGAGAGGCATCCCGCCATCCTTCCAGATCGCCGATTGCGGCCCGGTTAGCCTCAGGCACCGATGACACCGGCACTGCGCATCCGCGGCTTGACCAAGGTCTACGAGGACGGCTTCCTCGCGCTGCGCGACTTCGACCTCGACGTGCCGGCGGGTCGCTTCCTCGGCCTGCTGGGGCCCAACGGCGCCGGTAAGACGACCTTGATCAGCGCGGTCTGCAACATCATTCGCGTGACCGCCGGCGAGATCGAGGTCTTCGGCTCGCCGCACGGCTCGCTGGCGGCGCGGCGCATGGTCGGTCTCGCCGAGCAGGACGTCAACCTCGACCGCTTCCTCGACGTCGAAGAGACCCTGCTCTACCACGGCGGCTACTTCGGCATGAGCCGCGCGCAGGCACGGCGCAGGGCGGGGGAGATGATGGACGTCTTCGACCTGCGTGCGAAGGCCGGCGTCCGCGCGCCGAAGCTGTCGGGCGGCATGCGCCGCAGGCTGCTGCTGGCGCGCGCGCTCATGCACGAGCCGCGCCTGCTGATCCTCGACGAGCCGACGGCCGGCGTGGACTTCGAGCTGCGCGTCGAGCTGTGGGCCTACATCCGCCGCCTGCACGACAGCGGCACCACCGTGCTACTGACGACGCACTACCTCGAGGAGGCCGAGGAGCTCTGCGAGGACATCGTCCTGATCCGCGAGGGCCGCGTGCTCGCCCGCGACACGGCCGGCGGGTTGCGCAGCGCCTACGGTGCGGCTTCCCTCGCCGATGCGTACGTCAAGGCCATGGGCGGATCTGGGGACATTGATGCACCGATGTCCAGTGAGTAGGTTAGTCTGTGGGTTTACGAGGTGGCGGCCAGGGTAAGGCGCCGCACAGGCGACGCGCCGGGTGGGGCTCGGGCAGTGGCATGCGTCGAGAGTTAACTAGGGAGGCAGAGCATGGGCTCAAGGCGAAGCGGTCTCACCGCGATCGTGATGGCAGGGGCAGTGTTGTGGGCGATTCCATCGTCATCGGGCGCGGAACTGCGCGACGTCGGCGATGCGCTGCGTGATGTGGGCAGCAACGTCGGCAACGCGGTCGAGACGACGGCCGCCAAGACCGACAGGGCGCTGCGCAAGACGCGGTCCAAGACCGGCGCCGCGGCCGACAAGGCCGCGACGAGGTCGAAGTCGAGCAAGCGCGTCACCGCGACCGATCCGAAGACCCAGCCTCCGCTGCACGGCACCAATCCGCATGGACAGGGCGGCGTGTCGATCGTCGACGTCAACCCGAGTTCCGAGCGTCCGCTGAGCGCCGATCCGAGCGGCCGTGAGAGCGGCGAGGACGCGATCGTCGGTCGTACGCGCGGCGAGCAGAACGCCGACGGCAGCTTCCGCGGCCGCATCACGATCCTTTCGCTGCTGGGCAACGAGATCTCCAGCGTCGAGACAGCCCCGGGCGAGACCAAGAACGGCCCGTTGGAGCCGATCCAGACCGGCGTGCTGGATCCGCTCTGTCAGAGCAGCGGCGGCCAGGTCTGCCTGAGCGTGTTGAGGGCCGACTCCACCACGACGGCGACGGGCTCGACGAACGACTTCGCGGTCGCGCGGGCCGATGTAATGGGTCTGGGCGTCGGCGCGGCGGAGAGCCAAGGCGTGATTAGCCAGGACGCCAACTGCCAGACAGCGGTCGGCAGGTCCAGGACGGCGAACGTCACGTCGCGCAGCGGTGCGGTCGCGACGGCCGCCAACTCGAGCAGCACGTCGAAGTCCTGTCGCGGGCAGGCGGCTGAGGTCACGAACACCTCTGAGGTGCTCGGGCTCGGCGGAACGCCGGTCGCGCTTCCGATTCTGACGCCGGACGCCGGCTGCCAGAACGGTACGCCGGACACGGTGACCGGAATCGACGGGCTGCTGCCGATCGTCTGCAACGCCGATGACGTCAACGGTGCCGCGGCGGTGCGCGAGGCGCTGGACGTCTTCGTGCTGGACGTCGGCGGCGTGGCGATCGTCCCCGGCCAGACCCCCACATCGGTGGCGAAGGAGACCACGGCCGCATCGGAGTCCTTCACGATCGCTCCGGCCGCAGTCGAGGCCGCGGCGCAGTGCTCCGACGGCAAGGACAACGACGGCGACGGCAAGATCGATGCGGCCGATCCGGGTTGTCACAGCGATGGCGATCCGAACAACCCCGCCAGCTTCAACCCCAACGACAACGACGAGACCGATGCGGCGGCTCCGCCACCATCGTCGCCCGACCCCGTTGACGACAGCGACAGCGAGGGTAGTGACGACGGCGGCGGCGGTGGCGGTGGCGGTGGCGGCGCTGGCGGCCAGGGCACCGACGCCGGCTCGCTGCCGTTCACGGGCTCCGACGTCGTCGGGCTGTCTCTGGCAGGGCTGCTGATGCTCGCCGGCGGGCTGCTGCTGCGCCGCCGGGAGGGTTTGCACGCGCTGTAGAGATGCCTGAGAGATTCCTCGACGCGCTGACAGGGCGCCGCCTCGGCGGCGCCCTGTTCGTGCTCACAGGCCTGATCGTGGCCGGCGTCGTGCTGTGGCCGGGTGGCGATGAGGATCGCGCTCCGAAGGCGAAGATCCAGCCGGCGCGACTGGTCTCGGTGCCACAGCTCGGTCTCGCGTTCGCGCATCCGAGCACGTGGTCGCGGACCGCGTCGGGCTCCGTCCTGCGCCTGCGCAGCCCGGATGGCAACGCCCTGCTGACGTTCGCCTCACCGGTGGAGGGCCGCCAGGCGGCGCGCGTGAAGGACGCGCTGAAACAGGGTCTGCGCAAGCGCTTCCGACCGGCCAAGATCGTCGACGAGAGCCCGGGGAAGCTGGGCAAGAACACGGTCGCGACGTTCGAGCTCGAGGGCTCGGGCGAAGACGCCAGGCGGGTGCGCGCGCTGGTGCTCGTCGGCAGCTCGAAATACCGCACGTACGCGGTGACGCTGATCACGTCCGCCACTCCGTCCGCCAAGCGCCTCGTGCAGGTGCAGCAGATCCTGGCGACGGTGCGCTTCACCAAGCCTCAGCTTGCCAGCAAGTGACCGAGCTGTCGGAGCGCCACCGCGGCCTGATCGCGTTGTCGAGGCGCGAGAGTGCGCGCGTGCTGAAGCTGTGGACGCAGACGATCGCCGCTCCCGTGCTGTCCTCGATGCTGTTCATCCTCGTCTTCGGAGTGTCGCTCGGCGGGCGCATCCGCCAGATCGGCGGCGTCGACTACGAGGTCTTCATCGTGCCGGGGCTGATCACCATGGCGATGGCCCAGGCGGCCTACTCCAACAACTCCTCATCGGTGTTCCAGGCCCGCAGCGACCGCTACCTGCACGACGTGCTGTCGGCCCCGATGCGCGGCTGGGAGGTCAACCTCGGGCTGTCGCTCGGCGGGGTGCTGCGGGCCCTGGCGATCGGCGCCGGGCTGCTGGCGATCGCCGCTGCCGTGACGGACGTCCCGGTGCGCCATCCGCTCGTGCTGGCCGTCGCGGTCGCCCTCGTGCTCGTGCTGTTCTCCTCGCTGGGCGTGATCGTCGGCATCTACGCCGAGACGTGGGATCAGGCCGGCTTCGTCAACAACATCGTGATCCTGCCGCTGAGCTTCCTCGGCGGCGTCTTCTACTCGGTCGACCTGCTGGCCTCGCCGTGGCAGGAGGTCTCCCACGTCAACCCGATCTTCTACCTCATCAACGCCGTGCGCTACGGCTTCTTGGGGACCAGCGACGTGCCGGTCGCGGTCGCGATCGGCGTCACCGCCGCGCTGGCAGCGGCCGTCGTGGCGTGGAGCGCGTCGATCTTTCGCTCCGGCCGGCGGCTGAAGGCCTGATCTGTGCGCTGGCCCCGCGCGACTCGCGCCACGAGTGCTGCACTACTAGGCT
>Ga0136627_1000932_pt1 | contig 11448 bp, 10 predicted proteins | sample AntDrymUQ4892206_2_FD_104652 | JGI IMG/M metagenome (GOLD analysis project Ga0136627, IMG submission 104652) | Polar desert sand microbial communities from Dry Valleys, Antarctica - metaG UQ489 (22.06) | ecosystem: Environmental > Terrestrial > Soil > Desert | place: Antarctica: Dry Valley... | reverse complement strand
CATCTCGCGGTACGGCAAGTTCCCCGAGATGCTGTCGGCCGGGATCGCCGTCGGTCTCGGAGGTGACTCCGCCAACGGCTCGAACCACTTCAACGTGCTGCGCCTCGCCTACCTCGCCGCCACCCTCTACAAGGACTTCCGGATGGACCAGACGATGATCCCCCCTGAGACGGCACTCGAGATGGCGACGCTGCACGGCGCCCGCTGTCTCGGCCTCGACGACCAGGTGGGCTCGTTGGAGCCGGGCAAGCGTGCCGACCTCGTGGTCTTCTCGACCGATCATCCGGAGTGGCGGCCGATGCTGAACCCGGTGCAGAACCTGATCCTCAACGCCTCGGACCGCTCGATCGAGTCGGTGTGGGTCGACGGCCGTCGACTCGTCGAGGGCGGTCGCACGCTCACCATCGACCTGCCACGGGTGCTCGGCCGGTCGGATGCCGCCGCCCAGGGGCTGCTCGAGCGGGCGGGCCTCGCCGTCACGTGGGACTGGCCGGCGACGTGACGGGCTCGGTGGCCGTCGTGACCGGTGCGACCCGGGGCATCGGGTTGGCGATCGCCAACCGCCTGGCCGCTGCCGGATGGCGCCTGTGCATCACCGGCCGCGATCCCGACGCCCTGGAGACCGCCAGATCGGCGCTCGCCGAGCACACCGACGTCGTCGCCGTGGCGGCCGACGTCGGCCGGCAGGACGACGTCGCCCGCACCGTCGCGGCAGCCGAGCAGCTCGGTCAGGTGACGGCGCTCGTGAACAACGCCGCCGCCCGCGGCCCGACGCTGCCGTTGCACGAGATCGACGCCGCCCAGTTCGCGGAGGTGCTCACGACCAACCTGCTCGGCCCGTTCCTGATGGCGAAGCAGGTGCTGACGACGATGGTCGAACGGCGACACGGGTCGATCGTGAACATCGGCTCGATTGCCGGCGTCGAAGCGTACCCGCTGCGGTCGCCGTATTGCGCCTCGAAGTGGGGCCTGGTCGGCCTGACGCGCACGCTCGCCGCCGAGTACGGCCAGCACGGAATCCGCGTCAACCTCGTCGCCCCCGGGCCGACGTCGGGCGAAGGCGCCGACGGCGTGATCGCCAAGCGCGCAGCGGCGCTCGGCCGTGACGTCGAGGAGTTGAAGGCCGAGTACGCCGGCGACATCCCGCTGCGCCGCTTCGTGACCGCCGACGAGACGGCAGCTGCGGTCGCCTTCCTGCTCTCAGACGACGCGAGCGGGATCACCGGCCAGTCGTTGTGCGTCAGCGGCGGGATCGAGGTCTGACACCGCCGGCGTCAGCAGCGACACGCCGCAGCGCGCCCGTGGCCACGTCGCGTCCTGTGCCGTGAAGCTCCCCTGCCATCAGGTCGGCGACCGCAGCACGGGCGCGGGCTCGTGTCGCGTCGTCCACCGCGAAGCCATCGACGCGGTCGATCAGCTCGAGCTCATCGAGCACGTCGAGCACGAACCGGGCGTCGTCGGCGACCGGGAGCTGCCACGCCGTCGTCAGCTCGAGCTGATCGACGCAGCTGGCGAAGGCGTCCAGGAACCGCTTACTGGCGGTCGGCCCACCGATCGTCACGCGCACGCCATGGTCGGGGACCGGGCGCGTGATGACCCCGTGCTGCTCCAGCGACGACGCCAGTGATCGCGACGCCGAACCGGCTGGCAGCCACAGGAAGTTCGCTCGTGGATCCGGGACCGACCAGCCGCGCTCCCGGAGCGCCCGCTCCAACCGGGTGCGTCGCTCGACGATGGCGTCGACCCGATCCCAGAGCTCGGCCCCGGCGCCGAGCGAGACACACGCCGCGGTCTGGGCGAGGGTGTTGACGGCGAACGGCGCGCCGACGCGGTCGATCGCAGCGATCACGGCGGGATCACCGATGGCGTACCCGACGCGCAACCCTGCCAGCCCGTGGGCCTTCGAGAAGGTGCGCAGCACCACCACGTGGGGGTGCCGCCGGGCGCACGCGACGGCGTCGAGCTGGTCGGCGCCGCGTGCGAACTCCACGTACGCTTCATCGATCACGAGCAGGCACCGGCTCGCGGTCTCCTCGACCAGCCGTTGCAGCGCCTCGTCGCCGACCGACGTGCCGGTCGGGTTGTTCGGCTCTGCGATCACGACCACCTTCGTGCGTTCGGTGATGGCGCCGACCATGGCGGCCACGTCCGCCTGGCTGCCGGCGAGCGGCACCCGCACCAGGGAGGCGCCTCTCAACCTGGCGGCGAACGCGTACCCCTCGAAGCTCGGTGACGGTGTCACCACGTCGTCGCTCGGCTCGAGGTACGCCTCGGCCAGCTGTAGCAGCAGGCCGGTCGATCCGGCCCCGACGGCGACGCCCGTCGTGGCGACGCCGACCTGGTCGGCGACCGCCGCAGCAAGACGCGCCGCCTTGACATCGGGATACCTGTTGATGTCACCGATCGCGACTTCGAGCGCCGCCCGCACCGACGGCAACGGATTATGCGGCGACTCGTTCGAGGCCAGCTTCACGGCACCTCGGATGCCTCGCTCCCTGGCGACGTCGGCGCCCGTGCGACCGGCGCGGTACACCGGCATGTCGCCAACGATGGACCGCGGCGCCACCGGTGTCATGGGTGGGGGTCCACCGCCACGCCTGGTCACCCTAGTGATCACCGGCTGACCGCTCGACCGACACCCGATCGAGGAACGCACACAGCTGCTCGTTGAAGCGCTGCGGCTCCTCGAGATGCGGGCAGTGGGCGCTGTGCTCGAACGTCACGAGGTGGGCGTCGGGCAGTCGGCCGGCGAGCTCGAGCGCGCCGTGGAACCGGGTTTTGCGATCGTGGCGGCCGTGCACCAGCAGCACGGGCACGGTGACGCCGGCCAGCGCGTCGCGATGATCGACGTCGCCGAGCGTGGCCGCCAGCTGTGTGAACACCGGCAGCGGCCACTCCAGCGCCATCGACAGGCACCACAGGCGCAGTGCCTCGGACGGCGGACGGTGGAAGAAGGTGTCGTCGATCAGCGCCAGGTCGGCGTGGGCACGATCCACGCCGGCTTCACGCTGCATCCGGGACCACAGCTCGTCGGGGAATCCCCCAGACGTGGCGTCCCGGTCGCCGACGAACCAGGGAGCGGCAGCGACCAGCACCAAGGCGCCGGCCAGGCCACGGCGGTTGACGGCGAGGTGCAGGGCGACGTGGGCACCGAGGCCGTGCCCGACGATCGTCGGCCGCTCCAGCGACATCCGCTCGACGAGAGCGGCGATGTCATCGGCGAACACGTCGACGGAGTAGCCCGACGGCGGCTTGTCCGAGGCACCGGTGCCGCGCAGGTCGACCGCAAGGCTGCGACAGCGCGACATGATCGCGGCCACCTGGTGGTCCCAGACACGGTGGGTCATCGCACCGCCGTGCAACAGCACGACGGCAGGCCCTGTGCCGAACTCCTGCACCTCGAGCGCGACACCGCTCGGGAGCTCGATCCGAGCCACGGCTAGCGCTCCGTCCTCACCGTGCTCGACACGTGGTCACGGGTCACGAGCTCTGGGCGAGGAGCACCGAGCAGCATCAGCGTGTTCGTCACCTCGTCGGCCAGCAAGCGCAGCAGCGCCTCCACGCCTTCAGCACCGCCGGCGCACAGCGCCCACAGCAACGGCCGGCCGACGAGCACAGCGCGTGCACCGAGGGCGAGGGCGACCACCACGTCGACGCCACGCCGCACCCCGCCGTCGACGAGCACCTCGATGCGGCCGGCAACCGCCTCGACCACCTCCGGCAGGGCGTCGATGCTGGCCGGCACCCCATCGAGCTGGCGGCCACCGTGGTTCGACACGATGACCCCGGCGACACCGCTCTCGCACGCCAGGTGGGCGTCCTCGCCGGTCATGACGCCCTTCAGCACGAGGGGCAGACCGGTCTCGGTGACGAGCCACTCGAGATCGCTCCACGTGAGCGTCGTGGCGACGAGTGACTCCAGCCCACCATCGCCGACGGGCAGATCCGCCAGCGCAGCGGCGACGTTGGGGGTCGCCTCCGGTCCAGGGAGCCGGAACCCGCTGCCGGGGCCGAGGTCGCGGCGACCGCGCACCGGGGCGTCCACGGTCAGCACCAGCGCCGACGCACCGGCCTGCGTGGCGGCCTCGATCAGTGCCGCCGTCCGCCCGCGGTCGGTGAGGTGGTAGAGCTGCAACCAGCGGGGCGCCTCCGGCGCGGCGGCGGCGATGTCGGCGAACGACGTGGTGGCCATCGTCGACATGCACATCACCGTGCCCACAGCTGCGCACGCCCGGGCCATCGCCGCCTCGCCGTCAGGGTGCACGTACCGCTGGAAGGCGACGGGGGCGGCGATCACGGGCAGCGACACCGGCTGGCCGAGCACCGTCGTGGCCGGCGACACCGCCGACACGTCGACCAGCACCCGCGGCCGCAGACGCCAGCGGGTGAACGCCTCCACGTTGTCGCGCAGCGTGCGCTGTGCCCCTGCGCCGCCGGCGAACCAGGCGAACACGTCGGGATCGAGCAGCTCTGCAGCGCGGCACTCGTACTCCCAGGCGCCGACCATCACCAGCGAGTCAAGACTACGGAGGAGGTCGCCGCGCCGACGGCGGTCCACAGGTTGGACCGTTGGCACATCAGCGGTGCTCGCCCCTCCGCGACACTGGCTGGTGCGCACCGGCGACGCTGGTCGCCCTGCCGAGACGCTGATCAGGGGAGGGGTGCAGATGCGGGAAGGACATGACGCCGGACTGAAGGTCGAGCGCCACGACGTGTTCCTCGTGACCCAGGTGACGCGGGACACGCCGCTCGAGTCGGTGGTCGGCGCCGACCTCGTCGAGGTCGAGCCCCACCAGGAGTCGTCGATGCACCGCCACAACAACGCCGAGACGGTGCTCTACTTCACGGCCGGCAGCGGCGAGGTGCTGCTGAACGAGGACTACGACGTCGTCCCGGTCGCGGCGGGTGAGCGTCTGCACATCGGCAAGGGCGTGTTCCACGCCGTGCGGACCCACGACTCCCCGTTGCACTTCCTGTCCGTGCAGAGCCCACCGATCCTCGACAAGCACGCCGGGACGCGCGACCTGGAACCGCTCGACGCTCAGCGGTGATCGAACACGCGCTGTGACTTGCGCTCGGTGCGCGGCAAGCTGCGCGGCGCGACCAGCTCGACGTCGAACCGCAACCCGACGAGCCGCTTGAGCTTCTCCGCGAGCGCCTCGGCGACCGACGGAGACGGCTCGCCTTCCACACGCAGCACGGCCTGGTCGTGGCCCGTCGCATCGCGCGTGATGTGCAGCTGGTACTCGCTCTCCACGCCCTCGACACCGTCGATGGCGATGTCGATCTGCGCCGGGTAGACCATGACGCCGCGCACCTTCACCATGTCGTCGGATCGTCCTGCGAGCCTGGCGATGCGGGGATGCGGGCTCCCGCACGAGCATGCACCGACCATCATCGTGGACAGGTCACGTGTGCGGTAGCGGAGCAGGGGCGTCGCCTCCTTGCGGAACGTAGTCAGCACGATCTCGCCCTGCTCGCCGGGTGGGAGCGGCTGCAACGTGTCGGGATCGACGATCTCGACGAGGTAGTTGTCCGACCACACGTGTATCCCGTCGTGGCGGGCGCACTCGATGCCGGTCCCGGGTCCCCACAGCTCGGTGAGCCCGTAGATGTCGAATGACTCGATTCCGAACAGACCGTCGATGCGACGACGCATCACCTCACCCCAGCGCTCCGAGCCGAAGACCCCGACGCGCAGGTCGAGCTCGTCGGAGCGGCGGGCGCTCTCTTCTGCCAGCAGCAGCGCGAACGACGCCGTCGCACCGAGCACCGTGGTCCCGAGGTCGCGCATCAGCTCAAGCTGCAGCTCGGTGTTGCCGGGCCCCGACGGCACGACCATCGCCCCGAGGCGCTCGGCGGCGAGCTGGAAACCGACGCCTGCGGTCCACAGCCCGTAGCCGACGGCGACCTGGATGCGGTCCGAGGCGGTCACACCTGCGTAGCGGTAGCATCGTGCGAACATCTCACACCAGCGATCGACGTCGTTGGCGGTGTACGTGCACAACGTCCGCCGTCCGGTCGTCCCCGACGACGAGTGGATGCGAACCACGTCGTCGATCGGGACGGCGGTCCAACCGAACGGGTAGGCGTCGCGCAGCTCGGCCTTGGTCGTGAACGGCAGGCGGCCGAGGTCGGCGACACCGCGGATGTCGTCGGGCGCGATGCCTGCGGCGTCCAGCTTCGAGCGGAAGTACTCGGATCCGTGGTAGGCGTGCGCCACGGTCCAGCGCAGCTCGGCGTCGGCGTCGACGGGCTCGCCGTGATGCCCGCTCAGCGTGTGATCATCGATCGTCACCGATGGTGTCCCTCCCCTCGTCAACGGTCGTCCGCACGACCAGAGCGTCCACGACCACGGGTCGGCCACCGGACACCATCACCGGATTGCAGTCGATCTCGACCACGCCAGGGTCGCGTGCGAGCAGGTCGGCGACGGCATCGACGATCTCGGCCAGCGCCTGGCGGTCCACAGGGGGGCGACCACGATGGCCGGCCAGCAGCGGGGCGGTGCGCAGCTCGGCGATGGCGGCGTCGAGCTCGCCGGGCTCCGGCGGCGCCAGCACGAAGACCACGTCGTCGAACACCTCCGCAGCCACTCCCCCGAGTCCCAGCGACACCAGTGGCCCGAACTGCGGATCGCGCAGGCCTCCGACGATCAGCTCCAGCTCGGCAACCACCTGCTCGGCGACCAGCACGGTGCCGTCACCTGCGGTGGCCAGTTCGTCCCAGCACGCCGCCAGCGATGTGGCATCGAGGCCGAGCCGCACGAGCTGGGCGTCGGACTTGTGGGCGACACCGGACGCCTTGGCCACGACGGGTCCACCGATCTGCGCCGCGAAGTCGACGGCCTCGGCGCTGGCGCGGCTGAGCAGCTCACGAGGCCGTGGCAGCCGCTGGCCGAGCAGCGCCTTGCTCTCCCACTCGCTCAGCAGCTCGCTCATCTCTTCGTTCCCGCCGCATAGCCGACCACCGCACGTTCCGGGCTTTCGAATCGGGCCACGCCGGCTCGATCGAGCGCGCCGGCGACCGACGGCGCATCGAGCACGAACGCCGTCATCGGCGTTCCCGCCACCGCCACCGCAGCGGCGGCGTCGCCGAGCTCGGAGATGTCGAGCCCGCAGTCGATCACCACCATGCCGTCGATGCCCGGGTCGGTGGCCAGCAACTTGAACGCCTCGGCGAAATGGTCCGGCCGGCACTGTGGCGTCAGGTCGATCGGGTTCCCGAGCGCGGCGAACGATGGCACCAGGGCCCGCAGTCCTGTCGCCGTGGTCGCCGACGGTGCGACGAGCTCCAGGCCGAGCCGCTCGGCCGCATCGGCGGCCAGCACGCCCGGGCCGCCCGAGACGGTCACGATCGCCACCCGACGTCCCGCTGCGGCGACACCGCACGGGGCGGCGAGCGCCGCCACTGTGTCGAAGAACGTCGACGAGTCAGCGGCTTCGACCACACCGGCACGGCGGAACGCCGCCCGCGCCGCGCCGTGGCGGCCGGCGACCGCTCCCGTGTGGCTGGCGGCCGCCTTCGCCCCAGCGTTGCCCTTGCCGCCCTTGAGCACGACCAGCGGCTTGCGGGCGGTCACCCGACGGGCGGCGTCGACGAAGCTGTGTCCGTCGCGGATGGCCTCCGAGAACAGCGCCACGACACCGGTCTCATCGTCGTCTGCGAGCCACGCCAGCACGTCGCTCTCCGTCACGTCCGCCGAGTTGCCGAGGCTCACGAAACGGGCGAGCCCCAACCCGCGCTGCGCCAGCTCGGCGAAGAACATGCCGCCGAAGGCGCCGCTCTGGCTGACGAAGCTGATCGGTCCCGGCGACAACGGCACAGACCAGAAGTACGAGGCGTTCAACCAGGCGCCCGAGCCGATCCGGCTCACCACGCCCATGCAGTTGGGACCGATGAGCGCCATGTCGGAGCCGTGGGCGATCGACACCAGGGCGCGCTCTCTGGCGGCGCCCTCGGCGCCGGTCTCTCCGAAGCCCGACGAGAGCACAATCGCAGCACGGGCGCCGGCGTCTGCCGCGTCACGCAGCGCCGCGTCGACCGCTTGCGCCGGGACCGACACCAACGCCAGGTCGACGGGCCGCCCGAGCGCAGGACGCGCCGCGACACCGTCGATCTCGCTCGCCACAGGATGAACGGCCACGACGGCGCCAGCTCCGAGGCCACCAGCGACGTTCCGCAACAGCTGGTTGCCGAGCCGGCTGTCGTCGCGAGCAGATGCCCCGTACACGGCCGCTGTCGCCGGGTTCAGCACGGCGTCGAGCCGCGCTCCGTTCATCCCCATCGCACCGGCAGCTGCGTCGGGCCCCGGAAGCTCAGCGTGGGCTGCCAGGTGATCTCGCCGTCACCGAGCGCCAGCCCCGGCAACCGCTCGAGGATCAGTGGCACCACCACCTGCATCTCGAGGCGGGCCAGCGAGGCGCCGAGGCAGAAGTGCGGTCCCAGCGCGAACGCCAGGTGGCGATTCTTGTCGCGACCGATGTCGAAGCGGTCAGGGTCGTCGATGACGTCGGGGTCACGGTTGGCGGCGCCGAGCAGCAGGATCAGTGCCTCGCCGGCCCGCAGCCGGCGCCCCCACAGCTCGCGGTCCTCGGTGACGAACCGCGCCGTGACCTGGACAGGGCTCTCGTAGCGCAGCATCTCCTCGGTCGCCGTCTCGATCAGCTCGGGCGCGGCGAGCAACCTGGCGAGCTGGTCCTCGTGCCGGAGGAGGGTCAGCACGCCGTTGGAGAGCATGTTCGTGGCCGTCTCGTGTCCTGCGGTCATCAGGAACACGGAGTTGGCGTAGATCTCGTCGGTGGTGAGCCGGTCGCCTTCATCGGCGGCGGCGATCATCGCCGAGAGCAAGTCGTCGCCGGGCTCACGCCGCCGGCGCCCGACGAGGTCGGCGAGGTACTCGCGCATCTCAAGCATGCTGTCGCGGGTGCGCAGGGCGAGCTCGGCATCCAGCTGACCGGAGCCGACGAAGAACACGATGTCGAGCGCCCACCGCTGGAAGCGCTCGAGTTCCGCGTCGGGGACGCCGAGCAGCGCCCCGATCACCATCGCCGGCAAAGGGTACGTCACCCTGCCGTGCAGATCGGTCTCGCCGTCGTCCGCGATCGCGTCGATCAGGAACCCGGCGGCGCGCTCGATGGCGAGGCGTTCCTGGCCCACCACGCCGGGAGTGAACGCCTTGGCGAGCAGGCGCCGCAGCCTGGTGTGCGCCGGCGGGTCGCGGAAGGCGATGATGTCGCCAAGGGTGCGCTCGACGACCGACACCTGCGACCGCACCTCGTCGGGGAGCGAGGCCACCAGCCCCGGGATCCGCTCGCAGCTCATCGAGCGGTCGGTCACGGCCGCGCTCACCTGCTCGTGGCGCACGACGACTCGCCCGATCGGGTCACCCGATGCCTCCCGCTCGCGCAGCTCGCGGTACAGCGCGTACGGGTCGGCCAGACCCTCAGGGGTCAGCAGCTGACGCAGCGCGTGCTCGGTGGTGTCGGTTGCATCTGCCGGACGAGCGATGACGGGCCTCCCTCCGTGGCGCCGGCTCAACGTTGTCGCGGGTCACGATCGTCGACCGAGCAGCTGGCGGCAAGGCCTGTAGTCCACTGATCGGACCGGGGATCACCGGCGACGTGGATCGGTGTGCTACCCAAGGACGGTGCCAGTTCCCCAGGTGCGGTTCGGGCTGCAGTTGCACGCCTCGCTGCCGATCGCCGAGTACCCGGCGCTGGCGCGACGAGCCGAGCAGCTCGGCTTCGGTGACATCACGGTCCACGACGTGCTGATGCGGCGACCGGTGTGGCCGCTGCTGTGCGATGTCGCCAGGGCCACGTCGGGCGCGGAGATCGGCCCCAACGTCACCCACCCCTACCTCCAGCACCCGGCCGTGATCGCCGCCTACGCCGCCCACCTCGACGAGCTGTCGGGTGGTCGGCTGGTGCTCGGCATCGGTCGCGGCTCGATGTACGAGTTCGTCAACCAGCGCCTACCGCGCGGCTTCACCGGCCTGGAAGAGGCGGTGCGCGTGCTGCGGTCGCTGCTCGGCGGCAACGTCGAGCCCTTCGACGGTGAGGTGTTCGGTCTCGGGCCCGGACCGGGGCTGCTGTTCGGGGCGCGGCGCAGGGTGCCGATCCACCTCGGTGTGTACGGCGAGACCGGTGTGCGGCTGGCAGGGCGCATCGCCGACGGCGTGCGAGCGGCCGGCCAGTGGGATCCCGCCTACGCCACCGAGATCCGTCGCTGGCTGGGCGAGAGCGCCGAGACAGCTGGTCGCGATCCGGCGACCGTCCGGCTGGTCGTCGAGAACTGGACGTGCATCCATCCCGACCGAGACCTGGCCAGGGCGGCAGCGCGGCGCGTGCTGGCCTCGTTCCTGCCGCACCTCGGCACAATGCTGGGGTTCTACGGCATCGACGCCCGCGAGGTCCGGGCGGCGAGTGCCGCATCGACCCACGGCGACGTCGCAGCGCTCTCGGCGATCACCGATGCGACGGTCGACCGGTTCATGGCCGCAGGAGACGCCGACGATCTGCGCCGAGGCCTCGACCGCCTGCAGGCGAGCGGCTTCACGGAGGTGTCGTTCTCGGGAGTGCTCGGACCGGAGCCGCACACGGCGCTGGAGATGCTCGGCGCCGAGCTCGCCCGGCGCGGTGCTGCGACGGCGGCGGCCGAGAGCGGTCGACGATGAGGGTAACGGTGCTCGGCGGAGGCAACGGCTCGCACGCGGCCGTCGTCGACATGGTGCGCAAGGGCTTCGACGTCACGTGGTGGCGCAGGCGCGCCGAGAGCTTCCCGCCGGCGGGCACGATCCGGCACACGGGCGCGCTCGGGTCCGGCGAGGTCACCCCCGCCATGGTGACCGACCAGCTCGACGTCGCCGTGGACGGCGCTGCGATCGTGCTGGCCCCGCTGCCGGCGACCGCGCAACCAGAGCTGCTCGACCGGCTGGCGGCTGCGCTGGCGCCGGGCCAGTCGGTGGCCTGGCTGCCGGGCACGTTCGGCACCTGGCTCGGTGCCCACGTGCGCCCGGACGTCACGTTCCTCGAGGTCGGCACCCTGCCCTACCTGGCACGGCTCACGGCGCCGGACGAGGTGAGCATCCCCGTCGCCGCCTCCCGCCTGCCGGTCGGCTCGATCCCTGGTGACGGCCCCCGCGCCGACGCCGCCCACGAGACCTTCGCCACCGCTTATCCGAGCGCCGTGCGCGTCACCGACGGGCTCGACGCGGCGCTCACGAACTGGGGCCCGGTGATCCACCCACCGCTGATCACCCACAACCTCGGCGCCATCGAGTCGCTCGGCGACCGCTTCGACATCCACAGCGAGGGCACGTCGCCGGCCGTGAAGCGAGCGATCCTCGCCCTGGACGCCGAGCGAATCGCGCTGCGCGAGACCCTCGGCCTCCCCGCAGAGCACTGGCCGATCAGCACCCACTACCAGCGGTCACCGCTGGGGATG
>Ga0136627_1000931_pt1 | contig 11457 bp, 8 predicted proteins | sample AntDrymUQ4892206_2_FD_104652 | JGI IMG/M metagenome (GOLD analysis project Ga0136627, IMG submission 104652) | Polar desert sand microbial communities from Dry Valleys, Antarctica - metaG UQ489 (22.06) | ecosystem: Environmental > Terrestrial > Soil > Desert | place: Antarctica: Dry Valley... | reverse complement strand
GGCTTTCTCGGCGATCCTCTCTCCAGGGACCTGAAGAGAAGGATCGAATCGGTCACAGGGATCGTCGGAGAGCAGCGAAGCGAAATCGGTGAGCTGAACGACCAGATCGATGAGGGCGGTGACTGGGCCCAGTCGATCGAGCCCTGGGTCGTAGACGGACGGCTTGCAGGACGGGACATCGTGCTGTTCACGATCGACGGCAGCGACGGGGCGGTGATCGACGGAACCCGCGAGATTCTCGAGCTGGCCGACGCCGACATCGTGACGGAGATCAACGTGAGGCAGAAGTTCGCCCTACCGAGTGAGCCCGAGGCCACCCAGCTCGCAACGATCGTCGACTCGGTTGCCGACGAGCGCAGAGCGCTGGTCGGCCAGACGGCCGACGCGCTGGGCGAGGGGGCCGCCTCGCTGGCAGCCGACGACGCCGTCGGGGTGGACGGTGCGGCGGTCACCGACACGGAGTACGACGGTCTCTTGCGCCTGCTGGAGGAACAGGACTTCATCTCGACCTCGCAGGCCGACGAGGAGACCGCCTCCATACCCCCGGGGGCGTCGTTCGTCGTTGCTGGGGGCAACATCTCGCAGGAGCCCTTCGACACGTCGGCGTTCGTCGAGCGCCTGACGATCGGTCTTGCAGGACGAGACCTAAGCGTCGTCGTGTCGGAGTCGACGGGCAGCAGCTGGGAACTGGCCAGGACCATTCGCGAAAGTGGCGACGCGGGTGCTCTTGCGTCGAGCGTCGATGTCGGCGATAACGCGCGTGGAAGGGTGGCGCTCGTGCTGGCGCTCGATCGGAACGAAGGCGACCCTCCCGGGCATTTCGGAATCGGCGACGGTACGCAGCCGCTGCCGGACCCACGCCCGGACGACGGTTAGGGGCGAGCAGGTGACGGCGTCGGTGGCGCAGCCGCACGGATCGCTCGCCCGGGGAGCGGCGATCATCGCGGTCGCCACCGCGGTGTCGCGCATCACCGGGCTCATGCGCGTGATAGTCGTGGCGGGGGCCATGGGGACCACCTTCCTTGCGAACACCTACCAGACGGCCAACACCGCCCCGAACGTCGTCTTCGAGCTCGTTGCCGCGGGAGTGCTGACCTCGGTGTTCGTCCCGACCTTCGTCGATTACCTCGTCCGAGGCCGGCAGGAGGAGGGATGGCGGGCGGCCGACGCCCTCACGACGGTCGCGCTCGTGGCGCTCGTGGTGATCGCAGGCATCGTGGCTCTGGCGGCGGAGCCGCTCATGAGCTTGTTCACCCTCGGGGTGGAGGACTCCGTGTTGCGAGCGAGAGAGGTCGCCTTGGGTTCGACATTTCTGCGACTGTTCGCGCCCCAGATCGTTCTCTACGGCACCGGAATGATCATGACCGGCGCTCTTCACGCCCACCGCAAGTTCGCGCTGGCGGCGATAGCGCCGATCTTCAACAACGTCGTTGTGATCGGCGTGTACTTCGCCTATGCGGTGATGCGCGGTAACTCGTCTCCGACGGTCGAGGGAATCACCACAGGGGAGACGCTCGTGCTCGGTCTCGGGACGACGCTCGGCGTCCTTGCCATGACCGCGTGCCTGGTCCCGCAACTGCGATCGCTGGGATGGCGCTTTCGCCCGCGCTGGGCTCCTGGGCATCCCGCCGTTCGGAAGGCTACGCGTCTCGGAGTGTGGGCTCTCGGCTACGCCGGCGGCTATCAAGCGGGTCTGATCGTGGTCCTCATGCTCGCCAACAGCGTCGAGGGGGGAGTGGCCGCCTACCAGTGGGCCTACACCTTCTTCTATATGCCGCACGCGCTGTTCGCGGTGGCGATCTTCAACGTTCTCTTTCCCGCGATGTCCGAGAACGCGGTGAGGGGCGAGGGCGAGGGCCTTCTCGAGCGCCTGCGCGACGGCCTCAGGATGCTCGCCTTCATCCTGCTCCCCACTGCGGCGCTCATGCTCGCAGGGGCCGGCGCGCTCGCCAAGCTCACCCTCGAATACGGGGTCATGACCGAGTCCGGCGCGGCACTTGTGGCGCGCGTCCTAGCGGCCTTCGTGGTCGGGCTCCCCACCTACTCGGCTTTTCTGGTTGCGACGCGCGCTTACTACGCACTCGGCGACACCAAAACCCCGGCGCTCGTGAACGGCGGCGCGGTTGCGATCTCGAGTGCTCTTGGCGTTGGCCTTTTCTTCGGGGCGGACGACCCGTGGGCGGTTCCCGCCCTCGCGCTCGCGCACTCGGTCGGGTTCGCGCTCGCGGCGGCGGCGTTGCTCGCCCTTTTGGCCCGACGGGTGGGGGCCGTCGTGACGCCGGACGTCAGGGACAGCGTGTCGAGGTCGCTGGCGGTCTCGCTGCTCGCCCTCGCCGTAATGGGTGCGATGGCGTACATGCTTCCCGGTTCGACCAAAGCCGAGGCGCTGGTGAGCCTCGCAGCGTTGTCCGCGGCGGGAATGGTTGTCTACGTCGGTGTGATGGCGAAGCTGCGAGCACCGGAATTGATGCGCCTCCGCGCCCTCGTCGGACGGAGCGGAGGCGCATGAGCCCCGAGCTCAACGTCCTGCAGGTCCTGGGGCGCTCGGCGGGCGGCATCGCTCGTCACGTCGCTCATCTCACCGAGGCGTTGGACGGCGACGGCCTGTCGGTCGACGTCGCAGGCCCCACCGACCTCCCCGTGGCCATGCCGAAGCCGATCATCCCCCTCGACATTCCCGACGGCCCGAGGGGGCATGCGCGGGCCGTCCGCAGGCTGCGCAGCTATCTGCACCAAGGCGACTACGACGTCGTGCACGCACACGGCCTGCGCGCGGGCATCGACGCAGCCCTGGCGGCGCGGCGTGCAAACCAGCCTTCTCTTCTCACGGTTCATAACCTCGTGCGAGCGGACGTCTCGGGGCGGGCCAAGGCGATGCTCTACAAGCCGGCGGAGCCGTTGTCGGTGCGGCTGAGTGCGCGCACGTTCGCGGTCTCCGAGGATATCGCCCGCCACCTGCGATCGATCTCTCCCAGAGGCGCGGCCAAAATTGAGGTTCTCTACCTCGGAATCGGTGATGCACCGCAAACGGTGCGGGACTCGGCGGCCGTGCGCAAAGAAGCCGGGGTCGGCGACGGCGCGCGCATGATCGTCACCGCTGCGCGCCTGTCGGCCCAAAAGGCTCTGCCCGTGATGTTGAGGGCGCTGGCGCGCTTGCCGGACGATGTCGTGCTCGTGGTCCTCGGGCGGGGGCCGGACGAGGACGAGCTCAAGACTCTGGCGCTCACCCTGGGCCTCGAGCCGCGCGTGAGGTGGCTGGGCTGGCGTGACGACATCGCCGATTTCCTCGCGGCGGCAGACGTCTTCTGTCTCTCTTCGAACTGGGAAGGTGTTCCGCTGGCCGCCCAGGAGGCGATTCTGCTTGGGACGCCGGTCGTGAGCACTGCAGTCGGGGGGATGAGAGAGCTGATCGCCGACCGGAGCTCGGGCCGGCTGGTGGACAAAGGAGACGACGCCCAACTCGCGGGGGCGCTTGACGAGGTGCTCGGGTCCGCACCTATCGCCGAGCGCTACGCCGGTCAAGCGCTCACTAATCTGCGCCGGCGATTTTCGACACCAAGGATGCTGGCGCGACTGAAAGACGCATACGCGTGGCACGCGCGCTGAGAATCGCGACCGCGTGCGCGGTGGTCTGTGGCTTCGTGGTGCTGGGAATGTCCCCGGCGGCCGCCGAGGAGGCCTGTGAGCGCGCGGTGGTCGTGGCGCTCCCCGGCGTCATGTGGGCGGATCTCGAAGAGCTGCAACCACCGAACATCATGGAGGCGGTCGAGGACGGCGCTTGGGGTTCGATGTCGGTCCGCACGAACTCGGCGCGCACCTCACTGGCATCGGGCTTCGTGACGATGGGCGCCGGCGCGCGCGTCGACGGAGGCGTCACGACGGGAGGCCCCGCAGACCTCGCGCGGGAGATTCCCGGCTTCAACCCCGACATCGCCATCATCGGCGACTGGAAGGTGGGGGGCGTGGACGAGATCGAGCGGGGGGCAAGCGAAGCCGGATACAGCGCGCGCGCGGGGGCGCTGGCCTCGGCCCTTGAGGCGCGCGTGCTCGCGCTGGGCAACGGTGATCTGGGCAAACCCGCGCCGGCCCCCGTGGGCTATGGACGCTGGGCGCCGCTGGCCGCCATGAACTCCGACGGGGTCGTGGATGCGGACGCCACGCACGACGGACTCTTGGTCGAGGACGACGGTGCGCCCTACGGCGTCCGCACCGATCCGGCCAGGATCGACAAGGCCCTGCACACGTTCTTCCGAACAGAGGACTGCGGCGTCGCGTTCATCGACCAGGGAGACCTCACCCGCTTCGACCAGTGGGTTATGGCGCTCGCCAGAGACGAGGTGTCGGGCGACTTCGTCGAGGAGCAGAGGGTCTCGCTTCAGGCGACCGACGACCTCATCGGAGACCTGCGCGAGCGTCTCGAGCCCGACGATCTTCTTCTCGTCGTGTCGCCGACGTCGCCCGCCTGGGCCGGCGAGGCGCACCTCGGGGTGGCGATCGCGGTGGGTCCCGGGTTCGCGCCCGGCGGCGCTCTCGAGTCCGCCTCTACACGACGTTCGGCCCTGGTCACGTTGCCCGATGTCGCGCCGACCATCCTCGATCACTTCGGAGTCGAGCGCCCGGACGTCATGAACGGCCGCCCCATGATCTCGGCCCCTACAGAGGTTACCGATCCCGCCGCGTCCATGAGAGCACTCGACGACGAGTCGGTCTTCATCGACGAGGTCAAGGGACCGCTCAGCGGGGTCTTCGTGGTCTTTCAGGTCATCATCTACGTGCTCATCCTGTCTCTGTTCAGGTGGCGTGAGAGACGAGGTGGGGTCGGAGTCACGGCGGCGCGCTGGCTGCAGATCTGCGGGCTGGGCGCCGTCGCCTTTCCGGTGGCGACCTATCTCGCGGGCGTCGTCGACGGCCACTCGATGGGACCGGTGGCTTTCGGCCTTCTTCTGGTCGCCATCGATGCGGTCCTGGTGACCGCCGCCGCCATCTCGTTCGGCCGGTGGCTCGACCGGCTGCTGGCACTGGTGGCGTTCACCTGGGTCGTCCTCGCAGTCGATCTCGTGACCGGGGGCGTCCTCCAACTCAACACGGTCTTCGGCTACTCGCCGATCGTCGCGGGTCGCTTTGCGGGAGCCGGCAACATCGTGTTTGCGGTGTTCGGCGCCACGGCCGTTCTGACCGCGGCGCTGGCCGCCTACCGTTTCGACGGGCGTCGCTGGACGATGCCCTCCGTGGTGGCCCTGTTCGTCGTCACAATTGTGATCGACGGCGCTCCGTCGTTCGGCAGCGACGTCGGCGGAGTGCTCGCGCTCGTCCCCGCGCTTGGCCTCACGTTGCTGCTCCTGACCGGACGCAAGCCGAAGCTCGGGGCCCTCGTTGCGGCGGTGGTGGGAGGTCTCGTCGTTCTGGGAATCTTCTTGCTCATCGATCTGTCGCTCCCGTCGGAGTCACAGACGCATCTCGCGCGCCTTTACGAAGACGCGCGCGCGCGCGGCATCGGCGTCTTCGTCGACACGGTGCAACGAAAGGCGACGGCAAACCTGCGCGTCTTCACTTCGACTATCTGGACCTATTTCGTCCCACCGGCGCTCATGGCGATGATCTACCTCCTGCGCCGTCCGAGCGGACGCTGGCAGCGACTCGCCGTCGGTTATCCGAAGCTGCGCGCCGGTCTCATCGGCGGACTCGTTCTTGCCGTTACCGGTTTCGCGGTCAACGACTCCGGCATCGTGATCCCGGCGGTCATCCTTTCCTTTCTGGTCCCCATGGCTTTGCTTGTTCACCTTTCGATGGATACGCGCGCGCCAGCCGGAGAGCCCGTCGCGGTGAATCCGTGATCGGCGGGTGGGCTCGAGAGTTCGTGGTCGCCTGCGGCGCGGGTGCGGCCGGCTGCCTGCTGACGACGCTGGTGGCACTGCGGACGGCCCCGGAGAGCCTCGAGCGCATCAATGTCAACGGACGGCGCGTGCCGGCCGTGTTGGGTTTCGGCATGGTGACGGGCGTCGTCTCTGGCTTGTTCGCTTTGACCTGGCTCGGCTCGGCGATCCTCCTATGGGTATCGGCGCTGGGTTATTCGGCTTCTGTGCTCGCGGTCGCGGGCATCATGTTCTCGGCCGGCCTGCTCGATGATCGGAAGGGGGACGAGGCAGCGCGCGGCTTCAGGGGCCACCTGGGCGCCGCCCGAAGGGGAGCGATCACCGGGGGACTGGTCAAGATCGCCGCGGGAGGGCTCGCGGGACTCGGAGCGGCGCTGTCCGCCGCCGGAGTGCTCATGAAGATCGAGATGTTCCTGCTGGTTCCCCTGACGGCCAATCTCTTCAACCTGCTCGACAGGGCGCCCGGCAGAGCGGCCAAGGCGGGCTGGTTGCTGGTGGTCCCGCTCGTGTTGTTCGGCGATCCAGGGTGGGCTCTGGCGGCGGCGGGCCTGATCGGCGCCCTCGTCGTGGTGACGCCGTTCGACCTCAGGGAGCGGGGCATGCTCGGCGATGCCGGGGCGAATCCGCTCGGCGCAATCATCGGATTCGGTACGGGCCTGGCGCTGCCGGAGCCATTCAGGGCGGCGGCCGTGCTCGTTGTCGCCGGCCTCAACCTCGCGTCCGAGACCAGGTCCTTCTCGCACGTCATCGAATCGACTCCATGGCTCCGAAGGCTCGACCGAATCGGCCGCAAATAGACGCGGCGCGCGCCGCGCGCGTGCTAGCTTGGACTGACTTCCCCTAAGCGCAGCGTGACTGCACCAGATTCACCGATGGTGTCGTCGTGTGGCTCGCGTTGGGGGTCGTCACCAGATCGCATCTGGGTCTTCGCTCGGTAGGTTGCGGGCCGGACTCAACTTAAGGACAGGATCGGAGGGCTGGTGGCGAAGCACGTTTTCGTGACGGGCGGTGTGGTGTCGAGTCTCGGCAAGGGCATCACAGCGGCCTCACTGGGGCGACTCCTGAAGGCCCGGGGCCTCAGGGTCATGATTCAGAAGCTCGACCCCTACATCAACGTCGACCCCGGGACGATGAACCCGTTCCAGCACGGCGAGGTCTTCGTAACTGAGGACGGTGGCGAAACCGACCTCGACCTCGGTCACTACGAGCGCTTCATCGACGAGAACATGCACCGCGCCAGCAACGTCACCACCGGCGCCCTCTATCAGAGCATCATCGCTAAGGAGCGACGCGGCGACTACCTGGGGGACACCGTCCAGGTCATCCCGCACGTGACCGAGGCCATCAAGGAGCGCATCTTGTCGTTGGCCGACGACTCGGGGGCCGACGTCCTCATCACGGAGATCGGTGGCACGGTCGGCGACATCGAGTCACTTCCCTTCCTCGAGGCCATTCGCCAGTTGAAACGCGAGCTCGGTCGCGACGACACCTGCTACGTTCACGTCACGCTCGTGCCCTTCATGGGCGCGGCCGAGGAACTCAAGACGAAGCCGACGCAGCACTCCGTGCGCGAGCTTCGCAGCATCGGTATCCAGCCGGACGCCATCGTGTGCCGCAGCGACCGTCCGATCACATCCTCTTTGAAGCGCAAGATCTCTCTGTTGTGTGACGTCAACGTCGACGCCGTCGTGTCGATGGTCGATGCCAGCAGCATCTACGAGGTCCCGCTCGTGACCCACGGCGAGAACCTCGATGGATTCGTGGTCGATCACCTCCGGATGACAGACGTGCCCGCCCCCGACCTGTCGCACTGGCAGGGCATCGTCAATCGGATCAACTCGTGCGAGGGAGAGGTCAACATCGGCCTCATCGGCAAGTACGTGACACTCCCTGACGCCTATCTTTCCGTGGTCGAGAGCTTGAAGCACGCCGGGTACTTCCACTCGACCGATGTGAAGGTCACGTGGATAGCCTCCGACGATCTCGAGGGGACCGACCCGGCCGACAAGCTCGGGGATGTCGACGGCGTTCTCGTCCCCGGTGGTTTCGGAGTGCGGGGAATCGAGGGCAAAATCGACGCCATTCACTATGCGCGCCACAACGAGGTCCCGTTCCTCGGGATTTGCCTCGGACTTCAGTGCGCGGTCATCGAGTTCGCGCGCAACGTCGCCGGCCTCGAGGGCGCGAACTCGTCTGAATTCGACTCCTCGACCCCGGCCCCCGTGGTCGACATCCTGACCGGCCAGGACCTCAACTCTCTCGGCGGCACCATGCGATTGGGAGCGTATCCATGTCGCATCAAGAGGGGTTCGAAGGCCGAGCAGGCCTACGGAGGCGAGCTCATCTTCGAACGCCACCGGCATCGCTACGAGGTGAATCCTCGGTTCAGGCGCAAGCTCGAGGACGCCGGTCTGGTGTGTTCCGGTGAGTCTCCCGACGGGACGCTGGTCGAGATCATCGAGCTAGAGGACCATCCGTGGTTCGTGGCGGGGCAGTTCCATCCGGAGTTCAAGAGCCGTCCCGACCGCCCGCAACCTCTGTTCAGGGACTTCGTCGGGGCGGCCATAGCGCACCGGCACGGCGCAGCCTCGACCCCGGAAACGGTCGGCCACTCGGCCGAGATCTAGATCCTTTCTCGCGCTGCGGCGGAACCACTAGGCTAGCGAGCCACAACCAAGGGGGTTTGGGTTCATGAAGGTCGGAGTACCGCGCGAGCTCAAGGACAACGAGTACCGGGTCGCCATCACGCCGGCCGGCGTGCGAGAGCTAGTAGTGCACAACCATGAGGTCATCATCGAAAGGGATGCGGGCCGCGGCTCGAGCATCTTTGATGAGGAGTTCGAGCGCGCCGGTGCAAGGATCGTGCCCGACGCCGATGTCGTTTTTGCCGACGCGGACATGGTGCTCAAGGTGAAGGAACCAATCGAGGAGGAGTTCGGACGCCTGCGCGAGGGACTGATCCTATTCACCTACCTGCACCTCGCCGCCTCCGAGCCGGTCACGCGCGCGCTGCTTGAGGCCGGGACCACGGGCGTGGCCTACGAGACCGTCGAGCATTCCGACGGCTCGCTTCCGCTTCTCGCGCCGATGAGCGAGGTGGCGGGCAGGATGGCCCCGCAGGTGGGAGCGCACTTCCTCGAGCGCGAGAACGGGGGCCGGGGCATCTTGATGGGCGGCGTCTCGGGAGTGGCGCCGGCGAAGGTCGTCGTCATCGGGGCGGGGATGTCGGGGATGAACGCGGCGTGGATTGCGCAGGGCATGGAGGCCGAGGTCATCATCCTCGACCGCAACATCGCGAAGCTGCGCGATGTCGACCGTATTCATAAGGGCCGCATCCTGACGCTGATGTCCAACCGTTTGGTGGTCGAGGAGATCGTCACTCAAGCCGACCTCGTCATCGGAGCCGTCCTCGTACCGGGCGCACTCGCCCCGAAGGTCGTGACCGAAGACATCATCAAAGAGATGAAGCCCGGCGCGGTGGTCGTCGACATCTCGGTCGACCAGGGCGGCTGCTTCGAGACCTCGCGGATGACGACGCACTCGGACCCGACCTACGTGGTGCACGACGTGGTTCACTACTGCGTCGGCAATATGCCGGGGGCGGTTCCGCACACCTCGACCTACGCACTCACCAACTTGACACTGCCCTATGCCGTCACTCTGGCCGAGCGGGGGCTCGAGGCTGCCATCGAGGCCGACCCCGCGCTGTCCAGGGGAGTGAACACCCATCGCGGCGAATGCGTCTACAAACCCGTTGCGGAAGCGCACGGCCTCGGTTACAGACCACTGTCCGAACTATTGTGACCGAGTCGACCCAACCCGACACCAGCGCCGAGTTCCGTCGCTTCCTCGATGACTTTCTGACCTACGTCTCGGCCGAGCGCGGCCTTGCTCCGAACACGGTGTCCGCGTACCGCCGAGATCTCGCAACGTGGCTTGCATATTGCCGGGGCGAGGGGCTCGACCCGGCGCGGGCCGCTCCCAGGGACGTGACCGACTTCCTGGCTCGTCTGAGGGACGGCAGGCCCCCGACGTCCAAGCCGCTCGCGCCGTCATCAGTGGCGCGCATGCTCGTGTCGCTCAGGTCCCTCTACAAGTTCCTGGTGCGAGAGGAGTACCTCGACGCCGATCCCACGGGCCGTGTGGGGAGCCCCAAACGGCCGAGGTCGATCCCCAAGGCGATCCGGCTCGACGAGATCGAGAACTTGCTCGAGTTGCCGGCCGGGGACCTGCTGGGCCGCCGGGACGGAGCGATTCTCGAGACGCTCTACGGCGCGGGACTCCGCATCAGCGAGCTGATCGGGTTGGACGTCGACGACGTGGATCTCGACTCGGGCAGCGTGCTGGTGCGCGCCGGCAAGGGCAGCAAATCCCGCAGGGTCCCGCTGGGGTCGATGGCGCAGAAGGCGATCGGTGACTACCTCACCCGGAGCCGTCCCAACTTGGCTGAGCGAGGGACCGGGAGCGGGAGCCGGGCCGCATTGTTCCTCAACGCGCGCGGTGGACGACTGAGCCGCCAGGGCTGCTGGAAGATACTCAAGGGCTACGCCCACAAGGGTGGCCTCAGCGACAAGTTGTCGCCCCATACACTGCGTCATTCCTTCGCCACGCATATGTTGGACGCGGGGGCCGACATAAGGGTGGTCCAGGAACTGCTGGGGCACGCGAACCTGGCGACCACGCAGGTGTATACCCTGGTAAGCGACAGTCGGCTGAGAGAGGTCTATCTGACCTCTCATCCACGGGCGCGTAGTTGATCGCAGTTAGACGGAGGGCCCGCGCCGGCACACGACTCTATGAAGACTTGGGGGATTTCGATGGAGCAAGACAAGCTAACCAAGATCCGAAGTGAGCTTCAGACCGAGCTCGCCACGGTCGAGCATCAGCTGACCGAGCACGGCGCCACTCCCAACCATGAAGATGCGGTTGAGGTATCGACCGACGAGGGCTTCGCCGACTCGGCTCAGGCGACCATGGAGCGTTCGGAGATCCTCTCGCTGATCGAGCAGCTCCAGCACTCCCACGCGGCCATCGGTCACGCCCTCAAACGCATGGATGAGGGCACCTACGGCAAGTGCGAGCGCTGCGGCCAACCCATCCCCGTCGAGCGCCTCGAGGCAAGGCCGACGTCCAGTCTCTGCGTGAAGTGCGCGCAGCTGGTCTCGTCCTGAGCTCGAGGGCGGCGTACCCAAGGCCGTCGCCCTCCTGGTTCCTGCGTCCTCTAACCGTCCCATGACCGAGCGCAGAGCGCGCGCCGTGTGCCTGGTCGTGCTCGACTCGGTCGGCATCGGGGGAGCGCCCGACGCAGCCGAGTTCGGGGACCAGGGCTCGGCCACGCTGCCGAACACGGCGCGTGCCGTCGGAGGCCTGACGCTGCCTCATCTGGGTGCCCTCGGGCTCGGACACGTCGTCGCCGTAGACGGCGTCGAGCCGGCCGCCCAGCCCTCTGGGGTCTTCGGTTCGATGGTGGAGACGTCTCCGGGCAAGGACACCACCACCGGCCACTGGGAGATCGCCGGGATCGTGCTCGACCGGGCCTTTCCGCTCTACCCCGATGGGTTTCCTCGCGAGATCACCGGCGCCT